>FLOH01001013.1_pt1 | contig 47419 bp, 40 predicted proteins | sample 756751 | NCBI WGS metagenome assembly FLOH01 (sample SAMEA4026879, study PRJEB14308) | marine metagenome | biome: coastal water; material: water | depth 74 m | reverse complement strand
TTTCAGTAAGCGATGGCCGGTAAGCACATTAATGCCCTGCCGTTTAAATTGCTGCATGACTAGATCAGAGACCTCTTCATCCTCCCTCGGCATAATCCGCTCTGCCATGTCTACCTGGGTTACTTGTGAGCCCAGATTACTGAACGCCTGTGCCAATTCACAACCAATCGGACCGCCTCCGACTACCAGCAAGCGCGGAGGCAATTCCTGCAGCGACCAGATCGAATCGGACGTTAGATAGTCGATTTTCTCGAGCCCGGGAATTGGCGGCAATAAGGGCCTGGCACCGGTTGCCAATACGATCGAGCGGGTATTGATGCGGCGCCCATTGACCGAAACGGTATAGGGCGATTCGATGTGGGCCTCTCCGATTACACATTCCACGCCAAGTGAAGTAAATCTTTCTACCGAGTCATGGGGCTCAATGGTTTTTATTATCCCCTGAACGCGTCGCATAACTTGCGCGAAATTGACCTGAGCTTGCGCGCCTTCGATGCCAAATTCCTTAGCTCGGCGAATATAAGACATGATGCGCCCACTGCGAATGATGGCCTTGCTTGGTACACAACCCGTGTTCAAGCAATCGCCACCCATCTTATGCTTTTCTATCAGTACGACCTTCGCTTTGGCTCCGGCGACAATCAGCGCGGTAACCAATCCGGCCGATCCGGCTCCAATTACGACGACATTGGCATCAAACTTTTTCGGCTTAGCGAACTTCTTCATAATTTTATTTCGCCCAATAAAAGCAATGAAAACCTTTGCCAACAGGGGAAACACACCAAGCAGCACGAAGGAAAGAATAAGCGGAGCACTTACCAGGCCGGATAGGGATGTTATCTGAGCCAGCTCCGACCCGGCATTCACATAGACGACAGTGCCCAACAACATCCCTACCTGACTCACGATGTAGAAGGAAGCTGTGCGAATCGGAGTCAGGCCCATGAGTAGATTAACCATAAAGAATGGAAACAATGGCACCATTCGAATACTAAACAAATAAAAATTGCCGTCTTTCTCAATGCCTTTGTTGACCGGCGCCAGATAGTCACCAAATTTGGCCTGTACCCAGTCACGTAATAGCAGGCGAGATACCAGAAACGCCAGAGTTGCACCGATGCTGCTGGCAAAGGAAACTATTAAGCTTCCCCATAACACGCCGAAGATGGCACCGCCCAATAGGGTTACGATTACTGCGCCAGGAATTGATAAGGCCGCCACAGCGACATATCCCAGGAAATAGATTAGCGCGGTTAAGCCGAAATTCTCGCCCTTGAATTGCTGAATACTGGCGAGGCGGGACTGGGCGAATTCCAGGGTTAGATACTGGCCCAGATCGAATGCAAGGTAGCTGGCAATAGCCAGCAGCAAAAGCCCTACTACAACAAATTTGCTCTTGTTCACGCGGTCAAACCCTTCGATATTGCTTGTAAATGGAGTGCACCAGGTATAAAGACGCACGCTTGAATCTGGAATATAATCCTTGCCAAGCTAATTCGATATGCTATAAACCAGTTGCAATTGCTTAACGAGATAGAATTAGTCAGATAGTTAAATTTGGCTGAATTCTAAAAAAAATTAAACTAAGCCCTTATATAGCATAAATTAAGAGATTCTTATCTGTGTCCAATTTTGATTTCAGTCGCAAGTTTCCAACGAACCGAATGCGTCGCATGCGTCGCGATGAGTTCAGCCGGCGTCTAATGCGCGAAACACGCCTGAGCACAGATGACCTGATTTACCCCCTTTTTATTGTCGAGGGCGAAAAACAACGACAGCCGATCGATTCCATGCCCGGCATTTCGCGGCTAAGTATCGATGAATTACTGATTGAAGCGAAGGAACTGGTGGAGTTGGGCATACCCGCAATCGCGCTGTTTCCATCGCCTGATGCTTCAACAAAATCAGCAACCGGCAAAGAAGCCTATAACAATCAGGGTCTGGTGCAAACTGCGGTACGAGAATTGAAGTCCAGGTTCCCGGAACTTGGAATTATCACCGATGTTGCGCTTGATCCTTATACCACCCATGGTCAGGATGGCATTATCGATAGCAATGGCTATGTGCTCAACGACGAGACGGTTGAAGTACTGGCCAGACAGGCTTTATCCCATGCCGAGGCAGGCGCGGATATAGTCGCTCCCTCGGATATGATGGACGGCCGAATTGGCGCAATCAGGCTGATTCTGGAGGAGAACAAGCACATACACACAAAAATTCTGGCTTATTCAGCCAAATATGCATCCAGTTATTACGGGCCATTTCGCGACGCCGTGGGCTCCAGCGGCAATCTGGGCGGGAGTAATAAATACAATTATCAGATGGATATTGCCAACAGCGATGAGGCTCTGCAGGAAGTTGCCCTGGATCTTGCCGAAGGTGCCGACATGGTGATGATAAAGCCGGGAATGCCATATCTTGATATCGTCAGCAAGGTTAAGAATGAATTTCGCGTGCCGACCTTTGTCTATCAAGTTAGTGGGGAATACGCGATGCACATGGCCGCCGCCCAAAATGGTTGGCTGGATGAAGATGCGGTAGCTATGGAGTCCCTGATCGCCATTAAACGCGCGGGCGCGGACGCCATTCTCACGTATTTTGCCAAGAAAGCGGCCAGGTTATTGCAGAAGTAAGACCGAAGTAAGACCGAAGTAAGACCGAAGTAAGACGGAAGTAGACCAAAGTAGACCAAAGTAGACCAAAGTAATTGTCGATACAGACCCCTTGCCGCAGTGACAAGCCTGTAACGGCCTGATAGTCAGGCCGCAGCGAGAAACTGTGAGTGAATAGCTTTTGCTACTTGAAACCTGAATATTTGGCCTTATCATAGGCATTATTAACGTAATCGAGCACTTCACTTCGAAGACAGATTCTCATTTACCAAGCAAACCGTGCTAATAGAAGGAAAAAACACATGAGCGGCAATATCGTTCACATCTCTGATAGTAGTTTTGAACAAGATGTATTACAGGCCGAAGGCCCCGTACTGGTGGATTTCTGGGCTGAATGGTGTGGTCCCTGCAAGATGATTGCACCGGTACTGGAAGAACTGGCAGGCGAATACGACGGCAAACTGAAGATTTGCAAGATGGATGTCGATGCCAATACCGATACTGCCCCAAAATATGGCATTCGAGGCATCCCAACCCTGCTGATTTTTAACAATGGTGACCTGGCAGGAACAAAAGTTGGCGCGCTCTCGAAGTCCCAACTGTCCGCTTTTATTGACAGCGTGATCTAAATTGCGTCTAATGTGGTGTCTCATTTATCCTTGAGACACCACAGGATGTGCGAGATTCAGGTCGATTGACCCCGGTAGAAGCCGAGATAGTCGAACAAGAAAGCAATTCAAATTATTCTACGAATTCCCTTCGACTAGCGGGCCGCTTGCCTGACCTTCTGAATCTAACCTAATTAGTAAATAAGAATTCCAATATCAGTCCAGACATTTTTCTGGTCATATTTTTCTAGACACAAGAGTCGAGTAGGTCTATATTGCAGAAATCGTTGGGCAAGTTTTCAAAAAAGCTACAGTCCCTAAGTTAATTACCGATATAGAAAGAAAGAGCGCTGAGTACTTTTAATCCCGCGCTTGGTACGACATAAGCATATCGATAATTAGTTTCATCGAATTACTACTCCCCAATACACATAATATCCAAAAAATAAGACCTAAAAAATTCTAACCCAAAAACCAATCCCTAAAATTTCACAAAATTAATCTATGTCACTTAAATGTGCATGCCAATAATGGTTTAGGCGGCTTAGCCCTAGCTATCCAACTCTAAACTATCCTAATCATACAAGAAGACCCCACAACATGAATCTAACCGACCTCAAGCAAAAACCAATCACCGAATTACTGGCAACAGCCCACGAAATGGGATTGGACAATGTCTCACGCACGCGCAAACAAGACATTATTTTCGCCATTCTAAAAAAACACGCCAAGAGCGGGGAAGACATTAGCGGCGACGGGGTGCTGGAAATATTGCAAGATGGTTTCGGCTTCTTGCGATCTGCGGACTCTTCCTATTTAGCTGGCCCCGATGATATTTACGTATCACCCAGTCAGATTCGGCGTTTCAATTTACGCACAGGCGATACCGTCTCCGGCAAGATTCGCCCCCCAAAAGACGGCGAACGCTATTTCGCACTGCTGAAAATTCATGAAATCAACTTCAGCAGCCCCGAAGATTCGAAGAATAAAATCCTGTTTGAAAACCTGACCCCTCTATTTCCAGATGAACGATTAATCCTGGAAGTTGGTAATGGCAGCACAGAAGATCTTAGCGCCAGGGTTATCGACCTGTCAGCTCCGATCGGAAAGGGACAACGCGGCCTGATTGTTTCACCACCCAAGGCGGGTAAAACCCTTATCCTGCAAAATATGGCCCAATCGATTGCTAAAAATAATCCCGAGTGTCGGCTCATTGTCTTGCTGATCGATGAACGGCCCGAAGAAGTAACCGAGATGCAGCGCTCGGTAAGAGGCGAAGTCGTAGCGAGCACTTTCGATGAACCACCATCAAGACACGTTCAGGTTGCGGAGATGGTTATTGAGAAAGCCAAACGTCTGGTAGAACACAAAGAAGACGTGATTATCCTGCTCGACTCCATCACCCGTTTGGCGCGAGCCTACAACACAATTATTCCATCATCAGGCAAAGTATTGACTGGCGGTGTCGATGCCCATGCACTCGAGCGCCCGAAGCGCTTCTTCGGTGCAGCACGTAATCTTGAAGAGGGCGGCAGTCTGACTATTATCGCGACTGCGCTTATCGAGACCGGCTCAAAGATGGACGAGGTAATCTACGAAGAATTTAAGGGCACGGGTAACATGGAGTTACACCTGGATCGAAAGATTGCAGAGAAGCGCATCTATCCCGCCATTAACGTGCGCCGCTCCGGAACACGCAGAGAGGAATTACTGACTTCCGAAGACGAATTACAACGCATGTGGATTCTGCGAAAATTGCTAAGCTCCATGGAAGATGTTGCAGCCACAGAATTTATTCTGGACAAGTTAAAAGAATCCAAAACCAATGAGGAATTCTTTGCCTCGATGAAGCGCAAATAGTGTACATGCGCTAAGCGATTCCTGTTTTCTCCCTACGCCCCAAGCAAGCAGAAAGCGATTTATGTCATTTAAAGATTTGCGAGACTTCATCGATTTACTCGAGAAAGAGGGTGAGCTTAAGCGTATCCAGACTGAAGTCGATCCGTATCTGGAAGTAACCGAGATTAGCGATCGCACCTTGCGCAGCAACGGTCCCGCCCTGCTGTTTGAAAACCCGAAGGGATCGAAAATTCCTCTGCTGGCAAATCTATTCGGCAATACCCGACGCATTGCTCTGGCCATGGGTCAGGAAGATATTTCCGGCCTGCGTGACGTCGGCAACCTATTGGCATTCTTGAAAGAACCCACTCCGCCCACTGGCTGGAAAGACTTGTGGCAATCTCTTCCCAGCTATAAAAGCGTACTGAATATTTCACCCAATGTGAAGAAATCGGCTCCCTGTCAGGAGGTAGTTCTTCAAGGGGACGATGTCGATCTGTCTTTTCTGCCTATTCAAACCTGCTGGCCTGGCGACGTTGCACCCTTAGTAACCTGGCCCCTGGTCATTACCAGAGGACCTGAAAAAGAACGGCAGAACCTCGGCATCTATCGCATGCAACTACTGGGGCCCAACAAGCTGATTATGCGCTGGCTGTCTCATCGAGGTGGCGCGCTGGATTTCAGAGAATGGCAGCAGAAACACCCCGGGGAGGCCTTTCCTGTTTCCATTGCAATAGGAGCAGACCCGGCAACTATTCTGGCTACAGTAACCCCAATACCGGATACACTTTCTGAATACGCATTCGCCGGATTGTTACGCGGAAGCAAAACTGACGTGGTTAAATCACTCACGAATGATTTACAAGTTCCGGCCAGCGCCGAAATTGTTTTGGAAGGTGTTATCGAACCCGGCGAAATGGCTGAGGAAGGCCCTTATGGGGATCATACTGGCTACTATAACGAAGTCGAAAAATTTCCAGTATTCACCGTCACCTGCATCACTCATCGCAAAGATCCAATTTATCACAGTACTTATACCGGCAGGCCGCCAGATGAACCGGCAATGCTGGGTGTTGCACTGAATGAAGTATTTGTACCCTTATTACAAAAACAATTTCCGGAAATTGTAGATTTCTACTTACCTCCCGAAGGCTGCTCCTACCGGCTTGCCGTAGTCAGTATGAAGAAACAATATCCCGGTCATGCCAAACGAGTAATGATGGGAGTTTGGTCTTTCCTTCGCCAATTCATGTACACGAAATTTGTTATTGTTGTAGATGACGATGTTGACATCCGCAAGTGGGATGATGTGATCTGGGCCATCACTACACGCATGGATCCGTCTCGCGACACGGTGCTTATCGAGAACACACCAATAGACTATCTGGATTTTGCCTCTCCGGTATCTGGCCTGGGCTCAAAGATGGGCCTGGATGCAACCAATAAAATTGAGGGAGAGACCCAGCGTCGATGGGGGTCCACAATCAGCATGAGCGAAGAAGTCAAGAATCGAGTCGATGAAATATGGCAAGAGCTTGGTATCGATCAGGCTGATGACTAAGCAGAACTGGTTACTGAAAAAATAGTGGCGCAGCTTTTTGCGCGGCGATCCCTGCCCAATTATAGATTTTTGTCAGTTATCGATGGCAAAGGAAGCTCTGGTAATTCCGCCCCCAGTAAGGCAATAAATTTTTGCTGATTCTCTTCGGCTTCTTCTATTTTTCCAAGACTTTTTAGCAAGCGACCAAGCTCGCCATAGGCATCTGCCGACGGAGCAGCCTGTATGCTCGCTTGAAAATATTCACTGGCCTGGCCCCACAATTCACTGCGCAGAGATAGCCGACCTAAAGTGAGTAATAGTTTCGCATTTCCGGGCCTGGCCTTTAACCAGTTTCCCGCCTGATGAAGTTGCTTTTGGCTACTGCCAAAATCAAGTTCACCATAATGGATTATCAAAGAGTCGCTCCAGCTCTTTTCCAGAGCTGATTCGATAGACTTGGCGGCAGCTTCTTTTTGATCGAACTTAAATAATATTTCTGAATAGTGTTTTACAACCCTTTCATCTTTCCTGTAATTTGCTGGCGCCTTCTTCCATAATTTGGCAAGCTGACTTATCGCCTCATCGGCATCAGAGCTGCCACCATCAATGTTAGATGCTCCATAGAGTTTCTCCATAAACACTCGTATACGAATCCGCTCCAATTCATTGTCATCGACTACTTTATTTTTCTCCAGGCTCGGGAGCAACTTTTCCATCTGCTCCCAGTCTTCAAGTTTTAAATAGACCTCCTTCAATAACTGCAATAGGGAAGAATCATTGAGCGAGCTGGTTTTCAATTGTTGCAAAACAGCTACGCATTGTTCTAATTGATCTGACTTGAATAGAAGTTGTGCCCTCAGAGAATTTATCGTGGATCGTGCCGCAGGATATTCCTGTTCGGCTTTTTCCAGACATTTTACCCATAAATTTTCATCATCTTGCTGATAAGCAGCATAGGCGGCGGCAAGATAGTTTATAACACTGGCGTCTGCGTCATTCACGCTACTTATAAGTAACCTATAACTGGAATTCCAGTTTCCTCGAGTAAAATACAATAGCCCTTCTATGGTATTACTGCGCGCCTTCGCTTTTCGATATCGATTGAATCTGCGGCCAGCGCGAACCAGTTGCCAGGGGTTTGCCCAGTGGAAAATAATCAGCAGAAATTTAACCAGCAAGTAGATCAGGGCGAGAGCAATAAGCAATGCGAACAAACTGGTTTCGAATGTATAACTTCCAAAGGCGATCAGCAGATAACCGGGATCGGCGGGAAAACCCAGATACAGGCTTACCAGAAGCGCCAGAACAATGACCAGAAGACTAAATATATAAAGCTTGATCATAAGCGGCTTCAGCGCTCACTTGCGACAAGTTGACTAATGAGAGACAGCGACTGGTTTATAGAAGGCATCGAGGGATCTATATCAATAGCCATGAGTTGATCTAACTCGCGCGCGAGAGCTTGGCCTGCGGTCGAATCTATTACGGCATAACGCTGAATCCAGTCCTTGCTCTTGCTCAACGATTGTTGATAAAGACTATTGTCAGCCATTAACAGCGCAAGCTGAGCCTGCCCTAGCATCAACTGCAGGCTTTGCTTAATGAGCGCATCCTGGCCTGGAGCTAACATGGCCTGCGGTGTCTCATCCCATTTCCGCCACACAAAAATTGAACCCAAAAATTCCAAACTGGAATCGATGATGCTGGCAGTGCCACTCTTTAATTGTACGGCTTCGGCTTCTTCATCCGCTCTGCTCTGAAAGTTTTGCCGCATCGAAGCGACTAAATCGATTGTATCTATTTGCGTTAGAAGATTATCGACTCGTAGATATATCCCCTCGCGATCCAGTGTCTCTACGCTTTTCAACATCAATAGGTCGCTTGCGATTGCTTGTCGTACGGCGAAAATATTACGGTTATCCGAGGCAAGCAAAGCCTGATCTGCTTGCTCCAGTAATACGACTGCCGTATCCACGTCATTTTCCAATTGCAGTTTCTGCTTGGCAATGCCGAGCAGGTATTCAGCTTCCAGTATTTTCCATTCCTGATCCGACTGCACCGCGCCAAGTAACTGCCGATCCTGTAACTGCTGATCCTGTAATTCGGAAATCCGCTGAGTAAGTTGACTAAACTCCTGATTCACCCTGACTTCAAGTTCTCGTACAATTGAGTCGTCAACTTCTAATGACTGCGGGATGGCAAGTTGATCTTGACGCAACTGTTGTAGCGCCGAATTTTGCTGGCTCAGTGTTTGGTCGAGCTGTTGATTTTCAAGCTGCAATGCACCTAATTGTGATCGCAATGAAAGCTGTTGATAGCCCAGAAAAACAACACCGGCCACGACCGGCAGAAACAGGATAACTACAATCACAATGCGCCGGCGCGCTGTTCGCTGTTGTCGACTCGAGCGACTTCCCGCTGTGGCCGTGTTGCTCCTGGAAAGCTCTTCCAGAATTTTGGGTGTTTCTGCTGATTCTGTCACTGTCTGCCTATTAACTATTTTTCTGCCGCTTGCTCAAATTCAGCACACTGCTCTATAAGGATACTAATCTATAAGGACACTGCTCCATAAGGACACTGCGCTAGTTGCTGCTGGCCAATAATTCCAGTGCTCGCAAAAAATTTTCAGGGTCAGCACCATTGGCATTTACCACCTTCGCAAAGCCTATTTCCCGGGCTTGCAGAGCGATTCGCTCGGACGGTACCAGCAATGGTAACAGACTCATTTGTTCTTTGTTATCCGCCAGCATAGTTTGTAATCTATGCAGCGACTCACTGCTTGTCACGCTCAACACATTGACCCCGGCTGTCTTTAGCCGCTGACAAAATTCGCTCGCATCATAATCAACCGGCGTACGTCGATAGGCTTCCAGATAGTCCACCTGCGCACCCCTCGCTCGCAATGTTTCCGCCAGCAATTCCCTGCCGCCTTGCGCGCGTACAATCGCTATTTTTTTGCCCCCGACATCATCGAGCAGAGACAGTTTAAGCAGATCTTCGCTGGTCGCTCCGTCGCCGGGCTGGATGATGTCCACATCCAATAGAAGACTGAGTGTTTTTGCCGTAGCCGGGCCGACTGCAATCGTACTCAAACCAGGGGGAAACTGTGGCCAGGAATCAGCGATTAATCGCCCGGCAAATTTAGCTGCATTACTGCTGACAAAGATAAGAATTTGATAATGACCAAGCTGTTGGATCTGCTCAGTAATTGCTTGAATGGCATCTCCCTGTTGCAGTGCCTGAATCTCTATCAACGGCAGACTCAGAACCTTGCCCGAATGACTTTCGATGGATTCCCGCAGCGCTTGCTGTTGCTCAGTGGGTCGCGTAATTAACACATGAAGACCGGTGAGCGAATCAGAACTCATTGATAGACCTTTTGTTTATGGCTACAGCCCACAATGGCTCAGGCGAGTGTTACCCAAAGCTATTCCCTCAGAGCAGCAAGAATTTCTTCCGCTCCCTGGGACAATAAGTCTTCAGCCACTGTTAAGCCCAGCTGCTCTGCCTGATGAACGTCACCGCGAATCTCACTTCGAATTATCCGACTGCCGTCCAGATTCCCCACCAAGGCGCGCAGGTGAAGAACCTCGCCCTCTAATTCCGCAAAAGCGGCGATAGGCACCTGACACCCCCCCTGCAGGCGCGCATTGACAGCCCGTTCCGCGACAACCACTGCAGCTGTCTCATTGTGATGCAGGCAATCAATCAGCTTCAGTGTCTCCAGATCCTGACTGCGACATTCGATTCCGACCGCTCCCTGACCTCCCGCTGGCAGGCATTCACTGTATGCCAGCCGTTGTTTGATGCGATCGCCAAGCTCCAATCTTTTCAAGCCTGCGGCCGCCAGAATAATGGCATCGTATTCCCCCGCATCGAGCTTGCCTAATCGCGTTCCCACATTGCCACGCAGGTCGGCAATCACCAGATCGGGACGCAATTCGCGTAATTGGCATTGGCGCCTGAAGCTGGAGGTTCCGACTTTGGCATGCAGAGGCAAATCGGCAAAACTGGCGAATTGATTGGATACGAAGGCGTCTGCCGGGTCTTCCCGCTGGCAAATAATTGCCAGACCCAAACCCTGCGGAAATTCCATCGGCACATCTTTCATGGAATGTACCGCGATGTCGGCCCGATCCTCCAACAAGGCATGCTCTAACTCTTTGACAAACAGGCCCTTGCCGCCCACCTTGGCAAGCGGGGTATCCAGAATCTTGTCGCCACGGGTGCTCATGGCTACCAGTTCTACACTCAGCTCGCTGTGCGCCCGCTGCAGGGCATCTCTCACATAATGGGCCTGCCACAGAGCGAGAGGACTTTTACGAGTGGCGATTCTCAGGATTTTCGATGACATAGGCTCACTAATACGCTTTCAAATTCAAACATAGGCGCATTTTACGGCAATTCCCCACATTTGTCCGAACTGGCGTTACTGTTCCTCTAAAAACCTGATTTCATAACGGCCTGTCATGCCGAATGGCCGCTCACTATGATTAATCATTCTCTATTATTAGCCACGCTCTATGATTAGCCCTTATGATCAATCACTGTGCTTATTAAGCTTTAGCTATCCTGTTATAATCGCGCGCTGATAAGGGGCGCCTGTTTAAGCGGCCTGATAACGTTCATGTACCGTGTAATCGAGCTATGACTGACAAGAAAGATCCAACTAAACTCTGGGGTGGCAGATTTACCGAAGCCACAGACGCCTTCGTGGAGCGATTTACCGCATCGGTGGAATTTGACCGTCGCCTGTATCGTCACGATATAAACGGCTCGATAGCCCATGCCAGGATGCTACACAAGGTGGGCATTCTAACTGCGCAGGAGTTGCAGCAGATTCTCCACGGCCTCGAGTCTATCAGAGACGATATTCAGAATGACAAGTTCGAATGGTCAATCGCCCTGGAAGACGTGCACATGAATGTGGAGGCCCAGCTGACCAAGCGGATTGGAGATGTCGGCAAGAAATTACACACCGGCCGCTCTCGTAACGATCAGGTTGCTACGGATCTTAGACTGTATGTGCGCGATGAAATTGACCAGGTCGCAGATTTGATCGTTAAACTGCAGCTGGCACTGGTGAATCTTGCAGACGCCCAGGCCGATACGATTATGCCAGGCTTCACGCATTTACAAACGGCGCAACCGGTTAGCTTTGGTCATCATATGATGGCCTGGTACGAAATGTTAACGCGAGACTATGCGCGCCTACTGGACTGCCGCAAAAGAGTCAACCTGTCACCTTTAGGTGCGGCGGCATTAGCCGGTACTACTTACCCTATTGATCGGGAATATACCGCGCAATTGCTCGGATTCGATGGCCCCACAAGAAACTCACTGGATTCGGTTAGCGATCGGGATTTCGCCATCGAGCTCGCGGCGTTCGCCAGTATGTTAATGATGCATCTTTCCCGGTTTTCCGAGGAATTGGTGCTGTGGACGTCGGCTCAATTTGGTTTTATCGATCTTCCCGACCGATTTTGTACTGGCTCATCGATAATGCCACAGAAAAAGAATCCGGATGTACCCGAATTGGTACGAGGCAAAACCGGCAGAGTGTATGGACACATGATGTCATTATTAACCCTCATGAAGTCACAGCCACTGGCCTATAACAAGGACAATCAGGAAGACAAGGAGCCGGTATTCGACCTGCTGGATACAGTCAAAGACTGTTTGTATGCGTACAGCGAAATGATACCGGCGATTACTTGCAATGCAGACCTGATGTATCAAGCCGCGAAACAGGGTTATGCGACGGCAACAGACCTGGCGGACTATCTGGTGAAGAAAGGCATGCCGTTTAGAGATGCCCATGAAGTCGTTGGAAAATCTGTCGCTTTCGGCATCGAGCAGAAAAAAGATCTGGCAGAACTGACACTCGAGCAGCTGCAGTCTTTCTCTGAATTAATTGAAGACGATGTTTTTCAGGTGCTCACACTGGAGGGCTCGGTCAACGCCAGAAATCATATTGGTGGCACCGCACCGGAACAGGTTCGAGCCGCCATTCAAGTGGCCCGATCCATGCTGGAGAAGCGCTAGAAAAAACCGAGAGGTCTAGCGACTTCTTGTCGGCGCCTGCAATTTAATATCGTATTCCAGCAAGCGGTTATCCCGTCGGGTTTGCACTTTAACTATATCTCCCTGCTTGTACTGCTCCATAATATCGGCATAGTCATTCTCGTTGCGGACAGGTTTACCACCGATATCAACGATGACATCTCCCAATTGTATTGTCCCCCGCTGACTGCGAGATAGACCACGCATTCCCATACGCGCAGGATCGCTGCCATCCACCACATCCATCACTATGACGCCGTCGATGCCCCACAGTTGACGGTAATAGTCGGCTTGCGGAATTTGTACGATGCCTAACACCGGGGTCTGCACTCTGCCGTAGGCGATAAGTTCTGGCACGACTCTTTTTACCGTATTCACTGGTATTGCAAATCCTATCCCGGAACTGGCGCCACTGGGACTGTAGATTGCGGTATTAACGCCAATCAACTGACCTAAAGAATTCAACAGCGGGCCGCCGGAGTTGCCAGGATTAATCGCCGCATCGGTCTGAATAACATCGCCAATTTTGCGCCGGCTGACAGAATCTATTTCTCGCCCCAGAGCGCTGACCACACCAACTGTCATCGTGGTATCGAGTCCGAAGGGATTGCCGATGGCAATTACTTTCCGCCCCACTTCCAGCAGTGATGAATCTCCTGGCCTGACCGGAACCAGATCTTCCCCCGGGGCATCAATTTTCAGGACCGCCAGATCTTTGTCCGGATCGGCGCCGACGGCGGTGGCGTCATAGGTTGTTCCGTTCTGCATGGTGACCGTAACCCGTTCAGCCTGCTGAACGACGTGAAAGTTAGTCACGATATAGCCTTCCTTACTCCAGACAAAACCGGTTCCACTGCCCTGTGGAACCTCTTGCGGGTTCAGTGAGTAGTACGAACGCACCAGGCGAGAGTTGGTGATGTTTACCACAGAAGGACTGGTCTGCTTGAATATTTCAATATTGTTCTCTTCATCGTCTGTTTTGAATTGGCTATAGTCCGCCGTCTGCCCATAGCCAAACGATGTCGCCGAGAAAACGCTGAGGCCGAAAAGTAGAGATTGTAATAGTTTCATCGCGAATTACCCTCTTGTGCCCGGAGGTAAATGAATAGGCGGAATTTGTTAACGGACAGGATAGATAGTAGATAGGTTCAATTTCACTAAATTCAAGTACTCGTGTAATGTCCTGAATAGATGCCCCACCGAATATTACATTATTGGCAAGACTTATACCTCCACACGGGCGGCGGACCCGCGCATCAGATCAAAATTGCTCGAACTACTGGATTTACCCCCAGGCTCAACTATTGTTGACGTCGGCGCCGGATCTGGAGATTACAGCTTTGCCCTCGCAGAGCGAGGATACCGGGTCATGGCGGGCTGTTGGAAACGGGATTTTATGATCGGGGTATATATTTCTAAAGACTCAATCAAAAGCGGCAATTTCTTCCTGAATCGTTAGCCACTTCTCTTCCCTTTCGTTAAGCCGGGTCTTTAGCTTTCCCTGTTGTTGCAGCAAATCATTGAGTTTGGGTTTCTGCGCCGCCGTGTAGAGCGCCTCATCAATAAGGGCCTCTTCGATTTTCTTAAGCGCGAGGTGAACCTTGTCAATCTCCGATTCGATTGCCCTCTCCTGACGTTTCAATGGAGCAAGTTGTTCTCTGCTGGCAGCGGCCTGTTGCCGTTTTTCTTTCTTGTCCAGTTTTGATGTCTGCAGTTCGCTGCCGCCAAGCTCCTCTTCGTAGCCTGCATTGGATTGATGACTTAGCCACCTTTCATAATCCTTCAAGTCACCCTTAAATTCCGTGAATTTCCCCTGGTGAATCGAATAGAACTCATCCACCGTATTGACCAACAAATGTCTGTCGTGGGAAACGATCATCATTGCTCCCTGATACTGCTGTAAGGCTACCGTCAGCGCGTGGCACATCTCCAGGTCCAGATGATTGGTTGGCTCGTCGAGCAATAGCAAATTCGGCTTCTGCCAGGCCACTTTTGCCAGAGCTAAACGCGCCTTTTCGCCGCCGGAAAAAATTGAAATCACCTCGTCTACTCTTGACCCACGAAAATCAAAACCCCCGAGAAAATCTCTAATTTCTTGATCCGTAGCCTTCCTCTCCTCCTTCTGTAGTAATTGCATTGGCGTGGCCTGCTGATCCAGTTCATCCACTTGATGCTGGGCAAAGTAACCGATGCGAAGTTTCTTGGCTTTGACAACGTCACCGCCCAGCGCCGGCAGCTGACCAGCAAGCACCTTAAGCAAGGTCGACTTGCCATTGCCATTAAATCCGAGCAGACCGAATCGGGAATCCGACCGAATATTGAGGCTTATCTTTTCCACCAGAGGGGAATCATATCCGATAGTCAGGGATTCCATCTGCAGCAAATACGCCGGCAGCTGGCCGAGTTCGGGGAACTGAAATTGAAACGGAGAATCAACATGGGCCGGCGCTATTTCCTGCATGCGATTTAGTTCTTTCAGGCGACTCTGCGCCTGCTTGGCCTTGGTTGCCTTGGCGCTGAAACGCCGGACAAAGCCTTCTATTTCTGCGCGCCGCGCCTGTTGCTTTTCATACAAAGCCTGCTGCAGTGCCATTCTTTCCGCTCGTTGTTTTTCATAGGCGCTGTAATTCCCTTTGTAGACGTCCAGCTTGCAATTCTCAAAGCTAATCACCTTATCAATTACAGAATCGAGAAAGGTTCGATCATGTGAGACCAGCAGGATAGTGCCTTGATAATGTTGCAGCCATTGCTCCAGCCAGACGGTAGCCTCAAGATCCAGATGGTTAGTCGGCTCATCAAGCATTAATAAGTCCGAGGGGCACATCAGCGCCGCGGCTAAATTTTGCCTGACACGCCAGCCTCCGGAAAAACTGCTCACCGGTCGGTGGAAATCCTCAACGGCGAATCCCAACCCTGAGAGCAATTGCTCAGCCCGATGCTTGATAGCGTAGCCATCAATCTCTTCCAGCTTGCCAATTAGCGTCGCCAAACGGTTGTCATCGCCCTGCTCCTCTGCTTCGCCGATGCTGGTTTCCAGCCTGCGATATTCCTCATGAGCATCGATAACAAAATCCAGAGCGCTTCTACTGCTACCCGGCGTTTCCTGTGCCATAGAGGAACAGCGAAGCCAATTAGGCATTTCGATTTCGCCCTCTTCCAGTGCTATCTCCCCGCTTAACGCCTTGAACAGGCTGGTTTTACCATAGCCATTCCTGCCAATGATGCCGATGGACTCGCCCTTGTGTATCACCAGGCTCACGTCTCTCAGCAAAATCTGAGAACCGCGCATTAGCATAATATTGTTCAGTGAAATCATCGGCTTGAGGGTTTTAGTTTGAAATCATAAAGCGCCACATCATACACCATAATTGATTTCATCAGATTGAATTCGTACTATTGCCTAATGCCTCGATATTTCATCCTGGCCCCTGCATTAGCTGGATAGGCAATGAAACAAATTTTAATCATTGATGACGACGAAAAACTGGGACAACTGCTCACCCAGTATCTCGAGAGATATGACATGAATGTCCACGTCGCCGTGACTCCAACCAAGGGATTTGAGCTGTTAAAGAAGATAAAACCCGATCTGTTAATCCTGGACGTCATGCTTCCGGAGAAAGATGGCTTCGAGATTTGCCGGGAAATTCGCGCAAAATCTTCTATCTATGGCCAGTTGCCCATATTGATGCTTACCGCCCATGCCGAGGTAACCGACCGCATCGTTGGCCTTGAGTTAGGTGCCGACGACTATTTGCCAAAGCCGTTCGAGCCACGCGAACTGGTGGCACGTATTCACAATATCCTGCGCCGCAGTAGTGATGACAATACTCTCCGGGACATCAAACCCATCAACGGCCTCGAAGTGGAACCTTCACGCAGGGAAGTCAAATTAGATGGTACAGTTCTCGATCTAACCACAATGGAATACGAATTGCTGATCCTGTTCATGCAGTTTCCCAACAAGACCTTTACGCGTGACGAGTTAATGAATCGACTACGGGGAATCGATGCCGAATTATTTTCCAGAGCTGTAGACACGTTGGTTAGCCGATTACGACATAAGCTAGGCGACACTTCCAAGACCCCACGGTTTATTAAAACCGTCTGGGGGCGTGGCTATACTTTTGTCGGCGAGCAAATATGACAGCACTGATTCAAAGCGTAAGGCGATCGCTTTTCCTTCGTTTACTGTTGATTTTCGGAATAACTATTATTCTGTTTTTTCTAATTCTTTCAATCGCATTACGCACTGTAAATCAAAATATCAATGCAATTGAAACCATTCCTGACTATTTTACTCGCAACATAGAATCGGTCATCCTCGATATAGGCACCCCGCCAAATTTGAGCAACGCGATGCGCCTCGCCAGTGAACTTGATTGGAGCATCAATATTCACAATCCTATAATGCGCTGGAGCTCTGACAATGAAAACCGACTCAAAGTTGATGAGTCGCTCTACAATAGAACCCTTACCAGTGAAGCTGAAGTTCGCTTGATTAACGATGAAGAAATCATCATGGTAAAAACCGGCGGATACGACTTCTACCTGTATCAACGCTTCTTTGACGACAATAACTTTAATTATGTTGTGCTATACATAGGGGTTTCACTTGCGGCATTGGTTCTGTTTCTCAACTACTTCATGGTCAACAAATTATTAAGTCCGATACATCTATTAAGAAAAGGAGCCAAGCGTATTCGGCACGGCGATCTCAATTTTCGTGTTAAAAGCAATCGACAAGATGAATTGGGAGAGCTTACCGAAAGCATCAACCACATGGCTGATTCATTGCAGTCCATGCTGGAAGCGAAGCGGCAGCTGCTTTTAGCGATTAGTCATGAGCTAAGAACGCCAATCACCAAGGCAAAACTCCGATTGGAATTCATGCCGGAAAGCATTGAGAAAGATCAGCTAAAAGAGGACATCCAGGAGATCGAACTGCTGATCTCCGACCTGATCGAGGCAGAGCGCTTGAATTATGAACACTCTGTATTGGTAACCGAACCGGTACTAATTGCCGAATTCGTTAACGGTGTGACTGAGCAATTTGATTATTATGCGGGGGGCCTGTTGATCGAAACACCAGACAATGACGAAGAATTTTTGATTGATAGGCTTCGGATAAGACTGTTAATTACCAATTTGTTAAATAATGCCGTACGCCACGGAGAAAATAATCCAATTCGAGTTGGAATTAGTTTTAGTAATGATCAGGCGGTTCTGGAAGTGGAAGATCAGGGTGAAGGCATTGCCGAGGAACACCTGTCTCAAATTAGCGAGCCCTTCTACCGTGCCGATAGCGCACGCCAGAGAAATACCGGCGGCTTCGGTCTTGGGCTTTATTTGTGCCGCTTGATCGCGGCCGCTCATGGCGGTGAATTTATTATTGAAAGCAAGCTTGGCGAGGGCACTCACATTACTGTGAGGCTACCTCGCCATCCTCCAGACATCACTGCCGAGCAGTTAGCTTAGTCCTTTGTCTGCGCTATGCATTGAGTTTTCGGCGCTTGCTGCGCAAGAAGTGCATCATCAATGCCAGCAATGTCAGCAGCACAGGAATCAAGGCGGTATTGATCAATTTGAGATTGCTACCCAGTCGCTCAATATCTGCGGTCAGTTGATACTGCACATCTCGTAGCCGACGCCGTGTCAGCAACATCTCTGCATTGAATGTATCAACCTCGGCTTGAATTTCAGGGGTAATCTGACCGATAAGTTCTCCGTCCTCTGTCTGATTGAGTTCTGCCAGAGACTGCTCGGTCGCGGCCAGACTCTCGAGCAGCACAGCTTCTTCACTGCGTAAACGGTCATCTGCTTCCCGTTGCAATTGAATGACACGGGTAAACGGTCTTGAATATCTTCCCCGACTTCGAATACTTGTCAGAGCGGCGCCGCCACTAAGATTCTCCAGCGCATTGATCACTACATCACCGTTGTTGGCGAAAGGCTGAGGAACACGCTGACCCAGAAATTGCGCCACTTGCACCCAAAGTCTGTCAGTTAACATATCCGTATCGGCAAACACGAGAATATTGACTTCGCCGTTCGATCTGGCGATATGGTCGGCAACCGGCTCAGCTTCCTCGGTGGCAACAGCGTCTGCATCCGCGGCGTCTTCCGTCGCTTCAGACGACTCTTCGACAAGTACCGGCCTACCCTCAGGAAAAGCGCTTTCGACAATACCGCTGACACGCGCAGCGATAGTGAAACTCTGCTCGGCGGATACAAATTCATCAAACAGCACAGAAGGATCGGTAACGTCCTCAAGCAGGCCGGCGTCCATCAACATCGCATCGGTAGATGAAGTTATGAGTGGATCAAACCTTGTTGTTGCTCCGTCCGCTGGTGCAATTGCCCCAGCCGAAGAAAAGTTAATCGCCTCCATGCGATTGGTAACAATGTCATCCTGCGCCAAATAGTTGCGTTGTATCCCCAACATTCCCAGATGAGCGATCGGCCGTGTGTTCTCGCCCATCATTACTCTTAATGCCAATTCATTGTCGGTAAGCACCTTATCGCTGGCGTATTCAATTCCCCATGCCTGCAATAATGCAGGCAAATCTGAATTCATGCCTGCCGGGATCAACGACCCCTCTTGCGAGCGGGTAACCATCGAATCGGCGCTGGGGTCCAGGAACAACATGACACTGCCGCCGGCCAGAACAAATTGATCGATGGCATATTGCGTCTGCTGCGCCAGCTCATGGGGATGCACGATCATCAGAATATCGATATCTTCATCAATACTGCTGGTGTCCAGATCTACCCGTCTAACCTCATAAAGTTGACGGATAATATCCATCACCATCCACTGCTGCGTTGCCTGACCCGCTATCGGATTAAAGCCGCCATCGATATCCAACTCGGTGAGCAAGCCAACGACCTGCAGGTCTGGCTGGTCAACCTTGCTTATCAGCTTCATGAATTCATATTCAAGAAACTGCTCCTGGTCGGGCCGAATAAGCGGCATGGTTTCAGCGACCCTACCCATTGGGCCTCGCAATTCGTCTTCTGCCTGAGCGACAACCAATCCAAAATAGATTGCCTGGCTGCCTTGAGAAACGGGAACGGCCTGTATACCAAACCCGGTAGCCAGATCCTCATCTTCCGAAAAAGGTTCTGGGTCTATTACATTAAGGCTTAGACGCCCATTACTGGCGATAACGATCTCTTTCAGCAATTCCTGAACACGTGTCGCATAACTGCGAATTTGAGGAATGTCTTCAGTGGCACTCTCTGAGTAGAAAAACGTAAGTTCGATTGGTTTTTCCAGATTAGACACAATATTCCGCGTGCCATCAGATAGGGAGTACAAATTATCTTCGGTTAGATCGATTCTCAGACCTGGCAATAAACTAATAATTATCACACACACTATCAAGCCAACGGCAATCGCCAGCAGCCCAACACTTGAAAATAGCGACTTGGTATTCATCCGCTTCATCCTCCCTAATTAGCTTTTTTCATTTCGATAACAATTGCGCTGGCCATCAGCCAGGCGGCAATGAATACACTAAAAAACAGGAAGTCTCTAATATCGAGAACTCCTTTAGCGATCGAATCAAAGTGAGTGAGAAATCCCATGGCTGAAAATGCATCAACCAGAATCTGCGGAACCCAGCCTGGAAATGCATCCAGCAATATGGGCGAACCCATTATCACAAACAGAAAACAGATGCTTACTGTGAGGATAAAGGCGATTACCGAATTCTTGGTACAGGCTGACATACAGGATCCGATAGCAAGAAATCCTCCTGCCATGAACCAACTCCCTATATAGGCAGCTAGAATTACCCCATTGTCTGGGTCGCCCAAATAATTCACGGTTATCCAAATCGGAAAGGTGAGCAACAGGGCGATACCGGTTAATGCCCATGCTGCCAGGAACTTTCCTAATACCGCATCTGCAAGCCTGACCGGCAGGGTAAGTAAAAGCTCAATCGTGCCCGTCTTGCGCTCATCGGCCCAGAGTGTCATGCCAATAGCTGGCACCATGATTAAATACAGCCAGGGGTGAAAGCTAAAAAACGGCAGCAAGTCAGCCTGACCTCGAGCATAAAGCCCGCCCAAATCAAATGTAAAAATTCCGTTGGAGATCAAAAAGATTACGATAAAAATGTAAGCCAGCGGCGTAGCAAAATAACTCATTAGCTCGCGCTTGAAAATAATTGCAAGGTTTCCCATTATTCGGCTCCCTGCTGTCGTTGTGAAATAGGCTGTTGTGACATCGATTGTTGTGACATCGATTGTTGTGACATCGATTGTTGTGACATCGATTGTTGTGAAGTAGATTGCTGTGTCACAGTTCTAAAGACATCTTCCAGTTGCCCGCGACTGACGTGAAACTCGGTGACGGGCCATTGCTTAGACTGCGCAATTCCGGACACTTGAGAAAATATAGACTTGCCTTCTTTAGCCAGAATAGTAAATGTTAATTTATTCTCTTCGTCTCTTTCCACGGCCGCTATGTCAGGCAGGTTTGCCAGATCGGCTTCCAGATCATAGTCATCGGTTAAACGCACACTCACTGCTTGATGATATTTAGAGCGTGATTCCAATTCCGCAGGAGTTCCGTCTGCTACAATTTTCCCCTGCGAGATAATAATTGCGCGACTACACACCGCCGTAACTTCTTCGAGAATATGGGTTGAAATAATCACAATCTTGTCTCGCGCCAGATTCTTAATCAGCTCTCGCACATGGTGCTTCTGATTGGGATCGAGGCCATCGGTAGGCTCATCGAGAATCAGCACCTTGGGGTCATGCATGATGGCCTGTGCCAATCCTACTCGTCGCTTGAATCCCTTCGACAGGGTATCAATGGTTTGTTGGCTGACAGAAGCAAGCTCAACCTCATCGATAGCGTGTTGAACACGGCTGGCAATTTCTTCGCCCCGATAGCCTCTCACCTGAGCAATAAAATTGAGAAATTCCAGCGTTGTCATATCACCATAGGACGGCGCTCCCTCGGGCAGATATCCCATCAGGGACTTCGCCGCCATCGGGCTTTTGCTAATATCGTGACCATCAATGGTTACGGTGCCTGAGGAGGGTGAAAGAAAGCCGGTAATCACCTTCATCGTGGTAGATTTTCCAGCGCCATTCGGGCCGAGAAACCCCAGCACCTCACCTTCTTTCACAGTGAAGCTGAGATCGTCAATGGCGGTAAACTGGTCAAAGTTTTTTGTTAAATGGCTAATTTCAATCATTTACTTGGTGATCCTGAGTTGGTTCCGGCATTATGCATTCGGTTTTTTTTGTACTTTCTACGCTCGAAAGGATTGCCTGTCGATGCGCATCATCCTTCTGGATACAAACTGGATGTAAAATTGGATGTAAAACTGGTCTGGAAAACCAGGGGCATAAAATGTGATGGGCAAATATAGGCGCGTTAACCGGATTTTTCAAGATTCAACACATTAAATGACATATTCTTCTGGATCGGGCGCAGTGTAGACCTAAACTCAATTTTGAGAGCCAAAATTGGCCTGTGTTTATATGACGCTGGGCGTTATAATCGCCCGATTTCAAACCAAACCTTGATATTCGTGGCAAATGAAAATACAGCCGGCTAAATTGATGATTAAGCGCATGCCCAGATTGATATCTAAATTAATACCTAAATTAATACCTAAATTAATACCTAAATTAATAACAACACTAATGCTAGTGGCTCTGGCATTAAGCCTTAGTCACTGTGGACAGAAGGGCGGCCTGACTCGCCCCGAACAATCTACATTTACAATAGCCGAAAAATAAAGCTTTCCTCCTATGGGGATTCCCCACTAACTGGATTCCAATTCAGAATGGACTATTTCAATTACAAGGGTGATGCGCTCTTCGCAGAAGATGTAGCCGTTGCCGATATTGCCGAACAGTTTGGAACACCTTGTTTCATCTACTCCCGTGCCACTCTGGAAAGGCATTATCAGGCCTATCAACAGGCACTCGATGGCCTGTCCAGTATGGTCTGCTACTCGGTGAAGGCTAATTCCAATCTGGCTGTACTCAATGTTCTGGCACGGCTTGGCGCGGGCTTCGACATCGTCTCCGGCGGCGAGTTAACGCGCGTCCTGGCGGCAGGCGGCGACGCATCCAGGGTGATTTTTTCCGGTTTGGGGAAAACCAAAGCCGAAATCGAACAGGCGCTGCTGGCGAAAATCCATTGCTTCAATGTAGAGTCCAGTGCTGAACTGGACAGAATTAGTGAAGTAGCTCAGGGTCTGGGAGTGCGAGCGCCAATTTCGATTCGGGTAAACCCGGATGTTGACGCCGGCACTCACCCCTATATTTCAACGGGCCTGAAGGAAAATAAATTCGGCATCTCCAGCGATCAGGCCATCGCCGTCTATCGCCGGGCCGCGCAAATGCCCGGCATAGAAGTGGTCGGAATTGACTGTCACATCGGCTCACAACTTACCCATATTGAGCCATTTCTGGATGCAATCGATCGCCTGCTGACAATGGTGGATATTCTTGATGCTGAAAATATCCGACTGAGCCATTTCGATATGGGCGGCGGATTGGGGGTGACTTACGACCAGGAAAATCCACCGCTTCCCGCTGAGCTTATCTCTGCCGTAAAGACTCGATTTACAGATCGCAAACTGACTCTGATGCTGGAACCAGGCCGGTCCATTGCTGCCAATGCCGGTATTTTCGTCACTCGCATCGAATATCTCAAATGTACCGATCACAAGAACTTCGCTATCGTCGATGGCGCCATGAACGATTTACTACGGCCGGCACTTTATGGAGCCTGGCAGGAAATTGTTCCGGTCAACCCGCGACAAGGCGAGCCATCGGTTTACGATGTAGTTGGCCCGGTCTGCGAGTCTGCCGATTTTCTCGGCAAGGATCGCCGCCTGCGGCTGGAGGCCGGGGATTTACTCGCGGTCCGATCGTCCGGGGCCTACGGATTTGTGATGAGTTCAAATTATAATTCGCGCCCACGAGCCGCCGAAGTCATGGTTGACGGATCCCGCGTCCATCTGGTTCGCGAGCGGGAAGTAATCACCGATCAGCTAAAGCTCGAATCCTGTCTACCTGGTTAGCTTGTGTAGCAACAATAATTGCCACACCTGACGATAAGGTATTCTGAGGCTACCTTTTATATGCAAATCTCCTTCACCAAAATGCACGGCCTGGGCAACGACCTCATGGTATTGAACCTTGTGGCCAACTCTGTTGAGCTAACTGCCGACCAGATTAGACATCTGGCTGACCGACACTTCGGCGTCGGTTTCGATCAGCTATTGCAGGTCGAACCGGCAAGCGACGACTGCGTAGATTTTAACTATCGAATCTTCAACGCAGACGGAGAAGAAGTCGAACACTGCGGCAATGGAGCCCGCTGTTTCGCCAAATTTGTCACTGACAAGGGGCTAACTAACAAAAATCCCATTGTAGTAAAAACAGTGAATCGAACCCTGACCCTTCATCTGCTGGAAAATGGCGATGTCACGGTAGACATGGATAAGCCAGAATTCGATCCGGCTCAAATCCCCTTTATTGCCGACGCCGCTGCAATGACTTATTGCGGAAGCCTGTTGATAAATGATATCGAGCAGGAAATAGAATTCTGTGCCCTTTCGATGGGAAATCCCCACGCTGTAATTATTGTTGAAGACATCGACAAGGCGGCCGTAAAAGATATTGGGGAGGCGCTTGGCAGTCATGTTGATTTCCCCGAGGGATGCAATGTCGGATTCATGCAGATCCTCGATCGCAGCAACATAAATCTGAGAGTTTATGAGCGCGGCGCCGGGGAGACTTTAGCTTGCGGGACAGGGGCCTGCGCGGCCGTGGCCGCCGGTTGCTTACAAGGACTATTAGATGATACCGTCACGGTAAATTTGCATGGCGGACAACTCACAATAAACTGGCTGGGAGGAGACTCTCCCGTGTTGATGACAGGGCCAGCTACTACGGTTTACGAGGGGACAATTCAAATATGAGCAATGACGCCTGTGCTGCTGAAAAGATTAATGCCGAGACTGAGCTCTCGCCCGAACAAGTTGCGAACTACTTACAAGAGCATCCCGAGTTTTTCGTCGAGCAAGATGAATTACTGGCGAACCTGTCCCTGCCCCACGAAAGCGGAAAGGCTATCTCGTTATTAGAACGACAGGTTACAATTCTTCGCGATCGCGGAATCGAATCCCGACAAAAACTTGGTAACCTGTTAGAAAATGCACGCAACAACGATCAGCTTTTTGATACCACTCGGAATTTGGTACTCGCTTTATTACGCGCCGAGAATGTTACAGAGATTGCAAATGTCACTCAGGATCAACTATCCAGCCATACCAATATTGATCGCTGCGAAATTATCGTTGTCGAACAAGAAGGGCTCTGCATTTCTGACTCAGTTCGCACTGAGTCACACAGCAATCTGCAGAAAAAATTCGCTGATGTATTCCGCTTAAGAAAAACCCACTGCGGAGAAATTACTGAAGATCAGGCCAACTATCTATTTCCAACTAACGACAATAGCATTCATTCCACTGCTTTGTGTCCAGTTATTCACAACAATGAAATTCTCGCGCTGATTGCTTTCGGCAACCAAAATGAAAATTATTTCAATGTTAATCTCGATACTCTATTTTTGGATTTTATTGGCCACGTTGTCGGAGCCGTTCTGGACAGGCAACTATTCGACACTGCCGCATAGTGTTCCTGCTGAAGAGATAGCTCGCAGATAACTCATAGCGATCTAACAAATAATGTCTACTGAAAATTCTGCCAATAATAAAGCCCTGGTTTCAATCATTTGCCGTACTATCGGCCGCCCGGAATTACAGCAGGCTCTAAAGTCTGTTAATTCACAGAGCTACCCCAATATTGAAATCGTGCTCGTCAATGCGGCGACGAAGACTCTCAGCGGCTATCAAGCTTACGCGGGTGATACGCCTGTTACCCTGATCGCTACCGGCCAGCCACTGACAAGATCCGAAGCAGCCAATGCCGGACTGCATGCGGCCAAGGGCCAGTATTTAATGTTTCTGGACGATGATGACTGGATCGCTAACGATCACGTGCAAACCCTGATGGAATTTCTCGGCAATCAAAACGAAGTTCTTGCGGCCTACAGCAGCACCCAGAAAACCGATGTCGATGGCAATCCTATAGACTACGTATTCGAAGAGAACTTCGACCCGGTACTCTTAATGAGGGATAACTATATTCCCATACATGCCATGTTATTTGAAAGATCACTGCTTGATCATGGCTGCCACTTCGATGAAGCCTTCGATATATATGAAGACTGGGACTTCTGGCTACAATTGAGTCAGCACACAGAATTTCGGCACATCGATAAGATAACTGCTTTCTATCGCGAGGGCGGCGATTCGGATACTGCCGTGGAGAATGTGCAACTTAGATATCAGAGCGATAACTATCTAGGAAAAGGCAGGGCCGCCATTTTTGGGAAATGGCTAACTCATTGGAGCGGCGAGAAGCTAAACGAATTGATCGGCCATCTGGATCAGTCTCTTATTGTTACCGAACAAGCAAAACATATTCAGCAGGAACTTGAAAAAAATGCAGATTTGCTGCACCAGATAGATAACAGAAACAGTGTGATAGACCAACTTACTCTGCAACTAAACAATAGGGTTTTGCAAATTGAGGCATTACAACAACATGCAAAGGAGCAAACCAAACAGTTAGACGCCCAAGCTAAACAGGCAGAAGTCCAAGCTAAACAGGCAGAAGTCCAAGCTAAACAGGCAAAAGTCCAAGGCAGGCATATTTCGATGCTCGAATCCACGCTAAGCGTTATTTACAGCTCACCTGGTTGGAAATTGATGGGGCCGTTTCGCAGGCTTCGGCGATTTATCAGTCCCTCATCGAAACAAGCCGCAGATAAGACTGAAGCAGATCTATGACTATGGATCCTCAAGATAAATTCGCTCCCGCTGCCGAACGCCCTATCTGTTCACTCATAATTCCTACTCGGGATAAGCTCGACTTTCTAAGACCCTGCATCACTAGCATTCTCGATAGTGCTGAGAGTGACCTTATAGAAATTATTATTGTCGACAATAATAGTGAAGAAGAGGAAACCCGGGTATATCTACAGTCGCTGCAAGACAACTCGAATATAAAAATACTTTCCTGGCAACACGCCTTTAATTTTTCGGCCATCAACAATTTTGCCGCGACTCAATGTGAAAGCGACATCCTCTGCTTTCTTAATAACGATATCGAGATTATTGACAAGAATTGGCTGAGCAAGCTTCTTACAATTGCCAGAAACGAAGCCGTTGGCGCTGTGGGTTGCACACTGCTGTATCCCGATTCCACTATTCAACATGCCGGTATTGCTCTCGATGAAAAATCCGTTGGTCGGCATATTGCCAGCGGCGAGAAATCGGATTACCTGGCAAGTAAATCGATATCCTTACCATTTGCAGTAGATGCGATTACCGCGGCATGCATGCTGATCAGAAAATCCTTATTCCTGCGCCTGGGTGGATTCAACGAAGATCAGCTAGCGGTTGCCTTTAACGATGTTGACCTCTGCCTTCGCCTCGCCGAAAAAGGCTTTCCGGTTCTTCTGCATCCCGAAGTCGTATTGATTCATCATGAGTCCGTTTCTCGAAAAAGTGATGAACACCCGTCAAATCGCAGCAGAGCCTTGCAAGAACATACCTATATGCAGTCCCGATGGCAGAACCGACTTATCGGACACAACTACTTGTCTGGCATCCCTGCAGAGAGGGAAGCCATCGCTAAGCGACAGTCGGCATCATCAACTTCAATAGACGATATAGTTCTGGCAGCTGCTGACAATCTCTATCTCGAGAGAGGCTCGACCGTAGAATCGGCGCCTGAGAATGCAAGCCATCAGTTTTTGACAGCCGATGCTTTAGTCGAGGCAGAAGAATATTCGCGTAATCTACAAGCTGATTACAGACAACTTGAAGCGCATGCTCAGCGCCTGGAACATGCACATAGCCTAATCGAAAATTCCATATTCTGGCGCATGACCGCACCCCTGCGCTGGCTAAAAAATTCCGTTACACCAAGCCCCCGCGACCGGACGCCAAGTATTGGGGAACAAAGTAGTCATGAAACTTTGAATGACTCGAATACGAGTACATCTTCCAGTAGCGAGGCTTATGTCGATGATAAAAGCCCAAAGGCTGAGTTTGACGAAAGGGCAAGCATAGCATTCAAAAAATTCTTAACAAGTTCCGCCAGGCTGCGTTTCCCCGACGAAAAAGCACCGCAAATTTCCATTATTCTGATCTTCTACAATCAGGCACACTTGAGCTTGTTATGCTTGCAATCGATATTGCAGTATGCGGATACCCCTTATCAATTGATCATTATCGACAATTGTTCAAGCGATGGGACAGATCAACTGCTCGATCGAATTGAAAATGCTGACATCGAACGAAATCAGGAAAACCTGGGCTTCGTTAGGGCAGTGAACCAGGCCGCTGAACTGGCGACCGGGAAAACTATTCTCCTACTAAATAACGATGCATTGCTCGAGAAGCAGACGCTATCCAATGCCCTGGCGTGCATAGAGGCAGACAGGGGCATTGGCGCCGTCGGTGCCAAAATAAAATTACTCGATGGCCGCCTGCAAGAGGCTGGAAGCATAATCTTTAGTGATGGCGCCTGTCTTGGTTACGGTCGCGGCCAGCCCGCAGATAATCCCGAATTTATGTTTCAGCGCGATGTCGACTATTGCTCGGGGGCGTTTTTATTGTTCCGCCGAGAGACTTTTACAGATCTTGGCGGCTTCGACGAGGACTTCGCTCCGGCCTACTACGAGGAATCGGACTTTTGCATTAGACTGCGAGAGCAGGGTCTGCGAATTGTCTACAATCCTGCCGTCCAGATAACCCATTATGAGTTCGCTAGCTCAGGCGGCTTAAGTGGCGCATTGAGTTTGCAGGCGGCGCATCGTGAAATTCTTTGTAGCAAACACGAAAACTTTCTGAGCAAACAATTTTCGAATGATCCAGCGAATTATTTGCGAGCACGAACCAGTAATACTCACCCCAATGTGTTGGTGATTGATGACAGGGTTCCACATCCGAGTCTTGGAGTAGGATATCCACGTTGCTCAACCTTTCTCCACGAACTCAGTAAGCTGAAACTAAATATTAGTTTCTATCCCTTGCTCTACCCGGAGGATAGTTGGGATGAGATTTATACAACTCTTTCAAAAAATATCGAAGTCATTTTAAATAGTGGTCGAGATGGACTTCGGTCCTTTCTGAATCAACGTAGTGATTTCTACCAATTTATCGTCGTTAGTCGTGTTCACAACATGGAATTTTTCAACCATGTCCTTAGCAGCAATCCAGGCTTAGCGGGTAACGCAAAGATAATCTATGATGCCGAGGCTGTCTCTTCTCCTAGAGAGATTTTGCAGGAGAAAATCCTAGGCAATGAAATTTCAGAAAATGAACAGAAAGAATTGATTAACAAAGAGTTGGAGACGGCTCGGCTAGCGGGGAAAATTATTGCCGTGTCTGAGAGTGAAGAAAAAATATTTCAAGATTATGGATATCACAATACGGTGGTACTTGGACATTCTCTACAAAGCTCGCCGGGCCCGAACGTCTATCAGGAGAGAAAGGGAATCCTGTTTGTCGGGGCACTAAGAGATGAGGGCTCACCAAATGTAGATTCGCTGCTTTGGTTTCTAATTAACGTCTTTCCTCTAATTGAGCAGGCAATGCCAGAAATTGTGCTGTATGTGGTTGGCGATAATTCTGCTCCGTCACTCGCTACTGTAGAAAAAGAGAATGTGGTTTTTACCGGCCGTCTGGATTCAATTAACGAAATGTACAATTCCTGCCGTATTTTTATAGCACCAACTCGATTTTCCGCCGGCATCCCTCATAAAGTTCATGAGGCGGCCGCGATGGGCCTGCCATCGGTGACTACGGCTTTACTCGCTAAACAGCTAGGCTGGTCTGATGAACAACAATTGTTAGTAGCTGATAGTGTCAAAGATTTTGCCAATCAATGCATCAGACTCTATCAGGATGCTGAGTTATGGCAATCGATACGAGACACGGCGCTTGATGCGATTATTCGCGATTGTTCCCAAGAAAAATTTCGCAGCGCCGTAGCTGAGATATTCGAATAATGTCGAATTGTTAGCTAGAAACGACGAGAAATTCGATATGCTATCCTCTGCACTATCCCAATACGAATCTTCATAGCGGCTGAAATTCGTAGCCCCATGTTTTCTCGTGTCGATAGCTGCTTGCCGAAACGTTGCCTGAACTCGTAAGCCTGATTTGCGACTTCAATCAGATGTCCGTTCGTCTTCCTGGCAAACACTCGCCGCCAAAATGACAGACTAACAGGAGTGGGCTTGATGAACTCCTTCGCACCAATGGTGTTACTTCCATGCTGTCGATAGCGGACAAGCGGAACGTCTAGAAATATCAGCTTTCCAAACGCCGTCGCTACCACAGCCAACCACCAGTCATGCATAATGGCTTTCTCAGGAACCGGAACCGCTTTCTCGGCAAGAGATTCATTAATAAATGCCGTACAACCGGTTACTAAATTGCTAACCACGAGATGTTGAAATCGATTCCTCTCAATTTCCAGACCCTGGTATTTTATAAAGGACTTGGCAATTACGCTATTTTGTTCCGATACAACTTGTAGATCACTATGAATAAGGACGGGCACAATTTCGGATTTGTCAATTTGCGAGCCCTTTCTTTCTTTATCCATGCCCATTTCCTCGGCTTGCAACATGGCGGTAACTTGCTCCTCTATCTTGCTGTTAAACCAGATATCATCCTGATCACAAAACATCATATAGGCCCTATCTAATCCGAGACTGGCTTTCTTAGAGAGTGTGTATTCGATCAAACAGGAGAAACTTCCGCTTGCACCCCTGTTGATATTATCTTGTTCGACTAAATGGAAGCGGCCCGGGTTTTCCGCCAGGTATTGCTGCAACACTGAGACAGTTCCATCGCTGGAGCCATCGTCGCGCACTACTATCAAAAAATTGTCATAACTTTGATTGAGGATAGAATCGAGCTGTTCGGCAAGAAATTTTTCGCCATTGTAGGTGGAAAGCAGTATGGCTATTTTCGGCTTTGTATCCATGCGAAATCAGCTTAGAGATTTGGCATCTCTAATGCCAGAACAAATATTGTGCCAGTACAGTTTGCGATCATGTGAAGAGACTAGTAACCATGTCGCCTTAAGAGTGAATCGAACTATGTCGCGTAATTTCCATCCCCAGGGCGAATAAGCGACTCTATACAGATGAACCCTGTTCCTGCTCGAATAGTAGGTTCGTGATGGATTATGCTGCGCCATAATCCCCGCTCTAACCAAGGGGTTCATGCTGCGCTCACCAATCGCATGGTAGAGCACTGCCTCGTCGGTACCGACGATATCGAAGCCTTTTGACTTGGCGCGAAAGCACCATTCCAGATCCACATTGTCTATGAAATAGCTCTCCTTCATAGCACCTATCTCATCGATATATTTCAACACTATCAATGAACCTGACGTAATCAAAAAGTCTGCGACAAAATAATTTTTGCTGTTGGCAAAGGTTCGGTTAGAACGAAGAAAAAATCGATTAAACAATTTGAATGGCGTTTGCCGCATCGTCTGCGGATTAATAACTCTTGGGCCCAGGGCCGCTAACCCCCTCTTGCTGTACTGATCGGCATCAACATAGGCTGAAAGCATTCGACTTATGAATAGGTCGCAAAGACTGCTGTCCTGATCAAAAAGGAAAACATAGTCATAGTTATTCTCTACTGCCCACGCGATCCCGCGATTTAGCGCCTTCGCCAGACCTTCATTGTCGTGCAGTCGAATAAGCTTCAGGCAGCGATCATAGACCGTAATCGATTCCACCAATGACGCTGAACCCGGAGTCCCGTTGTCGATCACAATAAAGTCCGTTTCCTTGTTCAACTGCCTCAATAATTTCAATAGTGGCGTAATCTCGGGCTTGTAGGTCACTACCACCGCACAGCTTCTCCCTGTACTGGAACCGCTGCTTTCCCTGAGACCAACAGTGGTGGGATTATTAGTCACAGGATTAGTATTTGTCACTGGGCACTTCCGCCGAGATGTGAACACGCTCCGGGCTTTTGCTCACTAGTAGCAGAAAATAGAAAATAGAAAATATTCCTATCCCCAGGCCCACCACCACTCCCGCGTCCACAATGCCGCGCCAGGGTTGCGGCAGAAGGCGTGCAATCATAACGAAGCTAATGACCATCAGGGTAACAGCGAAAGATAGCACCTGACGCTTGCGGGTAGCGTAGATATATCCCATGCAGAAAAGCGGAGCGAGAACAACATGAGCGAGGCGGGGATTATCTCGCAGATAATTGGCCCGCGTCACTACCCGGGGGGCGAAGCCCAAGTAGAATCCTCGATAACCTTCCGCATAAGCCATAGTTAGCACGCTAAAGACCAACGCCGCCCAATGCAGCAGACTCAGAGGGGAGTCCCCCAGAGCCAGCGCTATCGGCGTTAGTCTAAAAATTGCAAATGCAAGCAGGAGAAGAACGCCTCCTATGCCCCAGGCAAATCCGAAAGTTTTCACGTTGATCCATTCAGGAGTGTCGAAGTGGCTAGTATAACGACTTTAGGCTGGAAGCAGAAAAATCATTGATGCCTTAAGATTATGCCGATTTTCACCGAATCGCTTCTGCCAATAAAGTGAGATATGATTTCGCCGAGATTCTGGCGGGTTTGAGGCAACGGCGGCTATCCAGGCAATAGGCCACCCCTGGAAGAAGACAGACTGACCACTATGGCTCATGCTCACGGCCGCCACGTTTATAACAGGACTGATAGAATGGATGTAAAACTTGGTGTGGTGATGGATCCGATCGAATCTATCACGGTTAAGAAAGACACAACTCTAGCCATGCTGTTGGCGGCCCAGAGCCGGGGCTGGACAATTCACTATATGCTGCAATCTGATCTGTATCTGGATCATGGGAATTGCAGGGCAACTGGTCGAGCGCTCACGGTAAAAGACGACGAAAAGGATTGGTATAGCTTCGGATCTGAGTCCGACATCGCATTATCTGAGCTGGATGTCATTCTGATGCGAAAGGATCCTCCCTTCGATATGGATTATGTGTACTCGACGTATTTGCTCGAGCAGGCGCAACGTGACGGAACATTGATCGTCAATGACCCGAGAAGCCTGCGTGATTGCAATGAAAAACTGTTTGCCACCCAATTTCCACAATGCTGTCCCCCGCTTATCGTTGCTTCTTCTGCTCAAAAGCTAAAGGCATTTCACCTGCAGCACGAAGATGTAATATATAAACCCCTCGATGGAATGGGTGGAGCTTCGATCTTTCGAATTAAGCCAGGCGATGCAAACTTAGGCGTTGTTATCGAAACCCTGACCGACGGCGGTCGACAGCATATAATGGCGCAGAAATTCATCCCGGATATCGTCAATGGGGATAAACGCATCCTGCTGGTTAATGGTGAACCAGTGAACTATGCCCTGGCGAGAATCCCGGCCGCTGGTGAAAACAGGGGTAATTTGGCCGCCGGCGGCAGTGGTGTTGCTCAGGAACTCAGCGACAGAGATCGCTGGATATGTGAACAAGTCGGGCCCGTAATGCGTGAAAAAGGTTTACTCTTTGTCGGATTGGATGTTATTGGTGATTATCTCACTGAAATAAACGTCACTAGCCCTACCTGTGTCCGCGAAATTGACCGGGCCTTTAATCTCGACATCGCCGGTGATTTAATGGACTGCATTCAGCAAAAATTGCAGACCAAAAACTGAGCGCAACCCTGTATGAGGCACGCACATGGCTAATACCGACGACGATCTTTCCAGAGAACGTTTCGGCTTTACTATTTTTCTCTCCGCTTGCGTGCATGCCATTATTATTCTTGGTGTAGGTTTTAGCTACCTGGAAGAACTCAATAGCGAATCTTCTCTGGAAATCACCATGGCGCAGTACCGTAGCGAATTCGCGCCAGACGATGCTGATTTCCTCGCCCAGGAAAATCAAATTGGTAGCGGCGCTCTCGATTCAAGAGCAGCGCCTAGTACTCCGTTCGAATCTGAATTTAATGATGATGTCATACAAGAGATAGTCCCTATTCCGCAAGCGCCGGAAACCAGCAATGATAACGAAGTTCAGGATATCGCTGTCATTTCTTCATTCCAGAACGCACAACAAGCACAACAGCGACTGGATGAGCTGAAGCCCGATCAGCAACAATTACTTTCGGAGAAGGCGACGCCGAATGAACTAAGTCTGGCAATAGCGAGCCTGCAGGCTCAGCTGGACTTGCAAAGACAGGCGTACGCAAAACGCCCAAAGAAATATACAATTTCTTCCGCCTCGACGAAAAAAACCCGAGACGCACTCTATTTAGATGGCTGGCGACGAAGAGTAGAAGCCGTAGGAAATATTAATTATCCAGAACAAGCACGAAAATTGAAACTGTATGGCAGTCTCCGCCTTCTGGTAGCACTGTTGCCCAGTGGCGAGGTTGAAGAAATTCAGATACTACAATCCTCAGGCCATAGTATTCTGGATCAAGCCGCGGTTGAAATTGTGAAACTTGCCGCCCCCTTTGATCCCTTCCCGGAGGAAATGCGAGCCGAAGCTGATATACTGGAAATTATTCGCACCTGGCGCTTCCATGAAGGAAATGCACTAACGAGTTACTAGGGCGTTTTTGCCAGCGCAGCTTTACTAATACATCCGCAACGACAACTGCTGAGACAACAAATTTCATGAATGAAAAAACCAGCTCAGACTATCTGCAAGATCAATTCCTAATTGCGATGCCACAAATGCTGGACTCCTATTTTTCAAATACCGTCACCTATTTGTGGAAGCACGACCATGAAGGCGCCCTTGGAGTCATTATAAATAAACCCTTACGCGCTACTGTTGCAGAGCTATTTGATGAATTAGGCATTGTCTGCAGTATAGACAAAGGCCCTTTTCAAGAGCAGCAGGTACTTACTGGCGGGCCGGTTGAAAGGGACAAGGGGTTTATTATCCATGATGGTGGTGATGGCTGGGAATCGTCAGTCTCCGTTACAGCCAAGATCAGCATTTGCACTTCGAGAACGATTTTGCAAGATATTGCAGCCGGCAATGGCCCTGAAAATTACGCGATTGCACTGGGCTGCGCCGGTTGGGAAGCGGGACAACTGGAACAGGAAATAGGCGCCAACGCCTGGCTTACAGTGCCTGCGGATACCGACTTAATCTTTTCTCGCGACCATGCTAACAAAATTCAGCAAGCGGCCGCGATACTGGGCATAGACTTGCGACAAATTTCCCCTGCCACTGGCCATTCGTAGCTAAAACAAAAAAGTCGAGTTAGACCTGTGATTCCTACAACTTTCCCCGCTAACACCAAGCCCCTGTCGGCTCTAGGCTTCGATTATGGAACGCAGAGAATTGGTGTGGCCTTCGGGCAAAGCCTAACCGGCACAGCAAAAGCGATAAAGGTGCTAAAAGCCAAAGACGGTATTCCAGACTGGAATGAAATCGAATCCCTGATTGCGGAATGGACTCCTGACCTATTCGTCATCGGCTTGCCTTACAATCTTGATGGATCCGAGAGCGAGCTATTGCGGCGGGCAGTAAAATTTTCCAATCGCCTTAATGGCCGATTTAACAAACCTTGTTATGGCATGGACGAAAGGCTTTCGTCACAGGCGGCTGCCGAGCAAGCGCTTGAAGAAAATAGGGGCTCAAAAAAGAGAACCGCTATCGATGATATCGCCGCTCAAATTATTTTGGAAAACTGGTTCACCGAATTTAGTAATCAAGCCAATCAGCGCTAGCCTTCTCTCGTTCTTTTCCCCTTTGTCCCTGTTCTATCTTCAGCTCTCTCTTCGGACAGCTTTCATGCAAGATGAATTCTCTGCGGGGACAACTAAAAAGAATCGGGCATTTTTGCCTTGGATTTTGCTTCTTCCCGACTAATCAAACCCTTTGCCAACAGTTCTTTTAGACATTGATCCAATGTCTGCATTCCAACTCCTGCTCCTGTTTGAATGGCTGAATACATCTGCGCTACTTTATCTTCCCGAATCAGGTTTCGAATTGCCGATGTGCCCATCATGATTTCGTGGGCCGCTATACGACCACCGCCAGGCTTCTTCAATAGCGTCTGCGAAACTACTGACTGCAATGATTCAGACAACATCGATCGAACCATATCTTTTTCTGCCGCCGGAAATACATCGATTATTCTGTCGATAGTTTTTGCAGCAGATGTGGTGTGTAATGTGCCGAATACCAAATGGCCGGTTTCCGCCGCGGTTAAGGCCAAACGAATTGTTTCGAGATCTCTCAATTCACCGACTAAAATAATGTCGGGGTCTTCACGCAAAGCTGAGCGGAGAGCTTCGTTAAATCCATGAGTATCGCGATGCACTTCGCGCTGGTTCACCAGACATTTCTTACTTTGATGAACGAATTCTATCGGATCTTCAATGGTGAGAATATGCTCATATTTGGAATCATTTATATAGTCTACCATCGCCGCCAGCGTAGTACTCTTGCCAGATCCAGTTGGTCCGGTTATCACCACCAGTCCACGCGGCACATCGGCAATCTTCTTGAAAATCTCACCCATTCCCAGGTTTTCCATCGACAGTACTTTGGAAGGAATGGTTCTAAACACGGCGGCGGCGCCACGATTCTGCATAAAAGCGTTCACCCGAAATCGGGCCAGATTAGGAATTTCAAATGAGAAGTCAGTTTCCCAAAACTCTTCATAGTCTTTGCGCTGTTTGTCATTCATGATTTCATAAATCAGCTGGTGTACTTCTTTGTGATCCATCTCCGGCACGTTGATACGTCGTATATCCCCGTCTACACGTATCAATGGGGGCATACCCGCAGTAATGTGCAGATCAGACGCTCCCTGTTTAACGCTAAAACCCAATAATTCTGTAATATCCATTAGCCTTCCTTCACATTTCTTATATATAAGTGTGCGCCGGTACTGGTTTTATTCGGCAACTACAACACTAGCCATTAGTGAATACGTGACCTATAGTACCTGTCCTTTGGTCAATATCACAGACTTCACCCGGCTAATAATCAGACGAAAACGTGACGATAGTAGCAGAACATATTAACAAGCTTGTCACCAGCCTTCGCTCCTTTGAGCAACGCTATGAGAAGCCAGCTGGTTCAGTAAAACTACTGGCTGTCAGCAAAAGACAGTCGATCGAGAAGATCGCTGAGGCGCATAGCGCGGGCCTAAAAGACTTCGGCGAGAATTATCTGCAAGAAGCGCTAGAGAAAATCGAGAAGCTGAAGCCGCTTGACCTTAACTGGCACTTCATCGGCCCGATTCAGGCCAACAAAACCAAGCCCATTGCCGAGGAGTTCCAATGGGTACACAGCGTGGATCGCACAAAGATCGCCCTTCGCTTGAATGAGCATCGTGCGGACAGCCGCTTACCTCTCAATGTCTGTGTACAGGTGAATCTGTCAAACGAAGCCAACAAATCGGGGGTCGCACTGCAAGACGCCGAGGATCTATGTGTTTGTATTGCACGACTGCCTCACTTGAAATTGCGTGGACTAATGGCAATACCTGCCCCACTGTCAGTATTCGACGCTCAGCGCGTCTGTTTCCGCCTGCTTGCAAATGAATTTGTCAGATTGCAATCTCTGTATCCCCAGATGGACACCCTTTCTATGGGAATGAGCAATGACTATGAGGCCGCTATAGCCGAGGGCTCGACCCTGCTCAGAATTGGCACAGGAATATTTGGCCCCGCGAGTAATTCTCTGGCCTAGCCTACCAACCCCGACAAACTAAATGCGTCGCCTGATACTAAATGGGGTAGAAAATACGCTAGAATAAGTCGCTAACTTCAATGTCCTGGATGGTCTAGCATAGTTGCCAAGGAGATGTTTTGGACAGTACCAATATTGGATTCATCGGCGCCGGGAATATGGCAAATAGCCTGATTCGCGGCTTGCTGGCAAAAGGAATCCCGGCAGACTCTATTCAGGCTATGGATATTGACCAGAGTAAGCTACAGCAACTGGAGCAGGAATGCGGCATTAGACCCGCGTCGAGCGCGGAAATCGCCGCTAATGCGGATGTTATCGTGTTGGCGGTAAAACCACAGTTTATGCTGGACGCGTGTCAGACACTGGCCGGAAATCTTGCTGACCGCTCTCCGTTGCTGATTTCAATTGCGGCAGGAATTACCACTTCACATCTGCAAAGTTGGCTTGCCCGACCCTGCGCCGTTGTGCGCTGTATGCCTAACACCCCCGCCCTGGTGGGCAAGGGAGCCAGCGGGCTGTTTGCAAGCCCGAAGGTCAGTGATAGCCAAAAACTATTGGCAGAAGATATCATGTCTGCCGTTGGCTTCATTGCGTGGGTGAATAAGGAAACAGACATTGATATTGTTACCGCTGTTTCGGGCAGCGGCCCGGCTTACTTTTTCCTGTTTATGGAAGCGATGCAAGATGCAGCGATGGAAATGGGCCTTAGTGAACAGCTGGCACGGGACCTGACTTATCATACGGCGGCAGGAGCGGCGGAACTTGCTCTACAGAGTGAAGATGACAGCGCCGAATTGCGCCGTAAAGTTACCTCCCCCGGGGGCACAACCGAGCAGGCGATAAAGCAATTCGAAGCCGGCGGTTTAAGAGAATTGGTCGCCAAGGCATTACAATCGGCTCACAAAAGATCCATCGAGCTGGCAAATATATCCGACAAATAAAATTGGTTTTTGCACGAATAAGTTATTTTAATTTTTGAGTAGTTGAGATTTAGCTATGGGTTCTTTCGGTATTTCTATCGCTCCAATATTGAGTACGATTGGCGGCATCTATTTGCTGGCAATTTTGCTTCGTTTCCTCTTGCAAGTGGCGAAGGCGGACTTCTACAATCCTATGTCTCAGGCAATTGTGAGAATTACTGATCCTTTGATTCGAATCTTCAGGCACTTCATTCCGGGATATAGAGGCATAGATTTCTCCACGCTAATCGTTGCTCTGGTGGTTGAGGCGATTGCAATTTATGCCCTTATTCTACTTTATGGATACAGTATCCCCGGCCCTGGCTCGGTCATAACCTGGGCGTTCGTCGGTGTAATCTACTTTGTAATCAATATCTACTATTACGCAATTATCGGCTCCATCATTATGTCCTTCGTTATGATGTTTTCCGGCAACATGAATCCTCATCCCATTCTAAGATTGATCTTGCAACTTACCGAGCCGGTGATGGCGCCGGTGAGAAAAGTTATTCCACCAATGGCTGGATTGGATTTCTCGCCTATCTTTATTTTTATTATTATTCAGTTACTACGTAATTTTATTCTTGCTACGTTCGGAATTACTGCACGACTAGCACAGGTAATAATAGGAATTTAGTTTTAGTTTATTGGCTTTAAGACAAGCCTGGCCAATTAGTTCTGTGCGCTAAATTAATTTGTAGACGACTAATCTATGTACTACCAATGGGAAAACGAGAACCTGATTCTGGATTGCAGCATTCAGCCCAAATCCGGGGTAGACCGGATAGTGGGTCCAGAGGGCGAATACTTGAAGATTCGAATCACAGCGCCACCCACAGACGGCAAGGCCAATAAACACCTAATTCGGTATCTGGCAAAGCAATTCAAGGTGAAGCAGAGTGCAATTACTATCAGGAGCGGACACACTAATCGACATAAACGATTGTGTATTGAAAGCCCAGTCGTAGTACCTGAAGTTTTACGATTCAATCAAAATTTGTTTAGCTAGCTTGTATGTGTATCCAGCAACTATAGAGAAAAAACCTAACCAAGATCTATGTCAGACTCATTTCCAACAAACTCTGTTGGCCTGGTAACACCCCAGGTACACCACTTCGATGACCCGCTTACGTTACGCAGCGGCAAGGTCTTGCCTGCCTACGATTTAGTAGTAGAGACTTATGGCACGCTCAATTCCGCAAGGACCAATGCCATTCTCATCTGTCACGCGCTAAGTGGCGATCATCATTCCGCGGGCTTTCACAGCCCTGACGACAAAAAGCCTGGCTGGTGGGATGCCTGTATCGGCCCAGGCAAGGCGATAGATACAACTCTATTCTTCGTTGTAAACCTGAACAATCTAGGCGGATGCGCCGGCAGCACGGGCCCCGCCTCCATCAATCCAGAGACCGAAAAATTTTACGGGCCCGACTTCCCGGTGGTTACCGTTCGCGACTGGGTGAATAGTCAGGCCAGACTAATGGACCGGCTGGAGATTCCAAAATGGGCGGCCGTGGTCGGTGGCAGCCTGGGTGGCATGCAGGTCTTGCGCTGGGCTATTAGCTATCCCGAGCGCCTGGACCATGCTATTTGTATCGCTGCTGCGCCGAAGCTATCCGCTCAGAACATTGCCTTCAACGAAGTAGCCCGGCGCTCAATCACCAGCGATTCCAACTTTCATGCCGGTCGTTACCTGGAACTAGGCACCTACCCTAAACAGGGCCTCATGCTCGCCCGCATGATCGGTCATATAACCTATCTTTCCGACAGCGCGATGCGTGCAAAATTTAGCAAGGCTGTCTCAGACTATAAACGAGATTCTTCCGAAAATTCCGGGAGAGACTTGAGCACTGGCAAGTTAAGTTTTGGTTTCGATGTGGATTTTCAGGTCGAGAGCTATCTGCATTATCAAGGCGAACGCTTTTCCAAAAATTTTGATGCCAATACTTATCTGCTAATGACTAAGGCTTTAGACTACTTTGATCCATCCGTAGATTTTGAGGGAGACCTGGCCAAGGCGTTCGAAAACAGCCCCTGTAAGTTTTTCCTGATGTCGTTCAGTACAGACTGGCGTTTTCCACCAGAACGTTCCCGCGAGCTTGTGACCGACTTGCTTAAAGCAGGAAGAGAAGTAAGCTATCTGGAAATAGAAGCCGACCAGGGGCACGATGCCTTTTTGATAGCAATCCCGCGTTATGTCGATGCCCTTTCAACTTATCTGACCAGGGTACACAAGGAGCTTGAAGTCAATGCGACCTGACCTGGAAATAATTCAACAGTGGATTGAACCCGGCAGCAAGGTTCTCGATCTCGGTTGCGGCGATGGCAGCCTGTTGCACTATTTGAGAACCAGCAAAAATGTTCACGGAATTGGCCTGGAGATAGATCCCGAGAATATTCAACGGTGCATCGGTAATGGCATCAATGTCATCGAGCAGAACATGGATCGGGGGCTTTCTAATTTTCAATCGAACAGTTTCAATACCGTGTTATTAACGCAGACACTTCAAGCATTGAGTAAACCTGACGTTCTTATCGACGAAATGCTTCGTATAGGCGAGAAAGGCATTATTACTTTTCCCAATTTCGGTAATTGGAAAAGCCGGCTCTATCTGTCCAGTAAAGGGCGTATGCCAGTATCAAAGTTTATGCCTCATGCCTGGTATAACACTCCTAATATACATTTTTGCACCGTAAAGGATTTTGATGCCCTCTGCCGCGAGAAAAACATCAAGGTACTAACGAGAACAGTTGTGGACCTTGAACATCAGGGGAGCTGGTATATGAAGGCTTGGCCGAATCTGCTTGGAGAAATCGCAATCTACCATATCACCAAGGAAACTGCCGAGTAGGCAGAGCAGTTCTATGCAAAAAATAGTGTTAGCCAGTGGTAATGCGGGCAAGTTAGTTGAGCTGCAGGCAATCTTGTCAGGGAAAGAAATAAACCTGATTCCTCAGTCAGAATATGGCGTCTCTGACGCGGACGAAACTGGCCTTAGCTTCGTTGAAAACGCACTGATAAAAGCAAGGCATGCCTGCGTTGCAACCGGGCTTCCTGCTATTGCCGATGATTCCGGCATAGAAGTCGATGCTCTCAACGGTGAGCCTGGTATTTATTCTGCCCGTTATGCTGGAACCAGTGGCTCCCAGGCCGATAGAGACAATAATGCGAAGCTGTTGGCGGAACTGGAGTCGATAGCCGAACCGCAGCGCGCGGCTCGATTTCAATGTGTAATAGTCTACTTGCGCCATGAAAACGATCCAATGCCATTAATCTGTCAGGGAACCTGGGAAGGACGCATTCTATTTTCTGCATCTGGTGGCAATGGCTTTGGCTATGACCCCTTGTTCTATGTGCCTACTCATGACTGCGCTTCAGCCGAACTGGATGCAGAAGTTAAAAACGCCATCAGTCATAGAGGTCAAGCCTTAAGGCAGCTACTACAATGCTGGAACTCCCACCGCTAAGCGTCTACATCCACATCCCCTGGTGTACGAAGAAATGTCCGTATTGCGATTTCAATTCACACGAAGTCCAGAAAGACCTTCCCGAGCTCGAATATGTCTTCGCCCTCTGCGAGGACTTCGATCGAGATTATGCCTACTGCGGAAACAGGCCAATCGAGTCGATTTTTATTGGTGGAGGTACGCCCAGCCTGTTCAGCGCGGGTTCTTTTGAAACCATTCTTGGGCACATACAATCAAAGTCGTCTCTTGCGGAGCATGCGGAAATCACCCTTGAAGCAAATCCCGGCAGCGTAGAAGCGCAGAAGTTCAAGGACTATCGGGCAGCGGGAATCAATCGGCTTTCACTGGGCATTCAAAGTTTTGATGATACACAACTACGAAACCTTGGCCGAATACACAATGCCAACGAAGCAAAGAGAGCCATCGACTATGCCGGACAAGCCGGCTTCGACAATTTGAATTTGGATCTAATGCATGGACTTCCCGGGCAAAGGCAGATCGAAGCACTGGAGGACCTGAAGACGGCGATAGATTTTTCGCCCGCACATATTTCCTGGTATCAGTTAACCATCGAGCCGAATACTATTTTCTATGCCCGCCCCCCACTACTGCCGAGCGAATCTGTCATCACCGATGTGGAAACTGCTGGAAACGCGCTATTGGAGGAATATTCATACATCCGCTACGAAGTCTCGGCATTTTCACTCAAAGGCAAGCAATCCAGGCACAACCTTAATTACTGGCAATTCGGTGACTATCTGGGAATCGGCGCCGGAGCTCATGGCAAGCTTACCAATGTTGAGCAAAATAGGCTGTCTCGCACAAGAAAACCCGTGCAGCCAAAGAACTACTTAAGGAGCAGTATAAGCAGGGACGCCGAAATCAACTGGATTGACCCGGCGAGTCTGCCGATCGAATTCCTGCTCAATGTGCTGCGTACCAAACAAGGCTTCTCTATACCGATGTTCGAGAGTAGAACCGGCCTGCCTTTTAGCACGATAAGAAAGAAGGTAGGATCTCTGGTCATGAACGGACTGCTGCAAGCCGACGATGGCTGGATAACTTCGACAGATAGGGGGTTCTTAATGCTAAACAGTCTATTGCAGGAGTTTCTCTAAGCGTGTTAAATGTTTCTGCAAAGTCTTACAAGGTACTCGAATGAAAGAATTGTATCAAAAGCACTGTGAAGTCTGCCATATGGGCGCACCTCTGGTTACCGCCGAGGAGTCAAATCAGCTATTGCTGAAGGTGCCTGCCTGGAAGAGAGACTTTCATGAAGGAGTCGAGAAACTAATTCGTGAATTCTACTTTATTGAATTTAAGGACGCTTTTGCTTTCACTTACAAAATAGCCACGCTTGCCGAACGTGAAAAACATCACCCTTCTATAATGACCGAATGGGGAAAAGTCACAGTTTTCTGGTGGACTCATAAAATAAATGGCTTGCATGTTAATGACTTTATCATGGCTGCAAAAACTGACATGATCGCAAAACTCTCCGCCAAATCCTGATTCTCGTAGGTTAACTGGTCGAATATTATGCCCCTTAATACCTCAGACTTATTGACTCAATTAGACAAAGTAGTCAGTTTGCCCAGTATAAGCTCGGCTAATGCCCGCATCGACATGAGTAATAAAGATGTTATCGATTATCTGGCCAACCAGTTCGAATCCATGGGGTTCACATGTGAGATCGTTCCTTGCTCCGGGATGGACAGTAATAAATTTAACCTGATTGCTACTCTTGGTTCCGGGCCTGGCGGTTTAGTATTAGCAGGTCATACGGACACTGTCCCCCTGGACGAGCAATTGTGGTCGGTCGATCCATTTCATGTAACAGAGAAAGACGGGAAGCTTTTTGGCTTAGGCATTACCGATATGAAAGGGTTTTTCCCTATTGTTATGCAGGCAATAAAGCCATTACTGGATGAAGACTTTAAGGAACCCCTCATCATACTCGCAACCGCGGATGAAGAAACATCTATGCAAGGCGCCCGCACCATTGCAGAACTAGGAAGACCAAAAGCAAGATCCGCTATCATTGGAGAGCCTACGGGTTTGCAGCCAGTGCGAACCCATAAGGGCATAATGATGGACTCAATTCGCTTGCTTGGCGAAAGCGGCCACTCGTCGAACCCCGCCTTGGGCAATAATGCTCTGGACGCTATGCATACGGTGATTTCGGATCTAATGCAGTTTAGATTGGAAATGAGAGAAAAATATCATAATGATCTATTTGAGATTCCTTATCCCACTCTTAATCTTGGCAGCATTCATGGTGGCGATAACCCTAACCGAATTTGCGGCCACTGTGAACTTGAGTTCGACATCCGTTTAATGCCGGGGATGCACATAGAAACAGTTCGCGCTGAAATTAGACGACGCGTTGAGGGGATAACCCAACCGCTGGGTATACAGTTCGAATTGGCGCCACTGTTCGCCGGGGTGCCGGCATTCTTCGCTGAAGAAAATAGCGCGCTGTTAAAAACAGCACAGGCTTTGACTGGACACTCGGCCATTAATGTTGCTTTTGCAACCGAAGGACCTTTCTTGCAGCAACTGGGCATGGATACTATTATTCTTGGGCCTGGCAATATTGACCAGGCACATCAGCCGGATGAATATATGTCAATCGACATGATAGAGCCCTACATTGAAATACTACGAAAGTTGATTTCGCAACACTGCCTATATTGAGTGAGTAGCATGACTGAGATTAAAGACAAGACAGAGTTAATTGAGTGGTTTAGAGCATCCACTACTTACATTAATGCACATCGCGGCAAGCGTTTCGTGGTCCTGCTAAGCGGCGAGGCCCTGGCGGACAAAAATCTGCCAAATTTGGTCTGTGACCTTACTCTACTGCATAGTCTCGGCATCAAGCTGGTTCTGGTACACGGAGCCCGACCGCAAATTGCCCAGGCACTGGAGAAAAACGGAAGCCAATCCAGTTACCATAAGAACGTGCGGATCACCGAGGCAGAAAGCATAGAAACCATAATGCGAGTCGTCGGTGGCGAGAGTGCCAAACTGGAAGCTCTTTTTTCGATGGGTATTAGTAACTCGCCTATGCAGGGATCAAACATTCGATTAGTCCGGGGCAATTTTGTAACCGCAAAACCGCTGGGAATAATTAATGGTGTCGACTATCACTACACCGGCACAGTGCGAAAAATTCAAACCCAGGCTATCGAACAACAACTTGCACAGAATAATATTGTGCTGCTCTCCAATCTTGGCTATTCCCTTACCGGCGAAGTTTTTAACTTGACGGCGGAGGAGGTGGCCACCGAGGCTGCCATCAAGTTACAGGTAGACAAATTGATTCTCCTGATTCCCCAGGCCGGTGTTATTGATGATAACGGTGAACTTGTCGCATCCCTGAGCGAGGAAGATGCAAGACTCTACGCCGACAAACTTTCTCAAGGTGATGACGACTCCAAAAGTATTAGTCGCGCGCTCAGAGCCTGCTTGCAGGCCTATAGTAACGATGTCCATCGCTGTCATCTGATAAGCTTTAAGGACAACGGCTCACTGATACGGGAATTGTTTACCCGAGAAGGAAATGGCAGCCTGATCAGTAGTGACAACTTTGATAACTTGCGCGCGGCAACTATTGAGGATGTAACTGGAATTCTTAAGCTGATCAAACCGTTGGAGGAAGACGGCTCTTTAGTAGAGCGTTCTCGTGAACTGCTGGAAAATGAAATCGGGAACTTCAAAATCGTCGAACTGGAAGGAGCCATTATCGCTTGTGCCGCGCTATATCCTAACGGCGAAGAATTTGGAGAAGTGGCGTGTATTGCTATCGATTCACATTATCGAAAAAACGGTTATGGTGAACGCTTGCTGGCCAGTCTCGAAACTGAGGCCAGGAAAAAATCGCTGAAAAAACTTTTCGTTTTGACCACCGTCGCCGCACATTGGTTTATTGAAAGAGGGTTCAATGAAGAAGCGCTGAGTGAGCTGCCGGAGCAACGCCAGCAGCTATATAATTTTCAAAGAAAATCAAAAGTCCTGATTAAAAAACTCTAGGAAGTTTTAGCGCGATCTTCTGCAAGAATCTGCCGCCACAATATCCTCCGCAACATCCACGGACTATTGGCGACGCTCAAGCAGGCAGATGCTGTAGTCGAAGTCATTCGATTCATCCTTGTGATACTCATCGCGAGAAATTTCCTGCCATTGTGATTCATCGAATTCGCCAAGGTAGGTGTCGCCATCCACTTCTCCATGCACTCGAGTCAAATGAAATCGATTGGCCAGCGGTAATGCGCTGTTGTACAAACTTGCTCCGCCAATGATGAATGCCTCCGTGCTGCCATCGATTACGGCGATACTTTCAGCCAACTTTATTGCATCCTCGAGACTGTGTACTAGCTTCGCTCCCTCTGCTTTGTAGGCAGTATTGCGGCTGATTACTATGTTCGTTCTGCCCGGGAGTACCCGCCCTATAGACTCCCAGGTATTGCGACCCATAATAATGCTGTTGCCCATAGTTGTGCGTCTAAAATATTTTAAATCCCCAGATAAGTGCCAGGGCAAAGCACTATTGCGGCCGATTACACGGTTCTCAGACATGGCACAGATAAGCGAAAGATTCATCAGGATTGTCTCATGGGCGCGCTGTCGAGTTTGATTGCCAGCCTACACAGAAAACGGATAGCTAATGGGGGCATGATGCTCGTAGCCGTCTACTTTAAAGTCATCCAGCGTGACCCAGGTTTCAATATCTTGCAGGGTCTTTATATCCGGGTTTATGTGCAACTTAGGCGGAGCAAATGGTTTTCGCGTCAACTGAACGGAACGCATCAACTCCAGCTGATCCTCATAGATATGGGCGTTAACTATTTTATGGTAGGCAATGCCCGGCTCTTTATTGGTAATTTGAGCGATAAGGGCGAGTAAGGTGAATACTTGAATCTGATTAAAGTTCAAGCCCAGCGGAACATCGCAAGAGCGTTGATAGCTGGTTAAATAAAGCGTGTCTCCCAACAGGGAAAAGGTGTGGGTATGCATGCAGGGACGCAGGCATCCCAATTCAAATTCTCCCGGGTTATAAAATGTCAGTATCTCGCCTCGGTCATCTATGCCCTGAGACAGGTTATCTACTATTTTTCGCAGCTGATCCAATTTACTGCCGTCGGGCTTCTGCCAATCTCGCCCCTGAACACCATAGACGCGACCCATATCGTCCTCGCCCTTACGTACTGGATTATTCAGCCAGACCTCATTTTCATTGGCATTGGCATCCCAGGACTTGGTGCCCAAGGCTCTAAAATCAGCCGCATTATCATAGCCTCTCAAATAGCCGAGGAGTTCGCCGATTGCAGCCTTCCAGAAACTCTTTCGGGTAGTAATGATCGGAAACTGATTGCCGGCAACATCGTAGTCAAGATCAGCATTAATAACTGTCAGACAGTTCTTGCCCGTACGCTGGTTCTCGATCCACACTCCCTGATCGATAATTCGCTGGCATAAACTCAAATACTGTTGCATTGGATTGTGTGTCTCACATGCAAGCGTA
>FLOH01001012.1_pt1 | contig 47478 bp, 58 predicted proteins | sample 756751 | NCBI WGS metagenome assembly FLOH01 (sample SAMEA4026879, study PRJEB14308) | marine metagenome | biome: coastal water; material: water | depth 74 m | reverse complement strand
TTTTGGCGCTGAGGCGATGGTCCAAAACCCCATGTTGATCAATGCGCACAATCGGTCCGCGCAGGCCCTTCTGATAGGTTACATAAGATTTGAACGACACCGTGGCCATGACGAAAAACAGCGCCACACCGATTCCCATCGGCACCAAGGTGTCGCTGCTCCACCCCGCACCTTGCGCGTTGGAGCGCGCGTTCCACGCAAACACCAGCCCGCCCACGGCCATCAAAGCGGTGAGCACTAGGGCGATCAGGGTTTTGGTGACATCCAGATGGGCAACAAACGGAGCGGTGGGCATGGCGTATCCTTTAAGGTTAGGCTTTCAGGTCATATGATTGTAGCGTTCTCCTCAAACAGGGCAACACTCAGATGGCCTGACCCCCGTCAAGGCGCGGTTCAGGTGGTCAGTTTAAATTTTAAAAATATTCACCACCCAAGGACTTCAAAAATGGAGCATTTCCTGCCCATCATGGCGGCGCACCTCGGCACCACTTTGGCCGGAGGGATCTACGTCTACCTGCGCGGCGCAACCCCACCTCGGGTCATCACCTTGGTGGTGTGGGGCGTGTTGTTCTTCCCCGTGGCGTACAATGTGGTGAAGTTTCTTTAGGGTCTTGATTCTAGCTCAGCACATCGACGATCAGGCGGTGCAGCACGTTGTCGGCATCGTCGTAAACCAGCTTGGTGGTGATAACAAGCGACACCGTCACCAGCAACGGTTTGATGATGCGCGCGCCGTGCTTCATGGCGGTGTTGGCCCCCAGCCGCGCGCCGAGCAATTGGCCCAGCGCCATGACGGCGGCGGGCAGCCACACCACGTGGCCGGCAAAGGCGAAAAACAAAAATGAGGCGAAGTTCGACGTGAAGTTCACCACCTTGGTGTGGGCGGTGGCTTTGAGCATGTTGAAGCCTAGCAGGGCGACGAACGCCAGCGACCAAAAACTGCCCGTTCCGGGACCAAAAAAACCGTCGTAAAAGCCCAGGGTCAGGCCGAAAATCAGATAAAACGGTATGCGTTCCAGGTAATGGTGACGGTCCAGTTCGCCGATTTTTGGGCCGAACAAAAAATACAGCGCCGCCGCGACCAGCAAAAACGGGATCACTTGGGTCATCACGTCGGACGCCAGATATTGCACCAACAAGGTGCCGATGCCGGAGCCGACAAAGGTGAACGCAATCGCCCACTTCATGTCGCCGATAAAAACGTGGCCCTTGCGTGCATAGGTCACTGCCGCCGTGAACGAGCCGAACATGGCCGAGGCTTTGTTGGTGGCCAACGCATTGACCGGACTCAGGCCAGCCATCAACAACGCCGGGACGGAGATCAGCCCACCGCCGCCCGCAATGGAATCGACAAAGCCGCCCGTGAGGCCTGCGATGAACAGCCAGCCTAAAACTTCAAAGCTCAAATTTTCCATGTGGGTTCCACGGGGGGGCGGGGGGCACGGGGGACATTAAGATCATGCGTGGTGGGAGCTTAAACCCAAATCAGTCCGGGTGCGATAGGCAAATAAAAGCGCCCGCCGCCCTGGATTGCTTCGTCGCTGCGCGTCTCGCAATGACAAAACAAACGGTGGTCATTGCGAGCGCCACTTGGCGCGCGGCAATCCAGGGCGGCTTATTCCGCCGCCTCAGTCTTTTGATAAATCTCGTGGCCTTTTTCGGCGAACTCGGCGGATTTATCGGCCATGCCTTTTGCGGCGGCGTCTTTCAGTTCGTGGCTGATTTTCATCGAACAGAACTTCGGTCCGCACATGGAACAGAAGTGCGATTGTTTGGCCCCTTCGGCGGGCAGGGTTTCGTCGTGGTATTGCATCGCCGTGTCGGGATCGAGCGACAGGTGGAATTGATCGCGCCAGCGGAACTCAAAGCGTGCCCGGCTGACCGCGTCGTCGCGGATTTGCGCGCCGGGGTGGCCCTTGGCTAAATCCGCCGCGTGGGCGGCCAGCTTGTAGGTCACCACGCCGACTTTAACGTCGTCGCGATTGGGCAGGCCTAAGTGTTCTTTGGGCGTCACGTAACACAACATGGCGCAGCCGTACCAACCGATCATTGCCGCGCCAATGGCAGACGTGATGTGATCGTAACCCGGTGCGATGTCGGTGGTGAGCGGTCCAAGTGTGTAGAACGGGGCTTCGCCACAGATTTCCAATTGCTTGTCCATGTTTTCTTTGATCTTGTGCATGGGCACATGGCCGGGGCCTTCGATGAACACTTGCACGTCCTTGGCGAAAGCGATTTTTTGCAGCTCGCCCAAGGTTTCCAATTCGGCGAACTGGGCGGCGTCGTTGGCGTCGGCGATGGAACCGGGGCGCAAGCCGTCGCCCAAGCTCAGGCCCACGTCGTACTGGGCGCAGATGTCGCAGATGTCTTCAAAGTGATCGTAAAGGAAGCTTTCTTTGTGGTACGTCAAGCACCACTTGGCCATGATCGAGCCGCCGCGCGACACAATCCCGGTGGTGCGATTGACCGTCAGCGGAATGTGCGCCAAACGCACGCCCGCGTGGATGGTCCAATAATCGACGCCTTGTTCGGCCTGTTCGATGAGGGTGTCTTTGAACATCTCCCAGGTTAAGTCTTCGGCGACGCCTTGGGCTTTTTCCAACGCCTGATAAATGGGCACGGTGCCGATGGGCACGGGGGCGTTGCGGATGATCCATTCGCGGATGTTGTGAATGTCGTTGCCGGTGGACAGATCCATCACGGTGTCCGCACCCCAGCGCGCCGACCACACCATTTTGTCGACCTCTTCCCCGACCGACGAAGTGACGGCAGAGTTGCCGATGTTGGCGTTGATCTTGGTCAAGAAGTTGCGGCCCAAAATCATCGGTTCGGATTCTGGGTGATTGATGTTGGCGGGCAGAACCGCACGTCCACGGGCAATCTCGGCGCGGACAAATTCGGGTGTGACGTGATCGGGCAGGGAGGCGCCGAAATCTTCACCGTCGCGGGGCTTGCCAGTGGCGGCCTTGCGGCCTTCGTTTTCGCGGATGGCGACGTATTCCATTTCCGGGGTGACGATGCCGCGCTTGGCGTAGGCCAGCTGAGAAACGGACGCACCTTTTTTACCGCGCAAGGGGCGCAGGTTGACGGCGGGGCAAGCGGGCACGGTGGCTTTGACGCCGTTGTCTTCCGGCTTCACATCGCGCCCGTCATAGGCTTCAACATCGCCGCGCGCTTTGATCCAGCCCGCGCGCAGGGGCTTCAAGCCTTTGTTGATGTCGATTTCAACGTCCGTGTCGGTATAGGGACCGGACGGATCGTACACCACCACCGGCGCTTCGCCGCTGGACGGCTCCAACGGAATGCGCCGCATCGCCACAGGCCCACAGGTCTCGCCCATAACATAATGTTTTTCCGATCCCTGGATGGGTCCGGTGGTGACGTGGATAGAAGACGTGTCGACTTTGACGTCCATAAGGGCAGCCTCCGCTTTTGGTTAAGCGATGCCGAAAAAGACGGAGATTTCAGAAAACCAAAGTCCGTCCCTCCGCCAGCATCACCTGGATCAGGTTCAAAGGGTGCATCTCAGGCCCAAATAACGGGGCCGCCCCTCGGATGAAGTGAATCTGGAGAAACCAAGCCCAAAGGTCAAGGATTGGTTTTGCAGACGCCCAAAAAAAGGGCTGCGTCCCGAGTATTCTGGCTAATGTGTTTGATATTCGCTGCCGTAAGCTCGCTTAGATAAAGACTATTCGGGGTATGCGCCCGTTTCAGGATCAAAGCCATCGGACAAGGTCTTCATAAAGGCGACCAGTGCGGCTTCGTCAGCAGCACTGAGCTTCAGATTGCCGAGTTCTTCTGTGTTTTGGGTGGCGGGAAACTCACCAGGGGCCCAATCATGACCGCCGGGCAATGCGCCTTTGACGTCGCGGGTGTTATAAAAATGCACGATCTCTTCCAGACTGGTGAAAAGACCGTTATGGCCGTAGGTGCTAATTTGGTCATCGGCGTGTTTTGCGACATTGCGCAGGGTGGGAACCTTAAATGCGCCGATGAATTCGGCTTCGTTCACGATGCCGCCCAGGCCTTTATCTTTCCAGTTTTCGCCAGCAGGATTGTAATCTTTATTTTGAACAAAGAACGGGTTATCGCGATTGGCTGGCATGCCGAGGTTGTCGTAAGTGAAGTCCGTGAACAGGGCCGGGATTCCCGCTTTAGGGCCTGTGCTGGGATGGCATTCTGCGCAGGCGGCTTTTTTGGCATCGTCGAAAAGGTCTCGCCCCTGTTTTTCTAAGGGTGTGAATGTCGCTTTACCCTTCACAACGTAATCAAATTTTGATGAAAATGGGTTCACTTCGGCGCTGGCTTCATATGCGGCAAGGGCTTGAGAAATAAACGTATAACCTGCTTCACCATCATCACCGCAATCGAGAGCTTGGCTTGCAAATGCTGTTGCGAATTGATCAGCATAACTTGAGGCCAGAATTTTTTCGCAGACGGCTTTGCCGGATGCGTTGTTCATTTCCAGCGGGTTGAGGAAGGGTAGCTTGGCTTGGTCGGCCAGGGACGCTGCACGCCCATCCAAAAACTGCCCACCAACATAATGCTTTTCCGTTTTATCGAAATAAAAATTTGGGCTAAAGGAGGCGTAGCTGACGCTTGGTGCTTTTCGATTGCCAAATCGCCCGGTGACCGCACCCGGTTCCACGCCTGCGTGACCATCAGTGGCGGATGCTGGACCGGAAAAACCGGCTTCGGGGACATGACAGGATGCGCAGGCTTGTCCCTCGGGTTCGGATAGGGACGTGTCAAAAAAGATCGCTTTGCCGAGCGCCTCTTTCGGATTTAATTCGTTTGAGAGTGCGCTGGTGAACGGGTGAGCCATAAGAGCGACAAAAATTATCGCGCCAGCTTTGTGCGTAAGACGTTTTTGTGAGCGGATTCTGCGAACGCGCCGGGCGCTTTCATAAAAATCAAATTTCATAATGATATACCTGCATGGATGTTGAGACTGATTTTGTTTACAGGCTTTTTACATCAGTTGCAAATGATTCTCATTATCAATAAAAAATAAGAACGCAGATTCCCCAAGCTGCCTATTATATAATGCTTTAAATGAACGTTTGGGGTGGTTTGAGCGTGCTACAGAAGCAGCACAAGACCAATATACTTTGGCAATGTTGCTGATTTATAATCAGATTCCGCCTTCGATCATCTGGCTCATTTTTTTGTCGTTGGTGAGGATGTGGTCAACCATCCAGATGCGCAGGGTGCGTTCCATGGTTTTGCGGTTGTCCAGGGTTGGGTCTTTTTCGTAGTTGATCATGCGTTCGGTGTACTCGCCCAGCAACTGGTCGTGATCGTCTTTGTGGTCTGAATAATTCACGTAGCCCCTGTCGAGCATGACGCTTTCTTCCAGGGCGAAGTGGGCCTGGAGGCGGGCGTGAATGCGCCCGAGCACGGTTTTGACCCGATCCAGGTCCGCATGGGCGAGCAAGTCTTGATGCAACTTATTGATGTCTTCCAGAACACGGCGGTGCTCATAATCAAGCTCAGAGATGCCGATGAGGAAGTCATCCGTCCAGAGAATGTCGGTGTCGCTATTGGTTGTGGAGATGGTCATGGCTCAAACCTCGCTCAAACCCTTTAGGCGACCAATGATGATCGCCGCTGGGTTTGATTGTACTCCATTTTACTCGGTTCTGATAGGTAGCCTTATTAGGCTTTGCGCTGCAAAACCGCGACAAAAAAGCCGTCGGTGGCGTGGCTGTGCGGCGTCAGGCGGAGGAATTGGGGCGGGTCTTGGGCTTCGTCTGTTTTCATCGGAAATTCGACGGTTTTCAGCGTTTCGCCCCACACCTGGGCGATGGGCACGACTTCGAAGTCGGGATGGGTGAGGAGAAACGCTTTGACGGGTTGTTCGTTTTCTTCCTGGAGCACAGAACAGGTGGCGTAGATAAGGCGTCCGCCGGATTTGGTCAGGGGTGCGGCATTGTTCAGAACGTCGCGTTGCAGGCCCATCAGTTCTTCAAGGCGTTCGGGGGTGAGGCGCTTTTTCTGTTCCGGGTGACGCCGCCAGGTGCCTGATCCGGTGCACGGCGCGTCCACCAGCACGCGGTCAAACGTGCCCGCATGTTCCGCGGCCCAGGTGTCATCGCCGCCCAACACGTGGCGTTCGATTTTGTCCGTCAGCTTGGCGCGGGTGAGGCGCTTGTCCATGCGCTCTAGGCGCGCCGCTTCGATATCGGTGGCGACCAACTTGCCCTTGGACATGCCGTCGGTGAGCCCCATGCGATCGGCGATGGCCAGGGTCTTGCCGCCCGCGCCCGCGCAGTAATCAAGCACCTGCATGTTAGCTTTTGCCCCAACCAACAGGCTCAGCAGTTGTGAGCCTTCGTCTTGGACTTCGACAAAGCCCTTGCGAAACGTGGTGGTGCGGCCGATGTCGGTGTGCGCTTCAAGGCGAAGACCCATGGGCGATAGTTTCGTGATTTCGGTTGGAATGCCGCCTTTGGCCAAGGCCTTTTTCGCCTGATCGCGCGACACCCGCCCGAGGGCAACGCGCAGATCCATGGGCGCGGGGCGGTTCAACGCCATCATTTCGCCCATGAAGGTTCCGCCAAACACGGCTTTGAGCTTTTCAGCCAACCATTCGGGCAGTTCAACCTGGACATGACCGGGCATGGTGGGATCGTCGAGCAGTTTGCCGTCCAACGCGTCGGCCAGCAGTTTTTCGCCGTCCTCCAACGGTTTTGGGCCATGGGGGGAACCGTCAAAGTTTGCCGCCACGTCGCCGCCTTCCAAGACGATGGCGGCCATGACACGCGAGCGCGCGGTCTTGGTGGCCTCACCCAGATGCCAATCGAGGCGGGTGAGGGAGCGCAGCACCCCGTAAACCCGGTCGCGAATGGCGCGACGATCCTTGGAGCCGACAAAACGCCGCGCCTGAAACCACGCCCGCACGATATCGTCGGCGGGGCGGCGTTCGTCGGTGATCTTTTCCAACAGGTAGATGGCGGCTTCAGTCCTGGCAGCAGGTAACATGGGATGTCTCCAATAGCCTCAATCCGATCCCGCGTCAGCGGGTGAGGCAAGCACAAGGGTGCGCCGCGCAAATGCGCGTAAGCCTAGCGGTCGGAGACCGCGCCCGGCGTTTGAGGGGCTATTCAAAAAAAAGGAGAGATTCTTAGCTCTCCGAACGATAATTTGGAGCTTCTCTCGTGATCGTTACATCATGGACGTGACTTTCACGCAAACCCGCCCCGGTGATGCGGCGAAACACCGCGCGCTGTTGCAGGTCAAGAATGGTGCGTGATCCAGTGTAGCCCATGGAGGCGCGCAAGCCGCCGACCATTTGGTGGATTACCGCGCCCACCGGGCCTTTATACGCCACCCGGCCTTCAATGCCTTCGGGCACCAGCTTCATGCTGTCTTGCACGTCACCCTGGAAATACCGATCCGCAGAACCCTTGGCCATTGCGCCCATGGAGCCCATGCCCCGGTACGACTTATAAGACCGGCCCTGGTACAAGAACACTTCGCCGGGGCTTTCTTCGGTTCCGGCAAAGACCGATCCCATCATCACGCAGCTGGCCCCCCCTGCGATGGCTTTGGCGATGTCGCCTGAATATTTGATGCCGCCGTCGGCCACCAGCGGAATGTTGTGCTTTTTACACGCGACCGCCGTTTCCATAATGGCGGAAAGCTGAGGTACGCCGACGCCCGCAACCATCCGCGTGGTGCAGATGGTGCCGGGGCCGATGCCGACCTTCACCACGTCAGCACCCGCCTTGATCAAGGCTTCGGCGGCTTCGGGGGTGGCGATGTTGCCGGCCATAATTTGCACGGTTTGGGAAAGCGCTTTGATGGCCCGAACCGCATCCGCAACGCCTTTGGAATGGCCGTGAGCGGTGTCGATCACCAACAAATCAACGCCTGCGGTGATCAAGGCCTGGGCACGGAAAATCCCGGCTTCACCGACGCCGGTGGCGGCCGCGACGCGCAGGCTACCGTGTCCGTCTTTGCACGCGTTGGGGTGTTCTTGATCTTTTTGGATGTCGTTGACGGTGATAAGGCCTATGCAGCGGTCATTGTCGTCGACCACAATTAACTTTTCGATGCGATGTTGGTGCAACAAGCGCATGGCGTCTGAGCGTTCCGCGCCGTGCTTGACGGTGACGACTTTCTTGGTCATCAGCTCGCCGACTTTTTGCGACGGGTCCTGGGCAAAGCGGACGTCTCGGTTGGTGATGATGCCGACCAGTTTTTTGCTGCCGTCTTCAACCACGGGAATGCCGGAAAAGCCGAACTGTTCCTTCAGCGCCATAACTTCCGCCAACGTTGAGTTGGGCGAAATGGTGACCGGGTCGGCGACCATGCCGGCTTCGAATTTTTTGACTTTGCGGACTTCGGCGGCTTGCTCGTCTGGGGTGAAGTTTTTGTGAATAACACCCATACCACCCATTTGCGCCATGGTGATGGCCATCTGGCTTTCCGTCACCGTATCCATGGCGGCGGACAGCAGGGGAATGCCCAGCTGAATGGTGTTGGTGAGCCGCGTACGGGTGTCCGTCTGCGCGGGCAAAACGTCGGATTCCGCAGGCGTGAGCAGAACATCATCGAACGTTAGGGCTTCTAGGATTGGCATGCCGCCTCCGGGTCATGAGTTGGCGCGTCATCATACAGATAAGCGCCCCGTTGCCAAGTCTGTTTCCGCTATCAGGGCTTAATAATTAACGCCCCATTCCAGGGGCTCTAACTCAGGAGGAGGGCGTCGTCGTCCAACTGAGAGCCACGGACCCGTTCAAACATGTGCAAGAGGTCTTCTATCTTGAGGCCATCGCGCTCTTGGTCACGCACGTCAAGCACCACCCGACCTTCATGCAACATGACCGTGCGGTTGCCGATTTCAAGGGCTTGGCGCATGGAATGGGTGACCATCACGGTGGTCAAGTTGCGCTCGGCGACGATTTCGCGGGTTAGTTTCAGAACAAAGGCCGCCGTTTTGGGGTCGAGCGCCGCCGTGTGTTCATCCAGCAGGAGAATTTTCATCGGTTGCATGGCCGCCATCAACAGGCTGACGGCTTGGCGTTGCCCCCCCGACAACAGATCCATGCGGTCGCCGAGGCGGTTTTCCAGGCCCAGATTCAGGCGCGCAATCTTGGCCCGGAACTCTTCACGCAAACGGCTGCCAACGGACCCACCAAAGCCCCTGCGCTTGCCCCGTGCATTGGCCAGGGCCAGGTTCTCTTCAATGGTTAGATCGGCACAACTTCCGCCCAAGGGGTCTTGAAACACCCGCGCCACCAATCCGGCGCGTTTGGCAGTGGGCCAAGACGTCACATCTTGATCGTCGATAAGTATGGTGCCGCTATCGGGACGCAACTCACCGGCTAAGGCGTTGAGAAAGGTGCTCTTGCCCGCCCCGTTGGAGCCGATCACGGTGATAAAATCGCCCTCGGGAACATTCAGGTCAATCCCCCGCATGGCCGGGGTTTCCATAGGTGTGCCGTGATTGAAGGTCACGGCGAGTTGGTTCACCTTAATCATGGCCCGGTTGCCCCTTTCGTTTTGCTGCGAAACGGCATGCGTACGCCGGGCAACACCATGGCAAGGGTCACAAGGACCGCCGTGATCAGGTTCAAATCTTGCGCCTTCAGCCCCAGCATGTCGGCGTTGAGCGCCGCCGCGACGGCTAAGCGATAAACGATCGAACCGATGATGCAGGCTAAGGTCGCGCGCCACACGGCCCGGGTGTTCATGATGGCCTCGCCGCCAATGACCGCCGCCAGACCGACGACGATCACGCCGACGCCGAGCGTCACGTCGGCAGCCCCTTGGCTTTGCGCAAACAAAGCCCCGGCCAGCGCCACCAGTGCATTGCTCAGCGCCATGCCGCCGAGGATGTAATGGTCGGTGTTAATGCCCTGGGCGCGGGCCATGCGGGGGTTTACGCCGGTGGCGCGCATCGCCAATCCGACTTCCGAGTTTAAAAACCAATCGAGGGCAAATTTCACCACCACCAACAGCCCCGCAAGGGCGATGGGCAAGGCCACATATGTGGGCATGTCCAAATTGTCCAGAGGTGAAAATACCGTCGTTTCCCCCAACAAAGCGACATTGGGACGGCCCATGATGCGCAAGTTGATGGAATACAACGCGATCATGGTGAGGATCGAGGCCAGCAGGTGGAGGATTTTCAAGCGCACATTGAGCCACGCCGTCACCATCCCCGCGCAGGCCCCTGCAAGGGCGGCGGCCAGGGTGGCAAGATACGGATTGACCCCCGTGACGATGAGGCTGGCGCACACTGCCGCCCCGAGCGGGAAGCTGCCGTCCACGGTCAGGTCGGGAAATTGCAGCACGCGAAACGACAGGTAAACACCAAGTGCCACCAAGGCGAACAGCAGTCCAACCTCGACCGCACCCAGTAAGGCAAATGAGCTCATGGAGCGCTTTCTCCTAGCGGATTACGTCTTTGGCTTCGCCGATCAAGTCATCCGAAAGGGTGATGCCTTGGGCCTTGGCGGCTTTTAAGTTCACATAAAGGTCCGTCTTGGCGACCCCTTCGACGGCCATGTCACCGGGTTTGACGCCTTGTAGAATTTTCACCACCATATGCCCGGTTTGACGTCCGATGTCATAGTAATTGAATCCCGCTGCGGCGACGGCCCCGCGTTTAACGGAATCGGTATCGCCCGCAAGCACAGGGATGGAGGCTTCATTGCCGATCTTGACGACCGCTTCAAACGCCGAAATAACGGTGTTGTCGGTGGGCACGTAGATGACGTCGACCTTGCCCACCAAGGACCGCGCCGCCGCCAGCACATCGCCGGATTTCGTCGCTGCGGCGTTGACGACGCTCATGCCCAGCTTGGGAGCTTCGGCTTCGATGAGGGCAACCAGCGTTACCGAGTTGGATTCGCCGGGGTTGGAAATTACGCCAAGACGTGTGGCTGTCGGCACCACGCGCCTGATCAACGCCATATGTGCGGCAATCGGCGTCAGGTCGGTGACCCCGGTGACATTTTTGCCAGGGTGGCTGGCGTCAGAAACCAATTTGGCCCCAACCGGGTCGGTCACGGCACTGAACACGATGGGGATGGACTTGGTTGTGGACACCATCGTTTGTGCCGACGGCGTTGCGATGGCGATGATCACATCCGGCTCGTCACCGACAAATTTTTTGGCGATCTGGGCGGCCGTGGCGGCGTTGCCTTGGGCGCTTTCATAAGACCACTTCAGGCCCTTGCCTTCGACGTATCCGGCTTCGGCCAGGACATCCTTGACGCCTTCTCGCACCGCGTCCAACGCCGGGTGTTCGACAATTTGGGTGATGGCGACGTATTTGTCCGCCGCGTGCACTTGTCCAGACATACCAAGACAAAGTACTGAAATTAAAACGAGAAAACCATTGCGGATCGCCATCATCGGAAAACTCCTTTGTAAAGGTAACGTATTTCATACCCCATTAGATCAACTCCAACCACCTCCATCAAGACCTTCTGTAGCGCAGGCTGTGAAAGAATCGTTTGCGACGACCTTTTTGAGGGAGCCGTGTCTTGCAGGGAAGTAGTCATTGTCTAGCCCCATTTTTGGCGTTATATCAGGCTCAATTACGCCCGCGTGATGAACCCCGTGTGGCTGCCCACAGATCAGGACAATACGATGCAAATTGCACATATTCTTCGTTCCGCCTTTGCCTTTATGGCCTTGGTGGCCCTGTTTAGCGCTCCGGCCCCCGCCAGCGCCAAACCGCTGGCCGTTAAGACCAATGTTAAGGTCGATGTTAAAGAAATCGCCGTTGGCGAAGGCGACGAAGCCATCCTCAACTCAACGGTTTTGGTGCACTACACCGGCTGGCTGATGGACGGCACCAAGTTCGATTCCAGCGTAGACCGTGGCGATCCTATCGCGTTTACCTTAGGGGCTGGCCAAGTCATTCCCGGCTGGGAAATGGGCTTGCGCGGCATGAAAGTGGGTGGTAAACGCGAACTGGTTATCCCGCCGGAACTGGCCTACGGCGAACAAGGTGCTCCGGGTGCCATTCCGCCGAACGCCACGCTGAAGTTCGAAGTCGAACTCATGAGCGTACAGTTGCCCAACTACACCGACATCAATAACGACCAACTCAAATCATTGTTGGCGCGCGGCGTGCCGATTGTTGACATCCGCCGCAAGGATGAATGGGACAAAACCGGCGTCATCAAAGGCTCGCACTTGGTCACCGCATTCAACGCACGCGGCACGGTTGAAAAGCCGTTTATTCCCGGTTTCAAGGCCGTCGCCGGTATGGAAGACGAAGTGATCGTGATTTGCCGCACCGGCAATCGGAGCGCGATCTTGTCCCAAGCGCTGTCCGATCAGGTCGGCTACAAAAAAGTCTACAACGTCACCCACGGCATCACCCAATGGATCAAAGACGGCAACGCCGTCGAAAAACCGTGAGGTAAAGTCTGCATGAGTGGCTGGGGCTGCCCCCATGAGCTGCGGGGACGTTGCAAACGCGTCAGCCTGAAGGCCGTCATCGGTGAAGATGAAGACGATGACGGCCATATAATGCCCAAATGTGATCCCGGCATGAAAGGCTGCATCCTCTACGGCCGCTATCGCTTCAGCGTCGAGTCCAAAAACAAACCCAACAAAAAGGCGGAGGACTAATCCTCCGCCTTTTGTTCATGTGCTTCGGCATGCTTTAGCCCTTACAAGTACACTTCACCAGCCGTGAAACCAACTTGATACTATCCGTTTCAATCACCCAAATGATTTCGTCTAAGGCTGCTTGCTCACCTTAGTCTTCCTCAGGGGCCTTTTCGCTTCGCCCCTTAAACCCAATCGCGATCACGTACATTTCGGCGGAATCGGATCTGGATGCGGGCGGTTTGACGTGTTTGACGGTTTTGAAGTGTTTTTTTAGGGTGTTGAGCATGGCGCCCTCGGTCCCGCCTTGGAGGACTTTGGCGAGGAACAGGCCGCCGGGGCTGAGCACTTCGACGGCGAAGGCGAGGGCGATTTCGCACAGGCCCATGATGCGCACATGATCGGTCGCGGTGTGGCCGGTGGCGGGTGCGGCCATGTCGCTCAGCACGATGTCGGCCTCGCCGCCCAGGGCTTCCTTCAACAGGTCGGGGGCGTGGGGTTCGGTGAAATCCAGGTGCAGCAAGGTGATGCCGGGCAGTTCTTCCATTTCCTGGATGTCCAGCCCCACGATCTTGCCCACGTGGCCGTTTTTGCCCTTCAGCACCACTTGCGCCGCGACTTGGCACCACCCGCCGGGGGCTGCGCCTAAGTCCACCACCCGTGCGCCGGATTTGAGGAAGTGCAGCTTTTCATCCAGCTCCAGCAGCTTAAACGCCGCGCGCGAGCGAAAGCCTTGGCGGCGTGCTTCCAGCACGTAGGGGTCGTTTAACTGGCGTTCCAGCCACAGCTTCGACGAAATTTTACGTCCGCGCGCGGTTTTGACTTTTTCGTGCTTCATGCGCAGGGCGCTGTCGCCGATATTGCGCTTGCTCGGCGTGAAGCCGCGCGGGGGCTTGGTCATCGCAGGTGTCCCTGTTGCGGGTTGTTTGAACCGTGGTTCGCGGTGGTGATATTCAACCCGTCCGCCATCATCAAGTTAAACAAAATACCTTCGCGAATGCCTCTGTCAGCCACCACCAAACTGCCCACCGGCCAACGTCGGCACACGGCGTCCAGCACCGCGCAACCGGCCATGATCAAGTCGCTGCGGCGTGGCCCGATGCATGGGTGTTGCAGGCGTTGCTCGTGATCCAAGGTGCCTAGGTAACGGACGATTTCGCAGATATCGGTAAAGCGTAGCGACAAGCCATCCACTCGGGAACGATCATAGCGGCCCAGTTGCAGGTGCATTGCGCCCAAGGTGGTGACCGTGCCCGAAGTGCCGAGCATCTGCACTTGGCCCTCAGCGACGGCTTTGGAGATGCCATTGCGGTGATCAAAGGCACCCAGGCTGCTGTCGATCAGTTTCACGATGTCTTCGTACTGTTCACCGGTATCGGTGCGCCCGTCAAAATCTTCGGTGAGCGTGACCACGCCGTGGGGCAGAGAGATGACGTCGCGCGCCACCGGACCACTTGGGTGGGTGGCATCAATCCACACCACTTCCGTGCTGCCGCCGCCGATGTCGAACACCAGGGCGTGGGGGCGGTGCAAATCCAAAAGGGGAGCACACCCGGTGAGGGTCAATTCCGCTTCTTCCTGAGGGCTGATGGTTTCCAAGTCGAGGCAGGTTTCGTCTTTGACGCGGGCCAAAAACTCAGCACCATTTTCGGCCCGACGACACGCTTCGGTCGCGACCGAGCGGATGCGCCGCGCCCCCCCCGCCTTGATTTTGCTGTGGCACACCTTCAGCGCGCTGATGGTGCGTTTGATGGCGTCTTCGGACAAGCGGCCGTGTGCGGCGACGCCTTCGCCCAAGCGCACGATGCGCGAAAAACTATCGACGATGCGAAAGCTGTCCTTAAACGGTCGCGCCACCAGCATGCGGCAATTGTTGGTGCCCAGGTCAATGGCGGCATAAGCCGTAGTGGGCTTGGTGAAAAGTTCGCTGCTCATGTGTTCACGATCAGGGTTTGTGTTTGTCATGTTATATGCATATCTCGCGCATGGTTTTGTTGTGGCGCACCATAGCGCGTCCATCACAAAGGTGCAAAGCCCGCAGCGCAAGTTACTGGACAGTTTGCGGTAAAATAGGGGAGGCGTTTAAGATCATATGGTCAAAAAGGGCGAAAATCGGCTCTTGCCTTTGCGCGCCTGGACGAATATATGTGCATCGCCTTTGCGGGTTTCACGTCATATGAGACGCGCAAACACAGGTGGGGAATCGTTCAATGGTAGGACAGCGGTCTCTGACACCGTCAATCCTGGTTCGAGTCCAGGTTCCCCAGCCAATACAAGAAAGAACGACGTTTTCAATGACTTAATGGAAACCGACGATGTAGGTTAGTCGTGCATTTTAGTGCTGATACGACGAACTCTTAAGACACACAAAAGGCCCTTACGGAATCCCTGTAGGGGCCTTTTGCGTGTCTGCGCCGGAGATCAGCCCAAAGCCTCATGTCGATTTACGATTCTAGCGATCTTTCTAGCACCTCCCTGAAACGCCTCAGCCCCATTTTGGTCAGTGATATATGACCATCGCCAAGATCCCAGAGGCTGTAGGCTACATCGTCGTCTGGTTGTAAGGGTAAATTGCGTTTTCAAGCGCGGCCCTTCAGAAAATGCGCATTAAAAAGCCTACGATTTTGCGGGTGCGGGCGCTGAACAGGGACGGGGTGTAATAGCTGCCTGCTGCCCGTTTGCTGACCTCGCCTAGTGTTGGGTATGGTGCGATGGTGGATGCCATGGCTCCGATTTTGAGACCTTGTTCCATAGCCAGAACCCACGGTTGAATCAATTCGCCCGCGTGCGGGCCTGCCAGACCCGCACCCAAAATTTTGCCTTTCGCTGAGGTGATGACTTTGATCATGCCGTCGGTTTTAAGTTCAGCCTGGGCGCGGTCATTTTCTGCGAATGCCCACGTCAGAACTTTGATGGAGTCCCCAAATTTTTCGCGCGCCTGAGACTCGGTCAAACCCGCCTGCGACAATTCAGGGTCGGTATAGGTAACCCACGGCACATGGTCGAGCTTAGCTTTGGCGGGAAGTTTAAACAGCACGTTGCGGATCACGATGCCGGCATGATAACCCGCAACGTGGGTGAACTGGTAACCACCCACAACGTCGCCAATGGCAAAGATGCGTTTGTTCGACGTGCGCAGGCGCGGATCGACTTCAATGCCACGGGGGCTGAACGCGATGCCTGCGTGCTCTAGCCCCAGCCCCGAAACGTTGGGGCGTCGTCCGGCGGAGACCAACAAGTGGCTGCCCGTGACCACCTGTTCGCGTCCGTCTTTGTCTTCGATGACGATTTCGGGTGCGTCAGGCGTTCCTTGTGCGCGCACCACCTTGATGCCTTCGTGGATGACAAGGCCATCCTCCACCAAGCGCCTACGCACAACGGACACCAGATCAGGATCGTCCTTGGGCATGATTTTGAACATTTCCAGAACCGTGACGTCCGATCCTAAGTTGCGGAACGCCTGGGCCAACTCACAGCCGATGGGGCCGCCGCCGATAACGATCAGGTGTTTAGGCACCTCATCTAAGGCAAAGATATTTTCATTGGTTAGAACCCGCATGCCATCTAACCCTTCGATGGGCGGAACAAAGGCGCTGGAACCGGTGGCGATGACAAACTTTTTTGCGACGATTTTTTGATCACCAACCTGCACAGTCTCGGGTCCGACAAATTGCCCTGCACCCAAAATGACGTTGACACCAAAACTTTCAAATCGCTCAACGCTGTCGTGGGGTTCGATGGCCGCGATCACGTCACGGACATGCTTGAAAACTTTATGGCCGTTGGCGCTCACTGGGCCGGTGTTGATGCCGAAGCGAACCGCCCGGCGCGCATTTTCAGCGGCGTGCCCCGCCGCCAGCAAAGCCTTGGACGGGACACATCCATAATTCAAGCAGTCTCCGCCCATTTTTCCTTTTTCGATCAAAACGACGTGTGCGCCCATCTGCGCGGCACCTGCCGCCACCGATAATCCGCCAGAGCCTGCGCCGATGATGCAAATGTCGCACGTGATCTCATTGCTCATGATTTGAGCCCTTAGCTTTAAGCTTTTGATAGATGATGGGAATCAGCGAGAGAACCGCAAGGCCTAAGATTGGCAGGAGTATTTCGGGCTTGAAAATGATGCCCAAATCCGGTTCACCGCCGCTATCGAAGACCGTGCCCAATCCCGCGCCGACATGGGCATAGACAAAAGTACCCGGAATGATGCCGAGGAAAGTTGCGATGACATAGGTGCCAAGCCGCACATCTAATAATGCCGGCACCAAGTTGACCAACCAGAACGGAAACAAGGGGACCAAACGCAGCACCATCAAGTAGCTAAACGCATTCTTGCGAAAACCGTCTTTCATTTTTATGAGGTTGGCACCTGCCTTGGCCCGAAAGAGATCGGCAAAGGCGTAGCGCGCGATGAGGAATATGACGGTCGCCCCGACGGTGGCGCCGAACACCACATATGTTCCGGCCATCACGCCGCCAAACACAAACCCGCCTATGAGCGTTAGCCATATTCCCCCCGGCAGTGATAGCGCGGTGACCACCACATAAGCGATGAGGAACACAAGAACCGACAAAACGGCATGATCGGCAGCGTAGTCAAGCAGGTCTGCACGGTTTTGCGACAGGGTGTCGAAGCTCAAATACTTGGCACCACCGGACAGGAAAAACGCACCAATGCCCGCAAATACGATGGCAATAGGAATAAAATATTTAATCCCCTTGGGCGCTTTAGCGGCGGGTTCATGGGGGGCTTCTGCTTGGGGTTCTGGGGTGTTGGCGATCATGTGCGCACCTTTGTCAGGGAAGACTTGACTGGATATTAGAACTCTAACATGAGCAGGGCTGATCCCTTTAAATCTTAGTCGTTGACGGCCTCAATGCACAATCTTAGCTTTATTAATAATTAAACGAGCGTTCAAAAACAATTGCTATTACAGAAGCAGGTATGGAGATGTTTATGAAACCCAAAATCAAAAAACTCATCACGATGTATACCAGCGCATTTGTTTTCAGCATACTTGTGGTCATGCTGCTTGGTGCAATCTCCGCCGTTGCGCAATCGGCGGGAGAGGGCTGAATTGTCAGGACCAGCGACTTTGGCGTCACAAAAACGCTAGATCGTCTGGGTTTGGCGCTGGAGCGCGCAGGCATCAGCATTGTCGCCAGAGTCAAACATCATTCTGCTGCGGCGAAAGTTGGACTGACACTGCGTCCGACCGAATTGTTGATTTTCGGCAATCCCAAGCCCGGAACCCCGCTCATGCAATCGAACCAGGCGATCGGTCTCGACTTGCCGTTGCGGGCCGTGGCTTGGGAAGGTGACGATGGCGTAACGCACATCGCCTATACCGATCCAGCGGTGCTGAAAAGTCGCTACGCCGTCGCCGATCAGGACCCGGTTTTTAACAAGATAACCGGAGCCCTAAACAAATTCGTCGCGATGGCGGCCACCAACGGGGCTCTGCCTAAAAACTAAAGCCGCACGCCTGGGTGCCGTGGGATTGGCTGCGGGGTGCCAAGGCCCTGGACAGCGAATATTGGCCCAGCCTTGTTGTTCATTTGTGGGGGCTTGTTTGCGCCGTCTTAATTTGAAATTCTGTTGCGTCATTATGAAGCTGCAAAGACCATCTTGCCGCCCTTGGATATCTTGACATTTGCTGCATTCAACGATGTGATGCAAGATGTTGACCTGCATGTGGTCGAACTGGTGTGTCGGAATTTCAGTCGCGTGTTCGGGCCTATGGGGGAAGACGTAGACACCGTCACCATCAACATTTCCAGACCGTCATTTGTCCGCCCGAAGTTCGCCGAAGCGGTAATCGCGATTGTGAATAGGCACGACGTGTCCCTGGATAAGTTGGTGTTGGAGGTGATCGAAGACGTCGCCAATACGAAAAAGAGCAGGCAATGGCAACGATGAAAGTGTTCCGTGAAGCTGGTTTTCAGCTTGCATTGGATGACATCGGTACGCGATCGCGTAACTTTCGCAAAGCTTCCTGACCGGTCGGCCAGAAGAAGTTGTTCCTGCACCAAAGTTTACGCCAGATACCTACAGCTCGTCCTTTCTTTGGTCAGCTTGGTTCATTCGCCACATGGAGAGGATATGTGCTTTGAGTCAACAACAGCCTGAAACATTTAATATGCCTTGGCGAAAATCGCTTGTTTGGTGGCCGCATTTGCGGTGATCACACAGATTCCGGGCGCGGTTGGTTGGTCGTAGGGCAGGCAGCGAATGGTGACGGCGAGTTCCTTGAGTGCGGCTTCGCTCTCTTCGCTTTCGTCCCAATAGGCGCGCACAAAGCCCGAGGTGTTGACGTCGTCTGTTTTGAAATAGGCCTTGAACGCTTCGAAGTCTGTTATGTCGGTGCGCACCCGGGCGTCGCGATAGGCTTTGGCTTGTTCGAACATGGTCGCCTGGATGGATTGGAGCTGTTCGCGAACGTTTGCGACGAAGTCCTCCATCTGCTGCGGCGCTTTGCCAGAAATGTCGGTGCGATGTGTGACCATGACGGTGCCTTGGTCGAGATCGCGCGGTCCCAATTCGACGATGATGGGGGCACCTTTTTTGATCCAGCTCCAGCGTTTTTCGCCGGCGTTGATTTCGCGTTTGTCGACATGGGCGCGCACCACATTGCCGAACGCCACGGTATTGTTTAACTGGGCCGCCAAGGCATCGGCGGCGGGCAGCACCCGGGCGGCGGCTTCATCGTCGCGGGCAATGGGCAAAATGACGATTTGATGCGGGGCCACGGTCGGCGGTACGCGCAAGCCGTTATCGTCGCCGTGGGTCATGATCAGCGCACCAATCATCCGTGTTGATACCCCCCAAGACGTGGTGTGGCAAAAGCTTTCGCCGCCGTTTTTATCTTGAAACTTGATGTCGGCGGCGTGGGCGAAGTTTTGCCCCAAATAATGCGAGGTGCCCGACTGCAAGGCTTTGCCGTCTTGCATCATGGCTTCGATGGTGTGGGTTTCGACCGCGCCGGGGAAACGTTCAAAAGCGGATTTCTCGCCGGGGATCACCGGGATCGCCAGCCAGTCTTCGGCCAGGGCGCGATATTCTTCCAACATGGCGGCCGTTTCCGTGCGGGCTTCTTGTTCGGTTGCATGCGCGGTGTGGCCTTCCTGCCAGAGGAATTCGGAAGTGCGCAAGAACAGGCGCGGGCGCATTTCCCAACGCACAACGTTGGCCCACTGGTTGATCATCACCGGTAGGTCGCGATAGCTGCGGATCCATTTGGCGAAGCTTTCACCGATCATGGTTTCCGACGTCGGACGCACCACCAGGGGGCTGTCGAGCTTGCCGTCGGGAACCAGCTTGCCATCCTTGAGGACCAAGCGGTGATGGGTGACGACCGCCATTTCCTTGGCGAAGCCTTCAACGTGGGTAGCTTCTTTTTCAATCAGCTCCAACGGAATGAACAGCGGGAAGTAACAATTTTGATGCCCGGTTTCGCGAATGCGCTGATCAAGACGGCGTTGCAAGTTTTCCCAAATGCCAAAACCCCACGGCTTGATCACCATGCAGCCGCGCACCCCAGAATTTTCAGCCATGTCGGCTTCTTTGATAACCTCTTGATACCACCCCGGGAAATCGGCTTCTCGGGTGAAACGGATGGCGGTCTTGATGGGCTTGCCTTGGGGTTTATTCGACATTTTGGGGGGTTACCGTTCATAGCACATGTGGGGGGCCGTTTGGGCTGGTGTTCTGTGATGATTGGTATCAATCAAAGTGGGGCAGAAATCAAGGCCAGATACAGGAGCCGACGCCAGCTTAAAATCCCCCTTATCACGAACCCATACATTTGCGCATAGAATCACCGGAGCGGTGGATATCGTCACGAAAAAATATTCGCACAAATGGCCAATATGCAATACATTAAAGAGCGAGGGTAGGCAAATAAATCAATATAAATCCACACAAACAAAAGTGGAACAAAGCAGATATCACAAGATAGCTGCAGCAAATTTGCACAGGGGGATTTCACAGTGAAACAGAATTGGAAAGAGACCAAGGCTCCCAAAATGGCCCAGCGCACCTACTCAACCCGGAGCCTCCATGGCCAGGTGGTGCATAAGCTGGGCACGAGCATCGTCACCGGCGACATTAATGAAGGGGACGTCTTACCCAACGAAATGCAGTTGGGGGCTTCGTTTGACGTCAGCCGCACAGCCCTGCGCGAAGGCATCAAGGTCCTGACCGCAAAAGGTCTTTTGGCCAGCCGCACCCGCACCGGAACGCGCGTGCGCCCGCGCAATGAATGGAATATGCTGGATCCAGACATCTTAGCGTGGCGCTTGCAGTCGTGCCAGCCCGAACAGTATATCCAAGATTTGGCGGAATTTCGCCAAGCGGTTGAGCCGTTGGCAGCGTCTTTGGCGGCGAAGCGGGCCAGTGATCAGCAAATTGAATGTATTCAACAGGCCTTTGACGACATGGTCGAAGCGGGTGGGGACGTGCAAGCCAGCGTTGAACCCGCCCTGCGCTTTCATCAGGGTATTCTTTACGCCAGCGGCAATGAACTGTTGGCGCCGTTGGGGGCGTTGGTTGAGGCCGCGTTGACCATGTGCTTCCACCTTGCGGAGCCTGCCTCTAAATTGAATGAGATCAAACTTCACAAGATTGTTTTGGACGCGATCAAAGCTCGCGATTCGAGTGCCGCTTGGAAAGCGATGTTTAAGCTCTTGGACCGTACCGTCGAATACAATCGGGCCGCCATCTCAAAGGCGCAAAAAGGCGCATAACCCAGGCGCATTCGGCTTCCATTTGACCGGTGAACGGGTTGTTGTGGCTCCTGTGCAGCCTGCCTAAAAACGTTTGTTTGAGCAATCGATGCGCCCGTCCCACCTACATTGGGTCGGGTGCACCCCCTTGGGCATGTCTCGCATGCTTCGGGCGGGGGCAGTACAACTGTTTCAATTTAATTGGCACTGTATCATTTGTTGCAATTGGCATCTTGCAAGGATTATGATTGCGCTCGACGTCGGGGGGGGGCTTTTCGCACCTGGGTTAATCGGCGAGGGGATGAAATTTGGGGCGTGAGTACACATAACAATAACAAAGTGACCGCAGCGGATGAACTTCGAAGACACCATTGCCCGCCTCGAGGGCGCTTTCGAGCACTTGAGCCCTCAGCTTAAGCAAGCGGCGCGTTATGTTGTCGATAATCCCGACGACGTGGCGTTGTATTCCATGCGCCAGTTGGCCGCCCATGCGGACGTGCATCCGTCAACGATGGTGCGTTTGGCGCGGGAGATGGGCTTTGAGGGGCATGCGCAATTTCAAGAACCCTTTCAGGTGCGGTTGCGCTCTAAACCCAAAGTCAGTTATGTCGGGGGCGCGCGCGATTTGCAAGCGCGTGGAGGCAACGGCAACACCCAATCGCTGATTTCTGAAATGTTTCAAATGGAATGCAACGCATTTCAGTCTCTCTATCAACAAGACAACCTTGCCGACATCAAAAAGGCTGCGGATGTCTTGTGCGGGGCGCGCAATATATTTGCCGTGGGGGCGCGTTCAATGTACCCGGTGGCCTTTTATTTTCACTATGCGTGTCGGATGTTCACCAACAATGTCCACTTGGTTGGCGGGCATGGCGGCACGTTCGCCGATCAGCTGCGCGGCGTGGGTAAGGGTGACGTGGTTCTTGCCACCAGCTTTTCACCGTACAGCCGCAACACGGTGCGCGCCGTGAATTATGCGCTTGAACACGGTGCCCAGATCGTCGCGGTGACCGATAGTTCAGTGTCGCCCATTGCCCGACAAAAGGAAACGGTAACCGTGTTGGTCGGCAATGAAAGCCCGTCGTTGTTTCATTCCATCGTTCCCGCGATGGCGGTGATTGAAGCGCTGGTGATGTTGCTGATTGCACGCGGTGGCGCACAGGCTTTGACGGCGTTGGAACACAGCGAAGAACAACTGAACGGGTTTGACGCTTACTGGCTTGATAAACCCACGCGGACGCGGCGTTGAAGGGTGGGCCTATGAATATTTTGTTGGTTCGCTTGCCGTGGAAATTGCTGACGCGTGCGGCTCAATGTCATGTACTCTGGGTGGTGCTGGTTTTGGGCTTTGGTGCAGACGTTTGGGCGCAACAGGCTTCGCATTATGTTTCTATTGGTAGCGGCGGGGCGACAGGTGTGTATTACCCGGCAGGCGGCGCGGTGTGTCGACTGATCAACACAGGTCGGCGTACCCACGGCATTCGCTGCTCGGTCGAAAGCACCAAGGGTTCGGCTTATAACATTGACGCCTTGCGCAACGGTGATTTTGATTTGGTCATTGCACAATCGGACGTTCAGTTTGCGGCGGTGAACGGACGTGCGCCGTTTGAAGATTTCGGTCCGTTTTCGGGTCTCCGTTCGGTCTTTGGTCTGCATACAGAATCCTTCACGGTGCTGGCGCGCGCCGATGCGGGGATTCAGACCTTTGACGATCTCAAGGGCAAACGCGTGAACATCAGCAACCCCGGTTCCGGCCAGCGCGTCACTTTGGACAGGCTGATGCAGGTCAAAGGTTGGACCTATAATGATTTTTCCAAGGTCATGCAATTGACCTCGTCGGAACAGTCCAAGGCGTTGTGTGACAATCAAATTGACGCCATCGTGTTTATGGTTGGTCATCCCAATGCCTCGATCAAAGAAGCGGCGACCTCTTGTGATGTGGTTTTGGTCTATGTAACGGGGACCGCCGTGCAAAAACTGATCGACGATTCACCCTATTTTCAGACCGCAAAAATTGCTGGTGGAATGTATCGAGGTTCCCAGACTGAGGTGCGGACATTTGGCGTCGGCGCGACCTTGGTCACCACCTCCAAAACGCCCGATGTCGTCGTCTACGAACTGGTTAAGGCGGTGTTTGAACACATCGATGACTTTCGTCATATGCATGCCGCGCTGGAACATCTCGATGTGAAGCACATGGCCCGCACAGAACTATCGGCGGCCCCCCTGCATCCCGGCGCGTTAAAGTACTTCAATGAAGCGGGCTTGATTGATGGCCGTTAAACCTTGGTGGCACCGTAATAAAGATTAACCGTGTGTTTGGCTTCGGCGAAAAACAGCCAGCGCTCAACGATGATGCCCAATGAGCACAGTCCCCACGCCAGCACGACGGCGGCCAGTGCGGCGGCACCCTCAATAAACATCGCCAATGCGGAAAACACCAGCGGCAATGCAAACCCGGTCACATGCGACAGGGTGCGCAGCTTGTCGGCGTGTTTTTGTGCGACCTTGTAGCCCATTTCTTTCATCAGGTAGTTATCGGACGTGTGCGGCAGTTCCAAAATGCTGACGTCGCCGGCGGCGTCGATGCCGATGGCGGAATTCACCGTCGGCAAGCCACAACTGCGCTTATTAAAGCCCCAATACAAAGTCTTCAGTCCCCAGCCCAACGCCAGGGTGACTACGGTCAGGCCCTGGATATAGGGGTCGACCGCGCCAAACAGGTGCACCAACACACTCATCAACACAGCCCCGCTCATGACCGACAGTAACAGGTACGACGGCACGGTCCAGTCGTTGTGCCACTGGTGGATGGGTCGCAGGGAATGATAAATCTTCGCTGTGCAAATCACCGTCAGCCATGCCAAGATGGCCGACACCACTCCGGCCACGGCCCACAGACCGGTCGTGTCTTCGAACCACACCCAGCCCAGACCGAACAGGCCGGCGGGGATATACGTCAGCACCGCCATCACGCCTTCGCGGGCCAGCCAAGAGGACCGCCACTGGGTCATGGCGCGCCATGCGCGTTCTGGGCGACCTAGGTGAAAGGTTGAAGCCAACAAGCCGACCGTGACCAAGATGAGGGCGAACAGAAGACCGGACAAACCCATCCAGCGATCTGACGGCAGCATTCCGGCCGCGCCCCAAATCCCCATCATCGCCAGCAAGCCATAGCCAGCACCCGAACAGGTGGTGAAAAAAATTACGGAAAAAGCAGGATGCATTTTTGCCGTCCCCCCTTATTTCGAAAGTACTTTGTCGAGCCAGCCCAAGAAGCCATCGGCTTCAAACGGTTCCAGCTCTTCGGGCGCGCCAATGTCGGCGCTATCGATTTTGCGCGCGCGCGGCGGCAAGTACTTGTTGGTGGGTTTATAGCCAAGCTCCGGCATCAAATCGCGACCATGACGGGCTGCGGTCAACTGCGAAACGTTGGATTCCGGATCGTTCAAGTCGCCGAAGTGACGCGCCCCGGTGGGGCAGGCCAGCACGCAGGCCGGTTGGCGGTCTTCGGGATCTAGGTTTTCGTTGTAGATGCGATCAATGCACAAGGTGCATTTTTTCATCACGCCTTCGTCGGCGTCAAATTCGCGTGCGCCATACGGGCAGGCCCAACTGCACAATTTACAGCCGATGCATTTGTCGGTGTTGACCAACACGATGCCATCTTCAGATCGTTTGTAGGACGCCCCCGTTGGGCATACGGTCACGCACTCGGCGTTTTCGCAGTGCAGGCACGAGCGGGGGAAATTGATGGTCAAGTTAGGACGATCACCACGCTTGACTTCAAATGAATGCACACGGTTGAACCACACCCCATCCGGCTGCGGACCATATGGGTCGTAGTCGGTGAGCGGTGCAGAATGTCCGCCTGCGTTCCATGATTTGCAGTTGGTGGCGCAGGCATGACAGCCGACGCAGGTGTCCAAATCGATCACCAGGCCTAACTTTTTATTGGTATGGCTCGGCAGCGAGGTCATGTTTTTTTGCCCTCACGATTGGCGCGGAAGTCTTTGCCATAGCGCAAAGTTTTTGGCGTTTCGGGCAGGTTTGCAAATTTTTCGACCACCGGGAATTGAGGCCAGCTTTCGCCGAATTGGCTAGGCTCGACCTTTTCGATTTTGACCCGCAAATCAAACCACGCGGCTTGACCGGTGATGGGATCCGAATTTGAATAGCGATAACCGTCACCTTGAACGGGCAGCAGTTCCGAAATCAGATGGTTCAACAAAAAGCCTTCTTTAGCCTCAATCGCGTCCTTGTCCAAGTTCCATGCACCACGACGTTTGCCGATGGCGTTCCACGTCCAAATGGTGTTGGGGTTGACGCCGTCCACCAGTTTCACTTGGCAGCGGATGCGCGCAAGGTGGCTAGACACCCAGATCCAATCATCATCGACTAGGCCTAATTTCGCGCCTAAATCGTTGTGAATGAACATGCGGTTTTTGCCGGTGATTTGGCGCAACCAAGCATTTTGCGAACCCCAAGAATGGTACATATGCATGGGCCGTTGGGTCAGCGCATGCAGGGGGTATTCTTTGGTGTCGACCATGGATTCTTCAAACGGTTGATACCAAATCGGCAGCGGGTCGAAGTATTTTAAAATGCGGTCCGCATCAGCCTTGGGCGGGTTGGTGTCGCCATGGCCTTCGGCGGCCAGACGGAATTTTTGGAACACTTCGGAATACATTTGGAAAATGATCGGCTCGTTGTTGGGCAGCAGCCCCATGTCGGCGCACCAATCGAGATAGTTTTTGTTGGCCATCTTGAAATAGCGCTGATCCGGAGCAAATTCGTGTTTCCAGAAGCTTTGGTTTTCGATGTACTTGTTCAATTGGTTGGGATTGACTTCACCCTTCATTGGCTTGTCACCGTTCGCGCCGCGCCACCCGCCCAGCATGCCGATGCCCGGCGCGCGTTCGTGGTTGACCATGTAATCAGCCAGGCCGCTTGGGTACTTCGCAGAGCCATCGTCATTGGTCAGACCCGGCAGCCCTAAACGGTGGCCCAAATCGATCAGAACACTTTGAAACCCGCGCACGTCTCTGTCCGGTTCCACCACCGGATAGCGTATAGCATCGGCGCACGCATCGGCGTTGGAAATGGGACGATCCAACAGCGAAATGCAGTCGTGTCGTTCCAGGTAGGTGGTGTCCGGCAAAATCAAGTCGGCGTACTGCACCATTTCTGAAAAATAGGCGTCCGCATAGATGATGTAGGGGATCTTGTAGGTGCCGTCGGCTTCTTTGTCGGTCAGCATTTCGATGGTGCCGGCGGTGTTCATGGATGAGTTCCAGCTCATGTTGGCCATGAACATCATCAAGGTATCGATCTTGTACGGATCGCCTTTCCACGCGTTGTGGATGACCATGTGCATCATGCCATGGCTGGAAATCGGGTGTTCCCAACTGTACGCCTTGTCGATGCGCCGGGGGGTAAAGCCGTCGTCTTCCAACAACAAATCTTCAGGTCCGGTGGGAAAGCCCAAGGGTGCGCCCGGAAGCGGTGTGTTGGGGTTCACTTGGCCAGGTTTTCCGGTGGGCTTGATGCCCGGCGGAATGTGTTTGGGATACGGTGCCTTAACGCGAAAGCCGCCCGGCACTTCGACCGAACCCAGCAAGATTTGCAAGATATGCAGCATGCGACAGGTGTGAAAGCCGTTGGAGTGCGCAGAGATACCGCGCATGGCATGGAATGACACCGGACGGCCGATCATCTTGTCGTGAACCTTGCCGGTCCAGTCGGTCCATTCTTGGTCGATTTCGATGGTTTCTTTGAACGCGACGTGGGCCAGTTCTGCGGCGATGCGTTTGATGTCTGCAACCTTCAGGCCGCAAACGTGGGCGACCTGTTCGGGGGCGTACTGGGCATCCAAGTAGCGTTTCGCCAAAATCTCAAAGCTGGCAACGGCTGTGCGCCCATCAGAAAGGGTGAACGAGCCTTTCAGCGCGGGGTTGCTAATTTTGCCCGATTTGGCGTTGGCCAGGGCTTGGGCGTCTTGATCCCAGCACAGCGGATTGCCGTCTGCATCACGGGCAAACAGGCCATTGTCAGCAGCGCCTTTATCGTCGATCACCAGCCATGCGGCGTTGGTGTAGCGGATCAGGTACTCAACATCGACGTTGCCCGATTTCAACAATTCGTGCACCAAAGACATGATGAACAAACCGTCGGTGCCGGGGCGGATGCCAATCCATTCATCGGCGATGGCACCGTATCCGGTGCGCACTGGGTTGACTGCGACGAACTTCGCGCCGCGCTTTTTCAGCAATCCCAAACCCTTTTTGATGGGGTTGGAATCGTGATCTTCCGCGACGCCGAACATCATGAAATATTTGGAATGGTGCCAGTCGGGTTCGGCGAACTCCCAGAACGCGCCGCCGATGGTGTAGAGCCCCCCGGCCGCCATGTTCACCGAACAAAAGCCCCCGTGGGCGGCGTAGTTGGGGGTGCCGAATTGGCTGGCCCACCACCCAGTCAGGGCCTGAGATTGGTCGCGTCCAGTGAAAAAGGCGAGCTTTTTGGGATCAGTGTTGCGGATGTGGCCGAGACGATCGGACGCAAGCTGCAACGCTTCGTCCCATTCAATCTCAACAAATTCGTTGGATCCGCGATCACCGACGCGCTTCATCGGCTTGGACAAGCGGGCCGGGGAATAGTGCTGCATGATGCCGCTGGATCCCTTGCCGCACAACACGCCGCCGTTGACCGGATGGTTGCGGTTGCCTTGGATGTAGCGCACCTTGCCGTCGTGCAAGTAGACTTTAATGCCGCACCGACACGCGCACATATAGCACGTGGTGTACTTCACATCTTCGCCCAGCGTCGGGGATAAATCGACGTTGTCTGCCCCGGCATGGGGATCGGCCACGTTGGTGGACGGCTTTTTCACTTCGTTCATTTGACGTCTCCGCGAGGCCGTTGGTTTTGGCGACCAGCAAAGCCAGTTCCCAAAATGGAGGGCCTGTTCGGGGGCAGCTTCTTCATTTTGCAGCGCGCAAAACAATGCATAATTTTTTTGCACGTGCGAGATGAATTCACGGTTCAACGTGACGCCATTCTTATATAATGAAATGGTTATATAAGGGAAACCTTAAAAATGAAAAATGGCTAAATTTATACCATTTAGGCTCATTTACAGGCTCATTCAACGCCGCGCCTGCCCGCATGTTGGGGCCTAGGGGGGCAGTTGCGCGAAAGTGTAGCACGGTCAGCTTAGAATCGGTCTTGTTTTGCTCAGCCTAAACTTTGATCTTTTTCAATTGTGCAATTAGGGCGTTGTCGATCAACACGGGCAGCACGCGCTGGATGAGCACAAACACCCGTTCCATGTCAAAGGGATAGCCGGATCTTGCCCTGGAGCGAATCGCCTTCACGATATTTGCCGTCACCAGTTCGGGGCGTCCAATTTCATCTGCATCGGCTCTATCAGATGTTCAAACGCACCGGATGCGGCGGTTTTGGCGGCGCGCGGTGCCACGTAAGTCACGGTGATGCCCTTGGCGGCCAATTCGCGCCTCAGCGCATCGGACAAACCGCGCACCAGCAACATTGGGGCGAGAACGTTGACGTCGAGCCTCAATTTCAATGCGCGCTCATGGGCATTGGCCAGCGGTCCCACACTGATGACGCCGGCGTTGTTGATGAGCGCATCTATGCCGCCAAAGGACGATGTCGCCGTGAATAGAATGGCTGCGCGGGTCTCCGTCGCCGTAATGTCACCGACCACCATGCGGGCTTGTTCAGGGGCGGCAAGGGAGTCCAACGTGCCATGGACACAAACGCATCGTGGATGGCGACGACGCGGGGGTTGGTGGCGTAGTACAGACCCCAGTCTTGAGGATGGCGAACTTTGTCGATGGTGGCCAAAGCCAGTTGTTGGGCCGGAATGCCAACCCGTTTCAGCATCATATGCAACCGTTCGGTCACGGTGAAAAAAGCGAAGCGCACACCTTGGCGACGCAGATGCCCGGTTATCCCAGCGAACAGCGCATGCGAGGCGTTTGGATGGATGGCGCGGATCAAAACGGGCGAAACGGGCGAAATGGAAAGCGGTTCGCGGTTCATGTGTTAGCGTTCTATGGGGAAACTTAAAATCAAACCGTCCCTGCAACTCATTTCAAAGCGTAGATAATTTCCGTGTCGGTCTTGTCAGGGAAGCGCACCCGCACAAGATCGCCCGCAGCGTTGAACCACACGTCACGGGTGAACTCGCCGCTGATGGCGTAATGATGAGCGGACACCTTCGCCCCCGCCGCCTCGACGACTTCCGCACCTAAGTCTGCAACGGCGACGTTCATAAGGGTGCCGTCTAGGGTGTTGAGCAGTTTGTGCTGTTTAACGATGCCCAGGTTCCACAAGCTGGCCGGTTGGGTGTCGATGGCGGCGCTTTGACGGCGGTCTTGGTTTTTGACGATGCTGTCAACAGTGAGACTGTCGTCCTGGACGGTGACGTTTAGCGCTTTAATCGTGCCGTCGTCGTCGGTGGTTGACGTGAGCTCCACCAGCTTGCCGCTCTGCCACACTTCTTTTGAGGCATGGATAAATTTGTAGGCGGTGATAAACAGAATTTTCACCTGAATGTCGGTGTTGACTTGAACCAAGGTTTGGCCGCCTTCATCAGACATCGTATAGCTGTGGGTGCCAATGGTTTTGCCGTCGCGCAACACTGCGAAATCAAGGGTCTTACTGGCGGCCTGGGCTTGCCAACTTGCCGCGATTCCAAAACCGAACAGAGCATAGGTACAGGCACGGGCAATGCAGCGGTTCATCGTTTTCATATAAAGGGTTCCCGCATTTTGATTCACACCATCAATCTGGGGAAGAGCATAAATCTTGCTATCTGAACCCGTGCTGAAGGGGGGTGATCGCTGATAAATATCACTAATTTGCACAACTGGACAATGGCGCTGCTGATCGATAACGCAAAACCTTCGCTTTTCCCTTCTTTTTAGGCACAATAAGACTGAGACAGATGAGACCTTTGGTGGCGGAGCGACCATGATCAGTATGCCCATCTTCAAAATCCTCCAATTTCCGCGCACGGCTGGCGCTGCGACACTTTTGAGTTTGACGTGCGGCGCAGGCACCGCAGGGGCGCAACAAGGTGAGATGGGCGCTGGCGGTGCTCAACTCGAAACGGTTGCCTTGATGGCCCAAGTCGGCATGACGGTGGTGTTGTTGATCATCTCCGCCTTAGTGCTGTTGATCGCACGGCGCAATATGAAGGGTTGGAACCAGCCGCTTAAATGGGTGTGGTTTTCCTTTTCGGGACGTTTAAACCGCAAGGCGTATTGGCTTAAGGGCGTCGTGCTGATGTCCATCATCGCCAACGGGGTGCAGGTGTTTGCGCTGCTTGTCGGCATGATGTCCGGCGGTGACGGCGGTATGGGCGCAATGGTGGCCGGTATCGGCCTGTTGATCGTGGTCATGCCGCTGATCGTGTTCAACATCTGGGTGGGGCTGGCGGTTGGCGTCAAACGCGCCCATGATCTGGGCCATTCGGGCTGGTGGCTGTTGTTGTTTATCGTGCCGTTTTACAACATCTGGATGGCGATCAAGATCGCATTTTTTCGCGGCACGCCAGGGCCGAACGATTATGGCGCGGATCCCATCGATCCTATAAACGATTATCTTGATGAGGTGTATGGTTCAGCGGATGACGGCGAAGGTAACGATGATGAGGGCGACAATTCGCTCCCCCATCCTCACCCGCCATCAGGGTCATCCGCTGATGCAGCTGGTCCTAAGGGCTTTGGTGCCCGCGCTTTTGTCAGTCCGCAGGCAAAGACCTCTGAGCCGGAACCTCAAGATGAAGTCGTCGTGGCCTCAATGTCGGGTGGGGACGCGAACCTTGACATCATCAAGCGGCGCTTGGGCACTGATATCTTGCGTCCGATCCGGCGCCCAATCCAGCGCAAAGGCGGTGGCGGACGCGATCCGGAAGGTTAAATTTCGATGCACAGTGATGGCCCGGTTACGCGAAAACCCGTCTTGCCGCCAGAGCTGCAAGGCTGGAACTGGGGCGCGTTTTTTCTCAATTGGGTGTGGGGTCTGGCGCACAACACCTGGATCGCGCTGTTGATGTTTGTGCCCGGCGTCAACATCATCATGCCGTTCGTTTTGGGGGCTAAGGGCAACGCCTGGGCCTGGGCCAATAACGACTGGCGCGACGTTGAACACTTTAAACGCAGCCAACGGATTTGGACGCGCGTCGGCGTCGGCGCATTTTTGGGCGTGCCGCTGTTTTTCGGCGTGATTTTCGCCATCGTTATGATGGCGTTCACCACCAGCGATCCGTACCGCATCACCGTTGACACTTTGCGCGATCATCCCCAGTTGGAACGTCGTTTGGGGCTTCCTGTGGAACCGTCGGGGTGGTGGACAACGGGTAATATCGAGCTGCACAATTCTCAAGGCTGGGCGGAACTTTCCTTTGACGTCGAAGGCCCCCGTGGGGCGGGTACGGCCACTGTCTATCTGATCAAAGAAAAAGGCCAAGAGTGGCTCGTGCGTCAACTCAACGTCATAACTGAAGACGGCGAACGCATCGTGCTGGAGCACACCGAAGGCATTTGATTTTAAGTGTTTTCGACAATCACGCCGATGAAGGCTTCGGCGAACGTTTCGAGCTTGGCCGCGCCGACGCCGTGAATGTCAGAAAAGGCGGAGTCATTGCGGGGTTTTTGGCGCGCCATGTCTTCCAACGAACGATCGGAAAATATCATATACGCGGGCACTTCGCGTTCCATCGCCAAATGGGTGCGCAAGTCTTTGAGGTGCGCCAGAAGCTTGGCGTCCGCTTCGTCTAAGTCCGCAGGCGGTTGAGCGCGGCCCCCCGTTGAAGACCGAGCCTTTTTCTTTTGTGCTTTGAGCACCAAGTCCTTGCGGTAGTGAAAATCGGTTTCACCCTTGAACAAGCTTTGGCCCTTGGCCGTGAGGCTCAAGCCGCCATGCCCGGTGACGTCGATTTTGAGAAAGCCACCCGCGACCAATTGGCGCACGATGGACCGCCAGGCTTCTTTGGCGATATCTGCACCGCTGGCGTAAGCGTCCAGCTGATCGTGCCCGGTTGAGCGGATTTTTTCCGTATCCGCGCCGCGCACAATATCGATCAGGTGCGCTTGGCCAAACATTTGCCCGGTGCTCACGCACGCCGACAATAATTTTTGCGCGGTGTCTGAGCCTTCAACCATTTGCGGTGGGGTGAGGCACATGTCGCAGTTGCCGCACGGTTCGGTGGTGTCTTCAAAATACGCCAACAGGGTTTGGCGACGGCAGCTGGGCGCTTCGCAATAAGCGATCAGCGCATCTAGGCGTTTGTGTTCGCGGCGTTTGTGATCCGGGTCGCTGTCTTCTTGTTCGATGAACATGCGGCGCATGCGCAGATCGTCGAGGCCGTAAAACATGTGCGCCACCGCAGGCTTGCCATCGCGTCCGGCGCGACCGATTTCTTGGTAGTAAGCTTCGACGTTGCCGGGCATGTCGGTGTGACAAACAAACCGCACGTCAGGCTTGTCGATACCCATGCCGAAGGCGATGGTGGCAATGATGACAACGCCCGGCTCCATCATAAAAATGCTTTGGTTGCGGGCCCGCATTTCGGCCGACAATCCGGCGTGATAGGCCAGTGCGCGCACCCCGTTTAGGTTGAGCAGATCGGCGGTTTTTTCGGTTTTCGCCCTGGACAGGCAATACACGATGCCGCTATCGCCTTCATGGTTTTTGAGCAGGTCCAAAAGCTGACGTTTGCTGTCCGTGCGAACTTCAACGTTGAGGCGGATGTTGGGGCGATCAAAGCCGGATACAAAAGATTTAACTTGTCCGCCGAACAGCTTGGCGGCGATATCTTGCTGGGTGGCGCTGTCGGCGGTGGCGGTGAGCGCGGCGATTGGCACGCCGGGGAACAGGTCTTTCAGTTTAGATAGGGCTTCATATTCAGGGCGAAACGACGGGCCCCAGCGCGACATGCAGTGCGCTTCGTCAACGGCGATGAGGCTGACAGGCAGCCGCGCCAGCGCCTTCAACATGCGCTCGGTCATCAGCCGTTCCGGGGCCAAATACAGCAATCGCGTTTCTCCCGCCGCGACCCGCCGCCAGGCCTCCACGTTGATGTGGCGGTCGCGGGCTGAATTGATGGTTTCCGCCGCCACCCCCGCCAACTTAAGCGCCGCAACTTGGTCTTCCATCAATGCCACCAACGGCGACACGACGATGGTCAGGCCCCCTTTGACCAGGGCGGGGATTTGAAAGCACAAAGATTTTCCCGACCCGGTGGGCATCACCGCCAGGGCGTGATCACCCAACAACAACGCCTCGACAACCTCAAACTGGCCGGGGCGAAAGCTGTCGTATCCAAAAACGTCTTTGAGAATTTTATGCGGCATGGGGTGGACTATAGCCTGACGGAAGGGCAATTTTGACAGGCACATAATATGGGTGAGATTTCAGTAGGTTGAAGAGGGTTGCTGGTGAGAGCCGCCTCAAGAGCGGAGCAATCGGCGCCAGAATCGAATGGGCAACCTATGGGGCTTAACCGCTTTTCAGTTTCATAACATCGCCATTTGTTCTGGGTGTTTTTGCGCCCCCGGTTCGGGTGCCAACAAGCGGTCAATGCGTTTTCTGTGCAGGAGGTTTGCGCGAACCAAGCGCTTTCACCCATCTTGCTATGCATGCAAGCCGTATTTGGATAACAATTTTCTTTGGTGAAGGCTCTCTGGATGCGTCCTCGGGAGTCCTTTGGAATTAATGCGGGCCTTCAATGTATGCGAGGGGCGAAACTTCAAAACCTTGCGAGGCGAAATTGGAAATTCTTCGCCGGTCACGGGGTTTCGACCGACGTGGCCCACTTTGGAGCGAATGCAGAAACTGCCAAACGAGGAGATTTTTACGTCTTCGCCATTGCCCAAGGCATCCGTAATGATGTCGAGCACAAATTCCAGAAGATCTGCGGATTCGTTGCGAGAGAGACCAACTTCTTTAAAAATGGCCTCGCTGAGTTGAGCGCGCGTTATCGTGCAACCAGACATCTGACTAAGAACTTGTATTTTTCACAATAATATACTGTGCAGTTTTAGAGGCGGCGTGGTCCATCAGCATAAGTGACCCAACACCACCAGCAATAACCAATGGCAGACCAATTGGGCCTGCGGCTATGCCGACCTTAAGCGCTCCCAGCAATGCAGCTTTTGTTGCCGCAACACCCTTTAGGACTGTTAGTTCCAATATTGCCATTTTATTCCCCAAAATATTTATGGGTATAGTACCCCCCCCCCCCCTAGTGCAATAGCCTGTTTCAGGGGGGGGGGGAAATGAACAACGCCCCAGAAGCTAAAGAGCCTCTAGAGCGTTGATAATTATGGTGCCGGCTACAAGATTCGAACTCGTGACCCCCTGATTACAAATCAGGTGCTCTACCAACTGAGCTAAGCCGGCTCATGTGTCGTTTTGGTGTTAACCCGGATCATATACCCTCGACAAAGCGTTACGGCAAGTGGGCAGACTTGGTTATACTGATGCTTTAACGACATATTGGGTGAAAAGATGACCGGAACTTCCCCTTTTGCCAACATTCGCGCCTGTGTTTTTGATGCTTACGGCACGTTGTTGGACGTTAACGCCGCCGCCGCGAAGTGTCGGGATGATTTGGGCGCGGATGCGGACGCGCTGGCGGACATTTGGCGCACCAAGCAACTGCAATATACTTGGCTGTCGAGTCTTATGGGCCGTCACATGAATTTTCATGAGATTACCGGGCGGGCGTTGGATTTCGCCTTGCAAACCCTGAGGCTGCAAGACGCTGCCCTACGGGCCAAGTTGATGGTGTTGTACGACGTGTTGGACGCTTACCCGGAAGTCCCCACCATGCTGAGCACGCTCAAAAGTGCGGGGCTGAAAACGGCGATTTTGTCCAATGGCACGCCGGGCATGCTCGCCAGCGCGGTTGAGGCGGCAGGCATTGGCGCGCATTTGGACGCCGTGCTGTCCATTGAGGACGTTGGCATCTACAAGCCCGACCCCCGAGTCTATCAATTGGCGGTGGACCGTTTGGGCGTGGAGAAAGAGCGCATCTGCTTCGTGTCGTCCAACGGCTGGGACGCCATGGGTGCCAGCGCCTTCGGCTTTCAGGTCGCGTGGATCAACCGCGCCGGATTGGCCTCCGAAACCTTAGGCTTTCCACCCAAAACGATACTCAAAGACTTAAGCCCGTTGCCCAGTTTGGTCGTGGGTTAAGGTTGGCCCGTTAAGAATTAGCCCGTTAAGAATTAGATTGGGCGAACTGAAACAGCGCGATGGCGGCGGCGTTGGAGAGATTGAGGCTTTCCACTCCGTCTCCGATGGGGATTTTCACCAACAAATCACAGGTTTCGCGGGTCAAACGGCGCAAACCGGCACCTTCCGCGCCCAAAACGATGGCGTTGCGCCCTTGCAGGGTCTTGGCCGACAAATAATCATCGGCGTGGCCGTCGAAGCCGACGCACCAAAATTCGGCGGCTTTCAGTTGGTCCAGGGTGCGCGCTAGGTTGGTGACTTTGATGTAAGGCAAGCGTTCTACGGCACCGGACGCGGCCTTGGCCAGCGCGCCGGTGATGTCGGGGGCGTGCTTGTCTTGAACCACCACCGCCATTGCGCCAAAGGCGGCGGCGGTACGCATCACTGCGCCGATGTTGCGCGGATCGGTGGCTTGGTCGAGCACCACGATGCACGCGCTGGGCAAGCCTTGGGCGGTTTCGATAACGTCTTCGAGGGCCGGATGGGGCAGGGGTTTTGTATCGATGCAAATGCCCTGATGCACAACGTCGCGGGGAACCAAATCATTGATTTCGCGGCGATCGCGCCATTCGATTTTTGGCCGCGTCACTTGGCATTCTTCAAAGACTGCGTTGGCGGCGTCGCACACCGCAACTTCTAAGTCATCGGCGTTTTGGATCGCCACAACGATGCGTTGGATGTCACGCTCCGGATTCGCTATGGCCGCAAGGCACGCATGCGCACCGTACAGCAATTGGCTGTTGCCGTGCAGAACGCGCCGCAACGGGTCGCCTTCGCCGTCTTGAGCACCCTGCCGGACCCGGTCTTGAGGGCCTCGGTTATGATCAGGGCGAGCATGGTCCGAGCGTCCGGGTTCGGACCCAGAGCGGGGCGGGCGTTTATGTTTTTTCTGTTTAGCCATGGCCGCTTTTATCATTAAGAATGCGCCTTTGTCTTTGCTCTTTTGCACGATAAGGGGTGAAGTGCAAAAAAACTTTAGCAGCCCAAGCCATTCGGCGGTTGACACGGCGTTGTAAATGTTCATATTGCGCACCGTCCGGACTGTCGGTAATCCGGCGTGCATCCTAAGGATATGGAGGGGTGCCCGAGTGGCTAAAGGGGGCGGACTGTAAATCCGCTGACGTACGTCTACGTTGGTTCGAATCCAACCCCCTCCACCATCCTTATGTACGCAGGTGCCGAGCACTGGCCGGATCCTTTTTAAAGGGGTACCCTTTTTATGAGGGGCTGGAGTTCCGCTTGCGGGTGTAGCTCAATGGTAGAGCAGAAGCCTTCCAAGCTTACGACGAGGGTTCGATTCCCTTCACCCGCTCCAACTCTTTGAGGGGCAAGCTCGTGTGTAGGTCCGCCTTGATTTGGGTATCAATTGGGCTTTGATCTATTTGTATTGTGGTTACCGTAATGTTTAAGGAAGACAGAAATGGCTAAAGAAAAATTTCAGCGTACTAAACCGCATTGCAACATCGGCACGATTGGTCACGTTGACCATGGCAAGACGACGTTGACGGCTGCGATCACGAAGGTTTTGGCGGAAACGGGCGGGGCGGTTTTCTCCGGCTACGCCGACATTGACAAAGCTCCTGAAGAGCGCGCCCGCGGCATCACGATTTCGACCGCCCACGTTGAATACGAAACCGAAGCGCGTCACTACGCCCACGTCGATTGCCCAGGTCACGCGGATTATGTGAAGAACATGATCACGGGCGCCGCACAGATGGACGGTGGCATTTTGGTGGTTTCGGCTGCTGATGGCCCCATGCCGCAGACCCGCGAGCACATCTTGTTGGCTCGTCAGGTTGGTGTTCCGGCGTTGGTCGTGTACATGAACAAAGTCGATCAGGTTGACGACGAAGAGCTGTTGGAACTTGTGGAAATGGAAATCCGCGAGTTGCTGACCTCTTACGACTTCCCCGGTGATGATATTCCCATCATTCGCGGTTCGGCTTTGGCCGCCCTTGAAGGTAAAGACGATGAAATCGGCAAGAATTCGATCTACGAACTGATGAAAGCTGTTGATGATTACATCCCCCAGCCGGATCGTCCGAAAGATCTGCCGTTCTTGATGCCGATCGAAGACGTGTTCTCGATCTCTGGGCGTGGCACGGTTGTGACCGGTCGTATTGAAAGTGGTGTTGTGAAGGTTGGCGAAGAAATTGAAATCGTCGGCTTGAAAGACACCGTGAAGACGACCTGTACGGGCGTTGAAATGTTCCGCAAGCTGCTGGATTCCGGCGAAGCTGGCGACAACGTTGGGGTTCTGCTGCGCGGTACGGCGCGTGATGATGTTGAGCGCGGTCAGGTTTTGGCCAAGCCCGGTACGATCACACCGCACACCAAGTTCACGGCGGAAGCCTATATTTTGACGAAGGAAGAGGGGGGCCGTCACACGCCGTTCTTTACCAAGTATCGTCCGCAGTTCTACTTCCGCACCACCGACGTAACGGGCATGTGCACGTTGCCGGAAGGCACGGAAATGGTGATGCCGGGTGACAACATTTCGATGGAAGTCGAACTGATTGCCCCGATCGCCATGGATGAAGGCCTGCGCTTCGCTATCCGTGAAGGCGGCCGCACCGTTGGTGCTGGCGTCGTCTCCAAGGTGATCGCTTAAACGTTACGGATTTACCCCGTCCGACTTTCGGGCGGGGGCATCCAACTGGACAGGTTCGAAAAATGGAACACCAGAATATTCGCATCCGGCTGAAGGCCTTTGACCATCGCGTACTAGATCAGTCCGCGAGTGAGATTGTGAACACCGCCAAGCGCACAGGCGCTGAGGTTCGTGGCCCAATCCCACTGCCAACCCGGATCGAGAAGTTTACCGTTCTGCGCGGCCCGCACGTTGATAAAAAGTCGCGCGAACAATTCGAAATTCGTACCCACAAGCGGGTTCTGGATATTGTTGACCCCACCCCACAGACCGTTGACGCGCTGATGAAGCTCGACCTCGCTGCTGGTGTGGACGTTGAAATTAAACTCTAACTTTATAAGCCTCGGAAAAAAGGCTTAGGAAGGGACCAATGCGTACCGGATTAATTGCCCAAAAGGTTGGTATGTCCCGCGTCTTTAAAGACGATGGCACTCACGTTCCCGTGACCGTGCTAAAAGTGGATAATTGCCAGGTTGTGGCGCACAAGACACATGACAAGGACGGCTACACGGCTCTCCAACTCGGTGTCGGCGCTGCGAAAGTCAAACGCCAGACGAAAGCCCAACGGGGTCACTTCGCCAAGGCTAAGGTTGAACCGAAAAAGAAACTCGTCGAATTCCGCGTTCCTGCCAACGCCCTGGTTGAGGTGGGCGCAGAAATTGCGGCCAGCCACTTTGTCGGCGGCCAGTTCGTGGACGTGACCGGCACATCCATCGGTAAAGGTTTTGCCGGTGCGATGAAGCGTCACAACTTCGGCGGCCTGCGTGCTTCGCACGGTGTGTCCGTTTCGCACCGCTCGCACGGCTCCACTGGCCAGTGTCAGGACCCCGGTAAGGTGTTCAAAGGCAAAAAAATGGCTGGACACATGGGTGCCGAACGGGTGACCACGCTGAACCTTGAAGTCGTCGCTACCGATGACGCTCGTGGTTTGATCTTGGTGAAGGGCGCCGTGCCCGGTTCCAAGGGCGGTTGGGTCCTGGTTCGCGATGCGGTCAAGAAAACCATGCCAGAAGGTCTTCCGTTCCCCGCTCAGTTGCGGAACGTTGGCAGCGAAGCCCCTTCTGAAGCATCCGTTGAAGCTGAGGCTCCCGTTGAGGCAGCCGTGGCCGCTGACGCGCCTCAGGCTGAGAAGGAATAAGAGCGATGAAACTCGATGTGATTAGCCTCGAAAACAAGAAGGCCGGCAGCGTAGAACTCGATGAGACGATTTTCGGCCTCCCCGTTCGCTCCGATCTCTTGGCGCGCTACGTCAATTGGCAGCTTGCCAAGCGTCGCGCAGGCACCCACGCCACCAAGGGCCGTTCCGAAGTGTCCGGCGGTGGCAAGAAGCCTTTCAAGCAAAAGGGCACCGGGAGCGCCCGTCAGGGTACTTCGCGTTCGCCGAAGCACCGTGGTGGTGGTATCGTTTTTGGCCCACAGCCGCGTTCGTACGTTCACCAGCTGACGAAAAAATTCCGCAAGCTGGCTTTGAAGACCGCGTTGTCTTCAAAACAGGCTTCGGGCAAGTTGGTGATTGTCGATAACACCGAATTGAAGGCACCAAAAACGGCTGACCTGAACAAGATTTTGGCCGCACTCGGCTGGGGTTCTGCTCTGGTTATTGACGGTGCCCAAGTCAACAAGAACTTCGCGCTCGCCGCAGGTAACATCATCGGTGTAGATGTGTTGCCGACCCAGGGCGCTAACGTCTATGACATCTTGCGGCACGACACTCTTGTGTTGACCCAGGATGCCGTAGTCCAGTTGCAGGAGCGTCTGAAATGAGCGTCAGCAAAGAACGTATGTTCGAAGTGATCCGCCGTCCTCTCATCACCGAGAAGGCGACGCTGATGAGCGAGCATAACCAAGTTGCGTTTGAAGTTTCAATGGACGCATCTAAGCCGGAGATCCGCGCAGCGGTCGAAGAACTCTTCAAAGTTAAGGTTCAAGGTGTCAACACCCTGATCCAGAAGGGCAAGATCAAAAAATTTCGCGGACGCCCCGGTAAACGTGACGATATGAAAAAAGCATTCGTCACGCTTGCCGATGGTGACTCCATTGATGTGACCACTGGCGTCTAAGGAATTAAGTCATGGCACTGAAGCAATATAAACCAACGACGCCGAGCCAACGTAACCTGGTTACTGTTGACCGTACGGGTCTGTATAAGGGCAAGCCGGAAAAGGCATTGACCCAAGGCCTGCGCAAAAACGGTGGCCGCAACAACACCGGACGCATCACGGCGCGTCGTATCGGTGGTGGGCACAAGCGTCGCTATCGCATCATCGATTTCAAGCGCAACAAGTTCGACGTTGTCGGCACTGTTGAACGGTTGGAGTACGATCCCAACCGCACCGCATTCATCGCCTTGATCGCGTATGAAGACGGTGAGCGGGCCTATATCATTGCGCCGCAGCGCTTGACCGAAGGTGACCAAGTGGTTGCGGGCAAGAACGTGGACATCAAACCGGGCAACGCCCTGCCGATGGCCAACATTCCGGTCGGCACGATTATCCACAACATCGAGATGAAGCCCGGTAAGGGTGCTCAGATCGCACGTAGCGCCGGGACTTACGTCCAATTGGTCGGTAAAGATCAAGGTTACGCTCAGTTGCGTTTGGCGTCGGGTGAACTGCGTTTGGTTCGCGGTGAATGCATGGCCACGATTGGCGCTGTATCGAACGCTGACCAGCAGAATATCAAGATTGGCAAAGCTGGCCGTAGTCGCTGGCTTGGCAAACGTCCGAGCGTGCGTGGCGTCGCCATGAACCCGGTTGATCACCCTCATGGTGGCGGCGAAGGCCGCACCTCTGGTGGTCGTCATCCGGTTACACCGTGGGGCAAGCCGACAAAGGGCAAGCGCACTCGTAAGAACAAGAAGACGGACGGCATGATTATCCGCCGCCGTGCTAAGTAAGTAGGAGAGGCACAGTGCCGCGTTCCGTATGGAAAGGTCCGTTCGTCGATGGTTATTTGCTGAAGAAAGCAGATGCCGCTCGTGACGCCGGCCGCAACCAAGTCATCAAAACTTGGTCGCGTCGTTCCACCATTTTGCCGCAGTTTGTTGGCCTTACCTTTGGTGTCTATAACGGCAGAAAGTTCCTGCCCGTTATCGTTTCCGAAGAAATGATCGGTCACAAATTCGGTGAGTTTTCGCCGACCCGCACATATTTGGGTCACGCCGCAGACAAGAAGGGCAAGAGGAGCTGATCATGGGTAAGAAAAGCACTGAACGCTCTTTGGCGGATAACGAAGCAATGGCTTTTGCGAAGATGATTCGTGTCAGTCCACAGAAACTGAACTTGGTTTGTGGTTCGATTCGTGGCAAAAGCTGCGAATTGGCCCTAGGCCAGTTGACGTTTTCAAAGCGCCGTATTGCGCTTGACGTGAAAAAGCTTTTGGAGTCAGCTATCGCTAACGCTGAAAACAACCACCAGCTTGACGTTGACCGTCTCTATGTCGCTGAGGCCACCGCTGGCCGTGCGATGGTGATGAAGCGCTGGAAAGCCCGCGCCCGTGGCCGTGTTGGCCGTATCCAAAAACCGTTCAGCAATCTGCGTTTGATTGTTCGTGAGCGCGAGGAGACCGTATAATGGGACATAAGATCAACCCGATCGGCTTCCGTCTCGGCATCAACCGCACGTGGGATTCCCGCTGGTATGCTGACGGTAACTATGCTGAAATGCTCCATGAAGACCTTAAGATCCGCAAGTTTTTGATTGAAAAGTTGAAACAGGCTAGCGTGTCTAAGATCATTATCGAGCGTCCGGCGAAAAAAGCCCGCGTGACGATCTACTCCGCCCGTCCGGGTGTTGTGATCGGCAAGAAGGGGGCTGATATCGAAAAAATTCGACTTGAAGTTGCAAAGCTTACCAAAGCTGAAGTCAGCCTCAACATCGTTGAAATCCGCAAGCCGGAAATTGACGCTCAGTTGGTGGCTGACAATATTGGTCAGCAACTTGAACGTCGTGTATCCACCCGTCGTGCCGTGAAGCGGGCCGTTCAGTCGGCCATGCGTCTTGGCGCGGAGGGCATTCGGATCAACTGCGCAGGCCGTTTGGGCGGCGCGGAAATCGCTCGTACCGTGTGGTACCGCGAAGGCCGCGTTCCGTTGCATACGCTGCGCGCAGACGTCGATTACGCCGTCGCATCCGCTCACACCACTTATGGGGTTTGCGGAATCAAGGTTTGGATCTATAAGGGCGACATTCTTGCTCATGATCCGATGGCGACTGAAAAGAAAGCTCAAGCGCAGCAACCGCAGCGCTAAGCCAACATTAATGATAAGGTAGGGAAAGCAGGCGATGCTCAGCCCCAAACGCACTAAGTTTCGTAAGGCCTTCAAAGGTCGCATCCATGGCAATGCCAAGGGTGGGTTTTCTGTCGATTTCGGTAGCTACGGCCTCAAAGCCTTGGCCCCCGATCGTTTGACAGCTCGTCAGATTGAATCTGCACGTCGCGCCTTGACCCGTCACATGAAGCGTGCCGGTCGCGTGTGGTGTCGTATTTTCCCAGATGTGCCGGTTACGCAGAAACCTGCCGAAGTTCGTCAGGGTAAGGGTAAAGGTTCAATCGAATACTGGGCATGCCGCGTCAAACCTGGCCGCATCTTGTTCGAAGTAGATGGTGTTTCTCGTGACGTTGCTGAACGCGCGTTCGAGTTGGCCTCGGCGAAGTTGCCGATCCGCACCAAGTTTGTGTGCCGCTTTGGCGAGGAGGATTAATTATGAAAGCATCCGACGTTCGCACCAAAAGCGACGACGAGCTCAAGGCGCAGTTGTTGGACTTGCGTAAAGAGTCCTTCAACCTGCGTTTTCAAGCGGCCAGTGGCCAGCTTGACAATACTGCGCGTAAGAACGCAATTCGCAAAGACATTGCGCGCATTAAGACCATTATCGGCGAGCGCATCAGCGCTGCCGCGTCGTAAGGAGAACGAAATATGCCTAAACGTGTTCTTCAGGGCGTCGTGGTGAGCGACAAACAAGACAAAACAGTTACCGTCTTGGTCGAACGCCGCGTTATGCACCCGATTTACAAAAAATATGTGCGCAAATCTAAAAAATATGCCGCGCACGACGAAGCAAACGCTGTAAAAGAGGGCGACATCATTCGTATTCGCGAATGCCGTCCGCTTTCAAAGCGCAAATGTTGGGAAGTTGTCACTGAGTCTGCCTAAGTCACCTGACTTTACAGCAGAGACCGTGACACGGAAAAAGGAATAACCCCATGATTCAAGTCGAATCAAATCTGGAGGTTGCTGACAATTCGGGCGCACGCCGGGTGCAATGCATCAAGGTGTTGGGTGGTTCGAAGCGGCGGTATGCTTCTGTCGGCGATGTGATCGTCGTTTCTGTCAAAGAAGCGATCCCACGTGGCCGTGTCAAAAAAGGTGATGTGCACCGCGCTGTTGTGGTGCGCACGGCCAAGGACATTCAACGTTCCGACGGTCAGACCATCCGTTTTGACAACAACGCTGCGGTTCTTTTGAACAACAACGGTGAACCCATCGGCACCCGTATTTTTGGCCCCGTGACGCGTGAATTGCGTGCCAAAAACTATATGAAGATCATTTCTTTGGCGCCCGAGGTATTGTAATGGCGAGCAAAATTAAAAAAGGCGACAAGGTCGTCGTGCTCACAGGCCGCTCCAAGGGTAAAACCGGCGAAGTGTTGAGTGTAAATCCGAATCAAGATCGTGCAATCGTGCAGGGCGTGAACGTTGTCAAACGTCACACCCGTCCCACCCAGACGTCCGAAGGCGGCATTATTGAGAAAGAGGCTACGATTCATCTTTCCAATATAGCGCACCTTGACCCCAAGGACGATAAGCCGACTCGCGTTGGCTTTAAGGACGTCGATGGCCGCAAGGTGCGCTATGCAAAGCGTTCCGGCGAGGCCCTGGACTAAGGAAGGGACGAGGAAATGGCACGCTTGAAACAAGTGTACAATGAACAGGTCGTTCCGGCGCTGAAGGCGGAGTTCAATTACAAGAACCCCATGCAAGTCCCGAAGCTGACGAAGATCGTGTTGAACATGGGTGTTGGTGAAGCTTCCCAAGATAAGAAAAAAATCGATGGGCCTGTTTCTGACCTCACCTTGATCACGGGCCAAAAGCCCGTGACCACCATTGCGAAAAACTCGATCGCGGCGTTTAAGCTGCGTGACGGTATGGTCATCGGCACCAAAGTGACGTTGCGCAAGAATCAAATGTACGAATTCTACGATCGCCTGGTCAACATCGCGCTGCCGCGCGTGCGTGACTTTCGCGGTGTTAAGGGTACGGGCTTTGACGGCAACGGCAACTTTGCCATGGGTCTTAAGGAACAGATCGTGTTCCCTGAAATCGACTACGATAAGGTCGACAAGGTTCGCGGCCTGGACATCGTTATTTGCACCAGCGCAAAGACCGACGAAGAAGCAAAAGCCCTGCTTCGCCACCTCAACATGCCGTTCGCCGGCGAGACTGGAGGTAACCAGTAATGGCTAAGAAGAGCTCCATCGAACGCAATTTGAAGCGCGAACGCCTGGTTAAGAAATACGCAACCAAGCGCGCCCGTTTGAAAGCGATGACCTCGGACGACAGTTTGTCCTTGGAAGATCGTTTCAGCGCGCAACTGAAGCTTGCTGAGCTTCCGCGTAACTCTGCTGAGATTCGTCTCCGTCTGCGGTGCGGCCTGACCGGTCGTCCGCGCGGTAACTATCGTAAATTTAAGCTCTCGCGCATCGCACTGCGTGATCTGGCTTCGGCGGGACAGATTCCCGGCGTTGTCAAGTCGAGCTGGTAGGGGAGACAGACTCATGTCCATGTCAGATCCTTTGGGCGATATGCTGACCCGTATCCGTAATGGTCAGATGGCTAAGAAGTCATCTGTTGTTGCGCCGTCGTCCAAATTACGCGCCAACGTTCTTGATGTTCTCAAGCGCGAAGGTTTCATCCGTAGTTTTGAAGAGTACGAAGACCGTCCCGGTATTCGTGAGCTCAAGATTGAACTCAAGTACCACGAAGGTACCCCCGCGATTCAGGAGATTTCCCGAGTGTCGCGGCCCGGTCGTCGTGTGTATTCGAAAATCAAAGACCTTTCTAAGGTCTATAACGGTCTCGGTATTTCCATCATCTCCACCCCCCGTGGCGTCATGTCAGACGCAGAGGCCCGTGTGGCCAACGTGGGCGGTGAAGTGTTGTGCCAAGTCTTTTAAGGGGGGATACAGATCATGTCTCGTATCGGTAAAAACCCTGTTCAGATTCCCGATGGCGTTAGCGTCGCGATGTCTGGCCTTGTCGTCACAGCGAAGGGCAAACTTGGTGAACTGAGTGCGACCTTAACCGACGACGTTATCGTGACTATTAACGATAACGACGTGAAGGTTGATCCGCGTGAAGGCGCACCGCGTGGCCGTCAGATGTGGGGGATGTCACGGAGCATCATCAACAACTTGGTTGAGGGTGTGTCACAAGGCTTTGCGAAAAAGCTGCTTATCTCGGGTGTCGGTTATCGTGCCCAGATGAGAGGGAGCGACCTCGTATTGGCTCTCGGCTTCTCTCATGAAGTCGTTGTGCCGGTTCCCAAAGGCATCACCATTAATTGCCCCGATCAGACGACCATTGATATTTCTGGTGCCGACAAACAAAAAGTCGGTCAGATCGCGTCTGACATTCGTGGTTTCCGCCCGCCCGAGCCCTACAAAGGCAAAGGTGTCCGTTACGCAGGTGAGTTCATCGTGCGTAAGGAAGGCAAGAAGAAGTAAGGTTAGGACCATGGCAACAGTGAAACAACTCTTTGAGCGGCGCAAGCAACGCGCGCGGGCTCAAATCGCCAAGAAATCCGCAGGGCGTCCGCGTCTTTCGGTATTTCGTTCCGGAAAATATATTTATGCCCAGGTCATCGACGACCTGAAAGGCCACACCGTTGCGGCGGCGTCGAGCCTTGAGAAGGACTTAAAGTCCAAACTCAAGTCCCGGTCTGATAGCGCAGCTGCGGCTGAAGTCGGCAAGCTCATCGCAGAGCGCGCCGTCAAAGCTGGCATCAAGGACGTGGTCTTCGACCGCGGTGGATACAGGTATCATGGTCGGGTGAAAGCCTTGGCCGACGCAGCCCGCGAAGCCGGTCTGGCGTTCTAGGAGAGTATGATGAATCAGCCCGCTGCTCAAAAGCGTGAACGTCCTCGCGGTGACCGCCCTCGTGGTGGTGAACGCAAGGACCGTGAAGAAACAGACCTGATCGACCGCTTGGTTGGCATTAACCGTGTCTCTAAGGTGGTCAAGGGTGGCCGCAACTTCTCGTTCGCTGCATTGGTTGTGGTTGGTGACGGCAAAGGTCGCGTCGGTTTTGGTACCGGTAAAGCCCGCGAAGTCCCGGAAGCCATTCGCAAAGCAACCGATACGGCGAAGAAAAAGATGGTCCGCATCGCTCTGCGTGAAGGCCGCACACTGCATCATGACGTTGAAGGGCATTATGGTGCTGGTCGCGTGGTCTTGCGCAGTGCGCCAGCAGGTACCGGCGTGATCGCCGGTGGCCCGATGCGCGCCATTTTCGAAACCATGGGTGTGCAGGACGTCGTGTGCAAGTCAACGGGCTCACAGAACCCGCACAACATGATCAAGGCAACCTTCGATGCGCTCAACCGTTGCGCTTCACCGCGCAGTGTTGCCGCGCGCCGTGGCCTCAAGGTGAGCGACATCATCGCGCGCCGTGGCGACACGGACAGCAAGGAGTAACCCAGATGTCCGCGACGAAAAAAACCGTCACCGTGACCCAGACTGGCAGCCCCATCGGCCGCCCGAAGGATCAGCGCGCGACCCTCAAGGGTCTTGGTCTGAACAAAATAAACCGTAGCCGTGAACTTGAAGACACGCCCGCAGTGCGCGGCATGATCAACAAAGTTGCTCACTTGATACGGGTTGAAGAAGCCGGCTAAGGCCGTTTTCAGATAGGGATATAGACGATGAACCTCAATCAGATCGGCGACAACGCGGGCGCGACGAAAAACCGCAAGCGTATCGGTCGCGGTATCGGTTCCGGCACCGGTAAAACGGCAGGCCGTGGCGTCAAGGGCCAGAACTCCCGTTCGGGCGTTTCGCTCCTCGGCTTCGAAGGTGGCCAGATGCCATTGTATCGGCGTTTGCCGAAACGTGGTTTCACAAACATTTTCGCTAAAACCTATGCCGTGTTCAACATTGGCGACCTGCAAAAGGCCGTTGATAACAAAAAATTGGACCCAAAAAATGCAAGCGTACTGTCTCTTATACACATCGGACGCTGACGACGAAGATAGGGT
>FLOH01001011.1_pt1 | contig 47548 bp, 37 predicted proteins | sample 756751 | NCBI WGS metagenome assembly FLOH01 (sample SAMEA4026879, study PRJEB14308) | marine metagenome | biome: coastal water; material: water | depth 74 m | reverse complement strand
TCACCAATTCAGAGTGATGAAAATGATTCACAAGCGTCCAGAAACAATGAAAACTCTGGCGACATCAATCCATATGAGCCCGCCTACCCTCTCTGCTACCGTCGATGACTTGGTTGAGCAAAAGCTTGTCGAACGCAAACGATCAGAAAAAGACCGCCGCGTCATACACGTCACTCTCTCCCCTTCTGGGCAAAAGCTTATGGACAAGGTGTTTAAAGAGGCATGCGCCGCGCTGAACACCCACCTTTCCAGCATGACGGCCTCGGAAGCATCCACGGTCAACTCGGCAATGGACATTCTCAAGAAACATTTGCAAAACTAATACCTACTATAATGATACAAGCAACACAGATTACAAAAAGCTTCGGTGGCGTGGAGGCGCTCAAAGGCGTAGACCTTCATGTTCCGAAGGGCACGGTGAAGGCTCTTCTTGGGCCGAACGGAGCCGGAAAGACCACTCTCGTTCGAATAATGGCGACATTGTCTAAACAAGATAGCGGCACAGTGACCATAGGCGAATTCGACACCTTAAAGGATGCAGAAGCGCTACGACGACAGGTTGGACTGACCGGGCAGTACGCCGCGGTTGATGAAGACCTGACCGGATACGAGAATCTTCGGATGTTTGGCCGACTGTACCACTTGAGCAAAGAAGAGGCTGATACGCGCGCGCGTGATCTACTAAAAGAGTTTGGGCTCACTGAAGCTGCAGACCGACCGAGTAAGACCTATTCAGGCGGCATGCGCCGGCGACTGGACCTTGCTGCCAGCCTTATTGTAAAACCACCTGTACTCTTTTTAGATGAACCAACGACCGGGCTCGATCCAGCAAGTCGACAAGGCATGTGGAAGATCATCGAAGGACTTGTAGCTGGAGGAATGACTGTTCTGTTAACCACGCAGTATTTGGAAGAAGCTGACTACCTAGCTGATTCTATCGCTGTTATCAACAAAGGGAAGATTATTGCAGAAGGTACCGCCGACGAACTGAAAGAACAAAGCGGAGGAAACGTGCTTGAAGTGACCATTAAAACCCAGGAGCACGTTGAGGACGCTAGAAAAATCTTGAGCGATCACAGTTCGCAGGAGGTTAGTTTTGATAAGGACCGCCTGCATTTTAGCGCTCCTATTGAAGGCGATGCCTCGGTGCTCATTGATGTTGTTCGTGCAATGGATGCGGTTAATATCACTATTATTGATATTCAGCTGCGCCGACCGACTCTGGACGATGTGTTTCTTGCTCTGACAGGCGAAGGCGTTGAAGAAGAACCTCTTCCTGAAAAATCGAAAGGCCGAAGAGGGCGTCATGGCAAAAAGAAAGAGGCTGCAAAATAAGAACCTGATTACACTATCACTATGAAAACACCTAATACAACGATACGTTTTTTCTCGGACACCTGGGAGATCACCAAGCGCAACCTCATCCGATACCGCCGGTCGCCGCGCCTTCTATTTTTTGCAACGGTGCAACCGATAATGTTTGTACTTCTGTTTGCTTACGTGTTTGGCAGCGCAATCGAGATTCCAGGTATTGAATACATTAACTACCTCATTCCAGCGATTATTGTGCAGACAGTTCTGTTCGGCGCCGGCAATACCGCTGTCGGGCTTTCCGATGACATTACCAAGGGACTCATGGATCGCTTCCGGTCACTACCAATGTCGCACGCCGCTGTTCTTGCTGGACGCACCATGGCTGACTCCTTTCGTAATCTCTTCACCATCACGGTCATGATCGCGGTTGGGTACGCTATTGGGTTCCGAATCAGCACCAGCTTTCCTGAAGCACTCGCTGCTGTTGGCTTGGCACTGTTATTCGGATTTGCCATTCAATGGATCATGGCTGCAATCGGTACAACGGTAAAGGATGGAGAGACAGCTCAGATGGCCAGTATGGTCATTATGTTCCCTCTCACCTTTGCGAGTTCCGCATTTGTACCGACCGAGAGCATGGCCGCTGGACTACGCTGGTTCGCGCAGCACAGCCCGGTTACGTACTCGATTGATACGCTCCGATCTCTCTTTATAGGAGGTGATGTTCAGAGCTCTGTCTGGTATATGCTTGCGTGGATTGTCATCATTATTGCGGTATTCTTTCCCCTATCTGTACGACAGTTCAACAAAACAACCTAGTTATAGAGCATTAATGCATATATGCGTTTATAACCGGTAATTTGAGTTTTGTGGGGATAACTCATAAAAGTGCTTGACATTTCCATACCAGCATGCTATAGACTATGGGAATCAACGAAGCGTAGTCGAACTTCAGGCATTCAAATAAGCAAACAATAAAGCTGAAGTTATGACAGGAACAATTAAAACCCTTACAGAAAAGGGATTTGGTTTCATCACCGCTGAAGGACAAGAGAAAGAGATTTTCTTTCACTCATCCGCTCTTGTAGGTGTTACATACGATGAGCTCAATGTTGGAGATACAGTTTCATTCGAAACTGAGGATTCTGACAAGGGACCACGTGCTGTAAACGTACAGATGGCGTAAACGATCTCGAATCGTTAAAAAGACCCGCATTTCGATGCGGGTCTTTTGTTTGGTTATTTTGCTATTTAGCGTTCTTCGTTTTGAACTTGCGCCATTTGCTCCATTTGGCACAGCCCGCTGAGTTACAGGCCCGAACCTTTACTCGGTACTGCGTTCCGGCTTTAAGTTTTTTTAGTGCACTTCGAGATTTCTTTAGTTTATTCTTGGTACGAAGTTTTTTCCACCCCTTTTTTACTTTCTTTTTTGAAAGGACTAGCTTATACGTTGCGGCTCCAGAAATATCAGGAAAGTTAACCGTCACCGACGTACGTTTTCGCTTCCTGATCTTTACCTTCTTCTTACCAATCTTGGCTGGCGCTTGTACCAGCGGGTCACCCTTTGGGCCTAAGATTCCGAATGAGGAAAAATGCTTGGCTGATACCGCGACGGTATTGTTCTCTGTATCGACGGTATCTCCAGAGTTTGTCACCGACCACGCACCACCTTTGAATGTACGGGCCTTGAGCTCATCTTCGTCAATACCGATTGCTGCCAAATCATCCTCGTCGTAATGGAATGTAATCGAGATAGAGTTATTGAAGTTTCCCTCGATTGGATTGTTGCTTGCATCAAGTGCTCTTAGCTCAATTGCGTGAGCGGGAAACAATGCGCCCTCTACCGCTATGTCTGTAGCAGCACTTGCAATGACGCTGACATTTCCAGACGCGGTGTCGAGTGATCCTGCTGGGATAAAGACCTCAGTGCCATCGGGTAATATAAATGCGGCATCACTTCCAGAGGCAAACTGGTACAACACACCATTGAAGTCATCTTCAATCGACGTGACAGTCGCTGTTGCTGTTTTGGTCTCACCATTTGATACTGTTACTGCGCTCTCCTCGACTGTAAATTGAACCTGGTCGTCTTTTACCGTTCGACACCCATAGGTCCACTCACCCTCATTCACGTCTAATTCTGCCTTATCCTGGGCATTAATCTCTGCCTGAACATACGTTCCGTCCTCCTTGTATGCGTAACAACTGCCGCTATCTGGGCTACCAGGTGCAGTCACCATAAAGGTTGCTGTTGCGGCCTGAAATTGCTCATCGACCTCCTGAGTGCCTTCTGCGGCAACTGTCACCGATGACTCCTCAGATGGCATTCCAGCGCCCTCTGCAGCGGCCTGTACGCCATATGTTCCAGGGACAACATTAATCGAATAGTCTCCAGATGCATTTGTGGTCGCCACCAACTCATACTCGTCGGATGCCAAGTTTACCTTTGCTCCATTCACCGCGGCTCCGTCTGCATCTGTGATCGTTCCGCTCACTGTACCTGATGCCTGATATGCGGTCACAGTCACACTCGCTGTTCCGTCATCTGCGACGGTAACTGCGCTGCTCGCATTTGCCGGGAACACGTACTCGCCGCTCTGAACAAACGGTCGTACATCGTATGTGCCTCCAATGGCTTCCAGGGTGATTGCCGATCCTCCGTCATAATTGAAACCATTAATCGAGACGCCGTCTCCTGATTGTAACGTCACGCCGAAGTCTCCATCAGTGATCGGGCTACCGAGTTGGTCCACAAGATTTACCGTAACGGTTGCACTATATGCTTCCATGGTGATGTCCGGAACTAGAGAATTTCCGCCAACCATCTCAAATGTCGTACTGCTGGTTGCCACAAACCCATTAACCATTACAGAACAGGCAAAAGTGCCGTCTGGAAGACTAAACGATGCAGCGCCAGATGAGAATTGTCCAAAGTACTTGGAGGCTGGGTCAGTTGGGGTGTCTGCATTTTGACAGAACGCCATGCCTGAAGTATTCATGTCCGACCCATCAGCGACCAGCTGTAATGCTAGTGAGTTGTCAGCAGATGTCAGCGCTATTTCTCCTAAATCAACACTTTCGCCAGCTACCACTACTATGTTTTGTACAGCTGTGTTTGCCTTTCCGCTTTTATCAACCTTAATCGTGTATGTACCTGGTCGCACCTTCTGCGAGAATACACCACTCGTATTACCCATGTTGCGCTCAATGCCATTTTCCGAAAAAAGGATAACAAATGGGAATGCAATGCCACTACCGCCGTCATCAACGACCGTTCCGCTAATAGTTGAGGTTTTTGCCTTCATCTGGACGTTTATCACCTGTGTTGACTCATCGGCGGTGACTTCAAATTCCTGCGCCTCTAAGTACTCATCAGTTTCCTCAGTTGTCGCAACTAACGTATGTGTGCCATAAAATACGCGTATCCTGAGCAGGCCACCCTCTTCGGTTGCTGCGCCAAATCTGCGTCCTTGACCATCAAATAAGGCACCAAGCATGCCAGCTGAAACAGGATCACCATTGGAGTCTGTAATATTAATAGTCACCATGGTATCGGTAAGTCGACCAATGACCGTCGTCTCAACTTCCTCAACATCACCAGCAGTTACCGGGATTACCAGGTTCTTTGGGTCCGAGAAATAGCCATAGTTACTGTTCAGTTGCACGATACAGTTACCAGATGTCAGCCCGTCCAGCGTTACTACGCCTGAGTCATTTGTTGTCGCTTCATCAAATGATGATCCACAAAAAGCCAGCGCGCTTACCTCTGGTATTGGATCTCCGCTTTCATCAACAGCTGTGAGTACGATACTATTACCCCCCACCTCTGGCTCTGAATCATCAAAAGCCTGACCACTTAATGACGCTGCATCTACACTACTAGCCTGCGCCGGACTGAGCGCATACATACCAAATCCAATAAGAAGCAGCACTGCGACGGCTACAATATTGAACGGCGTTGCTGACTGCCAGCTAAAATAACCCCCCCTTTTTTGCATATATTTTTTATTGTTTTTTATACTAGCATAAGTATAGCAAAAAATTGCATATTGCACATGCATAGGTTTTTGTTTGAATTATCGGCACTGTGTGCGGACGAATCAGCGTTTCTTGAGAAACTCTGTCAGAAGTACCACCTTTGCTTTGCCAATTTTACATTCGACCTGCGCTGGATTACCGGTGAGGCGAATACCTTTGATCACCTCCCCTTTTTTGAGCGTCATTGAGGACCCTTTTACTTTTAGATCTTTTATAGCCTGCACGCTATCGCCGTCGTGTAGTTCGTTTCCGTTGCTGTCTGTTGTCATTCTCTTATGATCAAATTACTAGAGTAGAACTATACCAGAATACTCTCTATGTACCAAAAATGCCTCACGCAGCGTAGTGGTGTATCTCGACAGGAGTGCATTCTCCTCAAATTGATTGCGTGGGATCCGATACGAACAACGTAGGAGCAGCTATAGACACTCCTCTGAGCGCTTTACAATGTTTGCAAGAACTTCACCAACCTGTCGGATTTTACTTTGTAGGTTGCCGTCCCGGAGCTTTTTACTACATTCGCACGCTTAAAACGCTCCACGCGGACCTTGCCCGCGCCCGTCAAATTCAATGTGTTATTCTTTCGTCTTTTTGCAGTCCAGTATGCATATAAATCTTTTCCTCCTTTGTGAAATCTGTAAAGCATTGTATTCGCAACAGGACTCGCATATATCTCATCCAGAGTCACGGTCCCCTCCTCTAACTCACCATCTTTATCGTCGAACACAATTGACTCCAACTTTAACGGCCGATCGAGCTTTCCGTCGCCGTCTCCATTCCAGTTATCTGAGTATCTATTTAATTGCACCGGGTAGTAGAGCCATTGTCCCGGCATGTACCCGAGCGTGTACTGGAATGTCTCCCCTGTTGCGTCGGTGATTCGTACACGTGCGGTTGTTTGGTCGTCACTACCTTTCATCTTTAATAACAGCGCGCGTGTGTTATTTGGTAATGCCACGTTCCGTTTAATAGGAGCGTAACAGTTTGTCGATCCAAAGAAGTTGTAATTGATCTGCATACGGCCGTTACCTGTCATCTCGATAGACCCTTTCGTGCATTCGGTGCCCTCCAATGCCCATCCGGTGTTAATAGAAAAATCGTCGACCAAGGTTTGGCGCGGCAGAGACTGATCCTTGAGGTAATGGCGATTTAGATGGTTCTTTGTAAAGGTGAACGCGTCGAGTGCCTTCTTCTTCTTGTAATTCACATCAACCAAGCCAAACTTTGCCTCGCTGAGAGAGTTGTCTGATGAGGTATCGCTAAAGGTGTACCAAAAAACCTTCTTCACGTTCGGGATCGCGAGCGCGGTGGTATACGCACGCATCAGAAACTGCGCCTGCTTTGTTTTTGTGACGCCGTCGGCGTAGGTGGTCCATCCCAGCTCAGTAATCCACAATGGCGTATTTGCTTTGTCGTGCTTGCGAACGACCGCCTTCATATTGTAGATGTCAGTTAGGAGCGTGTTCAGTCCGTCAGCGTTCATTTCTGGTGCGTTATTGAACCCGCCGTTCAAAACACGGTACGGATGGAATGCAACAACATCAATGACAGACGCATCGTTAATGTCTGTATATAAATCGTCGAGGTAGTCCGCGTCCGATCCCGATAGCCCTCCCAGTACAATTTTTGCGTCTGGGTTTGCTGCTTTTATTGCGGCAGAAGCTGCAACGATCAAATCTGAATACCCATCCAAGTCCCCTTTCCAAAACCCTTCATGATTCGGTTCGTTCCAGATCTCCCAGTAGTTAATGTCGTCTTTATAATGATCCGCGACAGTCGCAACATAATCTTTCCACGCGGTCATGTCCGGAGGGTAAAACTCTGAATCCGTAGACCCAGGAACAGCCGATGCCCATGATGAGCTATATGTAAGTAGACCGAGCATTTTTATGTCGCGCTGCGTGTATTCGGCGAGAACTTTGTCGTATGACGCCCACGAATATGTACCATCTGAAGGTTCGATAACATCCCAATCGAACTGTTCACGGCCCCACTGTACTCCAGCTTCATCGGCAGAATCCATAACAGTATCCCAGTCTGCTTCTGTGATTCTTTGGCGCAGATGCATGTTTACACCAAACGCATTTTTGACTGTTGATTTTGTGCTAGCCGAAGAAACCTGCGGTACAAGCAGTAAAGCGAACAACACTGAAAGGAATAAGGCCTTCTTCATGCTCTTATAATACCGCGAATGCTAGGACTTCGCCATATGATCATTTGTTGAGTAAAAAAAGAAGGCAGGATTACGATCGGTCGCTTTCCTGCCGAACTGTTGCTGTCTCAGCCGCTCATGTCACGACTCAGCGCGTGAACGGCCATGCGCCACTCGCGGTCGCTGGTCCTGTTCACTTTCTTGCGTAGGCTTCTGAGCTTTGGCCCGAACACCTCTTCGTCGCACGTGGCGAGCAGCTGCTTGAGCAGGTCCAGGTCCACCTGTCGCGCCTGTCGCTTCCTGGCTGCCGCGGCCATCTCGACGATGGCAACCTCGTCAGCGGTTAGTGGCACCTTGCAGCCGAGCGCCCTTGCTTCAGCCACGATATTGGCCGAGCGCCGTTGCGCGACCACGTACTCACGGGCCTCCTGAACCTGGCCCTCGCGAACCAGCTCGAGAAAGCGTATCTCGATGCCAAGCTTCTGCGCCTGGCGCCAGACACTCTGGAGAGAGACGGCCTCCTGAACGGCCTCTTGGAACCGAGCGAGGAAGGCGTGGTCCTGCTGGTCGAGGATCGCGTCCAGTTCGCCTTGAGTCTCCCAGCGCAGGTCGACAGGGAGAAGATGGACCAGATGTCGTCTGTTCACCTTGCCCGCTTGCTTCATCAGGGCGCGCTCGAAGGCGTCGCGGCGCTTCGCCTGCAGGGCGATCTGCCTCTCCGCAGCCTTCAGACTCTCGGCCGTCTTGCGCTGACGCCGAAACTCCTCAGCGAGAGCGCGGGTGTCCTCGGTCAGCATGGTGGAGCTGGGGCTGGTCCTCATCCCAGGTTCAAAGGCAATCTGGATGAGCTGGTAGAGGCGCGTTCCTCCACCACCAGCATCCTTATACCTCCTTGCCAGCTCGACCAGGGTGATGCCGGTTCCGCGGTAGCAGTACCTAAACCACTGGCGGACACGTCCCGTGGTGTGCAGTCGCCGCGTGAGCAGCCACATCATGACGAGGTCGCCGACTGTCAGGACCACCGCGACCAGAAGAAATGCACCGCTGATGAAAGCCATGATGGTGCTGCGAAGCAGGAACATGAACACCATGAACGCCGCGAGGATGGCCAGGGTGATTCCGAGCGTCCGAACACGCATCTGCGATTCCGAAATAGGCATGTTGCCCTCCGTTGACTCTAATGGACTCAAAGAACACATATTCCACAACGTGGATGCCCGAAAAGTAGTGTAAAAATGGGCGAATGTCAAGGCCCTTCTCGTAAAAATGAGTATTTGCTATTGCGCTGACATATCGCTACACTAGCGTCTAGTATTTCACTCTGAACAACGAGAAACAAATAACACATGCGGCTTCCAAACAGAAAACCTGGCAAGTACACCTTCCCTACCTTTGACCCGCACATGACTCAGGAAAAGTACGATGCGATGAAGGCCAAAATGGAGTACCTCAAAAAGACTGCGCGACCAAAAGCTATAAAGGAGGCACAGAAGCATGCAGAAAATGGAGACTTCTCAGAAAATGCTGAATACCAAATTGCGAGAGGCCGTCTCCGTGGTATGAACCGCACAATTGATGAAATAGCGTTTCAGTTACCTAGGGCGATTATCATAGATGCGTCAGAGGACAGCGCGGTGGTGCAGATTGGTCATACGGTTACCGTATCTACTCCCGACGAACAAAGCGTCACTTGGAAAATTCTAGGCCCGAGTGAAAGTGACCCAGCAGGAGGAATTGTGTCACACCTCTCCCCCATTGGAGCTGCACTGCTCGGAAAGACAGTCGGAGAAACTGCAACGGTCGAGCTACCAGAACAAAACATCGTCTATACGGTGGAAGCGATAGAGGTGACGACGACATAGACTTTCTTTACTCAAAAAGCGATCACCTCCGCAAAAAAGGAGCTCCTTTACGCTTGACTTTTTACAAAAAAAGTGATTAGTTGACGCCACTTACGTCTACTTCACTTGCGCAGAACCAACTGCGTATTATGGTTGTGGCGAAGCAGGGAGAGAACATGAGCGTTCAGGTACACTACTTGGGCTTCCAGACAACCTTCTGCTGGGCAACCCGCTGGCGGGATGGTTTCATCAACTGGTACCGGCGAACCGTCAGCGGGACTGCAAGCTGCGGCCTGGAGCGTCGCTACCCGTACATCCACATCTACGACGGCGACGAGGTTCTCGGGGGCGACTCGCGGTGGACCATCGTTCTCCAGACCGAGACCAACGAGGTCTTGATCCGCGGCGAGCGCGACGAACCGGCGGACTGGCCGGAGAACGCCTCCGAGAACATCCTCGACACCGAGGGGATGAGCGCACGGGAGACTCGCGAGGCCCTCCTTCGATTCGTCGATGACGCCGAGATCTTCGAGATCGTGCTCCATGACGCGCGTGTCGGCTGGCTCCGATTCGCGAAGGTTCGCGGGCACAAGGGTCAGTTGCTGGTTGCTTCCGGCGACCTCCAGGGCGACTTCGCTCCCGGGCGTACCCCCTGGATCGTGAGCTGACGCTGGCGATAGCGATCTAGCCCTATCACCAACCGTGGTGCGGTGGACTCACAGTGAGATCTGCCGCACCAACATCTTTTTTATCCCCTAGTGGGTTTTTTTAAATAATAGAAATTTCCTCGCCTAGGAATTTGGGCTCTGTATTGACTGCGGCATCCAGTAGAGCTTTCACACGCGCTAACCGCTCTCGCAGCCAAATACGTGGACTAGCAGCCACTGGCACGGCCTTTGCATTAAACGCAATGGCGTCTATGTTGTTTGCCTTTGCCGCATACAGCGCGCGTTGGTTGTGGAACTCTTGCGATATCACAATAAAATCATTTTCTAGGAATACCTTGTTGGCGCGGATCACAGAATCCCATGTGCGGAAACCCGCGAAGTCTAGGTAGATGTTCTCTTCTGGAATCCCCTCTGCGATGAGGTCTGTTTTCATGAGCTCTGGTTCGCTGTACTCGACCGTGCCGTTATCTCCGCTGACCAAAACAAACTCTACCTTTTTTGCGTGGTACAGTGCTGCGGCTGCATCGATGCGATAGTTGTAAAAGAGGTTCTCACGACCATCGGCAATGTATTTGTTTGATCCCAACAATAACGCCGTTTTCTTTGCCGGGATCTCTTGGGCCGATTCGAATATCTTTCCCTCTGCAGCGGCGTTGACTGAGTGGTCAGCGATGAAGATGAGGGCGATGCTGAAGATTACCCCTATCGCGGCTGTGATGAGGAGGGTGTTCCTTATTTTGGTTTTTGAGGGTTTCATGTGGGAGGAGTGTAGCAGGGGCCGCGTGAAAAACAAAACAGAAATTCGGTATCTTGGCTATTTATTGATATACTTCTCACTATAAATAGATAAAAGAAACACATGGAAACAACCCTTTGGATTATACAAGGTATTTTGGCTGTCATGTTTTTGATGACAGGACTAATGAAGCTGCTTAAGAATAAAGAAAAGTTCGTAGCCGGAGGCATGGCATGGGCTGCTAGCTTCACGCCGGGGAAACTAAAGCTCATTGGTACGCTTGAGGTATTGGGTGCTATCGGCATCATCCTTCCTCTATGGTTGGACATCTACCCAATGCTCACCGCATGGGCTGCTGTTGGTCTAGCCCTGACCATGGTTGGCGCATTTAGCGTACACATGAAACGCAAAGAGAATCCCCAAATGGCCATGAACTTTGTACTTCTGGTGTTGGCTCTTATTGTCGCTATTGCGCGATTCCAAGGATAGAAATGCACAATAAAAAAGAAGGGTGCTGTGCCCTTCTTTTTTATTTGTTGGAGCCGTTGCCGGGATTCGAACCCGAGACCTCATCCTTACCATGGATGCGCTCTACCAACTGAGCTACAACGGCAAATTACCAGAGATACGATACAAGCTTTTAACCTAGCTGTAAAGCTGGTGCTCCTGGCTTGGTATGAATGCGATAATTCTGACTGCGGCTTGGGTCCAACTCTACGCGACTCAAGTCTAGCTCGGCTAGATTCTGAAACCCTACATCCCAATTTGAGTCCTCTGCAAAAGCCTTAACGCCAGCGGTTAGCATGGTTCCGTAATCGCTCATCAACGCTCCCATTCTAGGAATGTCAGTTTCCGGCTTGTTCATGGTAGTTATAGCAGAGCTCTCGTGTAGTACATCCACATTTCCACGGAGTGCGATAGTCGTTTCTGTTCCTGGAATCTGCACCGTGGCGCGACCAAGCTCTTGAGCCTCTCCCTTCACAAACTGCAGCCTGCTCATATTTTCTTCCACAAAATCAACGTCCGGCCGATGTAATCGCACATACTCCTTGTCGTCTCGCAGCTTACTTACATCTGGCACGTACTCAACATTACTCACAGCTAAAATAATGTCCCCAGACTGACAAAGCGACTCTAATTCTGCCGACCGAGCTAAGCGCATAAAAGACATGGAAAACATTCCGCCAAAATCTAACGCTATCACCGGAGATGTATCGCCTGCATCCCGCTTCTTCTTGTAGACCCCCTGTATCTGCTGTAATAGAACCCGCTCAACACCAGAAAGCTGCTCGTTATCCTCTCTTGGAGATTCCAGATAATTACCAGAATAGATGTCTGTCCTATAATCTCCTGCGGTTGTATCCCAACGTAAGGTCTCCTTTACATTTGGATTACGCATTCCGTCAATAGCCTCACGATGTCTGCGTTGACGACCTCGAAAACCAGGATTGAACTTCATGTGAACAATTACAGTTCGTTGATGGTCTTCTCTAGCTCCTCCAACTTACCGTTCTCTGGGTTTGCCTCTTTCAGTTTATGTAACGTGCTCTTCGCAAGAATCACATCTTTCTTCTCGATAGCGAACTGCAACAACCCGTTAAGGTTACGAGGGCTCTTTGGGGCGAGCTCCACCGCCTTGCGTAGATTCTCTTCTGCCTTCTCCGTCATTTTCTGCGACTGGTACACCGATCCAAGATCAAAATAAATACGATCCTCGTTCGGGTTCAACTGACGCGCAAACTCTAGCGTCTCGATCGCATGGTCGTACTCCTTTTTCTGTAAATAAATTTCACCCAGGTACTCGTACGCCTCTACCTCCTTTGGGTTCATGCGCACAATATCCAGAAATATGGTCTCGGCGTCTGCGTAGCTCTCCTCTTTATAGAGCTGTGCTCCCTTTTCGATCATGGAAGTAATCTTCTGGCGAGTCTTTTCTTTACTCTCCATGTTTTCAGTCTCTGGCTTAGCGTGGCGTAACTTACGCTCCTTTTCCAGCAACTTATGGTACCACTTCTTGGACATCTCGTTGATCGGCGCCAAAACCTTCTTGACCACCTCACCTGCGCCCTTGGTTTTTCGCATCATGCGCTCTTCGATCAACTGTCGTTTCTTTGAGCGGATTTTTGCCTGCGGCATCGCCTCCAAATCCAAGAGCTGTAAGCGCTTCCACTTGCGGACAAAAAGAAACGCCATCACCAGCAAGCCGGCAATGACGATTCCTAGTATGATCCAGTCGAAAATGGTCATAGTCCTCTGCAGTATACCTTATTTAGCAAGCGCAGTTCTGCTTTGTGCCATCTTCTAGGCTGTATCGTACAAACCGTGAGACCTGGATTTTCTCACCAAGCTTGCCAACTGCTTCGTTGATCACATCTGTAATGGTTTTGTCTTCGTCTTTGAAGAACTTTTGTCGCATAAGGCATGCGCTGTCCAGGTACTTCTCCACTTTTCCGTTGATAATCTTCTCTTGTACATCTTCTGGCTTGTCACCTTCGATCTGTGCAAGAAAAATCTCACGCTCCTTATCAATAACCTCAGTGGGCACGTCTTCTGCATTCACGTAGAGTGGGCTCATAGATGCGACCTGCATAGCAAGATCCTTCGCCATCCCCTGAAATTCATCTGTAAGCGCCACAAAATCGGTTTCGCAGTTGAGCTCCAACAGCACGCCAATCTTGTTCATGTGTATGTACGAGGTGACAATACCTTCTCCGGCGTTTCGTCCGGCCTTCTTTGCAGCCACAGCTGCCCCACGCTTTCGGAGTTCGTCCAGCGCCTTTTCGTAATCACCCCCAGATTCATCAAGGGCTTTTTTTACATCTATAATACCAGCACCGGTCTGGTCACGTAATTCTTTGATCTGTTCTGTTGTAGACATGTGTTGTGTCGTTAAACGAGGGCGACAACTAAGCGTCCGCCTTCTTTTCTTCTTTTACCTCTTCCTTCTTTTCTGATTTCTTTGCAGCCTTTTGTTTGATTGGGTCTTTCTTTTCTTCCTTTACTACAACCGGTGCAACAGGATTCGCTGCGCCTTCCTTAATTGCCGCGGACATCTGACCAACAATCAGGTCGATTGACTTGATAGCATCATCATTTGCAGGAATGGGGTACTGGACCTTAATAGGGTCGCAGTTGGTGTCGACCATAGCGATCACCGGAATTTTTAGTTGGTTTGCTTCGTTCAGCGCGGTCTTCTCTTCTTTGAGGTCAACAATGAAGAGCGCGTCAGGTAGCTTCATCAACGTTTCTAGGCCTCCAACAAGCCCTGTTAGCTTCTCGATCTCTTTTGTGAGGTCAAGCTGTTCTTTTTTGGTAAACTTGTCATGCTTTCCGCTCTCTTTGTCCTCCTTTAGCTGTGTTAGCTTACGAGGAACATCTCCAACATGCTGGAAGTTTGTGAGTAGTCCACCGAGCCAACGTACGTCGACATAGGGCATTCCACAGTCAGATGCGTATTGGCTGACAAGCGCGCTCGCCTGCTTTTTAGTTCCTACAAATAGGATCGTTTTACCGTTTGCGGCAAGATCCTGAGCAACCTTCATCGCTTCCGCAAGCTTGCTTGAGGTCTTTTGGAGGTCAATAATATTAACTCCTTGTCGTGCTCCGAAAATATACGGCTCCATGTTTGGATGCCGTTTGCTGGTTTTATGCCCAAAGTGCACGCCACTTTTGAGCAAATCAGCTAGGTCAGGTGTGTTCATATGAAAACTCCTTTTAACTTCGGTTTATCGCGTGCCAGCGCGACCTCTATTCGCCATATTTGGCTAATATTAGAGGCAGGATGCGTGGCATCAGTGCGATGAACCTGTGAATTAGATGCGAGGACGATTATACCAGCCTGACTGGAAAGATGCAACCCTAGTGGATGGGGCGTGGCTTTCTGTGGATAGACCGTGTTATCTATTGACACTGTTTTTACAGAATGTTATAGTGTCGGCCGAACTAGTATATATATGAAGAAGGAAATTCACCCAACAATGAACCCGGTTGTTATCCGCGATACCTCTAACGAAGAGGAGTTGATAACACTATCTACCGCAACGTCAGAAGAGTCTGTCGATATTGACGGTGTTTCGCACTTCCTACTGAAAGTGGAAGTTAGCTCTGCTTCACATCCGTTCTTTACCGGTAAACAGCAGATTGTGGACTCGGCTCGTCGTGTTGAAAAACACAAGGCAAAAGAAGTGGTCACAAGCTCTCTACAGAGCAGTGCAACTCACCGGTCCAAAAAGGAAAAACGTGAAAAGCGCGCTGAAAAGAAGACCGTTAACAAAGCCGGAGCAAAAGTTGATGCTAAAGCGGCCCTTAAGGCGGCAAAGGCAGCTCTTTCAGAGTAGCGACGTATTTTGACCAGACCGGGAATCGCCCGGTTTTTTCATTTGCCTAAAGCGAGTATACTATCTCTACAGCACTATAGCTGAACAATCCCATATGGACATTTCACTTCTACAACCTATCAAAGCGCGATACGCCGAGATCGAACTGCAAATGCAGGACCCCGAGGTGGTAAGTGACCAGCGTAAGATTCAGACGCTCTCTTTAGAATACAAAGAATTGAAAGAGCAGGTACAGGTTATCGAGAGGTATGAAACGGTCTTACAGGCGATTACAGACGCTCAGGAAGCGATTGATAGCGGTGACAAGGAAATGGCGGAGATGGGTGAAGAGGAGCTAGCTGCTTCTGAGAAAACACTAGAGAAGCTGGATAAAGAACTTCAGGTATTGCTGATTCCGAAGGACCCGAATGACATGCGTTCTATTATTATTGAAATTCGTGCCGGTGCCGGCGGTGACGAGTCTGCCTTGTTTGCATCGGAGCTGTTTCGAGCGTATTCACGATATGCCGAGGTCAAGGGCTGGAAGACAGATCTTATCTCGACGAGCCGCATCGGTATCGGTGGATACAAGGAGGTTACCTTCAACGTAAGCGGTGCTGGGGCGTACTCAGATTTTAAATACGAGTCTGGTGTGCATCGTGTGCAACGTACTCCAGAGACCGAGAAAGCCGGCCGCGTTCATACCTCTACTGTGACTGTGGCGGTAATGGCTGAGGCTGAAGAGGTCGATTTGGAGATCAATCCAAATGACTTGCGTATTGATGTATTCCGTTCTGGTGGTAATGGTGGGCAGAGTGTAAACACGACTGACTCTGCGGTCCGTATTACACATATTCCAACTAACGTGGTTGTGACCTGTCAGGATGAGAAATCACAGCATAAAAATAAAGCAAAGGCTCTGACGGTGCTGCGTTCACGCCTATTGCAGTCTATGCAGGATGCCGCTGCACAGGAGCGCGGAGATGCGCGTCGTTCACAGATCGGGACCGGCGACCGTTCAGAGAAAATCCGTACCTATAACTTTCCACAAGATCGTATTACCGATCACCGTATTAAGGAAAGCTGGAACAACATTCCTGCGCGTATGGATGGCGACTTTGGAGATATTATCGAGGCCTTACGAGAGGCAGACAAACAAAAAAAGTTGGAGCAGCTACAAAGCGCTGCTGGTAAGTCTGACTCAACGGCCTCCGACGATTAAATAATACCGTATGACAGTGACCACCGTTAAGATGGCGCTGCACCAAGCGGCGTCACAACTTGAAGGACTATCAACAACTCCTCAGCTAGATGCTGAATTATTGTTATGTTTTGTTTTGGAGATTGAGCGAGTCGGTCTGGTGACAGATCCTGATCGGGTATTAGAAAATGATGAGAGTGCTAGATATGCATCGTGTGTTGCACGACGTGCTACAGGAGAGCCGGTGGCGTACATTCTGGGTGAGCACGAGTTCTATGGCCGCTCCTTTGTGGTTAGCTCCTCTGTTCTAACTCCCCGTCCTGAAACTGAGCAGATTGTGGATATTGTGAAGGAGTATGTGGCGGCGCGTAGAGAAGAAAGCGATGGCAATGCTGTTGGTGATCGTGGTGACGGCGTTGGCATCGGCGGTGATGGCAGTAACGACACCCGTCGCTCTGATGGTGTACGAATTCTAGATATTGGCACAGGGTCTGGATGTATTGCGGTCACTCTTGCTGCAGAGATTCCCGGCAGTACGGTTTTGGCCACCGACGTGTCTTTGGGTGCGCTCGGGGTTGCCCGAGAGAATGCAGAACGGCACGGGGCTGATGTCGAGTTCCTGGCCGGGTCCTTGTTTGAACCTATTATCGCGCGGAATGAGGTGTTTGATGTTATTGTTTCTAATCCACCTTATGTTGACCTGTCTTCTGTAGACATGAGTGCACCAGAGTCAGTCTCGCTTGCTTTTGAGCCGCAGGGAGCCCTTGAGCCACTTACTGTTGATGGAGGATCTACGTTGACCGGTCCAGAGAATGCTTTTTCACTTGTGGAGCAATTACTTGTCGATGCTGTACGATTCCTTGCAGAACAGTTTCTTTTTGTTATTGAGATAGGCGCGGACCAGGGTGCGTTGGCGTTGGAGAGGGCGCAAAGTGCCTTCCCTGACGCGTTGTGCGAGATTGTACAGGATCTTTCCGGACGTGACCGTTTTATTGTCGTGCGATCCAAATAATTTTTGTGAGTGTTCTCATTCACTTCGTGTCCATGTCTTTATACGATTTGTAAAAGACCGTTTTTTCTGTAAAAAAAAGTAGGCCCGGAAATCCACGTGGAGATCCGGGCTACTACTTTACTAACCTACTGAGACATGGGTCAGACGACCCGACCAGCGCTACCTGGCCGAATCGTCGTCATCGCCGGCGGAGTCGTCATCGTCCGCTGCCGAATCGTCGTCATCACCGCCATCGGATTCCTCCTTCGGCGGATCGACTTCGACCAGGGTCACGTGCAGCTCACCGCTATCCAGCCGCTGCTGGTACCGTGCGATGTTGGCCGTGACGACGCGGACATACGGCCGGGTCTGGCCGTAGAAGCTGTTCCGATCTGTCCGACCGGCACCACACTCATACACCCGCTTGCCGGGGCACGAGGTGGAGGGCTCCACCGCATCAGGCCCGCCGTTGTACGCGGCGAGCGCCCAGTCAAGACGGCCGTACGTGGCCACCAACTCCGCGAGGTGCTTGGTCCCCGCGCAGATGTTCTTGACCGGATCCCGGCGTTCCGCAACCGGCAGTCCCAGCGACTCGGCGGTTTTCGGCATCATCTGCATCACGCCCTCGGCCCCCTTCCAGGACCGGGCGAGCGGGTTGAAGCCCGACTCCTGCTCGGCGACCCCAATGGCCACCGCCGGGTGGATCTCGTACGTGTTGGCGCACGAAACGAACACCGGAAGCAGGGCTTGCAGCCGCTTCTCGCGGGCCATCGTCGCCAGCAGGCCGGCCGAGGGGAGGTCGAACTCTCCGGACAGGACGCCGTACTCGGGCACGGGGATTTCCCGCATCCAGTACGGCAGTTCGACGGTCTGGGACCCGAGGGCCATGACCGCCGCCTGCTGATCAGGAGAGCCGGGTACCGTTATCCGAACGGCCGATCCGAGCAATTCCACGTTGTAGGCCGGAGCCTCGAACGTAGTCTCGATTTCGACCGTGTCGCCGGTGACCGTCACCGTGCCGACCGTACCCAGCGCGAGCCCGAAGGCACGCATATCGAGTACGCCAGACCCCAGACCCCGCACGCCGGACACACCGATGGTGTCGACGCTTGCGGCCCAGGCCTCAAGCCCTTCCTCGTCGAGCTCAGCGAGAACCACGTCCTCTCCCATCACCTGCACCAGCTTGTGGCTGGGCGAGGTCACCGGGATGGTTATCGTGACAGCTCCGGTCGGGTGAAGCCAGACCGAAACCTCTCGGGGGAATCCTTCGGGGACGCAGCTCGAGGGCAGCTGCATGCCGGCGCTCTTGCTCCCCACGAGGGTGAGCATCGCTTGGCATTGCGCCGAGCGCATCCCCTCCTTCTTCTCGATCTCTTCGGCGACATACTGGTTGTACCACAACCATCCACCGAAGAAGCAGAGGATCACGATTGCGCCAACGAGCGCGATCATGAGGGTCTTGAGCTTCTCCTGGCGTTCCTGCCAGGCGATGTGCTCCAGACGCTCCTTCTCCTCCTGTTCCCGTTCCCGTCGCTGATCGGCCTCTTCAGGCGTCTCGTAGGCAAGGGGACCGCTCGAGAAGGCCCTGGTGGTCCCAGGCGTCGACGCGCGTCGCGCCGATCGCCGTGCCGCCTTACGAGCGGAACGCCGGTTCAGGTACGGGATGATGACCCAGATGATCAGGGCGGTGACCGGGAGACCGATGAGGACGCCGAGACCGATAGCCTGCATTCCAGACAGTTCAGACAGTTCGAACATTCTGCACTCCGTTTCTTCGTATGTGACTGATGACTTTTCTATGTCTCAGTAGGTTTTCAAGTAGCGTTTTCCCAAGATTGGGCGAGAAACCACGCATTGTGCGTGACGTCTCTTCTTGCATTGGGAATATTGTCTCCTGACATGATCAATCTATGCCATATAGGTGCCATGCGGCACAGTATATGTCATACCATGTGTCATAAAAGAACGGCGAAACGTCGAACCATGTGGTACGTCAAAAAGTGCACATTACCGCACGGAAATCGAGTATGTTCTACGCCAATACCGGCGCCTTTTTTTACTCTCTCCCGTCAGATAATGACCGCGCACTTTAGCATATTTTTGGCAATTTGTCAATAGCCACGACGTACTTTAGTGGTATTTTTGCTCTAAAAATAGGCCAAATTGACCTTTCTGTATAGTGCTTACAACTTTTTCTACTACATAAAACAGCGGCCCTACTATGCCACTGTTTTATTGTACGGGTAACCGCTGTTGTCTTGTGCCTCCGTTCTATTTTTTCGGCTTGGTTTTCTCTACGGTCTTCTTTGTTGATTTCTTGGCATCACCCTTTCCCGATTTCTTTCCATCCGGCTTTCCCTTCTTGCCTTTAACATCAACAGTGATCTTATTCTTTACACAATCAACAATAACACTCGCCTTCTCCCCTACCTCTCCGCTTATAATCTTCATGGCCAACGGATCAAGTAGCTGCGTCTGAATAACGCGCTTCAGCGGACGCGCTCCATACACCTGGTCATACCCTTTGTCTGCCAAGCACTTCTTTGCGGCTGATGTAAACTTGGCTGATATCTTTTGCTCCTCTAGACGTTCCGCAACGCGCTCCAGCTGTATCTCCACGATCTGTTCGATCTGCTTCTTTAGAAGTGAATGGAAAATAGTAATCTCATCTACACGGTTCAAGAATTCAGGCCTGAACTGTTCGCGCAGTAGCTCCAGCACCTTGGCGTGCATCTCTTTTTCTTGAATCTCAGCCTTCTGCTCATCATCATCTTTAAATCCGATACGCGCACCGTGCTGCTGTGCAAAGTCCTGAATCACACCGCTACCGATGTTGGACGTCATTATAATGATGGTATTTTGGAAGTTTACTTTGCGTCCTTTTGAGTCGGTGATGTGACCATCATCCAAAATCTGCAACAATACATTGAATACATCCGGGTGTGCCTTCTCGATCTCGTCAAACAAGATGACAGCATACGGACGTCGTCGCACCAACTCGGTCACCTGCCCAGCCTCGTCGTGTCCCACATATCCCGGAGGTGAACCGATCAACTTTGATACCGAATGCTTCTCCATGTACTCCGACATATCAATACGGATCATTGCCTCTTCGTCGTTGAACATAAAGTCTGCTAACGCTTTTGCGAGCTCGGTTTTACCAACGCCAGTAGGCCCCATAAAGATAAACGAACCAATAGGCCGTTTTTCATCTGAGACACCCGCACGTGAACGCCGAATGGCATTTGCAACGCCTGTAATAGCCTCCCGTTGCCCTATAACGCGCTTTCCGATCTCGTCCTCCATATACTGCAACTTTGCGCTCTCGGACTCTAGCAAGCGTGCAACCGGTATGCCGGTCCACCGTGCAACCACCAATGCGATATCCTCTTCCGTTACCTCCTCTTTTAACAATCGCTGATTGGTTTGTACTGTGTTGAACTTGCGCTCTTGTTCCTCAATCTCCTTTTCCAACTCTGGAATACGTCCATATCGAATCTCGGCAACCTCGCGTAAGTTCGCCTCGCGTTCTTTAATATCTGCCTCGCCACGTAAACGGTCAATCTGCTCTTTTTTACTATGAATAGCGGTCAGTACATCACGCTCGTTCTTCCATTGCAACTCTAACTGCTGAGAGGAGTCACGCAGCTCAGACAGCTCCTTCTGAATCTTGTCGATCTTTTCTTTGTTTGCCTTCTTGTCTTTCGATAGCGCCTCGTTCTCTACCTCCAGCTGCATCATACGACGCTTCATCTTGTCGAGATCCTCTGGCATTGAATCGATCTGCATACGTAACGCAGAAGCCGCTTCGTCAATTAGGTCGATAGCTTTATCCGGCAAGTTGCGGTCAGAAATATATCTGTGTGATAACTCAGCAGCAGCCATCAACGCCTGATCAGTAATGCGAACGCCATGGTGCACCTCGTACTTCTCATTAATTCCACGCAAGATGGCGATCGTGTTTTCCACCGACGGCTCTCCTACATAGATCGGCTGGAAACGACGTTCGAGCGCTGCGTCTTTTTCAATATGTTTCTGAAACTCCTTGAGTGTGGTTGCGCCAATGGCATGTAATTCACCACGTGCGAGCATCGGCTTAAGTAAGTTGGCCGCATCGACTGTCCCGTCTGTCCCGCCGGCGCCAACAATAGTATGTAGCTCATCAATAAATAACAGCACCTTTCCGTCCTTTTCTTTAATCTCTTTGAGCACCGCCTTCATGCGTTCTTCGAACTCGCCACGAAACTTTGTTCCTGCTAACAGTGCGCCGAGGTCCAAAGAAATAATCTCTCGGTCTTTCAATGAGTCTGGAACGTCTCCATCTACAATACGCTGTGCCAATCCCTCTACGATAGCTGTCTTCCCGGTTCCTGGTTCTCCTATCAGTACCGGGTTATTTTTTGTGCGCCTAGAAAGAACTTGCATCGCTCGACGAATCTCATCGTCACGACCGATAACTGGATCTAGTTTTTCCTCACTTGCCATCTGAGTGAGATTTTGACCATACTTCTCTAAAGCCTGATACTTCGACTCTGGATCTGGAGAATCAACGGTCTGCCCGCCGCGTAGATCTGTTATCACCTCTATCAACGCATCATGATCAAGTCCACTCTCGATGAGTTTGAGCTGAGCCACAGACTCAGTAGTCAACAGCGACAACAACACATGTTCTACCGATACATACTCGTCTCCAAGTTTTTTGGCTTCATCACCGGCATGGGCGAGTACCACATTTGCTTCCTGACTCACGTATACCTGCGCCGATCCGTTCGTAGACGGGCTATCCTCTACCATTTGCTTCATTGTCGTAAACAGGGCAGGAATGTCTATATCTAGTCGATTGAGCGCCGGGCCAATAATAGTCTCCTTTTGCTCTAAGAGGGCCAGCATGACATGCTCTGGGCTTATGTACTGATGCTTACTCGATACAGCGGTCGCATGCGCGCTCTGTAATGCCTCTTGTGCTTTCCGTGTCAGTTTATTCAAATCCATATATGGTTCCGTTCAATCATCTACTACTGTAGTTTGCCTAATGTCGCCGGCATTGTCAAAAGAGAGGCTTTGATGAGGCCCCTCTTTTTCTGTATTAAAAAATTGTGGATTCTTAGGCGTGATCGGCCTTACCCGACATGGACCGACTGTCCGGGCTTCAGTGGCTGTGGGCCGCTCTTTTGAGCTTGTGAGACGCCGGCGCTACTCGCTTCTTTTTGAGGGTTGGAATTATTTTGACTACGCCCTCCATCTTGACTACGGCGATCGCTGGATGTGCTGCTATCCTGTGAGGGTTGTCCGTGCTCGCCGGCTTTTTTTCTTAAATCTCCACCACGTTTACGTCGTCGTTTTTTCTTTTGCCCGCCAGTCGCTTGACCTCCTTCAGCAGGATTGGATGAGTTGCCCGAATTGGGTTTTGCCTCTGCTGTTAATTGCTGCGAGGACCGCTGTGCTGTCCGTGGCGCAGGCTGCGTCTTCTGTTTCTGTGGCATTCTGTCTTTCTTTTCTTCAGGCGTAATCTCAACCTGTCCTTGTACAAAACTTATCTCTTTATTTCGTAGATCTCCAAGCTCATCTTTACGTGCTGTCTGTTCTGTTTTTGCAACAATAGGCGCAACGATCGGCTGCATCGCAACTGGTGCGCTGGGTTGTGGCTTGGGCTGAGGTGCGGCCTGCTGCACGTGAACGCGTTTTGGAGGAGCTGGCACCTGATGAGTCTGAATGACCGGTTGTGGCGCAGGTTGAACGCCGGCCCCAGAAGGCGTTGGGACAGCCACTGCTACAGGAGCTGGAGTAGTGGCTTTTTTTTGTGTACCTGTGTTCGAATCATCGCGACCACCTGATCTGTCGGAACCATCTTGACCGGCTGTATCTTTGCTACCTTTTTTTCGTTGATCACCACCACGACTATCTCCACCACCTGAACGCTTATCATCTCCACGACTGTCTCCTCCTTTTCCTTTACGGAAGTCACCACCACCACCTCTGCTGTCACCACCTGAATTACCTCCGCCCTGACCCTCTCGGCCTTTACGGAAGTCACCACCGCCGCCCCGGCTGTCACCACCGCCTCCACCACCTTCAGAAGACTCTTCTCTTCCTTCACTCATCTGTCCAGCCCACAGACGGATCTTTGCTTCAACCTCTTCAAGGTTATTAGCATACCGCTCACGCGATACGTTAATGACGGTCTCTGCATTTCCTGTTTCTCCCTCTAATGGGGGTAGCGTCGTTGCTGAAAAAGGCTGGGAAGCTACGCCATCGATCATTAATCGTAAATAGGCATGATACGTAGGAAGGGTCACTATGTCATCTATTATAAACACGGGAGCGAACTCTTTTTCGAGCTCCTCGGCGTCGGTCGCACCCACACGGAACGACAAAAGAGTCCCAACGTTACCAAATACTGCTGCCTTTACCTCGTCACTCAACTGCTCAATATACTGATGAGCCATGATGAGGTCGAGTCGATATTTACGCGCCTCAGAAAGGATGCCCGCAAAGGATTCCGTAGAAAAGTTTTGAAACTCATCTACATATAGGTAAAAGTCACGCCGGTCTGGTTCTGGAACATCCACGCGACTCATCGCGGCCAACTGAATCTTGGTAATCATCATCGCACCCAGTAAAGCGGCGTTTTCCTCACCGATGCGACCTTTTGATAGATTCATTAACAATATCTTGCCGTTGTCCATGATCTCGCGCATCTCAATGGTGCTATTTGGTTGTCCGACGATATTACGAATCAACGACGAAGACAAAAACTGTCCAACCTTATTCTGAATTGGCGCGATCGCCTCATTTCGAAATTTCTCAGAGTAGTTATTGAACTCCTCCACCCAGAACTGCTTCACAACCACATCGGTAATGTTCTTCACCACCTTTTTTCGGTATCCGGCATCGACCAGCATTCGAGTGACCCCGAGCAACGTGGATCCTGGGTATTCCAGTAACGCCAAAATAGAGTTGATGAGAATATACTCCAAACGAGGACCCCATGAGTCGGCCCAAATCTTTTTAAACACACCCACCAGACCATTGGCGACCAAGTTCTTATACTCCGGATCAACCTGCTCTAAAATATTGAAAGCGATCGGATTGTGCATGTCCGCCGGGTTGAAGTAGATGACGTCGTTTATGCGGTCGCTCGGAATAAAATTGACCACCTTCTCCACCAAATCTCCGTGAGGATCCACAACCGCAAGACCGTTCCCGTTCTGAATATCCTGAATAATCATGTTTTCCAGCATGGTCGATTTTCCCATACCGGTCTTTCCGATGATGTACATGTGTCGGCGACGGTCATCTCCTCTAATACCAAAACGGCGGTGTTCACCACGAAAATTGGTTTCCGCAAAATAGGTCACCTGGTCTTCTACACGTTGTTTTGGTTGAGTTGCCATGTGTTCAGTTCAGTATGTACATGATACAGGTTGTTGCTACATCGGTAAATTCGGCGGAGGTCCTTCTGTTGGTCGCACTGCAGGTTGGGGTGTTTGTCTCTGCCGTTGCGGCGGTGTCTTCTGAGGTGCTTCTTGTGGCAATGGTCGGCGCGGTGATTGATGTGCTTGTGAAACTGAATCGACCGGTCGTACTCCAGGAGGTAGGCCGGGCATAGAGTGTATCGGCGCAGCTCCTTGATACTGTCGTGATGGCGCGCTTGCAGTCACCTCGTCAGATGCCGGTGCGGGAATCGAAAATGGTTGAGACCGCGCCCCCTCTCCGAGCTGCATTTCGACCCCACCCTCTCCATCACCACGGATATCCATGTGAAGGCCAGATGGCGCGTCTGAGGTCACATCGCCGCGATCGGCAGTTGGCTCCAGCGGTTGTTCTTGTTCTCTTCCAAGAATAGAACCTCCAATCATATCCAACGGCAGTCTCGTCGGCGGCTCCGATTTCTTCGATTCTGCTTTGGACACCATCGGCGCGCGAACCAACTCACTTGGAAAATGGAAGATAGTCGCGATCTCTACATGAGATAGCACCCATGGACGCTCACCAGACCAATTAGATCGGTTTCTATACCCCATCATCAATTTGTTCTTTCGCCACTCACGCCGCCTTTTCATAAATAGATAGGCTGGTCCGCTTGTAACGGTTTTTCCCCCTGCTCGTAACGAATTGAGATCGAGAGCATTAAACTGTTTAATAGCTCCAAAAACAGAACCCGCGACTCGGTACGTGTTGATAATATCCTTCTTCGCCAAGTAGATGAATCGAAACTTTGTATGAAAATGTAACCGTGCCGCTTTCTTTTGAATTTCTTCTACTGTAATCTTCTCCCCGCTGGTCAAATCCACGAAATGACCGTACTCGCCCTTAGAGTCAGTACTGTTATTGTTATTGGTGTCACTTGCCTCAAAAGAAAATACAGCATCATGAGCCATTTCCAGGGCCTGTAGGGGGATGTTTGTAATACGATCACCAATTGTGGGCGAAAAACTTTTTTCCTTACCAATAATATCATCGACCCCTTTCATCGCTTGATCCCTCCATTCGATACCGGTCGGTGTAATAATGAGCTGTAACCACACCTGCTCCCCTGGTTTCAAGCGACTGAGTAACTCGAGGACCGCTGAAATCGGATCGGCATAAATACCGGTCAGGCTGTGCTCAAATGATTCATATGTACGTATCGGGTAAAAATCTGGTTTTGCCAGTATGAATTCCGTCCCCCACATATCCATCTCCTCGTCTGGAAACTTTCCAGGAACATTGGGCACATAATCCTCGACCTCAATAATCTCTGCATCTGGATACTGGGCGTACACAGCACCTTTCACTAACTCCACATTGTAATGATCGCAACGCACAAAATACTGAATGTACCCGTCGATACTCACAATCTCGAGCGCAAATGAATCAAGGCTCACCCCTATCCAATACTTTTCCTTTTTGTTGGGGTTAAAATGGACGCCGTGGAGAGCCGCAATAATCAGTTCGACCGCCCTCATGCTTTGCTCATTTAGTTTTGGCACATCAATAGCAAGCAAAACGAACTTTCGTTTACTATTGTATACGTTCATATTCCAAAATTTCCAGGAGCTCCACAACATCCACACTAGAACAGGGAAAAATACAACAAGCCCACCATATTGTAGGATGAGCAGTAGGACCTGGAATGGACTCTCTCCCAGAGCAATTATGTCGATCAACTGTGTTGGCATGGTGTTCGGAGCGGTACTCTTTTTTTTATTTTCGTTTCTCTCTGATAATCTAGTCAGCTACGGGGCCATCCTCAGTTTTTGTTTCCTCGTTCACTATTGGCGGTGAAGGATCTATAGATGGCTCAGGCTCTTCTCTGTGCACTGGTTTGTCATGCGGCTCAGATAGATGATACTGACCATCTTTCGTCTTCGTAAACAATTTCTTATCGGTGAGAGCGAGGTGAATCGTATTTCTCTTTACAATTCGTTGCTCCAAAACGGCATTCACTATATCGGCTCGGCTCATCGGTCCTGAAGACTGCTTCATAACGTCTGCAATCACATCGGATACAACACCCTCGGTAAATCCCCATTCCTTCAGCGCGTAAATTCCTCGACCGACGAGAACGTACTCCTTGTTCAAGATGAGTTCGTTATGCACGGTCGGTGGGTAGGCCTTCTTCTTAAAGATTTTTGAGATACTCTCAGCAATATCCTCAAAATGCATCGGCTTTGTCTCTTTTTGTAACACGAGGAATACACGATCATTCATTCGCTTTGGTTGGATGAGCCCCCATCGAGCAAGACCGTACTCATCAAATGGGTTTCGAGCAAGTTTCGTGGATACCTCGATATAGGACATCACCGCTTCCTCTGTCAACTTAGAATCGTTCGCCTTGTACAGGTCGGTATTCTGAAAGACGGTGTAGACATCTTCAAAAGACTGTGGCGTACCTACGGTAGTAGCCAGCAACGCCAGCTGCTCAATGACGGTGTCCATAAAATCCATAGACACTAACTTCAGCTTCCATCCCAGGTTGTATTTCTTCTTCTTTGGAACTCGTTCAATTTTATCAGAAAGTAACTCGTTGATAATGAACGATACAGATTGCTGTTTCTGCTCATCAGAGTGATACACATTCAACAGCGACTCGAACATCATCTCCTGACTCATGAGGTCGCCATGGTGACTTAATAACGAGATAATTAAATGCTCCACAGGCCGAATAATGTCAGCATATTGCGGTGACTGCTTCATCTTCTCGATGGACTGGTTTTCGATCTGCCGAATTCGCTCACGGGTAACACTATAATGCGCACCGATTGTCTCGAGTGTCTCCTTTCCTCTCTCCGTCAATCCGTATCGGCGTCGAAGAACGTCGGCCTCCTTTGAAGAAAGCACACGAAGAAGCTGGTTCATGACCTCGATTGGGTCGAACTCCTGCTTTTCCTGATCTTCTTTGCTCGACAGAACTCTATCAAGAATAGAATCGCTCATAGGTAGTCATGTTTATTACGCGCATAATATACCATTATCTTGCAAAGCTGTCAACATTTCTGTGTGGTAAAGAAACTGCCATTTTATAATCCATTGAACCCCCTTCAAAAATGGGGTATAATGCGACTATTATAAAACATATGGAAAATACAACACAAAATCCAAATACACCGCCCGCGCAGCAGCAGCCGGCCGTGCAGAACTCGACACCTACTCCTTTAACCCCCGCGGCTACAGCGTCGGTTGGCGATTCAGTGACTCCGCCGGCACAGCGGCCGTCTAAAAAGAGTGATGACGTACCGCAGGCATCTCCTACCGGAAGCCAGGCTTTTGATCTCACACAGACCTCCCGCGAGGTTCAGCTGGGGTTGGATTATATTGCTGAGAGCAGACTAGAGTTTGAAAGTATGGGCCCTCAAGACTGGATTAACAATCTGATCACTACCTTTGAGGCTGCAAAGGAAGCTATCCGTACGCTGGAGATCAATAACGCGGATGCGATCCTTGAGGATTTTTCAGATGCCTTTGGTGAGAACCATGATTACCTGGCTCGAGAAGAAAAAAATGCTGCTGACTTTGATAAAGCCTCCGTTCTGTACCAGCGAGGAATTGACCTCTTTGAAAGCTATTTTCAGAAACACCTAGAGATAATTGAAACACAGCGATCACGGTCGTAACTCCTGACGGAACTTAAAACGCCCTGCGAAGGGCGTTTTTTAAGAACCGTTTGGAAGTCTCGTCCTGATCTCTACTTCTTTAGTAACCGCTGACCAACGAGAAGTAACGGGCTGGCGATAAAGATTGAGGAGTAAGTACCAACAACAACACCTAAGGCAAGTGCAAGTACGAGGTCTTGAATCGAATCACCACCGAAAATTAACAATGCTGATAATACGAGGAGTGTGGTAATTGATGTATTTAATGAACGGACCAATGTACTGTTAATGGACTCGTTGATGATCTGCTTGAATGTCTTCTTTGCTCGATGCTTCAATCCTTCACGAATACGATCGTACACTACAATCGTGTCATTCACAGAAAAACCAAGGACCGTTAACAAGGCCGTCACGAAATATGCGTCTATCTGGACATCGAAGAAATGACCCAATAACACGAATACACCGACAATGACCACGACGTCATGCACGAGTGCAACAATAGCGCCAATACCAAATACCCACGAGGGAACCGCGGCTTTAGAAATGGTACGGAACGCGTACGACACAAATGCGATAATCGCTAGAATCACCAGAATAAGAGCGGTGATCGATTTTTCTTTCAGCTCATTGCCCAGGGATGGACCAATGGAGTTGAAGGCGTCCTCCTCAATACCTTGGTCAGTATACGCGCCCAAAATTTGCTCGCGCTGTTCGTTCGAGATAGTCTGCATTTTGAGCACCATACTGTTGTTGTCCGCCTGCTGAATGCGCGTGTTGTCGATGCCGATCTCAAGCAACGCTTCGTGCACCTCGGCAACCGTCGGCTGGTTTGTTTCATCTGGGAACCGTACCTGCATCGATGTGCCTCCGGTAAAATCAATTCCAAGATTGAAACCCCATAGCAGTACAAAGATAATGCTAGCGCCTACAGCTACAGCGGAGATCGTTCCCCAAATACGAGTTGTTTCAATAATGCGATACATACTATTTCTTGGTTGGTGCTGATTTCTTTGGCAGGCCATACCACCAGATATTTTTTGTCTTTGCAACATGCATCAACGTTCGTGTGATGACAATAGCAGAGAACATACTAAGGACAATACCAATGGCAAGTGTAATGGCGAATCCGCGAATCAAGGAGCTTCCGAACCAATACAGAATCAAGCAGGTAATGAGCGATGACAAGTTGCCGTCACGAATGGAGGTCCATGCGCGTTTAAATCCGTCCTCGATACTCTTTCTTATCGGCTTACCGCTGCGCATCTCCTCTTTGAATCGCTCAAAGATAAGAACGTTCGCATCAACCGCCATGCCGACAGACAAAATAAACCCAGCGATACCAGCTAGCGTCAAAGTGACGGGCCACAGCTTAAAGACCATGAGCACTAGTAGAAAGTAGATGCCAAGCGCGATGGTAGCAAGTAACCCAGGAAGACGGTAGTACGCGATCATAAAAACTGCGAGCAGTACCAGTCCAAGCAATCCTGCAAAGAGCGAGCGCTCAACTGACTCCTGTCCCAGCGTTGGTCCAACATTCTGCTGACTAATCAGCTCAACCGGTACAGGCAGCGCTCCTGCGTTCAGTCGTTTCGCCAAGTCCTTTGCCTCGTCGAGAGAAAAGCTGCCGGTGATAATTGCCTCTCCGTTGGCAATTTCCGTTTGAACAACCGGAGTGCTTATCGGTGAGCCATCGAGGTAAATAGCGATAGTTTTACCGATATTATCACGTGTGAGCTCAGCGAACATGTCTCGTCCATCATTGTTAAAAGCGAGCGAAACGGTCGGTAGTCCGGTATTTTGGTCGAATACGACATCTGCCCGCTCTAACTGCTCACCGGTTAGTCCGGTATCCTCATAGAAAAGACCGAGCTGCTGCGTCTCATCAGACTGCGTTTCAAACAAAATATGGTGAGCTGATGCGGTGCTCACCGGCTCTTCCTCGGTAACAGCGTCACTATCATCTGTCGTTCCATCCGCTGCCCCTTCCTCAACCGCGTCAGCCGTAGTAACGGCCTCTTCAACAACATTTCGCTGATCTATCTGAATAAGATGGTATCCAAATGGCGTTTCAACCAACTCAGGGTAAACCGATGCGACTGGGTTCGCATCATTAAAAATAACGTCATTGAACGCTGGCACCATCTGGCCCTCACTAAATTCGCCTAAATCACCTCCGACTGTCTTTGAGCCGGGGTCATCAGAAAATTCCGTTGCAAGCGCCTCAAAGTCCTCGCCGGCTAATGCCCGCGCCAATACCGCTTCAGCCTCTGCCAATGTCTCTTCATTTGCGACGCGAATAGCCTCTTTCTCCTCATCTGATAGCTCTGGCGGAGTTCCTTCCTTTTTAAATTCGAGTAATGGCGTCTCACCGATGCGGTTAATTGCTTCGGTAATATCCGTGACACCCGGCAACTCAACTAAAATGCGCCATTCATCTGAGGTTCGAACGGTCTGAATATTTGGCTCAGCAACACCAAATGCGTTAATTCGACGCTCGATCACATCGCGAACGCCATCCAATGAGCCTCCCTGCTCTTCAGCCGGGATTTCTGATACATCAGCTTTGTACAATAAAGACGTTCCGCCCTGAAGATCAAGCCCCAAATGCACCTTTACCTCGCGCTCAACGCCAAGCACATTAATATCGGGACCGGTCGGCCAACTCATGAGACCAGCAAAAATCGTGAGTGCCACGATTCCGAGTAGTGTTAATCTAATTTTCGTTCGTTGTGACATGCTCCGCTGATTATAGCGGAGTTTATTGAGGTATGCAATGGTGTTTTCCCCGTTTTAGGGGCATGCCAACATTTAGTAGTGAATCCAGACCTTTGTCCCCGAATCTGCCCATTGATAGAGGAATGCAGCGTCCTCAAGTCGCATATTCACACATCCGTGGCTCTGTGGGGTTCCAAAGTTATTGTGCCAATAGGCGGTATGAAAATAAAAGTTTCGTCCGGCACCTCCTTCAATGAACCGTAAATTCCACGGTGTGTTTGGGTAAAAATAATCTTCTCCATCATATACGTGACTTGCTATCTTACGCGTAATCTCAAACTCGCCTGGTGGCGTTGCTGTTCCCGGTAGGCCGGTAGAGACCAGGTACGTATTTCGAATATACCCATCCTCCCATAATACCTCACGTTGCTCACTCAGATTCACCTCTATCCAACGGTCTCCATACTTCTCCCTCTGTTCTTTGGGTGCCATTCTTTTCTGATGACGTGGCACGATCGCTATTACTGACTTTTTCTTTGTTCCTGTCCCTACAATTGAAGCGCCTCCTCGAAAATCCTCTTCAAATGCCCATAGTGTATCAAGATCCAACGGGGTGCCATCACCTCCAAACCATCGCACCTCAGTCTGTTGATCTCCAAGAGCGGTCACCGCAATCTCTTCAGTGCCATCACCGTCGGTATCTACGCCCGCAAGACTCACGCCGCTGTAATACTCGCGTGTCCATGCTTTGAATTCTGCTCGCACCGGGTACGTTCCTTCTGGGTCGATGTCGTAGTGCTTCACCCATGTCTGTGCCCCATTGAGTAACCCAACAAGTAGATCGTCATGCTCCCCTCCTGTCGTATTCGCTGTAGCAACTTGAAGTCCCGTCGTCTGCTCAGACGCAAAAGGGATTATCTCTGGCGCGACCGACCTTCCATTCTGATCTAGTATTTTTATGCGAGGTTCCCCTCCGACACCGGATGCAACGATTATTTCCTCCTTTTCGCTACCCAACACATTACCAACCGCCACACTCACGCCGTGCTCCTTTTTTGGAAATGCAAGGAAGAGACCGGCGGTGTCGGCATCGAGCTGCAACTCTTCATTAAGAATGACCACAGCGCTAGCGGATAGCGTAGGCACTGACACAACAAGTTCATCCTTACCGTCTCCGTCTACATCCCCAGCAGCAAGACTGATCTCTTCTCGTTTGAACGCCTTGCTTGTTATCAATGTCTCTGCTTGGAGTGTATTGGTACTATCAAATAGTCTTATGCGACCGTGTGCATCAGGACCGCCGGACTGTGCCACCACGCTCTCTTCTATACCGTCTCCATTAAAATCACCAACAGCAATAGCCAGTCCCCCATCGTATGCTTTTCCAAATGGCTGAAAACTGTCGACTACCTCTCTGCTTGTCACATCAATAAACTGAACCTCTGGCGTACGAGCGGGCGCTGCCAGGGTGAGCGATGGTGAGAGCAGCGCTACTCCTACGAAACCTGCGAGCGCTGCACCCCCTCTAGATATTTTAGATCGAATCGGAATCATATTAAATTTTTTTTTTTGTTTTCTTGCCGAGCTTGAGTGTCACCGCGTCAACCGTTGACCACGCTAATTAATATACACTTTGTCTCCGACCTCTCCCCAGTCATACAACCATGTCGAGTCTGATTCATTTATATTAATGCACCCATGACTCATTTTATGTCCAAAATTGTTATGCCAGTACGCATAATGAAAATAGTATGTACCATCAAAGCGGAGGTTGTTTTTCACGTCTTCGATCTCGTAGTTGTCTGGGTGTTCCGGACCATACGACCAGATATAATCTTTCATCGGAATCTTGGCCTGGATCTGGAACTCTCCTTCTGGAGAGGGATATCTGTCGATACCGCTTGATATTTTGAATTCATTCTCCTTGACGCCGTTTCGGTATGCGCTCAGCGTCTGTGTTTCTAGATTGACCTCAATATACTTGAAGACGTCGAGCCGCCCTTCAACAATCTTCTTCTGTGGAACTGTGACAATCTCTGGCTTTGAGTCGTCGTCGATGTTTCCAGCCGCGACAGACACCCCTCCTCTGTAGTCGTCCTCGTATGCAGAGAAGCCGGTATCAACCAAAGCGCCATGTCCCTTGAAGACACGAATATGTGGACCACCGCCTTGTCTGGTCGATGTCACAATCTCGTCAACACCATCTCTGTCAATGTCTGCACCTGTCACGTTGACACCGCCCTTGAAGGCAGCGTCGTATGCTTTGAACTCACCGAGGATAGTTTTTTCGTCGTTTGCTTTGTATACCTTTACCCACGGCTCTCCGAAACTATGCATCGCGGTAATGATTTCTTCCTCAGGCCCACCGTCGACATTCGCAACAGCGACCGATACTCCTCCCTTATCTGAATCACCGAATGGGAAAAAATCGATACCCGTGTACTCTCCATATCGATTGAAGACGCGGACGTGAGGGCCACCTCCAGAACCGGCGCCGGTCACAATCTCGTCTCCTCCTTTACCGTCAATATTTCCTACAGCAACATTTACCCCTCCACGGAACCCTTCATCATATGCAAAAAAACCGGGGGTGAATCGGGCATTACCATCCATGTCAAACACACGCACATACGGGCCGCCTCCACGCATGGTGCCGATAACAATCTCGTCTGTTCCATCGTTATTTAGATCACCAGTTGCTACATTCAGACCGATGTTAATGTGCGATGGAAATGCATCGAAAGATGAAAGTTCTACACCCACCTCATTGAACACGCGCACCACCGGCGCAGATCCCGGTCCGGCTGCTGTGATAATCTCATCCTTACCATCTCCATTCACATCTCCAACCGCTACAGTGGATCCATTCTCATCGGTGAAATCTCCCGCAAGAAAAGCGCCCTGCTGGCGCTCTGTGGTCCCTGATTGTGTCATTTCAAATGAACGGACCTCTGGAGAACGAAAGTCAGCTGCGTTCGCGCTGCTGCCTACCGCTACGATCGTCGCGACAAGCGAGACGACTAAAAAAATTGTTCTTTTGTTCATTGTAATCAAAAAAATTACTCTATCTCTGTATACTATAGCACAAAATTGGGCCCCGGTCAATGACTGCCCTTTCCTGATCGCATTTCAGTTGATACCTCACCTCCTCTCTGTGTGACGCGGCTCAGCTCTGCGTCTACTGTTCGTTTCCTCCGTGGCACTTTTTAAACTTCTTTCCGGAACCACAATGACATGGTTCATTCCTGCCAATCTTGTGGCCGTCTGGCGCTTTCTTTTGAGATACATGAGGTTGTTTTTCAGTTGCGCCTTCTGTTGGTTTGGCGGGCTGTCCGGCTTGTGCTGCCACCTGCTGAGGAGCTAATCGCGCGCTCGGCCCTTGAGCGCCTTCTTCCATCACCTTTGCGGGCGCGGTGTACTGCCGACGCTGCACCTGCTCGTGGAGCTTGTCATGAATTACCTTTGCATCACGCAATTTGAAAATATTGCGAACGATCTGTTGCTGAATCGTCGATAGTAAACTCTGGAACATCGTGTACGACTCACGCTTATACTCCACCAAAGGATCACGCTGCCCATACCCACGGAGACCAATCGAATCACGAAGGAAGCGCATCTGATCCAGATGTTCTACCCACAGCGTGTCGATAGCTCGTAATGAAAAGCTTCTCTCTACCAACTCGACTGACCCTTGATCTTCTACCTCTTCGGTAATTTTTTTGTAGTGGGCGGTGGCCTGTTCGGCAAAGTAGTCAATAACAGCGGTGCGTGCTTCGGCTTCGTGGAACTTGTCGTCGACCTGTTCAAATATTGTGTTCATCTGTGCGGTTGCGGCGGCAGTGTCCACAGGAAAGATACTTTTCATCGTCTCCGCAATGTCTGCTATATCCCATGTGTCATCGTCTCCGTCAATATTCTGCTTGTTCGTATGAAACGAAACAATCTGTTCAATCTCTCCAAGAATTAGTTCACGTAAGTACTCTCGTAGCTCCTCCCCTGGCATGTCGAGCAAGGAATTTCTTCGACGGTAAACCACGTCACGATGCTTGTTCATGACATCATCATATTCCACGAGATGTTTTCGAATATCAAAGTTACGACCCTCAACCTTTTTCTGCGCGCCCTCAATAGAACGGCTCACCATCTTATTTTCGATAGGCATATCTTCCGGCACACCAAGCTTACTCATGAATCCCTTCATGCGGTCGGATCCGAAGATGCGCATGAGCTCGTCATCCATAGAGACAAAGAATTGACTTGAACCTATATCGCCCTGACGTCCGGCACGCCCACGGAGCTGGTTGTCAATCCGGCGTGACTCATGCCTCTCTGTTCCGATAACCGCAAGTCCTCCCAGCTCTTTCACCGCACGTTGCTCTTCTAGGTCGACGGGATTTCCTCCCAAGATAATATCAACACCACGTCCGGCCATGTTGGTTGCCACAGTTATCGATCCACGCCGCCCCGCCTGTGCAATAATTTCAGCTTCTTTCTGATGCTGTTTCGCATTCAGTAAATTATGAGGCACCCGTGCCTTGTCGAGTGAACGACTCAATTCTTCATTTGCCTCAATGGAAATCGTGCCGATCAATACCGGTTGTCCTAATTCGTAGAGCTCTTTGATTCGACGCACGACAGCACTCATCTTTCCTGCACGGCTTTGATAAACACTATCGGCTGCGTCCTTTCGTGAAATTTCGCGATGTGTCGGAATGACGACAACATCTAAACCATAAATCTTAAAAAACTCTTCTGCCTCTGTTTCCGCAGTACCGGTCATACCGCTGAGCTTGTCGTACATTCGAAAGAAGTTTTGCAATGTGATAGTAGCAAGAGTGCGCGACTCCTGCTTAATTGGAAGGTTCTCTTTCGCTTCAATGGCCTGGTGAAGTCCCTCAGAATACCGTCGACCTTGCATCATGCGGCCGGTGAACTCATCAATAATGATCACCTCGTCATCACGCACAACATAATCCTTGTCCAACGCAAACAACATACGTGCCTTCAACGCCTGTTCGATGTGATGGACGGTGCGCAAACCGCTCGCCACATAAATATTGTCCACTCCCAGTGATTTTTCGAGCGAAGCAATGCCGGCATCGGTCAATGCAACTGATTTCATCTTCTCATCAAGAGTGAAGTGATCGTTTTCCTGGAGGGCTGCAACAAGGGTAGCAAACTGATAGTACTGATCGTTTGCCTCTTCGGCAGGTGCTGAAATAATCAAAGGCGTCCGTGCCTCATCAATCAAAATGGAATCGACCTCATCAATTAATGCATAATGGAGTCCCCGTTGAACACGCTGTTTTGGCTCCATCACCATGTTGTCACGCAGATAGTCAAACCCGAATTCGTTGTTAGTACCATAGGTCACATCGCAGGCGTATGCCTCGCGGCGTTCTACCTCGCGCATATGGTCCATGTCTGCGGTAATAAGCGCCTCATACCCCTCTCCTTCTGTGGATGGTTCATCAGAAGCCCCGTTGCCCGCCTCCTCGCTGACCACCTCGTCGCTACGACGAGTCGACTCAATGTCAGCATCGTAGACAAACGCCTTTTGGTTCTGAATCGATCCGACTGTCAGTCCAAGAAAATGAAAGATCTGTCCCATCCAATCAGCATCACGACTTGCGAGGTAGTCATTCACTGTAATCACATGAACGCCTTTACCTTCGAGCGCGTTCAAATAGATTGGTGCTGTAGAGGAAAGTGTCTTTCCTTCACCGGTGCGCATTTCAGTAATTGCACCAGAGTGCAGAACGGTCGCGCCGATAATTTGCACGTCATAGTGCCGTTGACCCACCGTGCGTCGCGCTGTCTCTCGCACAACGGCAAATGCCTCATGCTTTATATCCTCGAGTGTCTCTCCATCGACTAGACGCTTCTTGAACTCGGAAGTCTTTGCTTGCAGCTCCTCATCAGACAACTTTTGAATCGCCTCTTCGAGTGCATTAACCTGCTGCACATCGGTGTCCAGCTTCTTTAATTTTTTCTTATTCTGGTCTCCAAAGAGTCTGTCAATATATGATCCGGCCATATCAGTTCCAGTTGCTTATTTCGGCCTGTACTGTAGTGGTTTAGACGAAAACAGTCAACTTGGCATCTACATGTAATCGGCGCAGCTCAATACTCCCCTGCTTTACGCGAATAGTCGCTAATGCCTCCTGAGGGAGCTTGACGTTGGCCCCAACAACGCTGTCTACGAACTGCTCAGCATGGATTCCGATGTGACCGCCATACCCTATGGTGGTTGTGACCGCCGTGCCGCGAGACCGCACCTCTTCTAATCGTTCTGCCGACAGATAGATTGTGTGACACGCACTCAACCCAATACCGTCGCTCGGAAGCTCAATATTAATTAACAAACCCTCATCTTTCGCCTCTTCCCATGGTATCTGCACAACCTCCTCAACTACATACTCTGTTGCACGGCGTGGCTCATCAAGATGAATATCGTGTTCTTGATGTATGGGATCGGTGATGCGCACCGCTCCTTGAATAATATACGGCACTATCTCCTCTTGATCCTGTACGTATACAGCGCGTGGCTGTAATCGACGAACACTTGCAGGATGCGATTGTTTACGGAGACCAACTGCTTCTCCAACTATTTGATCCCACTCTCGTAAAAATAGCCCCATGTGAATGCTCCTCTGCCGGCCCAGCCGCTCTTCGAGTCTCTTCCCCGCCTGAAATGCCACAATTTCTCCGGTCACCTCAGCCAAAAGCTTCTTGTCAATCGCGGTCATGAGGCTGACAAGTCGTTGAACAGCAGGAATGAGAGAGAGTTCTCCTGACTCGTATGCTTTCATTGTGCGCATCAGTTTTCGCGGGACCGACTTGTGTGCATGGACCATGAGGCGCGACCGGGGTCCTTCATCGAGCTGCTCGGTCACGTACCGTAGTAATTGTCCGCCCCCATTCTGAAAAGACCTCTCCATGGACCCAACAAGGGCATAGGTGTCGGGGTGAAGCTGCGTGCGGAGATACTGCTCAGCGGCTTCCACAGAGGAGCTTTCAGGCAAACCAAATGCCCAGGAGACGAAAGCTCGAGTGACATCGTCGCGCTGTGTATACCCCTCGCTCATGCAGTACCTGCTAATTCCAAAAAGAGAGAATGGACTTCAGCTTACGCCTCCCTTTGCGTTCTGCTCTATGCTTTGCGTGATTCTTGCTCTTGTGTTTTTCAAGTTGACGATCGATATCATCTTTACACGAGTCGATAGCGGTGTAGAGGTCTACGAGTGTTTCCTCAGCATGAAGTAGCTCATTCGGCACCTGTACGTTCATACGCACATGAAAGACATCTCCTTTTTTGTGATGCATGTTCTTATCGACCTCAACGTCAATCTGGATTATTTTGGCGTGATGCTTTTTGAGCTGGTCGGTTTTCTGGATCACATGCGCTTTAATCGCCGGGGTCACATCGATATTTTTTCCTGTAATATTTGTTGACATAGTCTTTTGTATTTATCCTTTTCTATCCATAGTGTACCACAGTGCGGGTTCTGTTTAAAGCTTTGAGACATTTGTCGTCCGGTGGATATTTGACTCACTAATAGCGGTCCTGTAGGTTGACAGTGCTTATTCTGCACGATGCGGAACAATCCGGAGATTCCACTGTGAGTGACAGCAAAGACGCCATCCTCGCTCCGAGAAATGGCTCGGCGAGAACGACCAGAAACAGGGCTTGTGTGCCTCCCAGCGCGGCGCACCCCGAGGACCCTCTCCGTGAGCTCGTCGGACTCCTTGAGGCTGAGGCTGCGGAACTCACCATGATCACGCACTACCGGTTGGTCGGCGGCCTGACCTGCACCTGTTGCACGGCGCAGCTTGCTGAGAACAGCCGTACCGCCCACGCGACGGTCAGCGGACGACGCATGGAAGTCGGCATCTGCAGCTGCTGCGGAGACAAGTTCGCCTACGTGAGCTCGGGATAGCACTTCGGTGCACCCAGCTCACCTCTTTTTTTATCTAAAAGCCTACGTACTCAACCTCTTCTTCTAGGTCGATGCCTTTTTCTTTTTTAACAACCTCTTTTATATAAGCGATAAGATCTACTACATCCTGTGCTGTAGCGTCCTCAGTATTCAATACAAAATTTGCGTGCGTCTCAGACAAAACCGCACCACCGATACGATGCCCCTTCAAGCCTAGCTCATCAATAATTTTTGCGGCTGGTTCATCTGTCTGGTCGGTCGGGTTGCGGAAGACACATCCCGCACATTGAGCGGTAATATCTTGCGTCTCATTTCGTAATGCGGTGAGCTCTTTTATTCTTGCAAGCAACTCGGTCTTGTCGCCGGGTTTGAACTGAAACAGTGCGTCGGTAATAATTAAACCAGGCTTTTGTTTAAAGATGCTGTCGCGGTACCCGAACGTGCACTCCTCCACGGTCATAGATCGTTGTGAATAGTTCATTTCCTGATCAAAAACAGACACTTCAAGAAGCCATTCAGAAATATCACTTCCACGAGCCCCAAGATTAGCCCACACCGCACCGCCCACAGTTGCTGGGACTCCGGCCGCGTACTCAATTCCTTGCATGTTGTGTTTTGCTGCCAGTCGGATGAGACCGCTCATTAATAGGCCTGCGCCGGCACGAATCCGGAGCGCCGCCTCATTTACATCAACGTCGCGGATCTCCATTTTTATCACCAGCCCATCAAACCCCTTGTCCGAAACGAGAATGTCAGAACCACCACCAAGGATGAATATTTCGATACCGGCCTCACGCGCCGCGAGTATCGCCTCGTGCATCTCATCTTTTGAGTCAACGGTTATGAAGTACTTCGCAGGACCTCCTATCTTAAATGTTGTGTACTTCGCTAATGGTACATTCTCTTGTATTCCTTTTAGATTCAGTATCTCCATAGATTTACAGACTTATTGTTTCAGCTCTTCGGCAATCTTGTACATGTCACCAGCTCCCATTATTAAGACCACATCACCTTCCTCGACTGTTTCTGTTATCGCGGCCTTTGTGGCCTCGGCATCGGATGTGTACTGTGCGTACCGACCTGCCTTACTTATAGCACTCACGAGATCGGTCGAGCTAATATCTTCGCTCCCTTCGCGTCCAACAACATCATATATCTCCTGTACTATAACAAAGTCGGCCTCCCCGAGACTGGATACAAATCCATCAAATAACTGTTGAGTACGAGATCGCAGATGTGGTTGAAATGCGACGATAACTCGGTGTTTTGGGTAGAACTCGCGGGCTGCCTTAATCGTGCTATGGATCGCCGTTGGATGGTGAGCGTAATCTGTAACTAAGATGGCTTTATTGTGCGTCCCAACATGCTCAAATCGTCTCCATACGCCCTTGAACTCATTCAGTGCCTCTGTAGTAATCTCATCAGCAACACCTAACTGCTTTGCCACGGCAATCGCGGCCAACGCGTTATACACATTAAATTTACCGGGTACCTGTAATGCGAACTTCTGATCGCCAACCGAGAACCGCTGACGACCATCTCCGACATGCATATCCACCGCGCGCAGGTCAGCCTCCTCTTCAATACCATAACGCACCACTGTGCCGTCATATCCCAGTTCCTCTACGTCTGAGTCGTCTACGTTCTTGATGAGAATTCCGTCGGATGGAAGATGGTTTACGTATTTCTGAAATGTCATCACAATGTGTTCCAGGTCCCTGTAATGATCCAGATGATCCTCTTCGATATTTGTCAGCACGATCATATTTGGATGCAGATTTAACATGTGCTCCTTATGCTCGCACGCTTCAACTACAAATAATTTTTTACTACCGACTCGCGCATTACTGTCTAAAGACGGCACGATGGTTCCGACTAGAACTGTTGGATCGAGCCCGGCCTTTACTAATACCTCGGCGATCATGGTGGTGGTGGTGGACTTTCCATGCGTACCAGAAATAGCGATAGTGGTCTCATACTCGCTCATGTACTCACCTACCGCCTGAAAGTAGGTGAGAGTTGGGATATTGCGCTCGCCGGCCGCAACAAGCTCTGGGTGGTCGTCTGGGACCGCTCCTGTATAGATCAGAAGGTCGCACTCATCTGGAATGGCAGTGCCATCTTGTGTGCCTACAATGACCGTTATCTTTGCTTTCTCTAACCGCTCCACCAGCTCATTTGTTGTGATATCGGATCCGGAGATACGCTTGCCATCAGCAGCCAGGAGCCGTGCTAAACCAGACATACCAACTCCGCCTATGCCGGTAAAAAAAATAGATTGTGCATCGTGAATAGCCATGGTTCTATTGTACGCTCTTCAACGAGGTAATCAACTTGACGAAACTGCTATTCGCATCGCGGTCGGTCAGCGTTGCAATTGCTGCTTCTAAATCGTGCCGGCGTGTTTCGTTCTGTAATAGATCGACGATGATCTTTGTGAACCGGTCACGATCAAGCTCGGCCTGATCTAATACAATGGCGGCATGCCGCTCGTGTAAAAATGCTGCGTTCTCTTCTTGGTGTGTATCAGGCATAGGAATTATCACGCTGGCTTTCCCGAGCGCGGCGAGCTCCGTTATAGCTCCGATTCCGGCGCGTGAAACCACCACGTCGGCTTTGTGCAGCGCCTCTTTCATCTCCTCATTCAAAAAATCATACTGATGGTACCGTGGGTAATCAATCACCGCGGTCGCCTTTCCCTTTCCGGTCACATGAATCACGTTCGCGTGTTCACACAACACCGCGGTGACAAGATCATTTAGAGCCTGTGCACCGGTGCCGCCGCCGGTCACCATTACTGTTGGAACTGATGCATCGAGTAAAATAACCTCTGTTGTCGGCGTAAGATCGCGTACCGGGTTACCGATCCATTTCATTTTGTCCGGGCTCATCCTGGGAGCGACCTTTTTAAAAGCGCTCATTCCGTCTTCGAAGGCAAAACTGAGCCATGTTGCTGCCGGAGCCATGAGTTTATTCGCCAGTCCTGGCTCCAAGTCCTGTTGATGAATCACTGACTGAATACCAAACCATTTCCCAATGCGAACTAGAGGCACAGAGACATACCCTCCTGCTGAAACAATGACATCTGGTCGCACAGTCATGAGGATCGCACATGCATGCAACATACTGAACACCGCGACAAACGGTAGCGCGAGATGCTTCCATGTCATGTACCGCTGTAGCTTCGGCGCCACCATATTGTAAAATGGAATATCGGCCTTTTCGACCACCTCTCGTTCAGGGCCTTTTCGTGTACCAATGAAATACAGATCGTGACCATCTTTCTTCAGCTGCGGCGCCACAGCCAATAATGGAGTGACAGACCCCAGGGTGCCTCCGCCGGTGAGTAAAATCTTCATGTTATCTGACTTGTCTTGAAATATTGGCTAATAGTCCGACCGCGGCAAGCATCATGATCATGGACGAACTGCCATAACTAATAAAGGGTAGAGGGATTCCTGTCAACGGTAGCAAAGAAAGCATCGCGCCAATATTCACAAATGCCTGGAACCCAATCCAGGTCGCAATGCCGACTGCCAGAAGCTTCCCGAATGGGTCCGGTGCACGCTGCGCTATACGTAACGAGACAATAGTGAACGCTAAAAACAGAGCGATAACCGCTAGTGCAATAATAAATCCCATTTCCTCGGCGACGATAGCAAAAATAGAGTCTGTGGTCACCTCGGGTAGATAGTTAAATTTTTGTCGCGACCGTCCTAAACCGAGACCGAATAACCCGCCAGACCCTATGGCCAAGAGCGCTTGGTTAATATGGTACCCGATTCCTTGCGGATCGGTACCTGGATTGAGAAATACCGTAAGCCGAGCAGCGCGGTATGGTGCAATCTTAATGAGCGCCACGACAGCCAGTATGCCACCTAAAAAGATCGTACCAAGATGTTTCCATGGTGCTCCAGCAACAAAGTAGGTCACAACAGATATCACCGCAATCACAATGGTTGTTCCAAGGTCCTTCTGTGCCACCGCCACTAATAACACCAGCGCACCAAGCATAACCAAGAATGACATTAACCCGTATTTGGAATCATGAATATCCTTACCGCTCTTTTCAAGCCACGCTGCGAGATAGATCAAAAAACTGAGCTTTACAACCTCTGATGGCTGAAAGACAAACCCCCCAATACTAATCCATCGCTTCGCACCAAGTAACTCAGTACCGATACCGGGAATAAATACGAGAAACAATAAAACAAGTGTACCAACAACAACCGGAAATGCGTACTTCCTCCAATAATGGTAGTCCAGCTTACTCATAATATAGAACGCTATTCCTCCAAGGAATACACCATAGAGTAACTGATGCTTCAGGTAATAGTAGCTGTCTCCAAATTTCTCGTATGCTAAGACTGAGCTCGCGGAGGAGAGAATGATTAAACCAAAGACGACGATAATCCCGAGAAGGATAAGTAAGCTCATATCAATAGGAGGCTCGGAACGACGGGCCTGCCGACTCTTCCCTCCTCCCTCACGTGGCGCTGGTACGCGGGACCGCTGCCCCGTGCTCTTTCGCCTGACGCTACTCTTTGAATCAGAGGAGCTTGATCGATTTGAGTGTTTCTTTCTGGTTCTTCCAGCAGATGCTATTGCCATGCATACAGTATAGCAAAAAACAGGGAGTTGTCCCTGTTTTTAGTTTCTCTCTCCTGTGAGGATAAGAAAGGGTGAATTCTGGATAGTGAAGTGATGCACACAGACGGGTAGCCTCTGCAAAGCAGAGGGAGGAGAGAGATTTTGCCGTCGTGTGATCTACGTTATCCGGAGCTACACCCTTTCGTGCCCTCGCAGGATCATATTGTATTACTCTCGCCCCTATTCTGAGTAATTATGCTCAGAAAGGTGCGGCCTACAATGATGTATTGAGGAGGAATCATACACCAGAGGCCGCACCTTTCTGAGGCCAATCCATTTACATCTGTAAATTAGATTAGCAAGTCACGTTGTTCAATGTGACGCGGTATTGTACTTATTTTGAGGAATTTGTCAAGGCAAATAGCCCTTGAAATCCACAGCACTTACTAACCTTAGCCAAAAAAAGAGAAGGATCACTACTCTCTTCTTTTACTGCGCCAAAATGCTCATTGTCGTTTATTTACCTTTTTAGGATCGCAAGAAATGCGTCCTGCGGAATATCCACCTTTCCAGATGCCTTCATGCGCTTCTTTCCCTTCTTTTGTTTATCCAGTAACTTTCGCTTTCTCGTCACATCACCACCGTACAGCTTCGCGGTCACATCTTTTCGTAATGCCGATAGTCGCTCGGATGCAACAACTGAACCACCCAACGCGGCCTGGATCTTTACATCGAACTGCTGACGAGGAAGCACCTCTTTGAGGGCGGTCACCACCTTGCGTCCTACCTGTTGCGCCTCATCTTTGTAGACCATCGACGAGAGTGGATCAACCACCTCCTCAGCGACCAGAATATCCATCCGTACGATGTCCGCGCGCTGGTGGCTATGGAATTCGTAATTAAGAGATGCATATCCAGAAGAAACATTCTTCAGCTTGTCATAAAAATCAACGACCAACCCCGCAAGAGGAATGCGATAATGGAGAATAACGCGCTTCTCATCCAAATATTCCATCTCACTGTCTGCGGGAACGCCGCGGCGATCGGCTATGAGCTGCATAATGCCTCCGATATATTCGGAGGGCGTCACAATGTCAGCCAACATAACCGGCTCCTCAATAAAATCGATAGTCGAAGGGTCTGGAAGATCAAGCGGTGATGAAATAGTTGTTGTCTTCCCTGCCGTTGTGGTGACGTTATACGCCACAGAAGGAGTAGTCACAATAAGGTCAAGGTCGAACTCGCGTCGTAATCGTTCACTAATAATATCCAGGTGGAGCATTCCCAGAAAGCCACAGCGAAACCCAAAGCCGAGTGCTACCGAGCTTTCTGGCTCAAAGATCAATGCAGCGTCATTGAGCTTTAGTCGCCCCATCGCCTCTCGGAGTAATGGATATTTCGAGGAATCCTTCGCATAGATACCCGCATATACCATGGGCCGAACCTCTTTATAGCCAGGTAGCGGTGCGTCAGCTTGTGCATTTTTTAAGGTAACAGTATCTCCAACACGAGCATCGTCGACCCCTTTGAAGCCTGTGACAATATACCCGATTTCGCCGGCGCTCAATGTGGGTTGTGAAATATATGAAGGAGACAATGTCCCAAGATCAGTAATAGTGGAACTACTTCCCTTTCCCATTAAATAAATCGACTCACCTTTTTTTAGACGACCATCGACCATGCGCACGTAGGTGATTACCCCACGATAGTCATCAAACACAGAATCAAAAATAAGCGCTCGCACCGGTGCGTCGTCAGTTCCGGTTGGCGCAGGCACACGCTCCACAATCGCTGCCAGAATAGCCTGAACATTTTCGCCGGTCTTTGCCGACACTGAAATAATATCTTCCTCTGAACAACCAATAAGAGAAATAATCTCTTTGCTGACGCGTGGCACATCTGCTGCGGGAAGGTCGATCTTATTCAACACCGGTATGATAGTAAGATCCTGCTCCAACGCGAGGTATAAGTTCGCTAGCGTTTGTGCCTGAATTCCCTGACTCGCATCTACCACCAACAAGGCGCCTTCGCACGCCTGCAGAGACCGCGAAACTTCATATGTAAAATCAACATGTCCCGGGGTATCAATGAGATTCAATGTGTAGGTGGTACCATCCTGCTCATGGACCATCTTCACCGGCTGTAGTTTGATGGTAATTCCGCGTTCGCGCTCCAACTCCATGGTATCCAACAGTTGATCCTGCATTTCACGCTCAGCGACGGTAGAGGTTATTTCTAAGAGACGATCGGCCAATGTGGACTTCCCGTGGTCGATATGAGCGATAATACAAAAGTTCCGAATCTGTTCTTGCATGAACCGGAGTCTACCAGAGAATCGTGGGGTTGTACACCATTTTCATCCCTGTTTTGGTTATGAAAACCGTCTGATGGTCGCTATAAATTCCTTGAACTTCTTGACGATTGCCTCTGCCTCATCAAACTTAAACCGGAGTGCAATTGTAATATATGTTGCCCCTCCTCCAATAATTGCGGCGAGCGTCTGCATTAAAATTCCAAACCCGGTGTGCATGTCAACGAACGGTGCCACCACATACTTCAAGCCCTGAATGACGATACCCATTCCCAGAGCACAGACGACAATTTTCCACGTCGAACTAACAACGTGATCGTCATCGAGGTCACCGTGACGGGCACGCAGCGTCGCAAGCAGCATGAGCATCTGAAGAGCAGCTCCTATCGAGAATGCAAGGGCGAGTCCAATCACGCCCATTCGTGGGGCTAATATTATTGCCAGAAAGACATTAATAATCATGGCAGTACCGGAAACAATCACCGGTGTCTTCGTGTCCTGCTTAGCAAAGAACGAGCGTGCCAAGAGAGGGATCAAGGCTTGGGCCACCATCGAGAGCGCAAACATGCCTAGTGTGTCTGCGGTCAATATAGTGTCCTCCCAATCAAACTGTCCCGCACCATAGACGATTCGGACTAGCTGCGCACGTAGCAGAAGCGTAGCGATAGAGACCGGGATAATAAAGAAAAGAATTCGTCTGAAATTTTCTGAAAATACCTCCTTGAATTTCTTGAGGTCGTTGTTTGCAAATGCTTCCGAAAACACCGGGAACGCGGCGAGCGCAAGCGACACTCCGAAGATGTTAATAGGAAAATGCTGCATGTTGTCGGCAAACTGCCAGACCGAACGTGCTCCTTCGTCCAATGTTGAGGCGATAGCAAACAGAACCACAATATTGAGCTGCGTTAGACCGAGCGCGAACGCGCGCGGAGGCATCAACTTCAGGATCTGCCGTACCCCTGGATGACTAAATGCAAATGTGGGTCGGTAACGGAATCCAACTTTCAACACGGTAGGCGCTTGAATGATAAAGTGCAAGAACGCACCGAGTACCACACCGATTGGAAGCCCGATTGTGCCCATGAGCGGTACGAGTACCAGAATACCAAAAATAATGCCCACATTATAAAAAATCGGTGCTAACGCGTATACAAAAAATCGCTTATGTGAATGCAGGATTCCGGAAAGAACATTACTGAGCCCAAAGAAAAACAGTGAACCGAGCATGAGTCGAGTAAAGAGTACGGTCTGAGCCTGCTGAGCTGCTTCGTCTCCAAAGGCAATAATGTCGATGAGCTGCGGTGCGAAAATGTAGCATAAGACAGCGAGGATGATCAGGCCCAATCCCAAAATATTTAACACGCCGTTCGCAACAAGAGTGGCGTCCTCCTGGCCGTTCTTCACCCCCTTTTTCTTGAGATACGCTATGTATACCGGAACAAACGAAGCCGACATCACACCAAGGACCAGAATGTTAAAGATAAAGTCCGGAATCTTGAACGCGGTAAAATAACTATCAAGTAATGCTCCTGCTCCAAACTCGGTGGATAGAATGCGGTCACGGATCAACCCAAGCGCGCGACTTATTATTGATGCGGACCCAATAATAATGGCACCGCCTATAACCGTTTTTTGCATTCGTTGAATGATCCGTTTT
>FLOH01001010.1_pt1 | contig 47569 bp, 45 predicted proteins | sample 756751 | NCBI WGS metagenome assembly FLOH01 (sample SAMEA4026879, study PRJEB14308) | marine metagenome | biome: coastal water; material: water | depth 74 m | reverse complement strand
ATCCAGGAGGTCTTTCAAAATGTCTTTGGAATCCCTGTCGATCCAGTGCAGGTCTTCCACTGCCAAAATCAACGGCTTTATTTCTGACCCTTTCAGGACGATACTGGTCAGAGCCTGGATAATCATATCTTTCTTGCCTTCAGGGCTTAACATGATCTGATTGATGCTGCTCTCTTTGACCGATAGAAGTTCAAGAAAATAGGGAAGGGTCATAGCCTCGTCGATCTGAAGGAGTTTTAAACCCTGCCTAACCTTGTTCATGATTTCCACATCCCCGTCATTTTCCAAAATATCAAACTGGCCCTTTAAAAGGTCAATCACGGGATGATAGGATATTCCCCGGCTATAAGAGAGACATTTGCCTTCAAGAAAGGTCACATCCTCATTGGCCATGGTTTTTCGAAACTCATAGAGCAGCCGGCTCTTCCCCATTCCAGCGTCGGCCACAATTGAAACGGCCTGTCCCCTGCCGTTTATAGCCCGCTTGTAGACATCTATCAGAAGCTCAAGATCTCTGTTTCTCCCTATAAAAGGCGTGAGGCCCTGCTCAGCGTTCACATCAAACCTGGTCCTCATGTTGTTAGGAGCAATGACCCGGTAAACCTCGATGCGCTTTTCCTTTCCTTTGATCTCTTTTTTTCCCAGGCCCTCAAACCTGAAAAACCCCTCTGTGAGTTTATAGGTCGCTGCGGTAATGTAAGTGGTTCAGGGTTCGGCCAGCCCTTCCATACGGGAGGCAAGATTCACAGTGTTTCCTACAACCTTGAAATCAACCCTCAGGTCATTACCCAGGGTCCCAACTACAACCGGTCCCGTATGGATTCCTATCCGCATCTGAAGGGGCGGGATAATATTGCCTTCCTTTAAAAGCTGCTCATTTAACCGGGCCATCTCCCAGTGGATCGCCAGTGCTGAACGGATGGCCCTTTGAGGTGCATCTTCCAATGCAATGGTCGTTCCAAAAAGTCCAAGCACCCCGTCACCCGTCATTTCATTAACGGTCCCTTCAAAGGCGCTGATTTTCTGAATCAGGATTTCATAAACCCGATTCATGAGATTGTAAGTTTCTTCAGGACCGAGTTTCTCAGTGAGCGGCGTATATCCTGCCAAATCGCAGAACAGAACAGTGACTTGCCTTTTTTCACCTTCAATCCGATCCCTTTGGGCCAGAATCTTCTCAGATAGACCAGTGGGCAGATAACGCTTCAGAGTGGCAATTGGATCAAAGGGAGGCAAAACATCTGGAGTGCTGACAGGGTTGGATAAAGGATGGCCGCATTGTCCGCAGAACTTAGCTCCAGTGGGAATCTTTGTCCCACAACCGGGGCATACAAGCTCCATCTTCGTTCCACATTCCTCACAGAACTTCACATCTTCCCGATTTTCAAACCGGCATTTTGGGCAATGCATTCACCGCTCCTGTTATAGTATTTAATTTAAAATTGTTTTAAAGGTTCTGGAATAAGCAATTAAAATTTAACACTGATGATCTTCCAAAACATAAAAATTTAATTATCAAAAAATTTTAATAATGTCTCATGATTTCATAAATTATTATTTTTAACTTCACTTTATGGGCCAACGTCAATATCCAAGGTCATTCTTTCATATTCAGGTTAAAATACGAAAAAATTGAGACCTTGATTGAAGTTACGATTATCCTATTCTTAACTTTTACCGGTTCTCTCATTGATAAGATTACCACCCCTATTTGTGATTTTTCAGAATAGTGGAACTTTTAATTTTTCAGTATTTGTTTGGAGAATTCAATGGTAATGACTTGTATTCATAGGGTTCAGTCCTAACAAGATTTAAAAAACCCTATATATGGTAGATGACGTTTTTTTAGCATTGAAATTTTAATTCAATTATATGAGCCGGAACCTTTGTCAGAAGGCATTATTCCACATTAAACGATATAATATATAAAGATAATAGCAACAACAATTACCCTTATTAAATTTCAGGTTTCGTCTTTTTGGGGTTTTATAAGTTCACTTTCATCAGCACTTATCGTTTTTTGACAATGATGACACACTATATTTAATTTCTTAACATTTCCATTAAAAAGGAATCTATTGCAATGAGGGCAACGATATTCTTTTAAGTTTGGATCACTCTGCATTGGTGGGACTATGGGGTCAGCATTTTTTTTGTCGTTCATTATTTCTCACTTAAAATATTTTAAGTTACCTTCAAACACTTTTTAATACATCAATACTGTTCGAGCTGGAAGATCATAAAGTTTTGGATCTACTTGTTCTATCATTTTTATCCCTGAAATTTTTAAATTGTAATACCACTTCTAAGATAAAGCATGGCACAACCCCTTGTAACTGAGAGCGCTTCATGATGATTAAGTTTTATCCTTTGTTTCATACAACAAATTTTTAATTTGCCGGATAATCAACCCTTTCCTTTAATTCTTTGCCACATTTGAAAACGGGCAATTTCTTTGAATTCACTTGGACTTTTTTGCCTGTCTTGGGATTCATGCCAGTGTAGCCTTCATATTCTTTGATATAGAAAGAGCATAACCCACGAATTTCAACCCTTTCACCATCAATAAATGCTTTTGTCATTTTCGAAAAGAATATTTCAACGACCTCAGATGCTTCCTGTCTTGTTAAGTTGCATTTATCTTTCAGTTTCTCGGTCAATTCAAACTTGTTCAAAATTTATTTCCGTTAAGAAGTTGGATCTATTGAAATATTTTACAATAAATACAAGTCCAAACATAATCAATATTCTGCCTTTTTACATTTAATGAAGGGACCTGAGTATGAGGCGGGCCCTTCATTTTTAAAAATCAACATACTATTAATTGTGGTGCAAGACAAATAACTTTCAAAAAACAATTCAAATATATGAGAAAGAACAAAATCAAATTAATAAAGATCCAATTCTACATAATTGGACTAAGCAGAACCAGATTTCGAAGCGGCTAATTACCTTAAATTCCATACTAACAAAGGCTGATGAAATATGAACTGCACCTTTTTTGCCTCATTCGTTCCCTCGATAGATAAGGGATGGAGTTAAACAACTACTTTGTCCTAAGCTTTACATAACAATTCTGATTCTCTCCTTTAAATGGATACTCATGATCGTTAGGATCGAAAGTCAGTGTTAAATTTGCCCCAAATTCGTTGCAACCATCCATTTTAACAGCATCCGAAGTGATTGTGACGTTACGCTCACAAGTTTGATTAAAAACAGCATGATGGATTTTTACCACGACATTTTCTCCACGAGCTTCAAATACAAAATCGGTCACCGCGTCCGAGCTACAATGCCATTGTGCTATCCATCCGCCGGGTCTTAATAATGCGGCTTTGATTTTGTCTGCCCCATCAGTAGCTGTTTTTTCCTGAGCATATGAATCCGATATTGTGTACACCGAAGAAAACATTACAATACAGGGGAAGACAAAAATGACTCCAACAAAAACAATCAAAAGTTTATTAAAATGTCTTTTTTTCATGGCTATTCTCCTTTATTTAACTTTTCAATTTTAAAGTTCCTGACTTCACCACATGGGAACAAAAGGATTCCCTATATTTTTAAAGCAATGAACCTGAACGGCAAAAAATCTAATCCAACTGTATGTGATTGAGACCAAGCAGGGTAAACTCGCAACAAAATAAACTGGCTACATAATTGGAGATACAATTATCATACACACAACCGATATCCACCTAACGAAATATATTATAGGCAAAAACTATTACCAGAGCAGGTTTTTATTTCCCTTAATTATACATCTTTGCTTACAAATCGGTAATACCCGAGACCCATCGCAAAAAAGAGCCATGTAGCAACAGTTGACCACCCCAACATATTCGCAACCCCCCCAATCTGACCAATAAGCGACACAATGAAACCGGCAGTATCACAAATGAAAAGTGATACAAGAATGCCCTTAAGCAATTCAGAACTATCTGCTTGACTCGCGAACCAACAGATAAGCCCAATTCCGAGAAAAGTAGCCCCAGTCCATTGTGTCATCATAGCCCCAGACTGATTCAAACTTATACCGTAGATTGGCATAAAAACAGCATAAAACAATAACATACACAAACCAAACAAAATTGAGACGACCGACTTAAGTTTAAGAAAAGCACTTACTTTCATATCTTTCTCCTGTTTTATAAAAAAATACACAGCCAAATAGCGGAGGCTCAAAATGTAAAGTAAAGGACAAACTCTTATTACAATTAAGGATTAGGTATTATAAAAAAGTGTTCTTGTAAATAGGTATAAATACCTAATTTTCCATAAATTCGATGTTTTATGCTTGTTTTTTTAATTTTTATTCTCAGATATGGTCTTTTTCTAAGAAGTTCAACTAATAATATCAACATTACACTTCACGGATTTTAAAGATTCTTGTCCTGGATTTAAATAAAAATATTTTTGATGGAGCGCCAAGTAAAAAGCAAGCATTATTTTTTCAAGTTATTTCTTCACTGGATGTTTCCCCTCTAAAAGTAACCTAAGTATTCAAAAATAAAATTGAATTTTATTTATAAAAATAGGTATTTATACCTATTGACGCGCTTGTTAGGGTTTGTTAAGTCTGAAAGCAAGATGCCGAAACTATGATCAGGTTAAAAATATAATCAATCAAATTTTGAGGTAATATCATGGCCGGCGATCAAATAACAAAAGAACAGGCCCGGGTAATCCTTGAGAATTATCTTGTGCAAAAGGCAAAAACAAAAGCAAAAAAACTGGAAATAAAAGATAACCTTCCAGATGAGTGGGACGATTTTTACTATCCCGATGAACTTAAAGATTGTTTTTTCATTTCGTTTACAGATGATAACCATTTTTATATTGGAGGTATCCGTATGATTGCGATATCTAAAAAAACTGGGGAAATAATTGCTGATTGTGTAAATCCGGGAAAAAAATATTCACTTTTTTTTTCTTAGCTACTCTCCTTTGAATGCGATTGTTGCAGATTGAATTTTATAGAACGAAATTAATATTGAAGTTTTTTTTAAAACAGGAGAAAAAAGAGCTTAGTCTGTTGGACAAATAGGCATTGATTTATAAAAATTCCATTTAGCAAGCCTTGGCATTTTATAAAAAAAAATTTAAAAAAGGAATCCTATGAAAAAGAAAAAAATTCTTATTGGAATTGGGGCCATTGTTTTATTGCTTTTATTGGTATTAGTTTCTGGCCCGAGACCCAGCACCGATTATCATCTTGATGCTGTTAATATATCTGACAATGTGGAGCAGTGGTTAGTGGATCAAGAGGCTCAATTTGATAATATAAAACTAAACCGTGGAAAGAAAATATATTGGGCTAACGGGGTTAATCAAAAAACGGATACTGCAATTATTTATTTTCATGGCTTTCCAAGTTCCCGAATAGAGCAATCTCCTGTTTTTGAAAATATTGCTAAATCCATTGGAGCCAATATTTTTTTTACCCGTTTAACCGGTCATGGAATGGGGGCCGATGATATGAAGGGGATTACTCTTAACGATTGGTATAATGATGCTTGGGAAGCTTGGCATATTGGTAAAAAACTTGGAAATGAAATTATCATAGCCGGCCATTCTAACGGAGCTGCAATAAGTGCATGGCTTTGTTCTATGGTGCAACCAAAAGCTTGGATTATGACATCTCCACATTTTCAGCCTATTGACCCCAATGCAAAATTAATTAATTTACCTTGGAGCAATCTAATTATTAAAGCCGTGATAGGAGAATATAGGGATATAAAAGATCTCGAAAAAAGAAAAAAAATTGTGAAGTTCACTACTTTTCCTCATCATTCAGATTCGTTAAGGCCACTCATGGCGGGCATCAAAATGTTAGGAAAGATTGAATTTAAAAAATTTGATTTTCCTATTTTATTTCTCTATACCGAAAATGATAAGGTTGTAAGCGTAGATGCCATTAAAAAAACATTTCAAAGCTTTGGCAGTAAACATAAAAAGATTATATCTATTGAAGGGGCTTCTCATAATATTTGCGGTGATATTATGGGGCCAGAATTTAATGAACAAGTTGAAAATTCGGTTTTAAACTTTATTAAAGAAATTTAATACTCAGTTAATATCATATGTGTCCGATCCTACATGGTTAATTCCAAGTCATTTGTGGAGTCTATCCTTCATTTCCTCGATTGTAGAGGCGCTAAAGCAAAAAGAGATTGCATCGCCAATACGGCAAAACCGCCTATAAAGAAAGCTTGTATCTGGCCTTCAATATAAAAGAAAACCAGCAGGTATGCTGCAATGAATGGGAGAACGAAGATTATTGACCAGTAAGGGGGAGCTATTTTGGCTCCACATTCTTTGCAACGAGTAGGCAGGGCCGGGCCAAGCCAACATGCTCTTAAAGCTGAAATTCCAGGCCTATGGCATTTCGGACAAGATATTTTCATGTTATTACTCCTTATGGACGATAAATAATTTTAGTGGTTTTTATTTTTATAATGAGAATACAAGCCAATCAAATAATACTAAATATCTATCAAAAAAAGATGTGAGAGACAACAATAATGTCGGAATAATTTTGTATCGTTTTAAAAATTTAATAGAGAATTAATTCTTTTGTTTTGGTGTCCTTCCTGAACTTAAAAATTATTCTTAATCTTGCAGTATACTTTTTTTAAGAAAATTCAGGGTTTACCCTAATTGACAAATCGATCCCAACTTATTATACGATTAGGGATAACAATCTTCGAAAAGAGCTAAGGCTATGACACCTCCCAACGGACCTCAATTGTTATTCGGCTATAATCAATAATAAAAGGGGGATTTCTTGTATGAAAAAATTGCTGATCAGTTCTATATTAATCATACTCATCGGTTTTTATGGATGTACCGCCAAACAAACGGGGATATTACAAAATGAATATATAGTTAACATTACCCCGATGGAACCGATTATTATTTACGACACGAATGATCTAGATGACGTCATAAAAAAGGTAGCAGGAATTAAATCTGAACCAATCGGTAAAATTAATCTATTGGACATCCCGGTATTTAACAGAATGGGAAAAATGCACGCCATGCCTTTAAATCGAGCATATGCAATCGGTTTTCCTCATAAAGTAGGTGGCAGCTGGGAAACATGGAGTTACAACAGCCCAACAAGAGCTTCAAATGTTGCATTAAGAGGATGCCTGAATTTTGTCAAAGATAGAGAACCACATTTGGGTGAAAAAGCCGGTGCCCAGTTAATTTTGGTAAATAATAACTTATTGGTTCACCCCGATACGCTGCCAAAGTCATTTCATGTGCCCTATATTTTGAAGAGATTTAACAAGTCAGGGGAAACAACTATTTTGCATGGAATGTTTCAGCATGCAGGGCTTGGAGGAAATTTAAAACTAAAATTATTTGATAGTAATGGTTCATTGGTGGGTGAAGGAACTTATTCATTAACAAGACTTCAAGCGGCATTAGATAGCGGCTCATTTAAAATGATGTATTACCCGGAACAAATAGAAATAAAAGGAACGTTTTTGACTGAGAAAATTAAATTAAAGCATGAAGCAGGCGCGTATAGGATATCAATAGGAAAAGGCCACCTGCCAGACGGGAGCAAGTTCAACTTTTTTACCGGAATTTCTATTGAACATCTTAAATATTATGAATATCTGCTGGAGTGATGATATAAAGGGAAAAAATAGAATGACAAATAATTCAGAGACAATATATTTTTTGGGAGTAGGGTTTAGAAAACTGCTTGTAAATAAAAACCATATTATCTGGGCGGCTCCAGATGAAACCAAGATATAAAATGGACTGTTTCAAATGACCGACAAAACATATGGCCCTGACAAGCTCACAAGCGAGCAAATGCATTCCGATAGAGCCGATGCCAAGTCTGCTGGGCATTCATATTATTTTACTGGCAAGCCTTGTAAGAATGGCCATATTGTTCCGAGAATGGTCAAGGGGTACATATGTTTAGAATGTAACCGATTAAATACTAAAAAACACTATGCCAGACACAGAGCCAGTCAACGGCGGCTACTGACCAAAGAAGAGAAAGTTGAAAAAATTAGGGCCCATTACTACGCAAATAGAGAAGAACTTTTACAGAAGGTGAAAGAGTATAGAGAAGCCAATAAAGAAAAAATAAAAATACAACGACAACAATATTGGAAGAAGAACAAGGACAAATTAACTCAAGATCACAGGGAATGGGTTCAGGCCAACCCAGAAAGAGAAAGGGCAAGCGGCAGAGCAAGATATAAAAAAATCGGGAAGAAAGTATTGCAAGAATAAAATCGTATTACCAGAAAAACAGGGTAACAATCCTGGAGAAGAGAAAGGAATACCGCAGGAAAAATAAAGAAAAAATCAGTCAGCAAAACAGAGCTTATTACATGAGAAAGAAAAAAGGAAAGGAAAAATCACAAAAAGCATTGTTGCCGAAAGGCTTGTGAAGAAAAGAATCAGCATTAAGAATATCATTATAAAAATTTTAAGGGTGGGTTATTTTATCTCCAATTATGTTACCAGTTTTTTTTGTTGCGAGTTTACCCCGCCTTATCCCGCGGACCCCGCCCCTTATTTTTAAAAGAACATTTCGACAGAATCTTCCTAAATCAACTATATTTTTACCAAAGTATATTTTTTGCAATGACTTTACAGCCTTCAAAGATGTTGATATAGATTTCCAGAATGTATTTTGTGACTTATTTGGTCGGATATCATTCAAATTAACATGATACACGGACCCGCATATTAATTTGTTATGCACATTATGTGCATTTAAGCAATATCCGATTATTGAAAAGGAGATAATCTTGATAAGATTCACAACCTATAGACTCTGCAATCTTTTCATAGGCGCAATAGTCATACTGACTATGCATGGCTGCACTGCGACACCCAAAATCAGCGATCCGAGGTATATGCCAAATATTCTTTTCGACGTGAAGGTATCGTCCTTTGCAGCACCGGAGGCAGTCACACGCGCATACGGAGGAAAAATGTTCATAACATCCGCAATGAAAAATGTCGGCGATAATGATTTAGAATTTATACAAGCTGCGAAGTACATAGAAAATGCTTTAAGCGTGGCGTATTCGCGTGTGAACAGAGTAGAGTCCGCTGATATTCTCATTCGTGTGGCCTACGGTATTGGTAGCCCGCAGAGAAATTATGATAATGTGGTCATCTCGCATGGGTATAGCTATCCTGTTGGATGGATGTGGTTCACGGCCCCTCCTCAAACAAAAACAATCACAACGACAAGCTACCATAGAAATCTGATAGTTGAGGCGTATTGGTTAAAAGATAAAGTGGCTGAAACATCCATTTGGAAAACGATCGCAAATAGTGAAGGGAGCTCTTCTGATATACACACCGTTCTTCCATATATGATTGCGGCTTCTCGCGGTTATATGGGCATCAGTTCTGGAAGGCAGATGGACGTTCGGTATAATACGAGCACTCCAGCTTGGCAATCGTTGATTCTTTTGATCCTCAAAAACGATCCGCAACAGGTGAGTTTCGCTGGTGTTGGCCTTGTATTAGGCATCAAGGACGAGAAAATTACGATCATGGATGTCTTACCCAATACACCCGCATCCAAGGCAGGCCTGGTTCCCGGACTTGTTATTCAGAAGATTGATGGCACGAACACCAAAGGAATGCAGTTGGAAGACTGCGTTGGCATGATTCGCGGCCCAATTGACACAAAGGTCAAGATTGAACTGTTTGACACCGACAACAAGACTAACACGGTTGAGCTGACCAGAGAGAAGATTCAGACGATTTAGTGAGGGTCGTGGGGCATAACTTTCCAATGCAGCCGATCACTACGCCCCGGCTGATTTAAACGTTAAAATTCAACTTTATTTCCTGACAATCATAATCAAAGCCAGGTTTCCACATTCAACTCTTAATATAAAAAGTTGAACAGTGTCAGGAGAGGACTACTGGATAGTCTACACCGAAAGGAAACCGTTTTCTTCCCGGTCTGACCTGAAAAGATAAACGAAGTGGCTTCGGAACTTGCGGTATAAAAAATCAATATTCCTTTTCCATGGGGGTCAGTACCAGAAAAGTTTGAACTGAATTTTAAACACGCAGGGATCTGTCAAAGAGAGATTCATCATGTCACAGGCCCAAGGAATATTGAATTTTTGTGGTTACCAACTTTCACCCTACCTTCACCGGGGCACTCAGGTAAAATTTTTATAACAAATTTTATCCTCTGTTTTTGCTTATTCATCCCATGAAATTTACCATCTGTCTGAATCAAATTGAATAGTGCATATGTCTATTCTAAAATCTATTCATGAAATACCAAAATGGTTTTAAAAGGGGATATAAAATGGAAAACAACACAAATTATAAAAAAGCAAAAAAAAGAGTGGAAGCAAAAATCGGTTTTCTTATTCACCTGTTGGTTTATTTTTTAGTCAATACCACGTTGATTGTCATTAATCTTTCTACGTCAAGCGATCATATATGGTCTGCAGGTCCTCTTTTGGGCTGGGGGATCGGTCTTTTGTTTCATGGTACCGGTGTTTTTTTATTTTCCGGATTGATACAGGTTAAAGAAAGAATGATTCAAAAGGAATTGAGTAAGCTTTGATGGATAGCTCGTTTAAGAAAAATTATAAAATATAAGACTCAAAGATAATTATCCCTGTGAAGACTTTTCAGGGATTGGGAATCTACAAGATTCCACTACAATCGGGAAGACCCTTTTCCAAAGCCGAGGGATAGAAATCAACATCGCCCCTAACTTGAGGGACATTGAGATGAAGTTTGCCCAGTTTTGATGCTACCGGTTTAATTTTAAACCCGTTGGCATAGCCTGACCTGTACTCAGTTCGTTCCCAGGGTCTTGCATTTAGTGCTGAAGATCTTTCGACTTTCATAGCTTCATTAATGAGAATGGAGACTGCCTCTCCAATCCCATCTAAACCATTTTCATTTATTATTTCCAAAACTGTTCGAATTACGGTATCCTCTTTGTGCTGGGTCATTATTTTTTCCTTTCAGTTTGATTTGGTCGTTAAACAAAAAGGAATTCTAATGTTTGACCCAGCATTTTCAACCCCAAGATCTCATATCCTGTGATTTTGATGAAAATTAAATTTACAGAAAGTCTTTTACACTATTTTTAAATTATTTGATAAAATGACACCTTTTAATACTTCAAAACAGCTTGAAGAAAATAATATAGCTGTTGGGATTGTTGTGGGATCAATATTTATTGGACTTGGTATAGCAGCAGGGCTTGTTATTGGCATGGGACTTAATTAGGATTAAACTCAAAAATTTTTCATTTTTTACCAGCCTATATTTGATCTATACTATTTTCTGGAATAAATTGGTTTGAACATCTGATTATGAAACAAGAATCTTGGCCAGTTGTGCAAACCCTATCCCACCTTCTCCCTTTGTTATCCATGCAGGTTTGAAGGAAAGCCTGTCCTGGAATGCAAGGACATTTGCAACACCCACAGCATTGGGAAAATATTCAAACATGGGCTCATCATTGGGGGAGTCCCCGACAAAAATAATATTTTTCTTAATTTGATCCAGATCTGTTTTAAAAATTTCCGTGAACAATATTTTGGTCATGGAAAGCTTATCATAGCTTCCAAACCATCCATTTACATGAATAGAACTAACTTTTGCAGTTGCACCATTTTGTTCAAATATATCGACAATCTCATCAATATCAGTCTGGGAAAGGCAGGGGACATCTTCGGCAAAATCAATGGCAAGATCGGCTTCCCTGTATGCTTGATCCGCTGAGACTACACACCCTGGAATTGAGTCCAGAATCCTTTGTTTTAAAGCATCAAGTTTTTTTTGATCCTGTTTACGTTCCTGATCAGTTTTAAAATACCTGCGGATCATTCTTTTTGTCTGGTTATCATAAACAAAATAAAATGCACCATTTTCACCAACTACCCCTTTTACAGGCCACATTCTGGCGATATGATCGCACCATCCGGAAGGTCTGCCCGTAATTGGAATAACTTTTATACCAGCCGTATCCAGGTTTTCCATTGCTTGGAAGGCACAGGCCGGTATCCTACCATTATTGGTTATGGTATCATCTATATCTGTAAGAAGATAAGTGATGCCAGACCTTTGTTCCAGTGGAAAATCGTTTATAGGTTTCATTATTATTATTTATTGAAGATAGCGGTAATGCTTAATCAAGGTATATTTTTCTTTCTCAATTAAGATTTATTTTTCTTTCTCAATCAGGCCTTTTACAAACCATCTTTGCATAAAAAGTACAACCAAAACAGGGGGCAGCATTACAAGGAGTGTTGCACAAAGGGCAATATTCCACTCAGGCAGATCATCTGCCTGGGGAATCAAATTTAGAAGGCCGATGACAGCCGTTGTCATTTTAGGATTGGTGGTAATAAGCAGGGGCCAGAGGTATTGATTATATCCATATACAAACTCAATAACCACAAGGGCAGCAATATTTGTCTTGGACAGGGGAAAAAGGATTTTCCTGAAAAAGATCATGGGGGAAGCCCCGTCCATTTTTGCAGCCTCGCACAGTTCTTCCGGAACAGTCAAGAAAAACTGCCTGAACAAAAAAGTACAGGTTGCTGATGCCACCAGGGGCAGAACAAGTCCTGTGTGGCTGTCAAGCAGGCTCCAATTCAGGCTAATCGATATATCATTACCAGTAACCCATGACAGAAACCCTTCCAGGTGTAAAAAATTGCACAGAGCCTGGATGGGGTAAAGGACATTGGCAGCCATTTCATAGGTGGGAAGAATCCTGACTTCCACGGGCAGCATCAGGGTACAGAAAACAGAGGCAAATGCCACAACTCTGAATCGATAATCAAAGTAGACAATGGAAAAAGCACCGATCATGGATACAGCAATTTTGCCCGCAGTGATACCCGAAGCCATAATAACTGAATTTAAAATCTGGGTTCCAAGATCTCCCCTTGACCAGGCTTCTTTCATATTGACCATGAACTGGTCACCTGGAATCAGCGGCATGGGTACTTGCGATACCTGATCCAAAGGCAGGGTTGCAGCAATCAGACTGTAAAGTATGGGAAATCCGACAATAAATATTCCCATCAGTAAAAATACATAGGTAAAAAAATCAAGTATCGGGGTTTTTTCAACCATAATATTTATCCCCCATATTGTACCTTTTTTTCAACAAACCTGAATTGAAGAAAGGTGATAACAATGATAAGGGACATCAGCACCACGGACTGGGCAGCCGAAGATCCTAGATTCAAGCCCACAAATCCATCCTGGTACACTTTGTAAACCAGGATATTTGTAGAACCGCCAGGCCCCCCCTGGGTTATTGTATGAATAATACCAAAGGTTTCAAAAAAAGAATAAATAATATTCATCACAGTTAAAAAGAAAAAGGTCGGGGATAACAACGGAAATGTAATAAACCAGAACCGTTTAAAAGGGCTTGCCCCATCAATGGCTGCTGCCTCAATCAAGGATTTGGGTATGGCCTGCATGCCTGCCATAAAAAACACAAAATTATAACTGATCTGCTTCCAGGCACTGGCCATAACAATCATTATCATGGCATCGCTTCCGTAGAGAACCGGGTTCCAGTCAACCCCGAGCCATTCCTTAATCCCTAAGGCCACAATGCCATAAGAGGGATGGAGCAGGAAAAGCCATAGTATCCCTGAGATTGCCGGTGCCACAGCATAGGGCCAGATAAGCATGGTTCTGATCACAGCCTTAGCGCGAAGCGCCCTGTTTGCCATGGAGGCAATAAAAAGTCCCAGGGATAAAGATACAAAGGCAACAGCAAGACCGAAAAAAAAAGTAGTGACAATCGATTTCAGGTAAAGGGGATCTGTAAAAAGTTCAATATAATTATAAAACCAAACAAAGGTGGATTTTTGTCCAAAGGGATCACTTAACAGAAAAGACTGGGAAAGTCCCTGGATAGCCGGCCAATAGAAAAAAGTCAGGGTGACAATCATCTGGGGTAAAATCAACAGATAGGGCAAATACTTTGATTTGAAAAAGGACCGTTTTATCATTATTTTATCTTGATTTTGTCATGGTTTAAGCATGATTTTATCTGGGGCAAAAAAAGGAGTCAGAAAAATATTAAGTCTATTGATCTGACTCCTTTATATTCACTTATTTATAGGTTTTTTCAAAGGTTCTCAACTGGTCATTACTTCTTGCCACTGCATTATCCAACGCTTCCTGGGGAGATTTTTTCCCATTCCAGACAAGTTCCAGTTCTTCATTTATAATATTTCTGATCTGGACAAAGTAGCCAAGTCGCAATCCCCTTGAAATTGTAGTCGGGATTGCCCGGTTAAGTTGAGTGATCCCAACTTCCTGGAGCGGTTCAGCATTATAATACCCTTTGGATTTCAAAGATTCATAGGCATCAATAGTGATGGGGAAATATCCGCTTCCCTTATGCCAGTATTCCTGCATGTCATTGGATGCTAAAAATTTCAAGAAGGCCGCAACCCCCTTATACTCTTTTTTTGGATGGCCATTGAGTACCCATAAAGATGCCCCGCCAATGATACTGTTCTGCAGTTTTGCTGTCCCTGCTTCCACTGGAAGGGGGGCGGCATCCCATTTAAAATCCTTGGCTGATTTTTTCAATTTTCCAATAGCGCTGATGGAATCCATATATATGGCTACATTTTGAGCTACGAATTCAGCTGACGGGCCCTGGTATTTCTGGCCGCCATACATAAACCGGTTGTCATCTGCCCATGATTTAAGTCGTGCTATATGCTTTACAACCTGGGGATTATTAATCTGAAGCTCGCAGTCAAGCCCTTCATACCCGTTGGCTTTGCTGGCAAAAGCAAGGTTATGGATGGCAGAATAATTTTCTATCTGGGTCCAGGACTGCCACGCAGTAACCATGCCGGCCGAAGCAATCTTGCCATCGACAATTTTTTTAGTAATTTCACCCAGTTCATCCCAGGTAATGGGTGTGGTTTTTGATAAGGGAGCAATACCGGCTTTTTCAAACATGCTGACATTATAATACATAACTGGTGTGGACGAATTAAACGGCATGGACATGAGATTACCGTCAGCATTCATATAATAGGAAAGAACTGCCTGCATATATCTGGACCAGTCCACTTCAATGCCGGCATCCTTCATGAGTGTGAAAACAGGATAAATGGCGCCTGAAAGCATCATGGTCTGGGTTCCCACCTCAAAAACCTGGAGAATATGGGGCTGTTTTTTTGCCCTGAAAGCGGCAACTCCCGCATTCATTACTTCATCATAGTTTCCCTTGTTGGTTCCAACAACCTTGTACTCTGATTGAGAGGCATTAAAATCCCCAATCATTTTAGCAACCAGATCGCCCCTGGGGCCTCTCATGGCATGCCACCAGTCAATCGTAACTGGTTCGGCAAAAACCGATGCTGGAAACGTAAAACATACGGCAATAATTAAAATCATAAACAATCTTGAAAATTTCATTTGATTTTCCTCCTTACATGGGTTGTTGGGAAATTTTTTAATTGATCTTAGTTTAATTGATCTTAGTAAAATAAAAACAAAAATTTTCATTTTTCTTGCATTCACTGAGATTTAATAGGATATTGCTAAAGAGTCAAGATTAATTTCATTTTTTAAAAAAAGATTTGCATATTCAACCATTTTGTTGTTTTATGATCATTAAAAAAATTTATCAAGATATAGGAATCAGGATATTAAATGGCTGAGCTTAACTTTAACAATGTTATTAAAAAATATGGTAAAACAGAGGTCATTCATGAACTAAACCTTGATATTAAGGATAAAGAGTTCATTGTCCTTGTGGGACCTTCAGGGTGCGGCAAATCAACCTTGCTCAGAATGGTTGCAGGATTAGAGGTGATAACCCACGGCACGATTTCCATTGATGGTAAAATAGTCAATGATATCACACCAAAAGACCGGGGCCTTGCCATGGTGTTTCAAAACTATGCGCTTTATCCCCATATGAATGTGCTGGAGAATATGTCCTTTGGGTTAAAGCTGATGAAAACACCCAAGGACGAGATCAAGCAAAGGGTTGAAGAAGTTGCACTTATCCTGGGTCTTGAAGACCTGCTGTTAAGAAGGCCCCATGAGCTCTCCGGAGGCCAGCGCCAACGTGTGGCCATGGGCCGTGCCATGGTCAGGAAACCTTCTATTTTTCTTTTTGATGAACCCTTGTCAAACCTGGACGCCAAGCTTCGTATCCAGATGCGGGCAGAAATAAAAATGCTACACCAACGGGTTGACTCCACTATGATTTATGTTACCCATGACCAGGTGGAAGCCATGACCCTTGCTGATCGGATTGTGGTTTTAAGGGATGGATATATAGAACAGGTTGGCACCCCCATTGAACTTTTTTCAAGTCCTGTAAATACTTTTGTCGCAGGTTTCATCGGCACTCCTCCTATGAATCTTGTTGAATGTATCATTAAAAAAGAGACAAACAACACCTTTGTCCAATTTAAAGACGGCCTAAAGATTATTGTTCCAGATAAGGAAGGGACCCAGTTGGCCCATGATCAAAAAGTTGTATTCGGGCTTCGCGCCGAAGAAATTACGCCGGCAAATAACCATACCCAACTTCCAGAAGACTGGATGTTTAAAGCTAAAGTCTTGGTTGTTGAGCCATTGGGAAATGAAACCCAGCTTCATGTAGATATTATGGGGATTAGAGTTTTATCCAGAAGTGAGGGAAGACGAATTGTCAGGGCAAATGATGAGATAACTCTTGGCATGAACCTTAATGAAATGCATTTGTTTGATTCCAAAACCACCCGGGTGATTTACTGATCTAAGACAATCTTTACTACATTTTCCAAACAGCAGTGGCGGTCAAGCCCTTATGTCTTCTGATAATATAATTGTCCGTTGATTGACTCTCAAGATAAGGATAAATAATTTTTTCAAGCTCGGCATGGGATTTTTTGCTTACTCGTTTGAAAAAAGCCATCTGTTGTGCAAACGCTTCATTAACTGTAGTTGTCTGATCCCATTCAATGGAATCAAAAGTAATCTCCGGGAAAACACCTAAAGAGAATAAGAGATTTATTTTATACAAAATACTCTGGGGTTTATCTTCAAGTGGGCTTTTCATTATTTTTTCCCAGAGACCTGAAAGGATGGGATGGTTTCTTTTTGCAGCCCATCCTCTTATGGCACATCCATTTTTTGAGCAATTCATCATATTAAAAAAGGCTTTTGGGCTTGCAACACCCGGAGACATGAACGCAATGACAAGATCAAAATTTTTTTTCCATCCTTTTGATTCTATATCTATTTTGTGCCAGTCTTCATAAAGAATTGAGATATTTTTTTTGATGTCAGGCGGAATATCTTTTTGAAATTTTCCAAGCATGCCTTTTGAAAAATCAAGGGCTGTAACCTTAGCGCCTAGTTTTGCCAATTCTATGGCAATCATCCCGGTCCCGCATCCGATATCAAGGACTTTCATACCCTTAAATAAAAGCTTATTTTGTTTCAAAAATGATAATGTCTTTTCTAATCTGCGATTTTTTACCTCATTTTTATTTTGATTATATGTATTCGCAGCTTTATCCCAGTATTCTGGAGTGGAAAATCCCCTATGCACATTATAAGTATCGTTCTTTTTATCGTTTTCCCATTCCCTGATCCAGAAATCCTTATTAAAGATAGTATCCATTTTAGTAAATTTAACCTCTATTTTATTCGTTCGTGATTTAATGATTCGCCTTCGCTTAATAAGTTTTCATCATCCTTGGGAATAAAAATTGCTACCATATCATTGATGACCACATACAAAGACGGAACAAAAACAAGGGTTAAAATGGTTGCTACCATAAGACCAAAGCTGATACTGACGGCCATGGGAATTAAAAACTGTGCCTGGAAACTGGTTTCCAGAAGAAGAGGAAAAAGGCCTGCAACAGTTGTCACTGAAGTCAGCATAACCGGCCTGAACCTGTTTTGTCCTGCTTCAATAACAGAATCAAAAACTTTTGAACCTTTCCTGACTTCTGAATTGATAAAATCAATTAAAATCAAAGAATCATTCACCACTATTCCGGAGAGGGCAACAATTCCGAATATACTGATCATTGTTATATCAATATTCATGAAATAGTGACCGATAATAGCGCCGATGAGTCCAAAGGGAATGGCTGTCATTATGATTATCGGCTGGACATAGGATCTGAACTGGCTGGCAAGGAGCAAAAATATAACCATTGCTGCAAGTGAAAATCCTAATTTAAGACTGTCAATTGATTCTTCAGTCCTTTTGGCCTGACCTTCCAAATCATAGGTCACTCCGGGAAATCTATTAACAAGGGTATCAAGATAATTCATTTTTAGATCTTCAACGATTTCCCTGGCATTAGCGATATCTTCATTGATATCGGAAATGACTGTAATAATTCTTTTCCGCTCTACCCGCTGTATGGTTGAATATCCCCTCTTCATTTCAATATCAGCCACTTGATTTAATGGTATTTCTCTTCCATCCCGGGTCCTGATCCTCAATTCATCAATACTGGCTTCGGATTCTCGCTCTTTTTGAGAGTATCGTACCATGACCTTTATATCATCCTTGCCTCTCTGGATCTTTAAAACTTCATCTCCATAATAGGCCTGTCGAATCTGTGTAGCAATATCCGCCATTGTAATGCCTAAAGATTTGGCACCTTTTTTAATGTGAATGCGTTTTTCCATCTTACCCGGCCTGAAATTATCTGTTATATCAAAGGTTCCCGGATATTTGGCAATTTCTTGTTTCAATTCATCTGCGGCAAATTCAAGCTGCTCAAGGTCCTTGCCCTTGAGTTGAATCTCTATTGGATTTCCACCAGGCCCACCGCCTATAATAGAAAAGGTAAGCTGTTCTGAACCCAGAATATCTCCTGTCAGTTCTCGCCATTTTGCCGTCACTTCAGGTGCTGGGATATCAGGTCGTTTTGACGCCGACTGAATCTCTATCCAGGCCTCCCCGCAATGTCCACCGTATACGCCGGGTTTCCAGTCTCTTCTGGGGATGATACCCACCTGTGAAAAATTATTAACAATCAAATCTTCACCTCCCAAAACCCTGTCACGGAAAAAATCATTAAGCTCAAAAGCCCCTTTTTCAATTTGTTTTATTGTCTTTTCTGTGGCTTCGAAGGGAGTTCCCAGAGGATATATAATCTCTGAAACAATCCAGTTGCTGTCGGTTTTGGGAAAAAATACAAAGGGCACATGGCCACCCAGCAAAAGTCCAATGCTGACGATTAATATCCCAAATCCCATGGCCAGAGTAAAATACCGATTTCGTACACAATATTTCAAAACAGGGGTATATATTGAACGGATAAAGCCTGTTAAACCTCTTTCAATTCTGTCTCGAACCCATCCATGACTATCCAAAATATCTTTTTTCAGCCACTCCAGCCAGAAAAAGCAAAGCCGATAAATCAACACTTTATTCTTTTTTGGCGGGGTAAGAGCATGATCAAGGTGAGCCGGCAGGATAACAAAGGCCTCCACAAGAGAAAAAGCGAGAATACAGATCACGGCCTGGGGCATGATAAAGATAAACTTCCCCATAATTCCGGTAATATGCATCAAAGGTGTGAATGCGACAATAGTCGTGGTAACCGCCATTACAACCGGGGCACCAATCTGGGCAATGCTGTCAATCACTGCCGTTTTAGCTGATTTGCCCATTTTATAATGGGTATAAACATTTTCCCCGACAATGATGGCATCATCCACCAGAATACCCAGTGTCATGATAAATCCAAACAAGGATAACATGTTGATAGATGCACCAAAATAGTTCAGGACAAGAAAAGCTCCCATAAATGAAATAGGAATCCCGGACGATACCCAGAAAGCAAGTCCAAGATCAAGGAATAGCGCAAGAACAATAAATACAAGCAATATTCCCTGAAGGCCATTTTTCAGCAAAAGATCAATCCTGCCTTGTACCATTTCTGCCATATCAAACCAATAACCCAGGGTAATGCCTTTTGGAAGAGAATCCTTCTGTGTTTTAATATAATCTTTAACTGTTTTTGAAATGGCAATGGTATCCTGGCTGTCTGTTCGTCGAACAACAACAAGTGCTGCTGGTTTTCCATTAAACCTTGCTTTAATGTCTGTATCTTCAAATCCGTCGATTATCGTTGCAACATCGCTAAGTTTAATTGTTGTCCCATCCTCTTTTGTAAGCACGGGAATCCTTTCAAACTCTTCTCCAGTATAAAGTTTTCCCTTGGCCCGGACCAGGAACTCTCCGCCTTTTGTCTTGATTTTACCACCGGGCAAATCAAGGCTTCCTGTTTTTACTGCCATTGCTACCTGATCAAAAGACAGATTAAATTTTCGCAGATTTTTTTCAGATACTTCAACAGAAATTTCATAATTTCTAACACCTATGAGATTTGCAAGGGAAATATTATCTGTTTCAACAAGATCATCTCTTATTTTTTCAGCAGTATCCCGCAACACCTTTTCACCAACATCACCATAGATAGCCAGATAGATAGCCGGATCATTATTTTTAATCTCGTTAATGACAGGGTCTTCTGCTTGGTCGGGAAATGAATCAATCTGGTCTATCAGAGTTCTTATTTCATCGAGTTTTTCATTAATTTGAGTCCCTGCTACAAGTTCCAACGTCACTGATCCGTGTCCTTCAAGGGCAGTTGAGTACATTGTTTTTACATCTTCAAGACTTTTAAGTTTCTCTTCGATCTTGATACAAATACCTTCTTCTACTTCCTCTGGTGATGCACCTGGGTATGTCACCCCTATATTAATCATATCAAGGGAAAACTGAGGGAACAGTTCGCGTTTCATGTTTAAAACTGTGTAAAGTCCTGCAACAATGATAAAGACCATTATCAGATTCACAGCAACCCTGTGTTCAACAGACCATTTGCCGATGGCTTTCATGTTTTATTTTCCATTTTGTTTAATAGACAACTGCATTCCCTCAAGGGCACCGGGAAGTGGAGAAATAATAATTTTATCGCCGGGATTTAGCCCATAGTCTATAACCATTTCTTCTTCGAATTTTCTTAAAATATTCACCTTTTTCATTTTTAAATAATTGTCATCCACTGTGAAAAGTATATTATCACTTTTTAACAGGTACCTTGGCAGCACATAAATATTCTTATATGTTTCTCCTATAATACTGCATTTAACAAAAGTCCCTGGTTTTAAAGTAAAAATATTTTTAATTTTTACATCCGGATTAAGTATTTCAAGCGTCATGGGCAATGTTCTTGTTTTCTCGTCAATCTTTGCTTTTATCCGCGCAACTTTTGCATTCCATACATAGGATTTCACGCTGTCAAAATTTGCCACCATAACTTTTGCAACCGGTGTTTTTCCATTTTCAAAAAGGGATTCAATCCATTTCATTTGTTCCAATGGTATTCTAACATCCACATCCAGGCTGTCCTTTTGATATATTGATCCAAGGGTCTGTCCTGGATTGACATATTCACCTTGTTCAGCAAATTTATCCAGGATTAACCCATTAAAGTCTGCTTTAATTTGTGTTTTCATCAACGCAAGGTCTGCTTTTTCAAACTCGACATTGGCCATGGTAAGTGCTGCATTTTTCTGTTCCATTAATGTGTCGGTTAATGAAAGCCTGTTGTTTATATTCTGCAAGGAAATCTTAGCCATCAGATATTGCTGTTCTGATCTATCAAGACTGTTTTTGGAGGCAAATTGATTTTCGGTCAATGCCTTGACTCTCTCAAGTTCTTTTTTAGCAAGTTCGATATTTGAATTGGAAAGTTTGATATCATTTTTCAAATTTTCAATATCCTGTTTTAAACTTTCAATATCAGTTTTTGCCTGTCTGATTCGAACCTGCCCTGTCTGCCTGTTTAGCTTATAAGATCTTTGATCGATTCTTACCAGAAGTTCGCCCTTAAAAATCACTCCACCCTCAATAAAAGAGGGATGGATATAGTCGATTCTCCCCGGCACTTCCATGGAAATCCTTACCAATTTTCGGGGCTTCACTGTACCAAAAGCCTCCACTGTCATTACTTTTGGAACAGGAGTTGCAATCATTACCTTTACACTTGGGGGAGTTTTTACGATTTCACTTTTTTCAGGTTCCTTTTTTAAGGAAATCAGCAATTTTGCCAATGCAACGGCAATTACCAGGACAACGACAACCCTTAAAAATCTTAACAAAAATGAGATAGATTTCTTAACCCCTGACGCCTTTTCCATAATCCATACCTTTTTTTATGCTTATACCAACAAACAAATTTAAAAAAAAAGCCCTTGCGTCCATTTTTATATACCAAGATTAATCTTTTGAAAAGATATTTGAAGGATATCAAATATAAGTTTTTAAATCTTCGCAACAAAAGCATAAAATTTAAAATATTTTAGTCAAACTGTTGACTTCATATTGATAGTTGAATATACAAGTATTATTGTTGATGGAATTTCAACTATATTTTAAATCTTTTTCTGTTGGCACTTAAAGGCTATTGATAATGAGTATGCAGTTATTTACTTTATCTAAAGATCACAGAAGAGAGGGCTAAAAATGTTAATGACTCTGAGAGCTCCGCGTGTACACAAACCAATTGAAGCAATTTTTGATGCTTATACCTGTGTAATCGAAAACATTTCCACCTCGGGAGGATTTTTAAAAACCGACCATAAAATTCCCAAAGAAAATTTTTCTATTCAATTAAAATTAATGGGGCGCAAAACCATTGGGATAAACTGTGAACCGCAATGGGAAAATGAATCTGGTGTGGGTTTCAAAATTTTAGATATTGAGCATTCAAAAGAAAATTTTTTCAATGAATATGTTGAAAATCAATTTCAAGCATTAAAAATATACGGCAATAATCGAATTTTCACTTCTGAAATCATGGTGACTCTAAAAGATACCAATGTATTTGGGAACGTATACTTCAGCAATTATATTGAATACCAGGGGAGCATACGGGAAAAATTTTTATTGGCTTCGGTTCCGGACCTTCATGAGATGCTTGCCAAAACGCAGGTCAGACTGGTTACTATAGATACTTATAATAAATTTATTAGTAATGCCTATTTCGGTGACATATTATTACTTGAACTCACAACATCAGATATAAATGCGGCAACCTGCAAATTAAATATTACCTTTAAAAATAAAGCCACGGGGAAACTTGTAGGCAAAGGCTATCAAAGATTTTGTGTTGTCAGTTCCAAGGGAAAAGTAATGAGACTTCCAGAAGAGTTATTAGGGCCTCTGGATTTTTACCAGACCGTTGAAAGTTAATTTTTAATGCAATATTTAAGTGCAGTCCTTCCGCTATTTTCTTCTATTCTGTTTTTGTGCTTGGGCATGACTGTATATTTTCTGTCCAAAGGAAAACTGAGGGGCGTATTTTTAAGATTCTGTTATATCACTTTTCACTGGCAATTTTCATGGTTTATCCTTTTTTCACTCAATAGTAGCAGTTATTCGGATTTAATCTGTAAAATAGGATACTCTGGAATCATTTTTCTTCCAGTAACCTTCTATGAAACAGTGGTTCATTATCTGAACCGCTCCAAAAAACCTCTGATCTGGTTTTATTCAATCTGCTTTGGCTTTTTGATCAGTTTATGGACAAGTAATCTTTTCATCAAGGGTGCCTATCTCCAGACATTCGGATATTATCCTGAAGCTGGCATGCTCCATGTCGGATATTTGATGATGGTATGCATTTTAATGGTTTTAATTTTTTTTATATTGTACCGGGTATTTAAAGAGGAAAAAGACCCCATAAAACGAAATCAGGTGAAATTCTTTTTTATTGCAACCATTTTCTTCTGTTTTTCAGCAATTGATTATTTTTTAAATTATCCGATTTTAGTCAATAAGCTTAATGTCCAGTTGTATCCTTTTGGTGTTTTCTTTCTGGCTTTCAGTATGCTGGTATTTGTTTTGTCCCATTTCATAACACTGAACCTGACCCTTGAAAATCGTGTAGCATTAAAAACAGTTCAGCTAAAAGATTCTATTACTGCCCTGGAAGAAGCCGCACGAACAAAAAAAGACTTTATTGCAAATGTTACCCATGAATTGCGAACCCCGCTGACATTAATCCGCGGATGGACAGACTTTATGATTGAAGGCGAAGCTGGAAAAATCCCGGCAAACCTGTTGGAAATAATCAACAAGGTGGGCCTGCAAACTTTGAATCTAACTGAAAAAATAAATGAACTGCTCAAAATATCAAAATTTGATGCCGGAATGGAAAAACTTGTATTAATAAAAACCGATATTGATAGTAATATTTCTCAAATTGTATCCAGTTTTAAAGGGCTTACAAATCAAAGCAAAATTGACCTTGACTACTATTGTGAATCCAAAGTCGGCAATGTCTTCATTGATAAGGAAAAACTCAAGGATATTTTAAACAACCTGATCCGTAACGCATATAAATTTACAGAAAATGGCAAAATCATAGTTACCCTTCAAAAAATGAATGGGTGGATGGTTATTAAAGTTAAGGATACAGGGATTGGAATGTCCCCTAAAGTCCTTAAAAATATTTTTCAAAGATTTCAACAGGGTGACAGCTCCATAACAAGGAAATATGAGGGCACAGGTCTTGGTCTTGCAATTGTCAAGGATTCTGTCGAGATAATGAATGGTACCATTTTTGTTGAAAGTATTGAGAACCAGGGAACGATTTTTACAATTAAACTACCTATGGATCTTGAAACCAGAGAAGCAGGATCTGTTAGAGAAAATCGGGCAAAAGAACGCCGAACTAACCGAGTCGAATATGGATCAAAAGACAGGAGAAAAAAAGATCGAAGAGTTACCGACCTTGCTAAAATTAACAATAAGGATATCATCAGGATTTCAGCATCGGATAAAACGCTTTCTTCACAGAAAAACATAAAAAAAATAATGCCCAAAAATTCCATGGGTGTTATCCTTATTGCCGAAGATAATACTGGCATACAGGATTTTTTAAGCACTGCATTAAAAGGATATACTTTGCTTATTGCATCCAATGGGCAGGCTGCATGGGAGGTTATTCAGAATGGAACCCTGCCGGATCTTATAATTTCTGATATCATGATGCCTATTATGGATGGATATACCCTGCTTGAAAACATTAGAACCCATAAAAAAACAGCGACACTCCCAGTCATTATTATCACCTCTCTGATCGAACAGGATGACAGGATAAAATCACTTCAACTCGGTGCTGATGATTATCTGACAAAACCGTTCCACCATCTGGAGCTCCAGGCAAGGGTTAAAAATGTACTCAGCCTTCATAAACTGGAAAGGGAAAAAACACGATCAGAACAACTTGAGGTTTTTCTGATGGTTCTTGCCTCGGTTATCGAATCAAAAGATAAATATACGGGTGGTCATGTTGAACGGGTAGCAGGATACGCAAGAGATCTTGCCCGTAAGGCCAACCTGCCTGAAGTCCTTGTAAATGATATCTATATGGGCACAATTGTTCATGATGTGGGGAAAATAGGCATAAAAGACGAAGTGCTCAATAAACCCGGTAACCTCACAATTGAAGAATTTGACCACATCAAGACCCATCCTGTAATTGGGAAAAATCTCCTATCAAAGCTTAAAATTGCACCTATAGCTGTAAATATAGCCTACTGCCACCAGGAAAAATGGAATGGGAAAGGTTATCCCTGCGGAATCAGCAAAAAAGATATCCCCATAGAAGCCAGGATCTCCACCATTGCGGATTTCTGGGACGCCATTACTTCAGAAAGGCCCTACCGAAAAGCCATGCCCCTTAAAAAGGCCATAAAAATAATGCATGAAGAACGAGGAGAATCTTTTGATCCAGAATTATTTGATTTGTTCATGGATGAAAACGATAAATTATATTTAAAATACTCAAGCATCGACCAATTAAAAGAATTGGCTTAAATTTATCCTTTTAAAAAAGACCGACCAATTGCCAAAAAATAATGAGTTCAGAATAAAGACTTGTTAATTGTTTTTTTCCGCTTTGGCTTTTTGAGGTTTACTTTCTTTTTGTTCAGGCTTTTTTAAAACTTTTTTCTTTGGTTTGAGTCCCCTTAAAATAGAAATCAATTTATCCTTGTTATCTGCAAGTAATAAGGAGACTTCTTCAAGTTGATTTTCACTGAATTTAATTTTTGAACTTTCCAGGAATTCAAACAAATTGTCGGCAATATCGAGCATTTTATCATAAGCGTCTGCTTCTTTTTTTGTCGCAAATGTCATCTTTTCCTCTCCATTCCTGACAACAATATATTTTACGATTACAGCCATTTTCTCTCCTTGGAGTATTATTTTTTTGTATAGTCATAATATAAAAAAGGATACAGGTAAAGGGTTTTCCTTTAAACCTGTATCCCTTGAAGATTTTTAGCTTAGGTTGACTATACTTTCGGTCTTGGGTAGAGTCCTGATCTTTCTACTATTTCAGGAACTTTTTCTTCCCATTCAATGGCCATAATATGAAATCCTGAAACACCTTTTATTTCCTTGAGTTCCTGGATATGTTCAACACAGATATCAATACCCTCCTGGGCCTGTTTGTCTTTGGGAACGCTTGCCAGGCGATTGATAATCTCATCAGGTACATCCATTCCCGGCACCCTGTTTTTCATGTATTTGGCCATACCCACTGATTTCATAGGGGTCATGCCGGCCATGATAAACGTTTTTTGGGTCAATCCTCTTTCATTTGCCCTTTTAATCCATTCTTTAAACTTATCCAGATTGTAAATACATTGGGTCTGGATAAATTCAGCACCGCAGGCAATCTTTTTTGCAAGACGCGGCACCCTTATTTCAAAGGGATCGGCAAAGGGGTTGGCAGCAGCACCCACAAATATTTTTGGCGGACGCTTAATGTCATCTCCCCCCAAAAATTTTCCTTCATCCCTCATGTATCTAACTGTCTGAACAAGCTGCATGGAATCAAGGTCATGAACATTCTGGCCTTTTGCACAATCACCAAAACTCTGATGATCCCCTGAAAGGCATAGCATATTTGGAATATCAAATGAGGCTGCTCCCAAAATATCACTTTGAAGGGCAATCCTGTTTCTATCCCTTGTTACCATCTGGAGAACCGGTTCAATCCCTATGAGTTTGAGATGTATGCAGGCAGCAAGAGAAGACATTCTGGTCATGGCAGTCTGGTTGTCGGTTACATTTATGGCATCCACATAGTCTTTAATCAAAAGACCTTTTTTTCTTACTTCTTCAGGATCACTTCCCCTTGGTGGCCCGCATTCAGATGTAACACCAATGTGCCCTGCTTTCAGCACCTTTTCCAGATTACTTGCAGTATATAAAGTACTCATATCTTCACATCCTCCCTGGTTACCGTCCTTGGACCGCCTGCCCTGTCTGTGGACCAATCCTTAATCGGTGCCACTTTCTCATAATCATCCATTTTATTCAATGCACTCAGCCGATCAATAATAAGCTGCCAGGCACAGTCAACATCTTTACTGATCTCGCATTTACCGTTTGTTGAACCACCACAAGGGCCGTTCATGACTCTTTTGGCACATCTTGAAACCGGGCAGATACCGCCGGTTCGGGCAAGAATGCAGGACCCGCAGGCCTGGCATCTTTCCGTCCAAAGTCCACGGTCTTCATTGGCACCCAGGCATACGGTGTTCACCCCTGGAAATAAGGGTGTGGTCAGATACTTTTCTGCCGTGAACTGGACACCCACACCACAGGCTAGAGAAACAATGGCATCATAATCATCAATATTACTTCGAATTTCTTCCAGATACTCATGATCGCACTGTCGTTCCAGGGTTCTTTCAGAAATCACTTTTTCTTCACCTTTAGTGATAAAATACATCCTTAAAGCAGACGCCAATACTTCTACTTCCTTTTTACCGCCCGCTTCACAAACAGTCACACACTCATTACACCCGAGTATCAGGATTCGATTAAAGTCTTTTACTTCATCTATGATCTCTTCAATGGGTTTTTTTTCTGCTATTATCATAAACCAACCTCATATTAAGCTGTTATTTATAGTTAATGCTTTAAGCTGCATCTTTTTTGTTCTGTTTTGCCACCCGAATGGGACTGGGCCCCATTTCAAGGATTTTATTATTCATTTCAATGGAATACTGTGCAAACAAAGGGCCTTCGCCGGATGAAAGATTGAACATTTTTACGCGCTCGCCTCCAACTCCGACCTTGTCAAGAATAATAGCCGCCTGCTCGATTCTTTTTCTGGCCCTAAAATTTCCCTCATTATAGTGACAATCCCCTTCCATACAGCCGACCACATATACCCCGTCAGCTCCTTTTTCAAAGGCCCTCAAGACATGAATAATATCTACCTTTCCGGTACAGGGGACACGAACAATCCTAAAATTTGCCGGAATCTTCAATCGCATGGAACCTGCCAGGTCCGCAGCTGAATACCCTCAGAAATTACAGCAAAATGCCAGAATAACCGGCTCAAACTCTTTTGTCATATTACCCCCTCCAGCAAAGCTTCGACCTTGCTGAGCAACTGATTATCTTCATACCAGTTTAGTTTTATTGTTTTAGCAGGACATTCAGATGCACAGATGCCGCATCCCTGACAAAGTGCAGGGTCTATATAGCTGACACCCAGGTCATTAATCACGGGCACATGATATGGACAGGATCTGACACAGACAAGGCATGATGCACAATGATCCTGGTTTACCTCGGCCGTTACTGATGAAAGGGTCAAAGACTCCTGTGAAAGGAAAGTGGTTGCCCTGGATGCCGCAGCCATGGCCTGTGTAATGGTTTCGGTGATCAACTTTGGTCCGTGAGCCGTACCGCAGATGAATATACCTTCTGTTGGTGCTTCAACCGGTCTCAGCTTCACATGGGCTTCCATAAAGAAGCCTTCGGCATTTCTGCCGGTTTTAATAATAGTTGCCAATTCTTCAGTATCTGCCGCCTTAACCCCGGCGCTCAATACGACCAGATCAGCACTTGCTTCGACTTTACGTCCCAGAACATGATCAGTAAACGTCACAGCCATTTTACCATCTTCGCCAATGGCTACTTCAGGTTTATTCTCTGGATCAAAACGTGAAAAAATCACGCCCATATTCCTTGCTTTTGTGTAAAATTCCTCAAGCATGGAGTACATTCTCATATCCCTGTAAAGAATGAACACATCTGTATCGGCATTCTGCTCTTTTAAGGCGATGGCATTTTTTACCGCATTCTGACAACAGATTCTTGAACAATTCGGATTCTCTACATTTCTTGATCCCACGCATTGAATCATTATGACACGATCCAGATCTTGGGTCTTGGTCTCCTCAATCATGTCGGCAAGTTCCAGTTGCGTAACCACTGATTCGCTTTCATTATAAAGGAATTCTGTGGGCTGGTATTCGGTTGCACCGGTGGCGATAATCATGGCACCATGGTCAATCTTTCTTTCTTCCATTGATGTACCAACAAGGATAGTTGTCTCAAAGTTACCTTTATATCCTCCAAACTCAACGACTAAGGCCTGCTTTAGAACATCTATCTTGGCATGGTTTTCCACTGTGGCAATAAGATCTTTTAAATAAACCTGGATATCATCACCTTCAATGGTATGGTACAATCTGTTTCCAAGACCGCCAAGATTGTCTTCCTTTTCAACCAGGGTAACTTTAAAGCCTTGATCTGCCAGTCCTTTTGCAGCCGTCATACCCGCGACACCGCCACCAATCACCAATGCTTTGTCAATGACTGAAATCCTTTTGTCATGCAGCGGCCCTAAAGTTGCCACCCTTGCCACAGCCATTCGAATCAGATCTTTGGCTTTTTTAGTGGCCATGTCAGGTTCGTGAAAATGCATCCAGGAGTCCTGGTTTCGGATATTGGCCATTTCAAACAAATATTTATTTAAACCGGCATCTTCCAAGGTATCCATGAATATACCTTCATGGGTTTTCGGAGTACAGGATGCCACTACGACACGATTAAGGTTATGTTCATCTATGAGGTCCTTAATAGAAACTTGTGTATCCTGGGAACAGGTAAACAGGTTCTCACCCGTATAAACTACATTGGGAAGTGTTTTAGTATAATTGGCAACATCCTCAACATCAATCACCCCGGCAATGTTAATACCGCATTTGCAGACAAACACCCCGATTCTCGGTTCTTCTCCTAGAACATCTCTTTCTTCAGGTTTGGCAACGGTTTTTGTGTTGGTATGACGCGCATCAGCCAGTTTTATTCCGGCGGCAGCGGCTGCACCGCTTGCTTCAGTCACTGAGGAAGGAATATCCTTTGGACCCTGGAAAGAGCCCGCTACATACACCCCTGGCCGGGATGTCTGTAAGGGGTTGAACCTTGTGGTTTTGACAAAATTATACTTATCCAGCTCAACACCGATCCTGTTGGCAAGTGCCACACTCTCTTGTGGAATAACAAGACCCACGGACAAGATGACCATGTCAAAGACTTCCTGGCACATCTTGCCTTCTTCATCGGCATAATTGAGAATCAAATTGTCTGTTCCGGGTTCTTCAATCACAGAATGTATTCTGGATTTTACAAATCGTACCCCTTCCTGATCTGCTGCCCTATTATAGTACTTTTCATAATCCTTGCCAAAGGTCCGCATATCCATATTAAATATAGCTGCATCCAAATCAAGTTCTGAATGTTCTTTGGCAATCATGGCATCTTTGATAGCATACATACAGCAGACAGATGAACAATATCCATTGCCACACCTGTTGGTATCTCTTGATCCTATACATTGGAGCCAGGCAATTTTTTTCGGTTCTTTTTCATCTGACGGCCGGACAAGATGCCCCATGGTAGGACCGCCGGCACTTAAAATTCTTTCAAATTCAAGTGATGTCAGAACATTTTTCGATCTCTTGTACATATAAGTATCATCAAGCACTGACGGATCATAGGTTGTGGCACCTGTGGTCAGTATTACAGACCCCACATTAAGATCTCTTATCCTTACCTTTTCATCATGGTTGACAGCTCCTGCAAGACAAACATCAACGCACTGGTAACATTCTGAACAAATCCCACAGGAAAGACAACGGGCAGCCTCTTTTTCAATGGCTTCCTTGGCAAGATTCAAGGTCACTTCTTTAAAATTGCCTTCTCTCTCATCAATACTTATTTTTACAGGCTTTGGCCGCAAAAGTTTAGGAACATCAATAATCTCCGGCTTTTCAAAATCCCAGGATTTTTCGCGGTCTTCTTTTAAGTCCTGGCCGTTAATAAATCGATGCATACTTTCTGCTGCGGTCTTTCCACTGGCAATGGCATCCACAACGGATTTGGGGCCATAAAAAGCATCTCCACCGGCAAATACCCAGTCAATGGGCGTCTGCAAGGTAATAGGATCTGCCTCAAGTCCACCGGGTGGAGTTAATGCAATACCTTCTTTATCAGCAAAACCAAGTTCACCCATCTGGCCGATGGCCACAATGATTGTATCTGCTTCATAGGAGGTTAGTCTGCAATCATCATACTGGGGGTTGAATCTCCCGTTTTCATCAAACACAGAGGTACATTCCTGGAATTCAACTTCATCGGCTTTCCCGTTTGTACCTAAAAATCTTATGGGACCCAGACTATTGACGATGTTGACTTTTTCTTCAATAGCTTCTTCAATTTCATAATCCCAGGCAGGCATTTCATCCCGTTTTTCAAGACAGACCATTGTAACATTCGTGGAACCGAGTCTTCTGGCGGTCAGGGCAACGTCAACGGCCACATTACCACCGCCAATAACCATTACCTTCTTTCCTGTAAGTTCTTCTGCTTTACCAAGGGCTGCATCCCTTAAGAGGTCAACGCCTTTAATAACGCCATCAAGATCTTCTCCCTTAACGCCTAATCCTCTGGAACCATGGAGACCGGTTGCCATGAACAACGCACTGTATCCATCTTTTTTAAGACTTTGAAGGGTAATATCTTTGCCGAATTCAACCGAGGTTTGAATGTCAACGCCTAATATCTCGACAGCTGCAATTTCCTTTGCCAATTCAGCTTTGGGAAGTCTGTATTCCGGTATACCCACTGCCATCATACCGCCTTTGACCGGCAGTTTTTCAAATATTGTGACCGAATATCCCTTTTGTGCCATATAATAGGCAGTGGTCAGTCCGGCTGGGCCAGATCCCACAATAGCGATTCGTTCATCGCGTTTTTCAGCAATTTTTGGAACATAAGGATCATCACTTTCAAAATCCAGTTCAGCCAGATACCGGTGAAGATACTGTATGGCAAGCGGTTCATCAGCATCCCCCCTGGTACAAGCTGCTTCACAGGGGTGGTGACAGACCCGACCACAGGAGCTTGGAAAAGGGTGCTCTTGTTTAAACAGCTTTAATGCTTCGGCATATTTTCCCTGGTTCATCAGGGCAATAAACCCCTGGATGCTCACATGTGCCGGACAAGTAGCCTTACACGGAGCTATGGAGCGTTTAGTGATACCATATCCACCTGGTATGGCTTGTTCATATTGCTTAAATATAGCTTTTCGAGGTGCCATGCCCTCGTTGTGTTCGCTTGGTACATCCACAGGGCAAACCTTGGTGCATTCCCCGCATGAGGTACATTTTAATAAATCAACAAACCTTGGGTTTTCTTTCACCTTTGCGGTAAAATTTCCCTCTTCTCCCTCAACCTCAAGAAGTTCCGTATTTGTCAATAATTCGATATTCAGATGCCGGCCGACCTCGACCAGTTTGGGTGAGATCACTCACATGGTGCAGTCATTGGTCGGAAATGTCTTGTCCAGTCTTGCCATCATACCGCCAATGGCATATGATTTTTCAACCAGATACACATAATACCCTGAATTGGCTAAATCTATGGCAGACTGCATTCCCGCAATTCCGCCGCCAAGAACCATGACAGAACCTGCAAGATCTTTCTTTGTTGTTAAATTTTGGGTCATTATTTTTAACCTCCTAGCCTTTTTATAATAGCTTTACACATTAAAGCTATAAACTCTGCCCGATTTTTGATATTCTAAAAAAACCGACAGCTTTCTGTGCAAAAAACCTGGTCATTGAATTTTTTCAATTTATCTTTTTCAAATTATCAGGCTTTTATATCAATTTCCGCTTTGACAAGACCGTGATGAATCAATGGCTTGCAAAAGTATATAAAAAAACCGGTTTTTCTTTTGCCCTGAAAAACATCAGTCTGATGCTTATCAAGACCTAAAACCGGTATTCTGCAATAAGCTTTCTCTGACCAAGGGATTATTCCTGTCAGTTTTTTTATATCAGTGCAAAATAGTTGCACAATAATGCTAAGTCCTTCACATCCCAAATAAAGCGGTATGGTTAATCGAATAAACCTATACTTCTGCTATTTTCAAACCCTTAAGTAAAGAAAAGTACTTTTTTTGTCAAGCACTATTTCCAATTCCAGGTGGAGTGCCTATATAAAAGTATAGGAATTATAGGTTTGGGCCAGATACTACAAAATATGCCTTCAGGAATTATAGGTTTGAATAGAATATCCAATTATAATAGAATCTAATAATTATTGATTTTTTTTGTTCAGCACAAATTTATGTGTTTTGAAATGGCCGGCATAGGAAATGAAATTTGAATTATGCCAGGATATCTGTCATTTCCTAGCGTCCTTGTTCCAAAGCTTCATTACTTGAGTTCCAGGGTGCAATTTTAAACAATAAAAGCATTCCCGGAATTGCGATAAGGGCACACAAATAGTAAAAGACGTTCCATCCCAGATATTTGGACATATAACCTGTCAACGCTGCGGCAAAGACACCGGGAACCCCCATAAGACTGGTCAACAAAGCATATTGTGTTGCAGTGAACCGTTTATTGGTCTGAATTGCCATATAGGTTGCATATGCTGCCTGCCCAAGGCCTGTAGCAAAAAATTCAAATGCTACAATACCCCCCAACAATGTCTGACTGTGTTCAATCCAGAAATAAGATCCATGATCAATATGATTCAAGACGGCAAAAAATGCTGTTGAAATCGCCTGGAGAATTCCAAAAACATACAGAGACTTTGCTATACCCAGACGAATCATGATAGAGCCCCCGACAAGAACGCCGCCAAAAAGCCCAAGCATGCCGACCCCTTTTACTATGATAAAATACTGTGCCTTGGTAAATCCCATTTGAACAATATAAGGTATTGTCATGGCACTTGCCATATTATCCCCTATTTTATACAGCAAAATAAACAATAAAATCAGAAGTGCGTAATGTCTTTGAAAAAATTCAACAAAGGGTTCAACAATCACTTCTTTAATATTTACAGGCAAGCGCTCCTCAACCACAGGCTCAGGAACTAAAAGAGTTGTGAGGACCCCCACACCCATGACAGCCGTTAGCATTAAAAAAATTGTCTGCCATGTAAAATTATAATCAGCAAGGACAGAAAGCCCAACAGAGACAAAGGTGCCAAGGCGCCATGCATTCATCCATATTCCAGTGCCAAATCCAAGTTCATTACTGGTAAGGTATTCCCGGCGGAAAGCATCCAGAGCAATATCCTGGCTTGCTCCGAAAAAATTGAGACAAAGAGCAAACACCGCTATCCATACAAGGGATTGTTCCGGATCAAATTGCCCCAACAAGGCAATGGTGATCATCAGGCCAATTTGCGCCATAAGTATCCATCCCCTTCTGCGACCAAGGAATGGGGGAACAATGCAATCCATCATAGGTGACCATACGAATTTCAATGTATAGGGCATGCCCACTAATGCAAACAGGCCAATTCTGGCAATATCTACATTGGCATCCATCATCCAGAATTTTAATACATCCTTGATAATATAATAGGGAAAACCCGAGGAAAACCCGAAAAAAAACATGACCAGCATTTTCCAGGATAGCATGACCCTGATAGTCTGTATAAAAGTAGTCTTAGTGGATGAGTATTTCATGGAGAAGGTTTAAATAAGTTTTTATCGTTAAAGATGAATTTCCATATTGCATGGAACAGCAAAACACTCAAGAGTTGAATTTTTCTTTTTCAGATCTGCCCGGCACTCAGAGATAATTCTGTCCATCTGATCATCTGTTCTATCCTGGTTTAAATGGAACAGCCCAAGTTTTTTAACATTGGCTTTGATTCCAAGATCCAAAACATCCTGAATAGAAGAATGCCCCCAATTATTTTTTAGTTTATATTCTGCATTGGTGTATTCTCCATCATGAAACAGGAGATCCACATTTCGTGAAAAATCCAGATATGCATCAAATCCAACACCTTCAGGATGGTCAAAACCCAGCTCATTATCAGTTAAAAATACAAAGGATTTCCCGTCTTCAGTGAATTTATATCCCAGGCCGCCACCGGTGTGGCTGGTTGGAATGGTTTCTATATGGATAGACCCAATGTTAAATTTATCATTCAATGTCTTATCAAATTTGATATCTGCTATCAGATCCTCTAAACCAATTGGGAAAGATGGCAGGTTCATAACTTTATTTAATACATCCTGGGTATCGATGTTTTTAAATTTCCGGTCCTGAATTATTATTTTTACTTTTTTGAAAAGCAGCGGCCTGAAAAAAGCAAAACCGTGGATATGATCCCAATGGGCGTGTGTAAAAAGAAGATAATACTGGTTGATCTGTCTTTCAATTAAGGACTTACCCAGGCGGCGGATGCCTGTCCCTGCATCAATAATAATCGTTTCTCCTGATTTTGCAGTAATCTCAATGCAGGTCGTATCTCCTCCATATTTGGAGTATTGATCACCTGACACAGGTATTGATCCTCTTGAGCCCCAACATTTAATATCCATTATTCTCCTGTATCACAACATAAATTCTTCGTCCACTCAATAATTGAATTTTTTATGCGTTGAATAAATTATCAAACTTTTTTCATACTCACAGGTTGACAACTCTGTGAGTTTTGCTTAGGAAAATACAATGTGTTTTTAAAATAAATGAGAAATGATTATATAAAAAGGGGAATGATTATATGGTACAACTTATCGCTGACAGACGTGATGTTGATTTTGTCTTGCATGAGCAGATCGGAATGGTTGAACATGAATTGTTTGAAGAATTCAATAAAAAAACAATAGACTTGATTGTTTCTGAGGCTAGAAACCTTGCTATCAAAGAAATCCTTCCCACGTTTAAGGATGGGGATGAAATCGGATGCAAACTTACAAAAGGAAAGGTTATTGTCCCAGAATCTTTTAAACGGGCCTGGAATTTATATTGTGAAGGAGAATGGCTGGCCATGTGTGATGACCCTGAAGTTGGCGGTCAGGGAATGCCAAAACTCATCGGATGTGCTGCCCTTGAATACATGGTGGGAGCGAATTCTGCATTTATGCTTTACTACGGCATGACACACGGTGCGGCCAAGTTGGTGGAAGCCTTTGGTAATGATGAACAAAAAAAACTTTACATGAAAAAAATGTTTGCAGGCATTTGGGGCGGAACCATGCTTTTGACTGAATCAGATGCAGGATCTGATGTAGGAGCGCTCACCACCACTGCAACAAAAAAAGAAGATGGAACCTATTCCATTCAAGGATCAAAAATTTTTATCTCTGCCGGCGAACATGACCTTTGCGAAAATATCATTCACCCGGTGCTGGCAAGAATTGAAGGAGCACCTGCAGGGACTAAGGGGATTTCCCTTTTCCTGGCTCCTAAATACACTGTCAATGAGGACGGCAGCCTGGGGGATTTCAATAATATCGTATGTACAGGTCTGGAACATAAAATGGGAATTCACGGAAATGCCACTGCCTCTCTTTCCCTTGGAGAAAAAGGTGAATGTATCGGCACCCTTCTGGGTGAAGAAAACAAAGGCATGCCGGAGATGTTCCAAATGATGAATGAAGCCCGTGCATTTATCGGAATGCAGGGGTTTGCCGTGGCATCTGCCTCTTATATGTATGCCCTTGATTATGCCAGAAACAGGATTAAGGGAAGACATCTTCTGGCTGGAAAAGATCCGGCAGCAAAAAGTGTTCCCATTATTCAGCATCCAGATGTTAAACGCCAGCTTCTGAATATGAAAGTCTATACAGAAGGGATGCGATCTTTAATATATTATTATGGCAAATGCTCTGATATTGTCCAAACAACTAAGGACGAACAACTCAAAACAGATACCAGTTGTTTGATTGAAGTTTTAACGCCCCTGGTTAAAGGCTATGTCACAGACAGGTCCCTGGAAGTTTGTTCCCACGGCGTACAGGTATATGGAGGCTACGGCTATATTAGTGAATTCCCTGTTGAACAGCTGATGAGAGATTCAAGGATTTGTATGATTTATGAAGGCACCAATGGTATCCAGGCCATGGATCTTATCGGCAGAAAACTTTCCATGAATAATGGAGAGAGTTTTCAATATTTTATTGATAGGATGAAAGAAACCATTGAAAATACCAAAGGAATTTTAGGCATTGAAGATTTGGTTGAAAAGGTTAACCATGCAGTAACAAGGCTTGAAACCCTGGCCCGGCAAATTGGACAAAGAGCCAGATCTGAAAAAGCATTCAATGCATATACCTTTGCCCATCCCTTCCTTGAAGTAACCGGAGATGTCACCTTTGCATGGATGCATCTGTGGAGAGCATCTGTGGCTGCACCTAAGCTTGCTAAGAAAGTCGGCAGCCTGGATAAGAACGCTGTTGCAGCCAAGGCCTTAAAAAACAAGGATGCCGCCTTTTATGCAGGTCAGATTGAATCTGCAAAATTTTTTATTAATACCCTTCTTCCATCAAGTTATGGTAAGATGGACGCTATCGCCGAAGGCGACTCCAGTGTGGAGGATATTCTGGACGTGTCTTTTGGATCAAAATAAACTATTTTTTATGGAGTGGAACAAACATGTTTGACTATCTGAAAAAAGGCCTCTTAACAGGCGTTGGGCTGGCCTTAAGATCCAAAAATGAAATCGAAGATCTGGCAAAAGAATTTGCTGAAAAATCAAAAATGAACCAGGATGAAGCAAAAGAGTTTCTCGCGGATTGTCAGCAAAAATATGAAGATGCTAAAACCGGGTTTGATAAAAAAATTGAAGGAACCATTGAAAAGATACTTTTAAAGCTGGACCTGCCGTCAAAGTCAGATATAACAGATCTTAACAAGAGGATTGACGATCTGACAAAAAAATTGTCTGATCAAGCATAAGAAAACCCAGGACTTTTTATGCTGAGTATTAAAAATATTGGCAGGGTGAGCAAACGATACCGGCATCTGAGACGGTATCAGCAAATCATTGGCATCATTCTAAAATATGGCTTTGGAAATATCATTGATTCAATGCATATTGACCATTACATTGAATCCGGCCGCGAGCTTATCCCCTTTGTTAAAAGCCACGAAAAAGTTGAAAAACTTTCTAAAAACCAGCGAATCAGAATGGTATTTGAAGAACTCGGGCCCACCTTTATCAAGATGGGCCAGGTTCTTTCCTCCCGACCCGACCTTATTCCCGTTGACCTTTTAAATGAACTCGCACAACTACAGGATCATGTCCCGCCCGTTGGATTTGAACATGTAAAAGCAATTATTGCATCTGAATTTGGCAGGCCCTATGACAAAATTTTTAAATCAATAGAAGAAATACCTTTTGCCAGTGCTTCCATAGGTCAGGTACACAGGGCACAGATCAACAACAATGATCAGATTGCCGTAAAAATCCAGAGACCCGGTATTCAGAAAATCATTGAAACAGATTTAGAAATTATGCTTCACATAGCTTCCATAATGGAAAATAATATTGAGGAGGCTGCTTTTTTCAAACCCGTAAAAATTGTTGAAGAATTTGCTAAAACTCTCGGGAAAGAGCTGGACTACACCATTGAAGCATCCAACATGGAGAGGATGGCCGAACAATTCAAAGATGATAAAACCATTTATATCCCAAAAGTTTATTTTGCCGAATCAAGCCAACGTGTATTGGCTATGGAATATATCCATGGAATCAAATCAGATGATGTGGATGCGATCAACCTTGCCGGGCTTGACAAAAAATTGATCACAAGGCGCGGGGCTGATTTCTATATGAAACAGGTGTTTGAGCATGGATTTTTTCATGCTGATCCCCATCCAGGCAATATTTTTATTCTGGAAAGAAACCGCATCGGTCCCGTGGACTTCGGCATGGTAGGATTTGTGGATCATCACACCCAGGAGGTATTTGTTGATCTAATCCACAGTATTGCCACAAACAACTTTAAACTCACGGCAAGGCTTTTATGCGAGCTTTCTGAATACGAAATCCAGCCAGACCTGGTACTGCTTGAAAAAGATGTGTCCTTATTTGTATCCACTCACCTTTTAAAAACAATAAAAAATATTAAAACCGCCAAAATGGTTAACCAGTTTCTTGAACTGTGCGCAAATCATAAATTAAAGATTCCCCCGGATTTTTTTTTAATGATAAAAGCATTTATATCCATAGAGGGACTTGCCAAAAAACTTGATCCTGATTTTGACATGATTTCCCATGCAATCCCCTATGTAAAGGCTGCAAAGCACAGAAAATTTACCCCATCAAGAATGGTTAAGGATTTTATGGGGATTGCAAGGGAATCTTATAAATTGTTTGAAATCTTCCCCACAGATGCCGTTGAAATCCTGCGGCTGACAAAATCTGGAAAACTATCTTTCAATTTGAAAATTGAAGGATTTGATAAAATGTTGAACACACAGGATCAGACGAGCAATAGAATTGCTTTTTCTATCATTATAGCTGCATTGATATTAGGATCAGCAATGCTCATCAATTCCAATGTTCCACCGCTTCTTTTCGGAGTATCTATAATCGGAATTGCCGGATTTTTTGCCGCTGCTGTCATGGGGATCTGGCTTTTGGTCGCCATCATCCGAAAAGGACGTCTCTGACCTGCCTTTTAAAAGCTTATCTATTACCCCTTACCTCTTGTTGGACAGATTTTAAACAATGGACATTTTTCACAGCGCGGTTTTTTAGCATCGCAGATTTCCCTTCCAAAATAAATCAATTGAAGAGATAAATCGCTCCAGGATGTCTTGGGTATCATCTCCATTAATTCATATTCAATTTTTACAGGATCCCGGCTTTTTGTCATACCAAGTCTTCTGGAAATCCTCAATACATGAGTATCCACGACAATTGTCTGATGACCAAAGGCCGCCGACAAAACAACATTGGCAGTTTTCCTGCCCACCCCGGGCAAGGCAGTAAGTTTGGTTAGGTCATCCGGCACTTTTGCCTGATGTTCATTAAGTACGGCAAGGGCACAGGCTTTAATATTTTTAGCTTTATTATTATAAAAGCCCGTAGAATATATTATTTGTTTAATGCCGTTTAAAGGGGCCTGAGCTAATCCCTCGGGATCAGGATATTTTTCAAACAAGTTTTTGCATACTTTGTTCACCTGGATATCTGTGCACTGGGCTGACATAATGGTAGCAATGAGCAGTTGAAAAGGTGTTTCATGTTCAAGCTGAGTCTTGACAACAGGGTATCTTTCTCTTAGAGTTTTAATAATTGTTTTTATTTTTGATGCATTCAATATCATGGAATGGTTATATATGAAGATTGATGAAACCTCAAGCCAGCCTAAAGACCAAATTAAAAATCGGACTAAAAATCAAATTAAAGGACTGGGTCTATGTTCAGGCGGACTTGACAGTATTATGTCCGCCCTTTTACTTCAACGCCAGGGAATTTTTGTTACCTGGATTTGCTTTGAGACCCCTTTCTTTTCATCTGAATCAGCCCAAAAAGCTTCTCGCATGACCGGTATCCCGCTGATTACACTTGATATTACAAGTGATTATATGGAAATGATGAAAAGCCCCAAGGCTGGTTTTGGAAAAAACATGAATCCCTGCATGGACTGCCATACCATGATGTTTTCAAAGGCAGGCGAAATCTTAAAAAATGAAGGCTTTCATTTCCTGTTCAGCGGTGAAGTATTGGGCCAGAGGCCCAAATCCCAAAATAAAAATTCATTGCGATATGTAGAAAAAAATTCAGGTTTTGACGGGCAAATTTTAAGACCTTTATGTGCAAAATTGTTACCGGAAACATTTGTCGAGCAAAAGGGCCTGGTTGACAGACAAAAACTCATGGATATCTCAGGTAGATCGAGAAAAGTCCAAATGCAGATGGCAAAAGATTTTGGGATTAAAGAATACCCTGCCCCTGCCGGTGGGTGCCTTTTAACTGATAAAATATTTTCCAGCAGACTGAAAGATTTGATGAATACTCAAAAATTTTTTAATAAAAGAGAGCTTTATTATTTAAAATATGGAAGGCATTTCAGACTGGATTCAAAAACAAAAGTTATTGTGGGGCGCTCGGAAAAGGACAATCAGCATCTGCTTGACTATTTTGAAAAAGACAAAGATATTTTATTAAACCATGCAAGGTTGCCGGGGCCTGATGTAATTCTTACAGGAAACGCCACCAAAAATAATATTCTGACTGCGGCCATGATCTGCGCAAGCTATACAAAATCCAATTTAGGAGAAAATACAGATATTAAAGTTTCAAAAAAGGGCATTGAAACCATCCTTTACGTCAAAACAATCAAAGCGTTGGAGTTTAAAAAATTGATGATATAATTATCTCCACAAAGATTCAATGTAATTTTGCTTTTAACTGACCACATGCAGCTAAAATATCTGCACCTTTGCTTTTTCTTATAATTGCTGTGAAATTTTTGTCGAGTAAAACCTGTAAAAATTCACTCGTTTGATTTTTAGACGGGCATTTAAATTCACTTTTGTCATATTCATTAAAGGGTATCAGATTTACCTTTGCTTTAATCGGAGCCAAAAGCTTTGCAAGCCTGAGTGCATCCTCTTTTGTATCATTGATGCCTTTCATTAAGATATATTCAAAAGTAATCTTCTTCCTTGGTTTCATGGTAAAGGATTGACATGCCTTAAGCAATTGGTTTAATGGATACTTTTTATTGATGGGCATCAAGCGGGATCGCATCTCATCTGTAGTTGCATTTAAAGATACAGCCAGATTCACATCCGTATCAAGGCCCAATTGTGTGATTTTCGGTACCAGGCCACAGGTAGAAACCGTTACCCGTTTAGATGAAAATTTGAGCCCATAATCACTATCTGTGATAATCTCTAATGCCTTTACAAGATTTTTATAATTGGCAAGGGGTTCCCCCATTCCCATGAACACGATATTGGAAAGTTTTTTAGGATCAAGATTTTTTTTAATCAGATAATACCTTGCATCCCTTATCTGGGCAATTATTTCAGAAATATTTAAATTCCTGATGAATCCACCTTTGGCAGTTAGACAAAACTGACAATTCTGAACACATCCGACCTGCGAAGACACACAAAGAGTGAAATGATCTTTTTCAGGAATCAGTACGGATTCAATATGCTGTCCATCAAAAAGTCTATACAAAAATTTTTCAGTCCGATCAACAGAAGTCAATTTTTCATCCATAATGAGGCGTTGAATATAAAAATTATCTTCCAGCTTTTTACGCAAATCCTTTGATAGATCCGTCATCTGTTCAAACGCATCTGCCTGCTGAATGTATAGCCACTTGAATATCTGACCGGCTCTGAACGGTCGAATACCGTTGTTATCAAACCATTCAGCAAGATCATCCCTTGTAAAATTCAGTATGTTTTCCATTTATTTTTATCTACCTATAGTTAATATTTTCTTGACATATCACGGAATATATACTAATTTCAATGATTTGATTTGATATTTTGGGGTTGGTCTCTTTATGTTTGAAAATTTGAGTGACAGACTTGATTCGGTCTTTAAAAAGCTAAAAGGTCACGGCACACTGAATGGAAAGAACATCGATGATGCTCTTAAGCAGGTGCGAATGGCTTTGCTTGAGGCTGATGTCAATTATAAGGTTGCAAAATCTGTTATTTCAGATATAAAAGGCAGGGCTTTAGGCCAGGAAGTAATGCAAAGCCTTACTCCTGGTCAGCAGGTCATAAAAATTGTAAACGATGAATTTACCAGAATGATGGGCTCTAAGCATCAGGGCTTGAATCTTGATGGAAAGTCCCTGGGTTCTGTTATGCTTATTGGCTTACAGGGTTCTGGTAAAACCACAACAGCAGGGAAACTTGCGCTATATCTTCGGAACGAAGGCAGAAAACCGTTCCTGGTACCGGTGGATGTTTACAGACCCGCGGCAATTGATCAGTTAAAAAAGATTGGAAATCAACTTTCAGTTCCAGTATTCCAATCAACAACTGATATGAAGCCTTTAAAAATTTGTCAAGATGCACTATTGGAAGCCAGGAAATTAGGATGCGACACCTTATTACTGGATACCGCTGGAAGGCTGCATCTTGATGAAGAATTAATGGCTGAGTTAAAGGGCATCAAAAAAGGGTTAAATCCATCAGAAATCCTTCTTGTTGCAGATGCCATGACAGGTCAGGATGCCGTTAATATTGCCGGGGCATTTGACAAGGCACTTGATCTTACCGGGGTTGTACTGACAAAAATGGATGGTGATGCTCGCGGTGGTGCAGCACTTTCCATAAAAGCTGTTACCGGCAAACCGTTAAAATTCATCGGTGTGGGTGAAAAGTCAACGGCGCTGGAAGTATTTCATCCCGACAGGATGGCCTCCAGAATTCTGGGGATGGGAGACACGCTTTCATTTATTGAAAAGGCCCAGGAAGCGGTTGACCAAAAAGAGGCCAAAGCGATTGAGAAAAAGCTAAGAAAGAATGCCTTTACCCTGGAAGATTTTAAAAACCAGATGAAATCTGTCCGGAAAATGGGATCAATAAAAGATCTTATTGGAATGTTGCCGGGGATGAATAAAAAGCAGCTTAAAGGTTTAAATATTGATGACAAAGAATTTGCAAGGATTGAAGCAATTATCAATTCAATGACTCCTGAAGAAAGACGTATCCACGCCATTATCAAGGGGTCAAGGAAAAAAAGGATTGCCAGTGGGAGCGGAACCTCGGTTCAGGAAGTTAATAAGCTTTTAAAAAGCTATACCCAGTCCATGAAAATGATAAAGAAGTTTAATAAAGGTGGCATGCGATCATTGAAAAACATGCTGCCATTTTAAGGAGAAAAAAAAGAATATGTCCGTAAGAATCAGATTGACCAGAAAAGGCACAAAAAAGAAACCTTTTTACAGAATAGTGGCAGCTGACATTGAAAAACCCAGAGATGGTAGGTTCTTGGAACTTCTAGGCACCTACAATCCAATGGTTGAGCCGGCTGAAATTACGTTGAAAGAAGAAAGAATAATGTATTGGTTGGGCGAAGGGGCTAAGCCCTCAACAACCGTCCAGAGTATATTAAAGAAGCAGGGAGTCAGCCAAGCTTAAGCAACTGCTGTTTTATATGCAACTCAAGGTATTCTCAACACCTTTATTTAAGGAGATCTATTTATGAAAGAGCTGATAGAATACATTGCAAAAGCGCTGGTAGACAATCCTGATCAGGTTCAAGTTTCAGAAGTTAGTGGAGATCAAACTTCTGTTTTAGAACTTAAGGTGGCAAAAGAGGATCTGGGCAAAGTAATCGGTAAGCAGGGGAGATCGGCACGGGCCATGAGAACAATTTTAAGTGCAGCATCCACCAAGCTTAAAAAACGCACGGTTCTTGAAATTATCGAATAGATGATGAACAAAGAAACTTCGTTTACTATAGGCAAGGTAACCGGAGTTCATGGACTCAATGGCAATCTTAAGGTTTGGTCCTTTGCAGAGTCGGTTAATACCTTTTGTCCGGGCATAAGCGTTCTTTTAAAATCAGCCGAGGAACAAGGCGAGATATTTACTATCCTTAAGGCATTGCCCCATAAAAAAGGGATCATACTTTCCCTTGAAGGGATTGACAGCCGAAATCTTGCAGATGACCTCATAGGAAAAGAGATTCTCATTGACCGGGATCAATTGCCGGAACCGGAAAAAGATACATGGTATTGGCAAGATCTTTTGGGGCTTGACGTGGTTGATCATCAAAAAGGGTTTATCGGCAAGATAACAGATATTATCCCAACTGGCGCAAACGATGTTTTAGTTGTAACTGACAAGGACAAGGAAACCCTGGTGCCCATGCATAAACACTTTGTTGAATTGGTTGATATTGAAAAAAAGACCCTGCTGACAACGCTGCCTGAGGATTACTAATGGACTTTACCGTATTGACCCTGTTTCCGGAACTCATCAGCTCTTTTTTTGAGCATGGCATGATTTCAAGGGGTGTTGAAAAAGGACTGATAAAAGGGCATTGCATTAATATCAGGGATTTCTCAACAGACCGCCATAACACTGTTGATGACAGACCATATGGCGGCGGGAGCGGCATGGTAATGAAGCCGGAATCCTTACAGTCCGCCATTTTATATGCAAAAAAAAAGACCCCCAAATCACAGGTGGTATTAATGACCCCCCAGGGGAACCGGTTCAGCCATAAAAAGGCATTTGAATTTGCATCTGAAAATAAAGGGCTCATTTTTGTATGTGGAAGGTATGAAGGGATTGATGAACGGATATATACTACGCTTGTTGATGAAGAGATCTCCATTGGGGACTATGTCATGACCGGCGGAGAGTTGGCATCCATGGTCATCATTGATTCAATAGCCAGGTTAATCCCGGGCGTATTGGGAAGTTGTGAATCTTTTCAATCAGATTCATTTATAGATGACAGGCTTGAGTATGCACAATATACAAGGCCTGAAGAATTTGAAGGGCTAAAGGTTCCCGGGGTGTTATTGTCAGGGGACCATGAAAAAATAAGATTGTGGAGAAAGAGATCTTCTCTTGAACGGACATTTTTAAAACGACCAGACCTTTTACAAAAAGGCAAACTTACTGCTGAAGAAAAAAAAATTTTAAAGCAATGGGGTCAGGAGTTGGAAAGCCTTGTTAGAGAATAACCTTTACGTGGCATTGATCCATTTTCCTGTAATGAACAAGAAAAATCAACCCATTGGATCAGCCCTGACCACCATAGATTTGCATGATATTGCAAGGGCATCCATCACCTTTGGTGTAAAAGGATTTTATGTTATAACCCCTTATGAAGACCAGGCAACACTGGCCAATCAGGTGGTTGAGCACTGGACAAAAGGAGTTGGCGGCAAGTTAAACCCGTATAGGAAAAATGCTCTGGAACTTATTCGGGTGACCAAAACAATTGAGGATGCGGTATCCTCAATCGAACAGGAAAGAAATGAGCCGGTTGTGACCATTGCCACTAGTGCAAAAGTGATACCCGGCTCAATAACAATAGAAGCATTACGGCAAAAGCTTGATAAGAAAGCTTCCCATGTCATTATTTTTGGAACGGCATGGGGACTGGCAGATGAATTGATTGATACCTGTGATTTTATTTTAGATCCGATTTTCGGGAACACTGATTACAATCACCTTTCTGTCAGGTCTGCTGCATCAATTTATTTAGACAGGATTATAAATGGCAGATAAGATACTTTGTGTTTGCTAAATGGGAAGGCTATTAGGAGGAACAAATGAGTAATATAATTGAAAAATTAGAAAAAGAACAATTACGTCTTGATATCCCTGCATTTGACTCAGGTGATACTGTAATAGTGCATGTAAAAATCAAAGAGGGTGAAAAAGAGCGTATCCAGCTATTCCAGGGCGTAGTGATTAAAAAAACTAAAGGATATGCCAGTGCCCGCTTTACAGTAAGAAAAATTTCCGGAGGTATTGGTGTTGAAAGAATATTTCCGCTTTTTTCCCCTGCCATTGATAAAATTGAAGTGGTAACAAAGGGACGGGTTAGACGATCCAAACTCTATTATCTTAGAAATCTTCGAGGTAAGGCAGCCAGGATCAAAGAGAAACGGTTTGCTTAAAAAATCCTTAAAAGGTTTCGCGGATGTGGCAATTTGAACACAAAGCAAAAACCCAAGGGTATAAAATAATAGCAGGTGTTGATGAGGCCGGCAGGGGACCCCTTGCCGGCCCTGTCGTGTCTGCTGCTGTTATCCTGCCGCATGATTTTGCATGTATTGGGATCAATGATTCCAAAAAGCTGTCAGAAAAAAAAAGGAATGCTCTCTTTCCCATCATCAAGGAAAAAGCTATTGCTGTATCTACTGGAATCGCCTCGCACCATGAGATAGATCAAATTAATATTCTCCAGGCATCCTTGCTTTCCATGAAACGTGCTGTTGAGAATCTTTCAAACCCACCTGATTTTATTCTCCCGGATTTTCTTCTTATAGACGGTAAATTCCCCATCAACATGGACATTGACCAAGCAGCTTTGATCAAAGGAGATTCCAGAAGCATTTCCATTGCTGCCGCATCGATTATAGCAAAGGTCACAAGGGATGCCATTATGGCATCACTTCATAAAATATACCCCCAGTATAATTTTATCAGACACAAAGGTTACCCAACCAAAGCACACAAAGAAGCCATATTAAAGCATGGGCCCTGCCCAGTCCACAGGTGTACTTTTAAAGGGGTAAAAGAGGTGATTTGTGCACGATGACCGAAAAAATCTGGGGCGTCGTGGTGAAACTGCAGCAACTGCCTTTGTCCAGGCCAGAGGATTTAAAATTCTTGAAACCAACTATCAAACAAAAATAGCTGAAATTGATATTATTGCACGAGACAAGGACTGCATCTG
>FLOH01001009.1_pt1 | contig 47605 bp, 56 predicted proteins | sample 756751 | NCBI WGS metagenome assembly FLOH01 (sample SAMEA4026879, study PRJEB14308) | marine metagenome | biome: coastal water; material: water | depth 74 m | reverse complement strand
TACGCTTGCATCCTTGAACGACATGCGCAAGATGCAGGTTTCGGGGTTCTACCGCGACGTTGAAGTGGTTCCTGCTCAAAAAGAAATGTCTGAAATCTCGGAGATAACGGACAAGATTGGTGGTTTTGAGCCGTCGAACATTGACTACAATTGCACACTTTTGGAGTGTCACGTCGACCTTGACCTTGACGGTTATGAGGACGTTGACGCAGACGGCGAGCCGACGGGGATTAAGATCCCTTACGTTGTGACGTTGTCCTCGGACAACGGGCAGGTTTTGTCAATTCGTCGTAACTACCGCGAGGAAGACGAGCGCAAGAAAAAAATTTCGTATTTCACGCACTACAAGTTCTTGCCGGGGTTTGGGTTCTATGGCTTAGGCCTGATCCACACCATTGGGGGCCTGTCTCGCACTGCGACGTCGGCGCTTCGGCAGTTGATTGACGCGGGCACGCTTTCGAACCTTCCTGCGGGTTTCAAGGCCCGCGGCCTACGGATCGCGGACACGGACGATCCTTTGCAGCCGGGCGAGTTCCGGGACGTCGACGCGCCGGGAGGCGCGATCCGCGATTCGATCATGCCGTTGCCGTTTAAGGGTCCGGACGCGACATTGTTCAACCTTTTGGGTTTTGTGGTGCAGGCGGGTCAGCGCTATGCGACGATTACGGACTTGAAGGTTGGCGACGGCAATCAGCAGGCACCCGTTGGCACGACAATTGCAATGTTGGAGCAGGGCACGCGCGTAATGAGCGCTGTCCACAAGCGTTTGCACTATGCGATGCGCCAAGAGTTTAAGATTTTGGCGCGTCTAATGTCTGAGACGCTTCCGCAAGAGTATCCTTATACGATTGCTGGTGGTGATGAATCAGTAATGGCAACGGACTTCGATGACAAAGTAGACGTACTTCCTGTCAGCAACCCAAACGTTTTCAGCCAAGCGCAGCGGATTGTTTTGGCGCAGACCAAGATGCAGTTGGCGGTGCAAGCGCCTGAGATGCACAACATGCACGAAGTTTTCCGTGACATGTACGAGGCGTTGGGCGTAACGGACATTGACCGGATTATGAAGGTTATTCCGACGGAGGAGCCGGTGCCTTTGGATCCGGCGCAAGAAAACATCAACGCTCTGGACATGCTGCCCTTGAAGGCGTTTGAGGGTCAGGACCATCAGGCGCACATTATGGCGCACATGATTTTTGGCGGGACTCCGATGATTGGTGCAATGCCGCCGGTGGCGATGGCGCTTCAGAAGCACATTTTGGAGCACGTTCGCATTGCTGCGCAGGAGCAGGCGGCGGTCCAGTATCTTCAGGGCCGCCAGCAGGCGGGTATGCAGCCCGCCAACGAGCAAGAGATGCTGGCGGTCGAAAAGCTTACGGCGCAGCTTGTCGCGCAGGGCATGCAGCAGCTCAAGGACCTGTCCGGCCAGCTTTCCGGCGCAGGAGCCCCGGACCCGCTGGTGCAGCTCAAGGAGCAGGAGCTCTCGCTCAAGGCCCAAGAGGCGCAGGCCGACAATCAGGTCGACATGGCCAAGTTGCAGCTCGATCAGCAAGGTCAGGCGATGCGCGGTCGGCAGTTTCAGCAGCGGTTGCAGTCTCAGGAAGAGCAGACGGCGGCTCGTATTCAATCGGCCATGGACCGTGAGATACTTAAACAGCGAGGGCAAACCCAATGATGAGCAAGAGTTTAAATTACGCCTATCCGCGTAAATATGCCGAAGGTGGCGACGTGGCTCCGGATACGCGTCGACGACTGGAGTTTACCCCTAGCGACGACAGTGGCAACAGCTTTAGATACGTCCTTTACGACGATAAAGGGCGGGAAGCGCAATCTGGGGTAACTCAACGCGAGTATGTTGAGTCCGGTCTTTTTGGGCCGGGCACCGATGAAAAATACAATGTATCTTTTTTAGAACAAGCGCCTGCTCCGCTTCCTCCCGAACCAGAAACCCCCACGGCTTCAGAACAGAAAAACACTTCTTACGCTTTTATGGATGCTGACGGCAATTCTTATAACATGGGAGACGCTCGTCCGGGTCACGACGGAACTAGCCTTGAGAGAGCAATAGCCAACGTACAAGAGTATTACGACTTTGCTCCGGGGTCGTTTACGGTCAGTGTTCCTTCAGAAAAACGGTTAGTGGGTACTTACGATTCGGATTCGGGGTCTTTTCAAGCGGCAACTTCCGATATGCGTGACCTCAACGGCTTCGGTCCCGGTGTGGACCTTATGCGTCCTGTGCCTGATGCGCCTGTTTTTGGAGGCCCGGTACAGCCGGTTGTTTCGCCTCCGGACCAGCCGGTTGCCTCGCCTCCGGAGGATCCAATCCTGTACTTTGGGCCTGACGAACAGCCCGTTTATGGCGGCATTTTTCCGGACCAGCCGGTTGTTTCGCCTCCCCCCATAGTGCAGCCTGTGTCTGATCCGCAGGCCCGGACGTACTTTCCTTTTGATAGGCCTGCGGGGGACCCGGGCGGTTCTCGTACATATGGCCCCGGAACGCCGGGTGTGACATACGCCCCTCCCACAACCTACACGCCTCCCCCGGTGCAACCTGTCGTCCCAGAGAGCATTCCCGGCGTGGGATTATCGCCCGTGAATTATGGCTCGTATCAAGTGTATTCGCCTCCGGGTCTTCCGGAACAGTCGGCTGCGGACACGCGGGCCGCGGGCTATAACGCCACGTTGCAGCGTTTTGCAAATTCGCCTTTTGTTCGACCCGAGGGGATTATGGGCTTGCAACTGGGCGGTCTAAAACTGTCGTAACAAAGGAGATCGACATGAAAAGCAAGGTAAAGTTTAAGGGCGCTCCGGCCAGCAAAACGCCGAAGGCTATGAAGTGCGGTGAAATGCGGCCTGCGCCAATGGCTGGAAAGCCTTCGCGCAAGACGGTCCGCGGTGCGGGTGCCGCGACTCGCGGCAAGAGCTACACGGGGTAAGCTTGTGGACCTCGTGCTTTGGAATGTAGCTCTTACCGGCGTTTTGACCCTTGTCAGTTGGTTTGCCAAAACCATGTGGGCGGAGCAGCAGCGGCTTAACATTTTGTTAAACCGGACACGCGAGGAAGTGGCGCGAGACTACGTGACCAAGGCGGAGGTCCATGCCGACATCAATCGGGTAATGAACCGGCTCGAGCAGCTTGACACAAAGCTAGACAGGTTAATTGAACGGTAAGCGGGGGGTTTCTGGTGACACCGGAATGGCTGGACCGCTGGAGAATATGGCCGAGGCTTATCATCACGCTCTACGGCTTTGCGTTCTACCGAGCAACGGAATGGTTTATGGCGCTACCTGATCCAACTAACGCGCAAGCTGGTTTTGTGAGTGTTGTGGTGGGAGCCGGTGCAGGTTTTTTTGGGATATATGTCAATGGCAAAGCAAGTGCTCCTAGTGTGCCTCCTGCTCGCTCTGACGAGTTGCAGTAAGATACCTCTCGGGGTGCTCGGCGGCGGTGGTCCCAACGTGGCGGCTAACACGCAAGTCGGGCGCGAGAACGTTCAACAAGCGGTGGCGCAGCAAACTCGCACAAGCGCGGGGCGCGACATTGTTACTACGAAGCGGGAGGTTGAGGCCAATCAGGTGGACGCGGTGACGATCAACAACGACCGCGTGCCGATTTGGCTGATTGCGGCGCTTGTGATAGGGTGGCTTGCACCTAGCCCCACTGAGATTGGACGCGGGTTGCGCGGATTATTTTCTAAAGGAAAACGACATGGGATTTAGACTTTCAGATCGCAGCCTGAGCACACTGCAGGGCGTCGACGAGCAACTCGTAGCGACCGTCAAGCTGGCAATCTTGCTGACAAAGGTCGATTTCGGCGTGATTTGCGGCCTCCGTACCATTGAGGAGCAGCGGGTTCTTGTGGACAAGGGCGCAAGCAAGACTATGCGATCCAAGCACTTGGACGGAAAAGCCGTCGACCTAATGGCCTATATCGGGAGCCGCGCGTCGTGGGAACTGAACCTCTATGACGACATCGCCGACGCGATGAAGCAGGCCGCTGTAGAAACCGGGGCCGTTCTGTGCTGGGGTGCCGCGTGGCACATCCCAGACATTCGCAAATATGTGGGCACTATGGAAGACGCTATGAACGACTATGTGGACTTACGTCGCAGCCAAGGCAAGCGTCCGTTCATCGACGGCCCGCACTTCCAGATCGCATAATGCCGTAGAATGTCCTAGTAAATCGTATATCGCTTGTGTTATGTTAAAAGCGACATGTTGCAAAGCGGGGGGGACATGGATATTTATTTGGCCGAAGCGGTCTTTCGGGTTATTCGGGAGCGCCGTCAGGGGATAACGGACTTGATGATATACGGAAACGTCAAGTCTATGGAGCAGTATCGTGAGCTCATGGGCAATTTTGAAGCCTTAAATCACGTGGAACAGGAACTCAAAAGCCTGCTAGATAAACAGGAGCGATCCAATGACTAATAGTGCCAAGGTGGATTTGTCCGCTGCAGCATCGGCAATAGCCGAAATGGTGGCCGCCGGGCCGCAAGGCGAGGTAAGCAACCTTGCGGACGTGTACACCACCAAAAAACCCCGACTTAACCCAGACGCGATTGGCGCAAGCCTTCTCGACCGTATGCCCGCCCCGACGGGCTGGCGTATTCTCATTTTACCCTACCGCGGCAAGGAGAAAACTTCGGGAGGCGTTCTTCTGCCAGACGAGGTGCAGGAAAAGAGTCAGGTTTCAACGCAGGTTGGCTATGTCTTGAAAGTGGGCCCTTTGGCTTACAAGGACGAAAGCAAGTTTCCAAACGGCCCTTGGTGCCAAGAGAAGCAGTGGGTCATGTTTGCCCGTTATGCGGGCTCCCGGTTCCAGATTGACGGCGGCGAGGTTCGAATCCTTAACGACGACGAAGTTCTTGCTACCATCCTTGAACCTGAAGACATTCACAACTTTTGAGGCACGATATGACAGACAACAGCCAAGACCAGTACGACGACACTGCCGACACTGAAATTGAGATTGAAACCCCCGTAGACGATGATTCGGATGCCGACGATCAATTTAAGCAGGCGGAAGATGCGACGCAGAAACGCATTAACCGCCTGACTAAAAAAATGCGCGAGGCGGAGCGCCAGCGAGAAGAGGCAATTAAGTTTGCCCAGCAGGTGCAAAACGAATCGCAATCTCTCAAAAGCCGCCTGACCAATCTCGACACAAGTTATGTGAACGAGTATTCAACACGCGTTTCTACCCAGTTGTCTCAGGCTGAAGCGGAGATGTCCCGCGCCATGGAGATGGGGGACACAAAGTCCGTGGTAGAAGCTCAGAGGAAGCTGACGGCACTGGCCATTCAGGCGGATCGTGCCTATCAGGCCCGGTCGCAGCAGCAGCGTTCGGCCCAACAGGCCGCAGCGGCCCAACAGTATCAGGCAAGGCAGCCCATGCCCGCCCAACAGCCGCGTCGCCCGGATGCGAAAGCCGAGCAGTGGGCTTTGCGTAATTCTTGGTTTGGCCAAGACGAGGCAATGACTTACGCGGCCTTTGGGGTCCACAAAAGGCTTATCGAAGACGAAGGGTTTGACCCGCAGAGCGATGAGTACTATAATGAGCTTGACCGACGCATTTCTTCGAAATTTGGAGGTCACGCAAAATCGGCCAACCGACCCGCTCAGACGGTGGCAGGTGCCTCAAGGGCAGTTTCTTCTGGGCGCAGTGGGAGAAAGGTTCGACTCACCCCGAGCCAAGTCGCAATTGCGAAGAAATTGGGTGTGCCGCTTGAAGAATACGCGAAATACGTGAAGGAGTGATACAGATGAGCGACCTAGAAAATAACGCTGGTACGGGCATCAATCGTGCTTCTCGCGCCTCACAAACTCGGGAGAAACAGGCTGTTCGTAAGCCTTGGGCTCCCCCGTCTATGCTAGATGCACCACCTGCGCCTGATGGCTATAAACATCGTTGGATTCGCGCCGAAACGCGTGGTTTTGATGATACAAAGAACATCAGTGCTAAGTTAAGGGAAGGTTATGAACTGGTCCGTAAGGATGAGTACCCAGACTTTGAAAGCCCTATTGTTGAAACAGGTAAATATCAAGGTGTGTTTGGAGTTGGCGGATTGCTTCTCGCTCGGATTCCGGTCGAAACTGTGAAAGAAAGGACTGATTACTTCGCAGGTCGAAGTAAAGACCAGATGGACGCAGTGGATCATGACATGATGAGAGAGAATGCACATTCATCGATGACGATTAGCAAACCTGACCGTCAAACTCGTGTAACTTTCGGCGGCCCACAAAAATGAAATGGGCTGCCCCTTTAGGAGATAACTAAAATGGCAAATTCAAATACTGCCTACGGTCTTCGTCCTATCGGGCTAGTTGGTAGCGGTGCCAACTCTACTGGGGTAACTCAGTATGAAATCGCTTCCAACAATACCAATGTGATTTATCAGTATGAACTATGTGTACCTACTTCGGCAGGCACCATTGATCAAGCTGGTGATACCGCAGGCGGCACTACGCCTGCACTTGGTGTCCTGATGGGCGTAGAATACGTTGACTCGGTTTCAAAGAAACCAATCTGGATAAACTACTGGCCCGGTTCTGGCTCTGTAAGCGTGGATACTAATCATCCTGTAAAAGCTTTCGTTGCTGACAACCCAAACCAGTTGTTTAAAGTCGCGTCTGACGCATCACTAACTGATCGTGCTACCGCACTAACAGCAGTGTTCGCAAACGCATCGTTGGGAACTTCCGCCCGCTCTGGATCGAGCGGCGTAGGTAACTCAACATCCGCCTTGGGCGTGTCCACAATTGCAACTACGGCTACTTTGCCGTTGCGTATTGTAGGCATTCAGGACGACGCAGGTAACACCGACTTCACAGCCGCTGGTATCCCGCTGATCGTTCGTATTAACGCTCATTATAACGCTAACACAAGCCGTTTTGATTCGCAGACTACTGCGACTTCAACGGGCACATAGGAGGGTTAGATCATGGCTATTTCTCGCGCACAACTATCGAAAGAGCTTGAACCCGGCCTAAACGCCTTGTTCGGACTTGAATTTAATCGCTACGAAAATGAGCATTCTGAAATCTTTGAGGAAGAGTCTTCGGACAGAGCCTTTGAAGAAGAAGTGATGCTCGGCGGTTTCTCTACCGCACCTGTTAAAAATGAAGGTCAATCCATCAGTTTTGACGATGCTCAAGAGACTTACACCGCTCGTTACACTCACGAAACGATTGCGCTTGCATTCTCAATTACTGAGGAAGCAGTGGAAGACAATCTGTATGATCGTCTTGCATCGCGCTACACCAAAGCTCTGGCTCGCTCTATGGCCCAGACTAAGCAAATCAAAGCGGCAGCTATCTTGAACAATGCGTTCTCGACTGGTGTCAATGCGATTGGCGATGGTGCAGCACTTTGTTCCGCAGCTCATCCGTCTCTTTCTGGTAACCAAACCAATGTCTTGGCAGTTGCTGCCGACCTCAACGAAACTTCGTTGGAGCAGATGTTGATTGACGTTGCTGGTATGACAGATGAACGTGGCCTAAAGATCGCAGTTCGCGGCATGAAGCTTATTATACCTAAAGAGCTTCAGTTCATCGCAGAGCGAGTTATCAACTCGAACCTGCGCTCTGGTACTGCGGATAACGACCTTAACGCAACTAAGTCTATGGGAATGCTCCCTGACGGTGCGGTGGTAAACCACTTCCTCACTGACACAGATGCTTTCTTCATTAAGACTGATGCACCTAACGGCTTCAAATTCTTCAACCGTTCTGCCATTAAAACGGCAATGGAAGGCGACTTTGATACCGGCAACATGCGCTTTAAAGCACGTGAACGTTACTCATTCGGTGTATCCGATTGGCGTTGTGTTTACGGTACTCCCGGCGCTGCGTAACCTTACGGAAACGCGTTGTACTAGAAAGGGGGCTTCGGCCCCCTTTTTTTGCTTAATATTGACACCTAATGCTGTACAATGGTATGTTGAACCTATCGGGAAACATTCCGGTGAATCTGACAGGCCCGACTGACGATATGCAGACAGATTTGCCTTAAACTCGCATATGAGGAAAATATTATGGGCGCTACGACTTTTTCAGGTCCCGTCAAATCTCTCGGTGGATTTATTTCCGCTGGTTCTGGCAATGACATCAACATCACTGCTGATGACACTCTCACCGTACAAGGCTTTGCTGGTCGGATGCTTCGTGTAAACGACGCTGACTGCAAAATCACGTTGCCCACTATTGTGGCTACGACTCCTAACGACCCCACCGCCCCTGATCAGGCCAACAATATCGGCGCTTCTTTTAGCTTCTTTATTGAAACAACCGCGACTGACTTAGACATTAAGACAGACGGTACTGATAAGTTTGTGGGTGGTCTTTATACCGGCGTTGATGACGCTACGGGTAAAACGTTTATTTCGGGTGCGGCTAACGACGTCATCACTTTAAACGGTACTACTAAGGGCGGACTTGCCGGTTCAATGATCACCGTAACGGCCATTGCTTCAGCAAAATACGCTGTCACTGGTATTACGTTGGGTTCTGGTGTGCTAGTGACTCCTTTCGCTGACTCGTAATAGGAGAAACCGCATGTCAGGTTCAGATGTAAGATCGAAACGCGTAACCGCAACGGGATCACTAAGTGTTGGTCCCGCTCGGATTAGGCAGGTTCAAGTAAAAACAACGACGGGTTCTCCACGCCTTACGATAACGGACGGAAGCGGTGGCGCAGTTGCCTTGGACATGGATTTAAATGCCTCGGTAACGCACTCGGCTAACATCCCGTCTGACGGCATTCGAGTCTCTGATATCTGGGTATCTGCGGTAACCAACATTACGTCGGTTACTGTTTTTTACAGTTAAGGAGTCGTTTACGATCTTTTACGCGTAAGGCAACAAACAGGGTAGGTCAAAATGACCACGTCAGGTAACAAGACTTTTGAGCTGGATGTTACGGAGTACATTGAAGAGGCTTTTGAGCGTTGTGGCTTAGAGGCTCGAACGGGGTACGACATCCGTACGGCGAAAAGGTCTTTGAACCTGCTTTTGGCGGATTGGGCCAATCGCGGCTTAAACCGGTGGACCATAGCGCAAACCTCGGTGACGGTTGTTCAGGGTACGCGAGACTACCTTCTGGGTGCGGATACCATCGACATTCTGTCAGTTGTCGTGCGCCGTGACGGGACAGACTATGGCATAGACCGGATTAGCCGGGACGACTACCTGAACATTCCGGACAAGGATTCTCAATCCAGAGTGTCCCAGTTTTATGTAGACCGGCGGATTGATCCCGTTCTCAATGTTTGGCCCACCCCGGACAACAGCACGGACATCCTGATTTTTGATCGTCTTGTACGCATGGACGACGCGTCGGCCGCAACCAACACTCTTCAGATGCCGTTTAGGTTTTATCCAGCCTTGGCGGCTGGGTTGGCGTACTACATCGCGCTCAAACGCGCTCCGCAACGGGTTCAAATTTTGAAGGCTGTTTACGAGGAAGAGTTTGACCGCGCTGCGGCCGAGGACCGTGATCGGGCGTCTCTGCAGATACAACCGTTTGTAGGGTATCTCTGATGGCTAAGTTTGCGTCTGGCAAAAACGCGTATGGCATCTCGGACCGCTCTGGGCAGCGTTACAAGTTAAACGTGATGCGCAAAGAGTGGACGGGGATGCTTGTTGGCCCAGACGAGTTTGAGACGAAGCACCCCCAGCTTGAGCCGCGTCGCAAGGTTATTGACCCGCAGGCTCTGAAAAACGCACGTCCTGATCGAGTAGAGCCTTTAGATGTTTACGTGGGAGTACCCTTAGTGATTTCGCCTAACTTGCTCCCCGTTCAAGCGTTTACGCAAGTCGGAACAGTGACGGTGATTACATGAGTTTTACCTACGCGCAGCTACAGACCGCTATTCAAGACTACACAGAGAACTCTGAAACGTCTTTCGTTAACAATTTGTCCACGTTTATTACGCAGGCAGAGGAAAGAATACTTAAAAGTGTTCAGTTAAGCCTTTTCCGCAAGAATGTAAGCGGCGGTATGACCAATGCTAACCGTTTCTTGGCATGTCCTAGTGACTATTTAGCGCCTTTTTCCTTATCTTTTGTTGATGCCAGCAGTGATCACGTCTTTTTAGACTTTAAAGACCCTGATTATGTGCAATCTTTCAACCCAGACGCAACGACAGTCGGTTTACCCCGATATTACGCTGTTTTTGACGTTGACAACTTTATTTTAGGTCCTACCCCAAATGCGGCGTATGATGTAGAATTACATTACTTTTACAGACCTGCCAGCTTGACTGCGGGTGCTGCGGGCGGAACAACATGGCTTAGTGAGAATGCTTCGATAGCTTTATTGTATGGGTCTTTGATAGAAGCATACATATTCATGAAGGGCGAGCCTGACATGATGGCGCTATACGAGAAACGGTTTGCTGAAGCTATTTCCGGAATGAAGATGTTGGGCGAGGCTAAAGAAGTAACGGATGAATACCGTACTGGACAAGTTAGAAGGCCTAAACAATGAGTGCTTCAGCAGTAGGTAATGTATCAACTTTCAAGGTGGACGTACACACCACCAGTGGGAGAGGCTTTACACCAGAGGAGATTGCAGAGAGGTGTGCTAATAAGATCATAGCCATTTCTGACGACGCAAACCCTGCAATTAGGGCTCAAGCTCACGCTTTTCGAGGGGAGTTATTAAAAACCCTAGTATTTCACATGCGTGAGGCTATTAAGTCCGATAGAACCACTGTGTATAACGCTTTAACCGACGCAGGCCAAACAGAGCTTGCCCAATATATAAGGAGACTGTGACATGGCTTTTACCGGAAACTTCATGTGCACCAGCTTTAAGAAAGAATTACTGTATGGGGCCCACGATTTCGACGCTGTAACCGGCGATACATTTAAAATTGCGCTTTATACAAGTTCCGCGACACTTTCTGCGGCAACGACCGCGTATTCCGCGACTGACGAAGTTAGTGGGACTAACTACGTGGCAGGTGGAGAGGATTTAACCCCCGTAGACCCTACCTCGTCAGGGACGACCGCTTTGATGGATTTCGTAGACGAAACGTGGGCTAGCGCCACCATTACTGCTCGGGGGGCGTTGGTTTACAACACTACTCCGAACACGACGTCGATTGCTCTAACTAATCCAGCCGTGATTGTTCTGGATTTCGGTGGAGATAAGACATCGACGGCGGGTAACTTTACTGTAATTTTTCCAACGGCTGACTCGAGTACCGCGATTATTCGGATAGCATAATGGCCGACGTGACCGTCTACTTTCAAGGCTGGAATTCTGTCAGCCAAAGTTGGGGCGGTGGGCCGTGGGGCCAGACCGAGGCGCTTCCGGGGGCAATTGGAAGTGCGGGCACAGTAAGTGTTATCGCCGAGGCAAACACCCTCGTCACCGGATCAGCAGCAACTGCCAGTATTGGTGGAGTGACTGTTGCCGCAGAGGCAAACGCAAACGTCACGGGTGTGGCAGGAACGGGAGCTTTAGGTGCGGTTACCGTAGATGCCGCCGCTAATGTCCCTGTTACAGGTCTCTCCGCCACCGGGTTTGTTGGTGGGGTTACCCTTGTAGCTGCCTCAAACGTCTATCCGATAGGTCTTGCCGCAACCGCCCGCGTTGGTGGAGTTACGGTTACCGCAGGGGCAAACGAAAACTTAACCGGCGTCGTAGGCACGGGAAGTGTTGGCACAACGACGGTAACAACGGGACAAACCATACTCGTTACGGGTGTTCAGGGAACAGGACGGGTGGGTAGTGCCTCTGTTTTTGCTGGCGCTATCGCTAATGTAACAGGAGTCAATGCAACTGGGTCGGTTGGGACAGTGCTGGTTTATGGCCGTATTGTGCCGGACCAAGGCCCAACCTATACTGATATTACACCTAGTCAGACTCCGACGTGGACGGAGGGAGTGCCGGATCAAGTTCCGAACTATACTGATGTCACACCTAGTCAGACTCCGACGTGGACGGAGGGAGTGCCCAACCAGAGTGCGGATTGGACCAAAATAGCAGCGTGAGGAATTAAAGATGCCCAGTACATATACAGTAAACCTCGGGATTGAAAAACCGGCAACCGGTGAACAATCAGGTACATGGGGGGATACAGTCAATGATAACTCTAACATACTAGACGAGGCAATCAACGGCGCGGTTGAGATCGTCCTGGCTGCGGCGGGTTCTTCCGGGGCCCCCAACCAGATTGCCATTACCGACGGTTCGTCTTCTACCGGCAGAAATAAATGGATTCAGTTTGGTGACAGCGGAGACTTAGGCGCTTCGGTCTACGTTCAGCTTATACCTAACGATGCTGAGAAAATATGTTTTATTCGAAATAGTCTTTCGGGTAGCCGCTCTATCTTTCTTTTCCAAGGCACTTATGACGTAAGTAACGATCTTGAGATCGCTGCTGGCACTGACGTGACTGTTAAATTCAACGGCGGCGGAACAGGTGCTACTGTCGTAAACGTATTCGCAAATTTAAAAGTAGAGGGGCTTGTTGCCACTACTGCCGATATTGACGGCGGAACAATTGACGGCACTGTAATAGGTGGGGCGGCCGCGGCCGCTTTGACGGCTACCACGGTCGTGGCTAACACCAGCGTTAATATTGCCGGTGACGGCGCTACTGTAACCGGGATTAAAGACGAAGATAACATGGCGTCAGACAGCGCCACAAAACTTGCTACTCAGCAAAGTATTAAAGCGTATGTCGATGCTCAAGTGGCCACCGTGGACACGCTTTCGGAAGTTCTTGCCATTGGCAATACGTCTGGCGGTACTGACATTAATATGGACACGGCACAGAAGGTGCAATTCCGTGATGCAGCTATTTACATCAACTCCAGCGTAGACGGACAGCTCGATATTGTTGCCGACACTGAGATTCAAATAGCAGCCACGACTATTGATATTGACGGGGCAATTAACGCCAGTGGCGAAATCATTGCGGCTAGCTTAGACATCAGTGGAAACATTGATGTGGACGGTATCACTAATCTTGATGTTGTTGACATAGACGGCACGGTGCAAATTGATGCCGCGGTGACCGTTGGTATTGATGACACCGGTTATGATGTTAAGTTCTTCGGTGCCACGGGCGGCAAGTACATGCTCTGGAACCAAGCTACGGACACCTTAGACGTGGTGGGTTTGGTAGAGTTTGATTCTTTGTCCGGTACAGGCGCAGTAGCCATAACGGATATTAAAGACGAAGACGATATGGTGTCAGACAGCGCCACGGCTTTGTCCACTCAGCAAAGTATTAAAGCGTATGTTGATTCTCAAGTGGCTACCGTGGACACGCTTTCGGAAGTTCTTGCTGCCGGTAATACGTCTGGCGGCGCTGACATCAATATGGACACGGAACAGAAGGTGCAATTCCGTGATGCCGCCATTTACATCAACTCCAGCGTAGACGGACAGCTCGATATTGTTGCAGACACTGAGATTCAAATTGCGGCGACTACGATTGACATTAACGGCGCGGTTAACTTTGCAGCCGACGCAACTTATGCCGCTGGCGCAGATATAATTACCGCGTCGTTAGGCGCAAACAATGTACGGATAGGGGCTGCCGCTGGCGACAGCATCATACTCGGCGGTGATAATAATGTTGTGGTGGGGACTGATGCGGGGACTGCGATCACAACTGGGGACAACAACGTAGCCGTAGGCACTTATACTTTAGATGCGAACACCACAGGATTTAACAACGCGGCAATTGGCTATGCAGCTTTAGGGGCTAACACCACTGGGGCTTACAACACAGCAATTGGCCGTTCGGCTTTAGAGACCAACACCACCGCGAACAGCGGCACGGCAGTCGGCTATGGTGCTTTAAGGGCTAACACCACGGGATCAGGCAACGTAGCCGTGGGATCTTCTGCTTTAGGCGCTAACACTACGGGATCGAGCAACGTTGCATCGGGATATAGAGCGCTCTATAGCAACACCACGGGAGCAGCCAACATAGCAGTGGGGCATCTGGCGTTAGACGCGAACACCACTGCGGATCACAACATAGCAATGGGATATTCAGCTTTAGGGGCTAACACCACCGGAGGATCCAATATTGCCGTAGGCGGCCTTGCGTTAGCCGCAAACACTACGGGATCCCCCAACGTGGCAATGGGCTATCAGGCTCTAGGCGCTAACACTACGGGAGCAGCCAACGTAGCAATGGGCCATGCAGCTTTAGGGGCTAACACCACTGCGGATCACAACATAGCAGTTGGATATTCTACTTTAGGGGCTAACACCACAGGAGACTTCAATATTGCAGTAGGCGGTGTTGCGTTAGGCGCTAACACGACAGGAGCAGCCAACGTAGCCGTGGGCTATGCAGCTTTAGGCGCTAACACCACAGGATTTAGCAACGCTGCAATGGGCTATGGTGCTTTAGCGGCTAACACCACTGGGGCTTACAACACAGCCTTTGGCCGTTCGGCTTTAGAGGACAACACCACCGGCCTTACCGGCACGGCAGTCGGCTATGGTGCTTTAGCGGACAACACGACAGGAACTTCCAACACAGCGGTGGGCCATGCTGCTTTATACGTTAACACGACGGGAACAGCCAACGTAGCCGTGGGATATTCTGCTTTAATTTCCAATACCACTGCGAGTAGCAACGTAGCAGTTGGTTATTCTGCTTTAAGTGCAAACACCACTGGAGGAGCTAACACGGCACTGGGCCGGAATACTTTAACCGCGAACACCACTGCGAATTATAACGCAGCGGTGGGTTATTCTGCTTTAAATGCAAACACCACCGGAACTGGTAACACAGCACTGGGATATGTTGCTTTAAACGCTAACACCACAGGACCATACAACGTAGCAATAGGCTATGGCGCTGGTTACGGCACTACGACGGCAACCCAATTAACAACAGGAACGGGGAATGTCTTTTTAGGATATAGAGCGTGTGGCACTGTTGCGACTCAAGATTACGGGACAGCCATAGGTTATGGGGTAGCAGGCGCGGCAGGATATACAACAGTCGGGCAAAGCTCTTCCGACATTAGAGCCGCGCATGGCGTTGCAACGTGGGCGACAGTATCAGACGAACGATACAAAAAAGACATTGCGGACTCTACGGCAGGTCTTGCTTTTGTTAATGCGCTACGACCACGAACCTTCAAGTACCGCACCCTTGGCGAGCTGCCGGAAACGTTTAGCGCCTACGAGTCTGGGTCAACTGAAGTTTTCAAAAACTCCGACACGAATCACGGATTCATAGCTCAGGAAGTCAAGGCTGCCATAGACGCTGACAGCAGTATAAAAGATGGTTTTAGACTTTGGGACGACAGAGAGGATGGCTCGCAGGAAGTGGCGGAGGCCGCACTGATACCCGTACTAACTAAAGCGATACAAGAACTGTCCGCACAAGTAACTGCACTCACCGCAAGACTCGCAATTTTAGAAGGATAATAAAAATGGAAGAACGTACCGCAGAACAAATACTCCAAGATTTCGCAGCGATGGGACACTCCGTCGCTTTGATCACAGATGTAATCGCAGGTAACTGCATGGCAGATGATGATGCGGTAGACCGGCAGTCTTGCGTAGACCGAAACGTCCAGCACTTGGAACTCATGCGAGTTAAAGACGACTGGGGCAACGAAGACTTTGCCGCTACTGATTCAGCTATCAATGCAGGCAATGCCTACACCGCCTAAGTGAGATATAAAAATGAGCGGGAAAAAAGACGAAAAGGGATGACATGCCACTTACAAAGTTACAGTTCCGCCCCGGCGTAAACAGAGAAACTACCTCGTATTCTAATGAGGGCGGGTGGTTCGACTGTGACAAAGTAAGGTTCCGGTTTGGAACACCCGAGAAAATCGGCGGGTGGGAAAAGTTGTCCGGGCAGAGCTTTTTAGGCACCTCTCGGGCGCTCCACCCCTTCGTTGCCCTGGACGGAACAAGTTACCTTGGCGTGGGTACGCACCTCAAGTATTACCTTGAAGAAGGGGGCGGCTATAACGACATTACCCCGTTGCGGGAGACAACCGCCGCGGGTGACGCCACGTTTGCCGCGGTCGACGGGTCATCGACGCTGACCGTAACAGACTCGGCCCACGGGGCTAACGAGAATGATTTCGTCACGTTTTCCGGTGCCGTATCGTTAGGCGGTGTTATCACTGCTGCCGTATTAAACCAAGAATATCAAGTATTAAACGTGGTTAACACCAGCTCGTATACGATTGTAGCCCGAGAGGTTGCAACCCTTTCTGACATTACCGTTGATGGGCAATATACGCCTACTCCTGTTATAGCCAATGCCTCTGATACGGGAAACGGGGGCAGTTCTATCGTCTGTCAATACCAAGTCGAAACTGGACTAGACACCACGGTTGCCGGAACAGGCTGGGGTGCGGGAACATACAGCCGTGGCGCGTGGGGCTCGGGCTCTAGTCTTACCGCGATTGGCGACATCCTTCGGATTTGGACCCATGACAATTTTGGTGAAGACTTAATTATTAACATCCGCGATGGTGGTATCTACTATTGGGACAAATCAACAAGCTCGGCTCCTTACCAACGCGCCGTGGCGCTTTCGGATTTAGCGGGAGCAGACGCAACTACTCCTACGATAGCCAAGCAGGTCATGATTTCAGACCGTGACAGGCACGTTATTGTGTTTGGGTGTGATTCTCAGTCGGATCTCGGCGTACAAGACCCGCTGTTGATCAGGTTTTCTGACCAAGAGAACCCCTTGGTTTGGGCAGCACAGGCCACTAATACCGCAGGTGATCTTAGGATCGGCACAGGCTCTGAGATAATCACGGCCGTCGAAACGCGTCAGCAGATACTGGTGTTTACAGACCGGTCGCTTCACGCCATGCAGTACCTCGGGCCCCCGTTTACTTTCGGTATTTCGATGCTTTCCGAGAACATCACGATAGCCAGCCCACTTTCCGCTATTGCGGTAGACGATTCAGTTTATTGGATGGGTGAAAGTGAGTTCTATGTGTACACAGGGCAGGTGCAGAAGTTGCCGTGTTCTGTTCGTTCTTACGTGTTTGGGAACTTCAACACTTCCCAGAGCGAGAAAGTCACGGCGGCGGTGAACTCCAGCTTTTCAGAGATCTGGTGGTTTTATCCTTCCGCAAGCTCTAGCAATAACGATAGATACGTTGTGTTTAACTATCAAGAACAAGCTTGGTATTACGGCACAATGAATCGTTCCGCATGGATTGACCGCGGGATTGCTCAGTACCCTATTGCTGCGGGCACAGACGGCTACTTGTATTGCCACGAGTTTGGTCAAGATGACGGCAGCGTTAACCCGCCTGCGGCTATCCCTGCTTTCATTGAAAGCAGTCAAATGTCTATTGGTTCTGGGGATAGCTTTGTGTTCTTGTCTCGGTTAATCCCTGACATAACGTTTGACGGTTCTAGCTCGCCTACACCGTCTGTGTCGATGACACTTGAAACGAGACAGTTCCCCGGCACAGAGTATAATAATATACAAAGTAACACAGTCACTCGATCTGCAACGGTTCCGGTAGAGCAATTTACGGATCAAGTGTTTGTTCGGTTAAGAGGTAGGTCTTTTGCTTTTAAGATAGACTCTTCTGATACGGGAGTAGATTGGCGGTTAGGTACCCCTCGAGTGGACATCCGACCGGACGGCCGACGGTGAGTAGAGGACTTGTACAACCTTTGTTCCCTAACCCTCCAGAGGGTTATGATCAACGATATCAGATCGAAGTTATGCGGGCGTTCTCGGTTTTTTTGAACCAAGTAAATAATCCGGGACCTTGGCAAGCGTCTGCCTTAACACTTCCTAACCTACAAACAGATAACGTGGGCCTTCCTTTAGGCGGGGTATTCCAATATGGCGATGAGTTGCGTATTACCGTTGCCAATATGCCGTACACCAGAGGGTCACAAGCAACGGGAGCGGTGGGTCAAACTACTGTAGTAACCTCATGAATGATCCGACTGTTTTAACGATGCCTGACGGCAGCCGATGGCTGCCTTCTACAAGCCTTGATACGGTTCAATGTGTTGGCTGTAATAACGTGGTGGATACTCCGGCTGAAATAGCTTCGTTTCCAGACGGAAATTGCCCCGAGTGCGGGTCTTCATGGACGGGGGCTGAGAGGAGAAGTACACTAATACAGGTAACCATGCCTGAAAGCATTACGGGTGGAGCGGGATAATGGCGAAATTAGCAAAAGAAGTTGAAATAATCGTTGAAGAGCCTGAAATAGAGGTAATTATCGAAGGGCCTGATACTGACGATGAACATGATCCTGACGATGAACATGATACTGACGATGAAATGTCTGAAGATACTTCTGTTGGGTTATCTGTTCCGAAAGGCGGTATCGGCGGTTTTGCCATGTCTGAGGAAGATTTTTCAGCCCTTGAGGCCGAAGAAACTAAGAAAGAGTTCGGCGAAGAAGGGTTAGCCCAGTTTACAGCGGTTGCTAAGAGGATGGCGGGCCACGGTCGCTTTGGCGATGACAGTGTTGCACACATCCAAACCGGGGAGATGGTTATCCCTTTAACGCTTCTAAACAGCAACCCGGCTCTAAAAGCACAGATTTTTAAAGGCTTACGCGAAAAAGGGATTGAAGACCCTGAACAGTACGTTGTGGGCAGCAAGGCCAACAGTATTAACCCTGAAACAGGCCTAATGGAGTTCGGATTTGTTTCTGATATTTACAAAAGCGTTAAGAAGTTCGTCAAGGAAATTGCCCCAATTGTCTTGCCTGTCGCTTTATCGCTCACGCCTCTCGGGCCAGTTTATGGTGCCGCGTTAGGTTCTGGTATCGGAACCCTAGTAAACGGCGGAAGTGCTACGGACGCTCTCAAGTCTGGGCTTATTGCCGGTGCTGCGGGTGCCGTCTATACCGGGTTTTCTGGCAAAGGAAACTTTGTAGAAAACATTGGAAACGCCGTTTCCGACCCATTAGGCCGTGTAACCCAGACCGTCTCTGGCGCGGGAACAAGCCTAGAGAACGTTTTCGGAGCATCGGCCACTAAAGCGGCGAATGTGGGAGAACCTGGATTTTTCAGCGCCTATGCGCCTATAGCTCAAGGGGCTTCCCCGGGGACCGGGATCCCAGACCCGCCGTCCCGGGGTTATGAGATCCTAGACACCGAAGGTAAGACCATAGGCACCGGCGGTCCGACCACAGACACCGAAGGTAAGATCATAGGCACTCCGGTATCTGCCAACTTGGTAGCGAACGACCCGACGGCAGTTCCCAACCCGGCAGAAGCAGTCGCTCCGACAGGGACCATAGGCACTCTTGAAGAGGCCCCCGGCTTTTTCGAAAGCATGAAAGGCGCTATAACTCCGGATGACGGCGTTGACTTTGGGGGAGGAGTGATGGACGCTTTTGCCCCTAACAGCCCGACTGCTTCTGAGGTGTTGATTCGCCGGGGTTTTGATCCTGCTACTGCTCCCAAACGCGAATGGGACAATGCGGAAAAAATAGCTAAAGACTTAGCCCCGAGCCTAATGAGAAAATATGCTCCGGTGGCAGCTTTAGCCGCAAGCGTTGGGTCAGCCGCGGGCTTCTTTGACACCCCCGAGGACCCCCCGCTCGAGTTAGTCGAACGTCAACCAGACGGCACAGCAACAACGGGTTTCCACCTTTTTGAAGAAAATCCTGCTGATTTTTTAGTCAGCGACCTGGGGTCTAGGCGGTTTAACCCAAAGACGGGTAAATACGAAGACGTTAACTCCGACGGCACGATTGGAGTGCCCGATGGGGACACGTCAGCGTACAGCGTTTCCTACGAGGAAGGCGGCCCTATCTTCCCACGCCGTAATGGGGGAATTGCTCCTACAGAAGGAGTTGAAGGCCGAGACAGCGTTCGCGCCATGCTAATGCCCGGTGAGTTTGTAATGACTGCCGACGCAGTGCGCGGGTTGGGCAACGGAAACCTTAATAGCGGCATCAAGAGCATGTACTCTGTAATGAGGAATCTTGAGAGTCGTGGAAGGGCTACAGCATAATGGCTATAACAACCACAGAAAACATTTCCCGCGAAGCCCCCGGCCTTGAGGCTATCAAGCTAGGCCTCCTTCAATCGGCCAAAGCGCTTGCGGACAAAGGGATGGCGATACCTCCCCATCTGGTCGCTCAGCTCTCCGCCAACCAGATCGGTGCGATTGACCTCGCGAAAGCGGGTATTGGGGGTTATCAGCCCCATTTAGCGCAAGCCGGGATTGACCTAGCCTCTGCTCAAAGAACTCTTAGCACAACAATGTCGGGAGCGTTGCCTTTCCGAGAGGAAGCGGGCAGCTTGATGCGTAACGCCGCGACCGCCGTGCCGGGGGAAACGCTTGCGGCCCAAGCCGGTATTCAAAACGCCGTCGATTATGGTGCGGGCGCTACTCAAACAGCAGTCACGGACCTCGGAACAGCCGCCAACCGAGCACGAAACGAGGCTTTGGTCGGACAGGGAGGGATTGGTGCTGCTTCTGGCTTAATGCCGGGAGTCGTGTCTGCTTCGCAGTTGGGAAACAACGCGGCATTAGCACAAGCAGGAGATGCGGTAAACGCTGCGGGGCAAACGGGCGTTGCTACAACGCTTGGGGGAGGGTTAGCGGATTCAACTTCTGCCGCTCGGGCCGGGAGTGCAGCCGCCGGGCAAACTGCTTTAAATGCGGCCACGCAAGCCGGGCAAGCTATCGGCACGTCTACCGACCGAGCACGGGCCGCGGCAACTGAGGCGGGGGCAGGGGGCATTGGGGCTTTTGAAACTACGATGGCCGGTGTTGGCGACGTCACTCAAGCCGCTCGAAACGCTACCCAAGCTGCTGGAAACCAAACAACAGACGCTATTCAAAATGCTCGAGGCCTTACAAGGGACGCCGCACTGGCTTTACAACAAGCAGGCGCGTTAGGAACACAATCAGCACAACAAGGTATTGCGGGGTTAGCCGGAACTACGGGGGCTTATGATCCTTCCAGTGCGGGTGCTTACATGAACCAGTATGAAGATGCTGCGGTTCAACAAGCTTTGGCAGACATTGGCCGGGCTGGCGCTATCCAACAGCAAGGCGTGGATGCCCAAGCGGTTAATTCGGGCGCTTTCGGCGGATCACGTCAAGCGGTGGCACAAAACGAGGTTGGCCGACAGGTTCTTGAACAACAGGGGCGTACTGCGGCTGGAATGCGTCAACAAGGTTATGAAAGCGCATCTCAACGGGCTCAACAAGCGTTTGAGTCCCAACAAGGTCGTGGTCAGCAGGCCGCGCAGCTTACTGGCGCGCTGGGCTCTCAAGGGGCACAGGCGGGCATTTCTGCTGCAAATGCCGCGGGTCAGTTGGGGCTGTCTAGCGAACAATTGGCGGCTTCAACCGCTCAACAGCAGGGTCAGTTAGGATTGTCTGCCGAACAATTAGCTCAACAGGGTGTTTTATCTGGCGGACAGATTGGGTTGTCTGCTTATGGGCAGCAAGGTCAGCTAGCGCAGGGGGCCGAAAACTTGGCCCAATCGGGCGCAATGAATCTTGGCACTCTTACTCAAAGCGGAGCCCAGACCGCAGGGCAGTTCAACTTGTCTGCCGAACAAATGGCCTCGGCCAACGCACAATCTCTTGCTCAATTCGGTATGACTATACAGCAGCTCGCTGCTCAAACCGGCATGTCTGCCGCACAGCTTACGGGGCAATTGACGGGCCAACAGGCTCAGTTAGGCCTCTCTGCGGCATCCACACAAGGCGATTTGGCAGAACGTGCCGCAAGCATGGGTATATCTGTCGAGCAATTAGCCGGTCAACTTGCACAGCAACGTGGTGCGCTCGGCCAAAACCAAGCTCAACTAGGTATGCAGGGCGCACAACAAGCCGGTGCGCTAGGACTACAGGGCGCAGAATTGCGGAGTAGGATAGGAGAAGGTATCGGGGCTCTCGGTACTAACTACGGTCAGCTTAATATTGCTCAAGGAGAAGCTCAGGGCCAGCTCGGGCTGCGCCAAGGCGCTCTTGGCGAGCTTAGGCAGAACCTAGGCCAGCAGGACTCGGAATTTTTGTTCGGCATGGGCTCCCGAGAACAAGTTCAAAAGCAGGGCGAGCTTGACGCCAAGCGCCAATCAGAGATGGATAAGCTTCAAGAGCCGTTTACGCGCCTAGGATTTTTAGGCGATATATACAGCGGGGCTCCGAGCAGCCAGCAAGCTATTGCGGCGGGGACTGCGCCAAGCGTTTCCCCCGCCCAACAATTCCTTGGTACGGCCGTAGGCGCTGGTGCAGCACTCGCCGGGGCCAACAGAGCGGGGTTGTTTTAATGAACAGAGAAATAACGGGGTGTTTTAATGAATAGAGAACTAATGGAGCGGCCAATGTTTGCTCAGGGCGGCCAAGTCTATCCTATGCAGGAGGGCGGATCGATGCATCAGATGCCTGATGGCTTAATGATGCCTGATGGCGCAATGATGCCTGAGGGCGCAATGATGCCTGACGGCGCAATGATGCCTGACGGCGCAATGATGCCTGAGGACGCAATGATGCCTGAGGGCGCAATGATGCCCATGGGCGGTCAGGAAGGCGTTGACATCGACGCGGCAGCGCAAGGCGCTATGCAGAAGGGTGTTAATCCGGCAGTCCTGGGGGGGATGTTGGACAGCTACTCTTCTACAATGGAGGATTTGGATAACGCCGAAGATTATGAAGCCGTGATGAACGGTATCCGTGGTGATCAGGTCCCAGTAGCGGCCCGGTACGCGGAGCTTGCTGGAATAGTGGGTCAGGAAGATGCGCAGGCAACTCCTGAATCAGTCCTGACCATGCTCCAGCCCGTCATGATGATGTCGGCAGTTGACCAAGGGATCGGCGGATTAGCTCAAGACGAGATGAGTTTACCTGTTGAAGGCCCGCTGGCGGAAGGCATTATGTCTACTGTAGATATGGGCGCTCCGGAGGGGCCTGCTCCTGTAAATTTTAGCCAAGGAGGTGCGGTCCGGTATATGGCAGACGGCGGCACCTCCTCGGACCCTGCACCGATAGGCGGGCGACAAGGTGATATTTTTAGAGAGCAGCAGGCTTTGTACCAGTCGTTACTGGACCCCGCTTCTGAAGCAGCCGACCTAGAAGAACAAAAAGAATTAACCCAAGCGCAGATGTTGTTTGATATCGCTCAAGGGGGGTTAGCCTTTGCTACGCCCGGTGATCGTCAGATGAGCCCTGCGGAGAGATTAGCTGAATCTTTCTCGCCTGTTTTAGGCAACATTGGCGCAAGAGCAGGTGAGTTTGGTAAATTTAAGCAGGCTCAGAAAGCTCAGACTAAACAAATGGATATGGCTGCATGGCAGGCGGCGGGCGGTTTGTATGCCGCGGAGCAGGCTGACGCGCGGGAAGAGGTTGGAGCAACGTACCGTACCGTGGTTACCTTGCCTGACGGAACGGAACAAATCACTGAAGGCCCTGTGACCAAGGGAGAACAGGCCGCTCTTGTGGAAAAATTCGGGCGCGAAAACGTCTCTATTTCGAAGGTTATAACTCCGACCAGACCACCGTCAGCCCAAAACTTCATACTTTCGGAGGGCCGCATAGTATCCGCTGTACCGGGAACGCCTGCACATGCCGGTTATGTTGCAGCAGGCTATCCGATTGCAGGCACGGTGAACACGGATAACTCCGCAGTTGATTTCATCACGCTTATTAACCCAGACAACAACTCTGATTTCCTCATTTTTAATAAAAACGATAAATCCGCTGATAATGTACAAGCTATGGCACAAGCCATACGGGCCGTAAACGAGCAGGGTGACCCTCTTTACCGTATTACGGGTAACTATACGCCGAAAACGGATAGCGGTGCGGGGACAAGTATTATTAACTTTTTTAACCCCAAAACCAAAGAGTCCAGAACAGTTAATTTAAGCACTCCTGGAGGTCGCGCTTTAGCGGCTAGCTTGATGGAAGGCGGGTTCGAAAGAGCCGGTGCAAGAAACTTAGACGGTGCCAGCGATACTGGGCCTGATTTAGGCAATACTTATCATGCAAGAGCGAATAAACTTCTGTCTGATCAACGCACCTTGGAGGCTTACGCCAGTAATACGCTAGACCAAAGCACCGCTAATATGATTGACAACTATCTTACAAAGGAAACGGCACTCATCTCTTCTTGGGACAGTGTGGCTGGGAAATGGATCTCAACACCGGGTCTTGTGCTTTCAGAAGCTGTTTTAGCCGCGATAGCCGCACGTGAAGGAAATGGTGGCTCAGTGCCAACTCTAGGTAGTGAGGACCTCGGTAATGAGGACCTCGATAAAAAACCCAACCTCGGGCGTATTAAATTTAAGCAGGATGGAAGTATTGATTACACGACGTTTGAGACGGACCCTCTTTACCTTATAACGGGCATAAACCTCACTGCATCGCAGGGCGTACAGTCCTCGATAACCCGATTCTTTAACCAGATTGCGGGACAAATCAAAGACGTTACGGGAATAGGCTCGGGGTATATGGGCGAAGGCGGCAAGATCACATCTCAAGCCGATAGGCAACTTAACGCTCTTGCTCGAAAAATCATATCAACGGCGCGTTCGGGCGTAGAAGGGCGCATATTTTCCCTAGAAATCGATCTGTTAAAAGACGCAACTGACGGGTTTACACCCAAAGGCTATACAACAGATAATGGTGCTAGAGACCAGCTTGTTGTGGTAAGAAATAGCCTTGCTATGATGTACAGCGAAGCACAATCGATTATATCTTCTCCGGGAGAAGCTAAGACTATAGGCGAAGCAACACGATTGCGGTCCGCAGTGGAGAATTTAATTGCAGAGACTACTGCGGCAATTGCGGTGTATGATCGTTTTATTGAGGGTGATCCAATGTCTGATGCACAGTCTGACCGTGCAGCAACCTCTCCAGTGACAGGAGGTTTGTCTAGGGCCAGTAGCGGGAGTAGTCAATAATGGCGGAAAAGAACATTGTTGCCGAAGAATACGGGTCAGAGTCAGTCCAAGCACCGTCAGTGTTTAAAATTGATCCCGTTATCCTGACGCCAGAGGTGGTAGACCATTTCCGCTTAAATTTCGATGACCCCTCGGAAGCATTAGCCCGTGATCTGGTTTCAACCATGCAAATGGACTACGCCGATCAGATGGAAAAAGACCCTAATTTCCTAACATACGAAGGGTTAATTGGCGGCACAGCTCCTTTCCTAGAGTTTTTGCCTTCAACAAAAGGTAAATCGCCCACGGAACGCGCTTTTACAGCAGACCAAGCCGTAGTCTTGTTTAGTAACGCCCAACCGGCGTCTTTTGCGCGACCTTTTTTATCAGAGTTTTTTAAGTCTGTACCCGCAACGGAAGTTATTGCAGCGACTGCCAGAGCTACCGGACCAAAGATCATTCCCGCTACTACCGCAGCCGGTGCAGCCATGCTCGGTCCTGTGGGCGCGGTAGGTGGTTTTGGCGTCGGAATTGTCGGAACGGGCGCTTTATCCCTTTTAACAGGTGGCGCAACGTACCTTCTTGCCGATTACCTTGAAGAAAAAGTAATGGGTCCAGACGAAGTAATTACCCCCGGACAACGTGCTGAATACGAGGCTTATCGTACTTTGGGCGGTGGTGCTGGAGCGATAAGGTTCCCATGGCTAATGAGTCCGACGTCTAATATAGCCGGTAGCGCAATGCTTAGTAACATTGCAAACAATGCGGCCCAAACACGTTCAGTAGCCTTGGCTGCGGGCTTAGATAAAATTATATCCACTACAGGATCTGCGGCACGTAGAAATGTAGGCATGACAGCTACAGGGGAGTTAGCAGCAACCGCCGGTTCTTCGATAGGTGCGTTTGAAGCCGAAAGCATGGACCCCGGAGCAACTGGAACACGGTTAGCCGGAGAACTTATTGGTGGAAACTTGTTGTATGCCACTATGGCAAAGGCACTACCACGTATTATTGGTAGCGAAACAGTTAATGAGATAGGCGGAACCGCTGTTTCCGGCAAACAGCAGAAGTTGTTTAATAACATTAACAAATTGTACGCGGAATACGGTAGCCCCGAACAATACGACACCTTAATAGACAACCTCACAAGCGTGGAGATGACTAGACTGCTTGAAGAGTCTTTCCCTAATGTTGACTTTACAGCAGCACAGCGTGGAGGGGACCCGTTATTAATGGGTATTGAAGCGGTTAAAGCGGGCGGCGAGCAAGGCTTAGAAACAGCGCGTAAAAAAGCCTCCCTGAAGGCCGAAGCGTTTATGCACGACTTTATACAAGGTTTAATGTCAACGGGCGACCCCGAAAACATCCGAAAAGCGGCGGAGTTAAGAACATCTATCTTTGACGACATGTTGAGAAGTGGCCTTGAGCAGAAAATGACCACGTTCTTAGCTGCGAATGAAAGGTTAGCCGCGCAACCCGGACAAACTTCTGCTCGAACACAACAAGACTTGTCAGAACAACTTTACGAAATGGTTGGTAACTACATTACTGCGGCTGGTAACAAGGAACGTGAGCTGTGGGGAGCAGTGCCCAATATTGAAGTAATTAGTCCAATGAGTCCTGACACGGAATTTGCCAATTTACCGGCTTTTTTACAAGTTTTTGAACAAGTATCTTATGTTGATCCTGCGGTACAGAAGCAATTTGCCAGCTCGGCACCTGTTTTGTTTAATTTCATAGAAAATGCTCGACGGGATTTGGGTTTGACCCCAACCCCTGTGTTAAGCGATCCCGAAATAGCTTCTTTAGACAAGTTTAAAAACATCTTTGATAATGCAGTTGCAAAACTAGCGGGATTTGATGCGGAAACCGAGATTGTCACTATTATGGGAAAAGCTAACGCTTTGCCTGTTAATGAAAGGGCAGCCTTCTTGCGCGGCACACAGCAAGAGATAAAAGGTAACTTAAAGCATCTAGCCTCTCCGGAAGACCAAAGGCGTTTAGCTAATGCTTTAGACAAAGCTGCCGACTATGCCGGAGTTGTTGCGGCCAACGAAACTCGGTCAATGCAACGAGCCGGGGAAGCATCTAGCGACGTTGCACCGATGACCGCAGACCGTTTGGCCGAAGTGCGCAGTAAATTACTAAGACAAGCTCGTTCGTTAGCCGGTGACACCGCTACTTCTGACGAAGCGCGTCGAATTGGCCTTGTGGCCGAAGCTATTTCGGATGATTTAGACGTAGATGGGTTTGGCGAAGCTTATGAGGTGGCTAGGTCCTACACGAAAGCAAAGCATGATTTCTTTTCCAGAACAGTCGTTGGGCAAATTGGTCAAACGCAACGTTCTGGCGCGGCAAGACTGCCCGCGGAAGTAACGTTTGAAACTTTTATTAAAACAAATCCTAGCATAACGTTAAGCAGGGTCCGTCAATTGCAAGGGATGGCGGAGTTTGCAGACCGACAAGGCTTGCCGACGTATTTACCTGAAGAGGTTATTGCTGGTTCAGAACCTGTTTTTACAACCACTACAAATTTAATAGACAGCTACCTTCGGGGGTTAAAGCAAGTTGCCTCAAAAGAGGTGTTTGACTCGAAAACAAACACAACCCGAACGGTCATTAATGCCCGAGCCTTGGAAGATTGGAAAAAACAAAACCAAGACGTTTTGGAAGCTTTTCCACAGTTGCAGATTGACTTAGGCAGCGCACAAACCGCCCAAAGAGCGGTAGAGGTGATGGAGCAGAATGTCAAGAAAGGCAAGGAGTTAGCGAGTAATCAAACTGCCTTGTCATACCTGATCGGTGGGATGTCTCCAACCGTAGCCGTGGCAGACGCGTTTAACTCAAGAACGCCTGTTCAAGCTTTCCGCAACTTGTTTGCGTTAAGACGTATGGGATCGGACAACATTCGTTCCAGACAAGCATCCAGAACGGGGCAATTGAAGGCCCTGCAAAACGCCAGAAACGCGGAAATACAAGAAGCTGGTTTAGAGACCACTGAAGTAAACGCAGCAATGGGCCGTGCCGTACTAGAACATGCCTATTTAGCCGCAGGCGGCGAAGGATCGTTTAACCCTCAAGTGTTTTATCAAACGCTTTTTGGGAAAATGCCTAAAGCAGACCAATCTTTGATGGATGTTGCCGACCAATTTAACGTGTTCCCTGAAAAAGTAAGGGCTCGTTTAAAATTTATGTCTCAACAAATGATGCGTGTTCAAGCCGCCGATGCTGCGGGTAAACTAATCGATCCAGACTATATGGTAAGTGCTGGACCTATGGTTGAGTTTTACATCGGGGTGTTAGGTTCTGCGGCGGGTACGCAAGCGTTTAGAGCGGCGGGTGGTACAGGGCCCGGTGCAATTTCGGCGTCTAGTGTGGGTGCCAGAGAACTTCGTAAATTTATGCTAGAATTACCGCAAGTAGCCAAGCTTCGGGCTATTGACCTGATGTTTACTGATCCAAGCTTAATTGCTGCTTTAATGCAAAAGCCGGGTACAGTAGCGGGTAATGACCGTCTTTATACACGAATTACTAAGATGTTAAGTGACAAGCTGTTTAACGTTTCTGCGTCTATGGCACCATACGTAGTGCGAGAAGGGGCTGAAGAGGAAGACCGTGGAATTGGTTCACCTTTGGCTGAAGACCCGAGCGTAGAAATACCTGCTCTGCAACAACGTTTGCAAAACCAGACCCAACAACAAGTTTCACCCCCGAGTAATATTCAGGGGCCAACCAATCCACCCAATGTGGCTCCCACCGCAATGGGAGGATCTGCAACTAGCCCTGCTCTTCAGGCACCTGCGGCCCCGCAAAGGCCACCTGTTAATCAGTCAGGACCTGTTGACCGGGCTAAGTTTGCAGCCCTTTTCCCAGAAGACCGTGAATTAATGGGTATCGGCAGTTTGATGCAAGGTGCCCAATAATGCCTATCTTTGATATGTACGGCGGTCGTCCGGACCTTTACACCGCAGAGGAAACAGACCGACTTAATAATCCTGAAAAGTACAATTACACCCAAGCTCAATACGATGCACTTGTTGCAGGGGTTGAGTCCAGAGTTAAGTCCAGACGGGCTGTTGATCAAAGAGGCCGGGAAGCGGCCCTAACGTCTTATGCTAACTTTGGCACAGGCGGGACTAATCCGGGATTTAGTTTAGCGGGAAGATCCGGCCATACGAGTGGCGGATTAGCGGGAAATGCGGGCACCGCTCAATACGCAGGCACCGCTCAATACGCAGGCACCGCTCAATACGCGGAGGGCGGAATGGTTGAGCAAGAGGGCATAGGCCTGTTGTTTGAAAGGGCTAATACCCCTGCTCCGATGGACCCCATTTTAGAGCATCACTACAGAAACTTGGCGGAAGGAAAGGCCGTCAACAACGACGACGGATCTGTTTCCACGGTTTATACGGCACAGGTAGACATTGACGGAACCCCTACACTTATCCCAAAAATTTGGGATGGTCAGGTTCTTTCCGACGAAGCAGCCCTCCAACGTTCTTTAGCGTCAGGAAAAACTTGGCCAACGGCGGCGACGCACGAAGACTTGCGCCAGTATGATATCGAGCTACACAAAGAAATGGCACCAATGACCGCGGAAGCTGCCCAAAAAGTGTTGGCAGGTGGCGACGCTTCACAACAATACGCGGAGGGCGGAATGGTTGAGGGTCTAGGCGAATATATAGCAAAGGGATCTCCAGATGCTCAAGAAACCCTGACTAAAGCTGCTAATAAGATGTCACCTCAACAGCAACTAGAATTTTTAGCATCACTACAGATGGGTGACGGGGAGTTTCAAATAGCGGTTGCCCCATACATGCCGGAAGGCTCCACGATTGACCCATCTATAGCTAGGCTTAAAGCATTCCCCAAAGAAGCAGGTATTGGCCCTGAAGGACTTACACTGCAAGGGGTATCATCAAAAGGTGTTACCTCCCCTAAACAACTTACCGACAACTTTGAGGGCTACGAACTAGAACTAGAGCCTGATACAGTAAGTGCTATAGAAGCCGCTAACGCAAACCCTGCTGTTTTTGCCCATGAATACCGGCATTTTGAAGGTAGCGATGGGGGTGGTGAGGGGGTTAATAGACTTCAAGATTTAATGGCTTCCCAAAACTCGGCAGAGCTAGGCAAGAACGCTCGTATGGTAATAGACCAGCTATACTCTAAGGCTCGTAATGATGCAGATAAAGAAAAATACAGAGATATGTACAACAGTACTGTAAATAGTACCGAAGAAGAAACAATAAAAACTGTACAGGAACTACTAGACGACCGTAATGTTGCCAACGCCCTACGGTGGAGCGAAGACGTGTTTGAGAAGGCAGCAAAAAGTCCGTATTTCAACAAAATTACTGGGGCAAATGAATCTATTATAGATACCTTGCGGGGGTATCTTCCTGATGGGTACGCGGAGGGCGGAATGGTGCAAAACGTACAATACATGCAACTGGGTGGAATGGCGTCTCCGTATGCCGATCCTATTTCTAAGCCCCAAATGATGGGTCAGCAGCCTTTTGAATTGCCGATGAGTGGAGTAGGCGGTTTATTTCAAGACATGAACCGAAACCGAAACCAGATGGAACAAAACCGAAACCAGATGGGTATGATGCAAGCCCAGATGGGTGGTGCCCCTCTCGAAGTGTACGGCAATTATTTGAACAACATCTACACCGCCCCACAAGCAGAATCGTCTCAAGCACAGGTTGCTGAGTTTATCGACATGGTAGACCGAGCCGAACGCGCACATTTTGGCGCGGAAGAAAGCTTTGGTTACGGCGGCGGAGCTTATCAACAAGGGCTAATGAGCCAGTACCAAAACTTGCCTGCGCCTACTCAACAGCCCCAAATGTTCCAAGCTCAAACCATGCAATCGGATATGCATCAAGGACAGCTTCCTCAGATGTCTTCCGGACTGGAACAAACTGGGGGGGGGTTTCTACCTTTATTCGATTCATCCCAGCCGTGGCTAAAACAGTAGTTACCGCAACCAACTCTTAGTGTCTTCCCGCAGCACCTGACCTGCTATATCTACCTTATCCCTTAAAGCTTGTAAGATTTTCTCGTCAATGGTGCCGGGTGACACTAAATCAATGTACGTCACTTTGTTGGTTTGCCCGATACGGTGCGCTCTATCTTCCGATTGCAGCCTTATCTCCAAGTCATAGCTGTTGCTGAAATATATGACTGTATTTGCCGCAGTTAACGTAAGTCCATACCCGCCTGTCTTGGGCTGTCCCACAAAGAAACGCAACGGGCTCTCTGGTTCTTGGAAAGCATTAACAATCTCCTGCCTTTCGTCTTGAGGCGTAGCCCCATAGTAAGTTGCGACAGAATCCGGCCCGAAACGGTCGCGCAGGGCTTCGGCGATCTGTTTGATGTCGTGCGTATACGTCGCCCAAATAATCGCTTTACCCTGTAACTCTTCCACCACGTCCAGTAGCTCGTTTAACCGATTACTTTTCACGAGCTGTATTTCACCTTCGTCAGGCATGAGGTGGCCGCAGCAAATCTGCTGCAAACGCATGATCTGCGTCAATACACTGGCGGTGGTTGCTAACTCCCCGCTTTCTAACTTAGCCAGAGCTAACTTTTTCATCTGCCGGTATAGCCGATCCTGTTCCGGGGTCAATTCCACGTCTCGACGAATGTACACCTTGGCAGGCAGATCTAGGCAGTCAACCTTGAGCACCCGGTTACTGAACGTGTCCAGCTTTTCAGCAAGCTCATCTAATCGACGGTAACCCATGATCTGTTGAAAGCTGCGGTGACCCATGGTCCGTTGTTGGATGTTCGCGTACCGCGATTGGAAAGCATAGTAGCTGTTAAAGCCTAGCGACTTATCTTCCAAAAAAGCACACTGGCTAAACAAGTCCATTGGGCTCTTGGTGATAGGCGATCCCGTTAAAATACGGCGGTACTTGGCCCGTTTCTGCAAGGCCATGATGTTCTTGGTTCTAGAAGCTTTACGGTTCTTTATGGTCGTAGACTCATCCACAATAACCATGTTATCCGGGTTCTGGTACAGAAAAGCGGTAGCAGCATCTGTTCCGCGGGAACTAGAAAAAGCCTCGACGTTCATAACAAAAATCTTCAAGCAAGGCTCTTTATCGACAACAAAGTCGGTCAGCTCTTCCTCAAACCGTTTGGTCTTAGCCGGGGTCCAGCGACATATCTTGCGAGGAATGCGCTTCGGCAAGTGGATAGGTATCTCACCCTTGACCCAGTTGTCGTACACCCCCTTGGGCGCTATAATCAAAGCCGCTTTTAGCTTACCCGCCTCATACAACACCGCCATCGTATCAATGGCAACCTTGGTTTTGCCCGTGCCCATTTCCATGAACAGCGCGTAGTATTCCGCGGACCACGAGTTTTCCAGCGCAACCCGTTGGTGGTCATAAGGAGTAGTCTCGTACTTATAGTCCTGCATATATTTCCTCTTTTTTTTAAAACCGCTTGACATGTCTAGGATATAAGATAATATCTACATTTGTCAAGGCCCAGAAGGTGCCTTTAACCACGAAGGAGAGATGTTATGACAGAAGACTTAACCAATATGATGGAAGCCGACTTTGAAAATAAGCAGGCGACCGGTGTTGAAAAGATTGACCAACAAGGACTTACCTCGGTAGCCGGGTTGGCCCGCCAAATCAGAGACAAAGAAGTAGAAATTGACTTGCTTGAGGATACTCTTAAACAATTCAAGAAGCATCTTCAGAAGCTCACTGATGAAGAAATGCCTGCAATGCTTGCTGAAATCGGCATATCTTCGTTTTCCCTAGATGACGGTAGTACCGTCGAAGTGAAGCAGACGTATGGAGCATCCATACTCGTCCAAAATCGCGAAACCGCTTACGAGTGGCTACGTGATCACCAGTACGATGACATTATTAAAAACACTGTCACGTGCCAGTTTGGTCGAGGGGAAGATGATCAAGCAAGCGCATTCTCAAAGTTCGCAGAAACTCAGGGTTTTATACCACAACAGAAAACTGAGATTCATCCACAGACGCTTCGTGCGTTTGTGAAAGAACGATGTGAGGCAGGAGAAGAGTTTCCAATGGAGTTATTTGGGGCTTGGGTAGGTCAACGTGCAATTATCAAACGAGGAAAATAAAATGACACGACCAAAAGAAGTAGCAGAAAAGAAAATCGGTGGAATAGTAGCTTTCGACCCAGCAATGTTTGAAGCGGACGCCGGGCAAGGTATGGAGAACATGGGACAAGAAGACTTAGCCCTTCCTTTCCTAAAAGTTCTTTCAGGTAATGATCCTATCTTGGATGAAAACGAAACGGCGCGTAAAGGTGACATTTACAACACCGTCACCGGCATGGTGTACAAAGGAAAGGAAGGTATCCGAGTGATCCCTTGCGCTTATCAGCGTAGATTTTTGCAATGGGCTCCACGGGGTGTTGGAAGTGGTGCACCTACTGCAATCTACGAACCGGGCGACGTGCGTCCCGAAACAGCTCGATCTAGTGAGGACAACAAAGACTATATTGCCGACGGTAGTGGGGAGTATATCGAAGAAACCCATCAGCACTTTGTAGTTGTTCTGGGGGAAGACGGTATGTGCGAGACAGCTTTGATCGCTATGAAATCTACGCAGCTCAAAAAGTCGCGTAAGTGGAACAGCATGATGGCATCACGGTCGATGATCGGATCAAAAGGCCCTTTCACCCCACCACGCTTCTCGCACATTTATCACCTGAAAACGATCTCTGAGGAGAATTCCAAAGGATCGTGGCACGGCTGGGAAATGTCGGTGGATAGCGCCATCTCAGACGCAGGTCTGTATGGTAGAGCTAAGTCCTTTGCCGACAGCATCACCAGCGGCAACGTTGTTGTTAAACATACGGATGAGGAAAGTCCAAACGCTGACATACCTTTCTAAACTAGCGTTCAGGTGGGGCATGGTGCCCCACCCTTTTTTCCGTATGGGGGCAGGTGATGTCGATAGAGAAATTCATGGCCATATTCGATGGCCTCAAGGTGGCGCATGGCTACTTTAAGATAGAAAAAACGGGCGCTAGTGGTAAGGCTCAAGGCAAGGCAGGCGTTCTTCGCGAGCCTCAGACCAAAAAACTTTGGGAAGACCATTTAAGCGGAACCGGTAACGGCCTTGGCATCATTCCAATTAACGAAGAAAACAATTGTAAGTGGGGCTGCATCGATATCGACCAGTACCCCCTAGATCACAAATTGCTGGTGGATAAGATCCGCCGCATGAAATTACCCCTTGTTGTGTGCCGCTCTAAATCAGGCGGGGCACACTGCTTCCTTTTCACCACTGCGTGGACTGAAGCAAAAGATATGCAGAAAGCTCTAAAGTCAATGGCCGCGGGATTAGGCTATGGTGAGAGCGAGATATTCCCAAAGCAAATCAGGTTGCACCTAGACCGTGGCGACGTAGGTAACTTTCTTAATCTTCCCTACTACGATCACGAGAACGGACTGCGCTACGCTTTTCTAGACGATGGCACCTCCGCAACTATCGATGAGTTCATAGAGCTACACCAGAAGTTTGCCCAAACACCCGAAGAAGTTCTCAAGTTACAAGTGATTGGAGGCGGCGAAACCAATCTGCTTCAGGAGGGCCCACCCTGCCTGCAAATACTTTGCAAGTCCGGCATCAGCGAAGGCGGACGTAACAACGGGCTATTCAATATCGGCGTTTATCTGCGCAAAGCGTATCCAGATAGCTGGGAGTCAGAAATCCTTCGCTACAACATGGAGTATATTGCGCCACCCCTACCGCTTGGGGAGGTCAACGTTGTTGCCAAGCAAGTAGAGCGGAAAGACTACGCTTACAAATGCAACGACTCCCCTATCAACGCCCACTGTAACAAAGAGCTTTGCCGCACACGCAAGTTCGGTATCGGTGCTGCGATTGCAGGCGCTACTATCGCTAACCTGCGAAAATATAACTCTACGCCACCTGTATGGTTTATGGATGTTAACGGCGAACCATTGGAGATGGACACTGACGCTTTAATGAATCAGATGACCTTTCAGAAAGCCTGCATGGAGCAACTAAACTTCATGCCCCGGTCAGTGGCTAAACAACAATGGGAAGGCCGCATAAGCACCCTCCTCAATGAGATGAAGGACAATGAAAGCGCCATCATGGAAGTTGCAGTAGACGCCAGTATAAGTGGCCAGTTCTATGATTACCTTGAAGAGTTTTGTCGTCATCTACAGGTCGCGCAGGACAAAGAAGAAATACTGCTCCGCCGCCCTTGGACTGATGAAGAACAAGGCATTACCTATTTCCGTCTAAAAGACTTTGAAAACTTCCTGAAGAAGAACAAGTTCTTTGAATACAAATCCCACCGCATCGCCCAACGCCTTCGTGACATCAACGGCTCTAGCGTGGTGCTAAAGATTAAAGGTCGTGCTGTCAGAGTTTGGCAGATACCGGCATTTGATACCTCCGATATTGACATAACCACACCTAAGTTTGGCAACCCACACGGAGCACCTTTTTAATGGTAGATCCAACGTTGGAGGACATCCGACGCCGCGACGCGGTTATCGTCCACATGATCGATACAGAACGTATGACGATGACAGCAGTGGCTAAATGGTTTGGAATCTCTAAGCAGAGGGTCCAGCAGATCTATGTGAAGGAGAAGCTTCTACCTTTAATAGAGAGTGCAGAAAAGAGGTCTAAAGATGTTTAGGATATTCGGCCCACCGGGAACAGGCAAAACTACCACGTTGTTAAACATGGTAGATGAAGCCTTAGAAGCGGGTACACATCCGCACCGCATTGCTTTCCTAGCATTTACACGGAAAGCGGCCAACGAGGCAAAAGAACGTGCCGCAATCAGGTTTAAGCTGGACCCGAAGAAAGACCTTATCTACTTTCGAACCCTGCACTCCCTCGCCCTAACCATGACAGATATTAGATCCGAGCAGGTGATGCAAGAAGCACACTTCAGGGAGCTGAGTCGCTCCATAGGGGTCACGCTCGGCGGAACAAAGTCGGGAAGCTTTGATGATGACATCCCCTCCATGGTTGCCAGTAACGACCCTATTCTCGGGCTGATTAATCTTGCCCGTTTGAGGAAGGTATCGTTGCGCGATCAATACAACGAGAGCAATCTGGAACCGGACTGGAACACCGTCAACTATGTTGATAAATGTCTCCGAGAATACAAAGAAAGCATGGGCCTTTACGACTTCACCGACATGCTTGCCGAGTTCGTCAAAGGAGCAGATACCTTCTGCCCTGACTTTGACCTGTGCTTTTTAGATGAGGCACAAGATTTAAGCCCCCTGCAATGGGAGCTGGCTCACGCCATCGACGGACACTCCAAAAGAATGTACTGCGCGGGTGATGATGACCAAGCTATCTATCGATGGGCGGGCGCAGACGTTGATCATTTTATCAACCTGCCGGGCGGCTCTGAAACATTGTCCCAGTCTTACCGTATACCTCAATCAGTGCACCACCTCGCTGAGAATGTTGTCCGACGCATCACGCGACGCTTCCCGAAGAAGTATGAGCCGAAGGCCGAAGCAGGTAAGGTGACTCGTATCAACAGCATTTCCGCGTTAGACATGTCGGAAGGTTCGTGGCTGATACTCTCTCAGGCTGGCTACCACCTACAGCCCGTGGCAGGCGAGCTAAAGTCGAGTGGCTACCTGTTCAACTACCGCGGCCATCGGAGCATTAGCGAGAAGCTGTCTGATTCGGTTAACGGCTGGGAGCAGTTGCGCAAAGGCAAAGAGATCTCGGGAGCAGTTGCCCGTAAAATATACAGCTTTATGTCAACCGGCAACCGTGTATTGCGCGGGTTTAAGAAGCTTACTGGCATAGACGACCACGACCTTATTACAATGGGTGTCCTGATCGATAAATACGGCCTAAAAGCCGATAAGTCCATGATCTGGTCCGAAGCTATGGATAAGCTGCCGGAGACTGACAGAGCCTATATCACGGCCCTGCTGCGACGTGGCGAGAAGTTCAATGGGATACCCCGTATTACAGCGTCCACGATCCACGGCGCTAAAGGCGGAGAAGCGGATAACGTTGTGCTGTTCACGGACCTGAGTCCGGCAGCAGATAACGAGATGCGCATTAATCCAGATGACATGCACCGCGTGTTTTACGTCGGCTTGACACGCACCAAGCAGAACCTTTTTATCGTTGATGCTGAAGATGTAACAAGGAGCTACGACTTATGAAACAGGAAGACACCCCGCAAATGCGTTTTGAATTTATACAGGCTGAGATAGACCGAGCCTTTGTACATGCAGATGACGACTGGAAAGCTGGTTACTATCAAAACGCCGCTAAGTATCTCTCAGGACACCACATTGTTGAAGGCGGTAAGATTTGTGCCTTTTGCAGGGCCCAAGGGATGGCTGACCCCCACCACCACAATGTTTGGGGAGCAATGATGCACTCTCTACAAAAACTAGGATGGGTTGAAAAAATAGGTATGGTCAGACCGACTACACGCCACTCGCATATTAACGAAGTATGTCAGTGGGAAAGCAAATTATTTAAGGGGATCAAAAATGAAACGTGAAGCACAAAAAATGAGCTGGCAAGAGTGGGTCGCTAAGATGTCCAAAGACATGCAGGCTGAACCTATGTTTGCAGCGTCTAAAGAAGTGTCCCACGGCGTGACGTTTGATTGGGACAACGCTGAGAAGGGTAAAGCCAAATCGGTAGGAGAGAAGAATGCTAAAAGCAGACGGGTATAACGCCGCCATTATGGGCATTGTTCAAAGGTGCGGGCAAGAGTCGGTGATCCTGTACGACACCGATAAGATTCTTGGTATCTTAGTCTACCGCGACGGCATGACGTATGACGAAGCCGTAGAGTTTTTTGAGTTTAACATTCTCGGAGCGTGGGTCGGGGATCAGACTCCGGCATTCTTTTCTAAAGCTAGTTTAGAAGACCTTAAAGAAGAAGAGGATTTGATATGAGTAAAGACAAGATGGTTTCACAGCCCAGCCACTACGCTGACAGTGAGATCGAATGTATTGATGCGATGGTTGCCGCGTTTGGGCAGGACAAAGTTAACATCTATGCAGAGGTAGCATCGTTTAAATACATATGGCGAATGGATAATAAGAACGAAGACTCCAAGCAAGATAAACAAAAAGCCGTTTGGTACTTACGGTACTCAATGGGCGATGACCCAAGGATTGAAGAATGAGTTTACAAATGGCAATGTTCGCTAACAAGAACGAGTGGGTTCCACCCTTAGAGCTGCCCGATATCACCGGGGCATCTAAGATTGCAATCGATGTCGAAACACGCGACCCGAACCTGAAAACCAACGGCCCCGGATGGCCAACTGGGGATGGTGAAGTCGTAGGCTATGCACTCGCAGTCGATGGCTGGTCGTGCTACTTGCCTATCCGTCACTTAGGCGGCGGCAACCTCGATGAGCGCATCGTCAACAGATGGCTCAAGAAAGTATTCGAGTGCCCTGCCGATAAGATCATGCACAACGCCCAGTATGACTTGGGCTGGATTAAACAAATGGGGTTCACGGTCAACGGACGGATTATCGATACGATGATCATCGCCTCCTTGCTCGACGAAAACCGTTTCAGCTACAGCCTCAATGCACTCTGCTACGATCTACTGAACAAAACTAAATCTGAGAAAGGCCTAGTCGAGGCCGCTCGGGAATTCGGTGTCGATCCCAAAGCTGAAATGTGGAAGATGCCCGCCATGTATGTCGGACCATACGCTGAAGCTGACGCGGAGCTTACCCTTGAACTGTGGAATTACTTTTCCATTAAGTTGAGCCAAGAGGACTTGTGGGGCGTCGCTAATCTCGAACTGGATCTCCTTCCATGTCTCGTGGACATGACTATGCGCGGGGTTCGCGTTGACGTCAATCGGGTGGAGCGGACTAGGGATAGCCTCCTTAAACGGGAGGGGGAGGTCTTGAAGGAGCTGAAGCGCGTCGCTGGCTCGGGCGTTGAAATATGGGCTGCGCAGTCTCTTGCCAAGTCGTTCGACAACCTCGGAATCCACTATCCAAAGACTGAGAAAGGAGCACCTTCCTTCACCAAACTCTTCCTCCAAGAGCATAATCACCCCGTCGCGAAGCTCATTGTCGAGGCTCGGAATCTGAATAAGACCTCCGGGACTTTTATTAACTCCATCATGAAACACTGCCACGCTGATGGCCGAATTCATAGTCACATTAATCAACTCCGTTCGGATGAGGGGGGTACGGTGTCAGGCCGGATCTCAATGCGGAACCCTAACCTACAGCAGATCCCGGCCCGCGATCCCGTCTATGGACCCATGATACGTTCATTATTCCTGCCGGAAGAAGGGGACAAGTGGGCTGCAATAGATTTCTCGCAGCAAGAACCACGGATCTTGGTCCATTATGCGCATGTATACGGTAAAACGCGAGGGATACCCTTGGAAGGCGCGTCAGACTTTGTCGAAGCCTACAACAATAAGCCGGAAACAGACTTCCATAGCCTAGTCGCCGAGATGGCTAACATTCCCAGAAAACAAGCCAAGACCATAAACTTAGGTTTAATTTACGGTATGGGCGTTAATAAGATGTCAGACCAGTTAGACATCTCAGTGGACGAAGCCAAGGGCTTGGTTAAGCAATACCACGCTCGTGTTCCTTTCGTTAAAGGCTTGATGACCGGGGTCATGAACCGCCTCAACGATAAATCTTCGGGTGGTTCACTGCGTTCACTAGAAGGCAGGAAGTGTCGCTTCGATACGTGGGAGCCCGATACGTTCGCCATGAACAAGGCGCTGCCTTTCAAAGAAGCGGTGGATGCCTACGGACCTACGACCAGACTCAAGCGAGCGTTTACTTATAAAGCACTCAACAGACTCATCCAAGCCTCTGCCGCGGACATGACTAAGAAGGCGATGGTCAATCTGTACAAGATGGGACACCTGCCCATGCTGCAAATCCACGATGAACTGGCGATGTCGGTGAAGAACATCGAAGAAGCGCGGGAGATCGCCAAGATCATGGAAGCCGCTATTCCACTCGAAGTGCCTAACGTCTGCGACGTGGAAATCGGCCCATCTTGGGGTGAAGCGAAATAACTTTGACCTGACCCGCTTCGGCGGGTTTCTCTTGCTTTCTTGCATATCTTCGTATAATATCCTAGATATCCGGGGGCATCGGAGAGGTTAAAAATGGATACAACACGTTGGAAAAGCATTCTCGTCCCGCGAGAAGTGTATGAAGAGATAAAAGAGCTTTCGAAAGTGGAAGGCCGGACGATTGGTGGGCAACTGCGCCTAGTGTTCGACTGGTACACAGAATCACGAGGAAAAGGCAATGGACCAAAAGGTAGTAGAAAAGGGGGAAGTACACAACAGGCTGAGTAAGAACAAATGCCCGAAATGTAGCAAACCCCTCGAAATCATAGAAAAAACGGAAACGGTGCTGATTAGACAGTGCCAAACGTGCAACCTCACTATTCGTGACGATGCACAAACCGCGGAGTGTCCAGATAATGCGTGAACACGACATCATTATACGCACAGTCGATGGTTATGGATTTCTCCCCATCATACAAAATAACGCCGGGGAAGAAGTATACCGCGGCGAGTTTAAAGGAACGATAGCAGAGGCCGTGGCCGCCTGCACATCGAGGCTAGAAGATATATGCGACTAAATATTGATTGTCGCATACTGGGGTGCCATAATGGTACAGATCATGGCAACATGGTCATCCGTAGTAGTTAAGACCCGCCCCGAGTTCGGTTGCCCCCGGCTCGGGGCATTTTTTTAGAAGGAGAAAAAGAATGGTAGATAAAGTGTTCGTAGATGGCCTCATGGCCAAGAAACCAAATGACAGGGCTCCCGAGTGGGTCAAGTGCAACATCAGCATCAAAAGAGAAGAACTTAGCGCGTGGCTCGCGGGCCAGAACGACGAATGGATCAACGTCCAAGTGTGCGAAAGCAAAGGCGGCAAATGGTATGCGGAGGTGGACTCATGGAAGCCGACAAACGCGTAAGTGATATCAACTGGACTTGGGCTGTATCACAGATCAACGAAGTCGTTAACCACGCCCTCACCCTGATCGAAGCCGACGAGTGGGGCTCAGTCGAAGAAAAAAGGACAAAACTCAATGAAATCGAAAAAGCATGGCAACGAATACTCCAAGGCTGAAGTGAAAGAACAACTCACCATCGAACAAGTCTGCGCACTCGTGAGATGCTCCGCGCCAACCCTCTATCGGCGTATTAAACACAATCCTCACGGCGCACTCTTCCCAAGCCCGTACAAAGTAGCAGCAACCGCGGACCGCGGGCCACGGCACGTCAATCGATGGGAACAAGCCGAAGTCATGGCGTGGCTGCTGAAGGGCAATGCACCCAAGTGGCGAGAAAATACAATAGAGATCATCATCAACCGCGCCAACACGCTTGATGCCAAGATGAGCGAAGCACACGACACGGACCTCGAGCCTTGGTACAAAAGGAACGAGCTGGTGCTCATAGCAGTCAGTGGCGGGCTTTTAGCAGGGATCGTGACATACCTGTTCGGCAAGTGAGTCGAACCCCCTACACCCCGCGTGAGGGATGACGTAGCGGAACCTCAGGACAACAAGGATGTAGAAGGTTCGTGGTTCAGTATAGCGGCTCGCGGCAGGAGGAGAAGTTTGCAACGAAAAGTACCCCGTGTTAATATTTATAATAATTAACGCAGGTGATGCCCCATGGAAAACTGGAAAGACGAGCAGCTCAACACCCTCGAAAAGGCCGTCGCGGAATACTTCCGCATAATGAATGCCTCAAAACGCGAAGCACTCACCGATAAACACGTCCAACACAACATAATAGAATTCATGCACAACAACCACGACGTCACAGTATCAGTCGGATGGCTCGCAAAAATCTTCTACGAAGGCGCACCTGCCATACAAGGAGGATCGTGGCTCGCAGTCCAAAGCTTCATAAACACAATGCACGACCCGCGGATCACGGACCACGCGTTACAAGAAAGACGCCGTATGTGTATATAGGATCTCAAATGGAAAAAGAAATGTTTTTGTCTTTGGGGCCGTAACCGGTGTAACCATGTAACTTTGGTCAATCAGCCCAGTGTATATAAGGGTTTCAGAGTACACACTAGTGTTGAATAAAAATGTAACGTAACCAGAGTTTATGTAACCCTTAAATCCAAAAGTGCGTTAAGGGGGTCTGAGTTTTTTTTTCTTAAAAAATATTTCTGGAGTTGTATATAGACAGAACGCGAATTAGACCTTAGAGTATCGTTAAATAACTGGATAACATGAACATGACCGTAAAACCTACCTCTAAGTCAGTCCCCGCCGTCATTAAGAGGAAGGCGGGCCGCCCGAGAGCCACGAAAGCACAGCTTTTGACTAGACGGCAGGAGCTGTTTGTGAAAGAGCTGGTATCTAAAGATGGCCAGATAACCATGCGCGAAGCCGCTGTTAATGCGGGTTATCCTGTTAGCTCTGCCCATACAAGAGCTTATGAGCTAACCAACCAGCATATTAGCCCCCATGTAGTAGCTGCCATTCAAGCTTATCGTGCCGAGCTGGATGAAAAGTTTGGTGTGAACTACCAGCGACATCTTCGGGATCTTCAAACAATTCGAGACATGGCTTTGACTAACGGCGCTTACTCAGCCGCAGTTCAAGCGGAGTACAGGCGTGGGCAAGCGCAAGGTGACATTTACGTCAGCAAAAGCGAAATAAGACACGGCAGCATTGATTCTATGACCAAGGAAGAAGTGATGTCAGCTTTAAAGGAGATTAAAAGTACTTATGCCCCGATCACTATCGACATTACTCCCGAAGGAGAGAGCAATTCCCAAAACCGCGACAAAGCGCGAGGCCGACTTGTGGCGGTTGATGAAAACAGGGATAGCGAAAAGCCCGAGGACTTGGAAGACTACGAGGATTGAAACGTGGGCGATGCCCGGCATCCCTGATGTTTTGGCTTGCGACGACGCGGGCAACTTCCATTTCATCGAACTCAAGGCAACCACTGGAAACGTGGTTGACCTTCGACCTCACCAAGTTGCATGGCTCAGTAATCATGCAATGGCCAGCGTTTGGGTACTGGTGCGAAAAGTTGCGACTAAAACTCAGCCCCAAAAGATATACCTCTACCATGGGGGTGATGCCATGGATTTGAAAATGGTTGGACTTAAAGTCGAACCCGCCTACTATTCTGAGGGTGATTTTGATTGGAACCTCATTATGGACTTGATATCTCCCACAAAGTCGCATACCATCTTATAGTCTTAACTTAACTATAGAGGTATACAAATGTTCTTTTTTAACTGGCTATATAGATTGTTTTACGGCAAGGACGCTGCGGACGATATGGATCGAGCACCTCCCCCACGTAAACCACCTGCTCCGCGTAAACGGCACCGAAAACCTAGAACGTAGCGATTTCATTTAATTTTCTGAAATATTAGCTTGCAGGGTATGCAAGAGTATGCGATATTATAGGAGTGGCGCAACAACGCGTCCTAACTACGGAGAATAATCATGACTACATATCAAACTAACGCATTTGCACACGGGATTGGCAATTCCGAAGTATCTTCCAATTGGTACAGCCGCCCGGATGATCAGAAGTTTTTAACCCTCGACGACATGCTGGCGTATAAGAAGATCGATGCCCAGCGGATGACCTCGCGAACTGTTGATACTCATAAAATCCAGATCATTGGTGACTATGACGAAGCCAACCCAAGTCGGGGCGACATCCGTGTCGAATACGTCGACGATAACTACCGCGAGCACAACAACGTCCCAACAAATTGGAGTTTTGGCCAACTGTCCCAGCTTGCTGGAGCGCCAGCCGGTTATCTTAAAGACCTGCCCGCACCTATCGCGGCGGACTGTATCGAGTGGGGGCTCAAGTACAACAGGGGCAAGGAACTGATTAAGGTATACGGCAACCAAACGGACGGGGGAGAACTTAGGGCCGCGACGGGTCCAGACTATGGTCGCATTTATGACTGGGAAATCTTAGAACCTGTTAAACAATTGGTTGATCAATCTGGCGGGCGCTGGAAAGTGCCGGGCATGATGGTCGGCAGCCACAACGGGATGGCGGTTTATGATCCAGAAGTGCCAGTTACGAATAACACCACCACCTTGTTTGCAAGTGATCGCGACGTTTTCGTTTTCTTAGTTGATGATCGCAACCCCATCGAAGTGGGAAAGCTTGCCAACGGCGAGCCTGATTTAATGTTCCGCGGGTTCTATGCTTGGAATTCTGAAACAGGCAGCAAGACGGCGGGCATCGCGGCGATGTATCTCCGCGGGGTTTGCATGAATAGAAACCTGTGGGGGGTCGAGAATTTTCATGAGATCACGATCAGACACACCAAGTTCGCGCCGGATCGTTTCGCGCAGGAAGCCCGCCCAGCTTTGCAGTCTTTTGCGAGCGGTGCGACCAGAACTTTTATTGAAGGCGTGATGGCCGCGAAAGCTGCCAAGATTGCGACCGACGATGACGAGCGTCTGGAGTTTCTGGTTAAACGGGCAGGACTGTCCGGACGTATGGCCAAAGCTGCCAACGCTCGGCACCTTGTCGAAGAGGGCCGCCCAGTCGAGACGGTCTGGGACGCCGCGCAAGCCATTACTGCTATAGCCCGGGACATCCCTCATCAGGATGCCCGCATTGAAGTTGAACGAAAAGCAGGGGCGCTGCTGGATAAGGTGGCGGCGTAATTCCGCCGCAGTACCCAAAACAGCCCGCCAATGCGCGGGCTTTTTTTTGGGCTTTACTTTCCGTAAAGTTATCGCATATACTCGCATATGCGGGGCACTAAAGCCGCCGCAACTACGGAGCGACACGACATGATCAAACCCCAGTTAGCACTAATCGAAGCACAGAAGATCGCATCACAAATAAATCGAGCACGTTTCTCAGGCACAGAGATAACTGATGAGCAGACAATTCGCCTATGCGTACTGCTCGACATACTCGCTACATAAACGGAGAACGACAATGAATGAACTTAACAAAGACGTAACCCTAAGCAATTTTATTAGCTTTATTAATACACACACCCCTGAAACACCTGTATGTCACGAAGGGTGGGCAGAATGTACCGTTGGTGAATTCGCAACGCACTTGGGGTTGGCATCTAACTCACGCGTATTAGCTATGTTAGAACGTGACCACTTCCAGTTGTACTACATGCTCAACATGGGCGGGGAAGTACAGTTGGGTGATGATGGTAGTGAAGTGTATGTTGAAAACCTGCGGTTCGATGAGAGGATCGACACCTACGGCAAGCTCCAAGAATGGATTGTGGAATACCCTGTGTCCACAGTGACGTGTGCCGAGTACTACGAGTACTAAGACAACGACAACGACGACAACGCTGGCAGTTACAGCAACTAACGACTTTACTCTATAGGATATTATCGCATATACTTACCCAACGGCGGGCAACGCCGTTTAACCTTAACTTTACGGAGTACACCTTATGACACTAGCAGAAATCGCTGGGGAAATATTAGCCGACTGGGACAACGTCCATTACGCGGCTCGACCTTACCTTGACGCAATGTCGCAGCTCGACCGAGTGCAAGATAAATATGGTTATGATACGGGTAAGAGTGTCGTGCTCTACTTTTTAGCTAACGCGGGGTCGTGGCGGGGCGATAACGCCCGCAGAATAAAATCTCAGCTCAAGGCGATGATCAAGTGATCGCCTTAACTAAACAGCAGCGAAAAGCCCTGCACCGTAAATGGTTGCAGAATGATCAAGGTATGTCCTATGCACAGTTTCGCCGAACTGTTCAGTCCGGTTGGGATTGCGTCATGGTGCGATGGTCGGGCATGTGGCTTGGCATAGAGCCCGACGGTTATACCCATAGCTAATACAAAACAGCCCGCCAATGTGCGGGCTTTACTTTATCCGATATTATCGCATATACTTATTCAACGGCGGGCAAGCCGTTAAACCTTAACTTTACGGAGTACACCCATGCAAGAAGCTATCGTAGCAATACAAATACCCCACCAAGGCCGACGTATCATTTTTGCTCACCTAACAATGGAGGACTTCGTCACCGCTGTTATGAATCAATATGCAGCACTTGACACCGACGATGAAGCTGTCAACGAGCTGATGGATAGCGATCCGCGTGACATCACGCTGGAAATGTGCCGCGCTGCACTGGCTCATGATATGTCACACGCCCAAGTTCTCACCATGTCGGAGGCGGTGGATAGAATCCATCAAAACGGAGATTTTGCAGAAGAAATAGCCGCTGAGCTAGAAGATTGGGGCTGGGTGTCAGAAAGACAATACATGAATCCACAGTCGGGCTCGGTACAATCAATGGCCGATTGGGTAGACGACTCCGAAGAATGGGAAGGCGACATCAAAGCGCAGCTTGCAACCCTACTACCTGTCGTAATTGACACAGACGGCAACTATACGGAGTACACCTTATGAATAACGTTCTAAACTTCACCTTGCGACCTTCCGACGTTGTGCTTGATCGAGTTTATAATCCTACCCGGTCCGCTGACTTTGGCGACGCGACCCCGTCGCAACTAGCAGAAGCTTGCGGGCTAATACCTGACTTTTTCGCGGCGGCTTGTGTCCGCCCTTTAAAGCTTACGCTCGACAAAATCGCCCGTTTCGACTAACTGGCACCAGCAAAACCCCGGCCCGCCAATGTGCGGGCTTTTTTGTGGGCTTTACATCCTACAAAGTTATCGCATATAATCCCACACATCCGGCGGGCAAGCCGGACACCTTACTAACTACGGAGCAACACCTTATGAAAGTATCAGAAGCTAGAATTAACGTCGGCGGCCTATCTAATCCGTCAAAGATGCCATCAAAGTCTTATGGCTTGCCAGCGCAAGCGTGCAACGTTGGCGGAAAGTTGCGAGCCGTCAAGGGTTCGACTTGTGAGAATTGTTATGCTTACGATCGCGGGATGTATGTCATGCCAGTGGTCAAGAACGCACAAGCGCGACGCCTTGCGACAATCACGCGCGACGATTGGGCCGCCAGTATGGCGCGAGCAATAAACAAAGATAGATATTTTCGCTGGCACGATAGTGGCGACATTCAAAGCGCCGAACACTTTGCTAAGATCGTCGAGGTAGCACGACTCACGCCCGATTGCTTGCACTGGCTGCCAGCACGTGAGGCGGCGATTGTCGCGGCGTACACTGGCACGCTACCGGACAATCTCGTTGTCCGCGTATCGGCTGCCATGATTGACGGGCCAGCGCCTAAGCGATTCGCCCACACGTCAACGGTCCACAGTAAGACGATCCCGATCAACTCGCACACTTGCCCGGCACCGCAACAGGACAATGAATGTCGTGATTGTCGCGCATGCTGGTCAAAAGACGTGAAGAACGTTAGCTATCACGCCCACTAGCCCCCCGTCGCATGACCTACTAGCCCGCCAATGCGCGGGCTTTTTTTGTGTTTACTTTCCGTAAAGTTATCGCATATACTTGCATATGCGGGGCACTAACGCCGCCGCAAATACGGAGAAAATAACATGGGCACTGTAATAGATTTATATATGCATCCGCAAAGCGGTGATCAATCCCTGAATGTAGTAGATTTATTTATGCATCCGCAAAGCGGCGATATTCAATCCCTGAGCGACTGGCTCGAGGACGCAAAAGATTGGGAGGGCGATATACCCTCACAAATAGCGACACTTTTACCCGTCGACGATCAATATCAAAACTAACACTCCCCCCCCGTCGCATGACCTACCGG
>FLOH01001008.1_pt1 | contig 47620 bp, 34 predicted proteins | sample 756751 | NCBI WGS metagenome assembly FLOH01 (sample SAMEA4026879, study PRJEB14308) | marine metagenome | biome: coastal water; material: water | depth 74 m | reverse complement strand
TACGCTTGCATTATTGCGAGGGCAGCTCGGAACTTCTCTATCGAGTCCGCGTGCTTGCCGACGCTGAAGAGGGCCATGCCCTCCATGTACGGGGTCTTCTTATCGCTCATGCCAAATATTATACGCCGCCCCGGGAGACTGGGATTCAAAATGCGCGAAGCGAGTCTTTATGGTGACGAACTAAGCGCTCCCAGCCCTGGAAAGTCGACTCTGATCGAGGTGCGTTCAGCGCCAAGTGCTCCCAGCCTCACTGGAGGCGATCACCCGCTCGATAAATTGAACGCCCCGGACACCCGCTGCTATCGAAGGCAAATGTTCGGGCATCGCTCCCCCGCTGCGAATCGCCGCGGCGAATTCGCGATAGAGGTTGGCAAACGATTCGAGGTATCCCTCGGGATGACCGGCGGGAACACGCCCCGAGGATTGCGCGAATGCCGAGAGGTAACCGTTGCCGGTGCGGCGCGTGAGGGGCCCCTCGTTTGCGCTGTAGATCGTTAGATCATTCGGATGCTCCTGGCGCCACTCCAGCCCGCCCTTCGTGCCGAACAGCTGGATGGACAGACCGTTTTCTCGGCCCACGCACACCTGGCTACAGCGCAACATGCCGTCCGCACCGCTTTCGAATTCAATCAAGGCCATCGCATCGTCGTCTACGGCTCGGCCCTCCACGAACGAACGACGCGCTCCAAGTAAGCGCGTGATCTTTTGGCCCGTGATGAACTCGGCGAGGTTGTGGGCGTGGGTACCGATGTCCCCGAGGCTTCCCCCGGGCCCGTTGAGCGCCGGATTCGTGCGCCAAGAGGCCTGTTTTTGGCCCGAAGACTCAAGGTCCTCGGACAGCCAACCTTGCAAGTACTCCACGTACACTTTACGCAGCGTCCCGATCGGCCCCTCCTCGCCCCGAGCGACAAGTTCTCGCGCCTCGCGAACCATCGGCGCTCCGGTGTAGTTGTGCGTCAAAAGGAATAACTTCGCCGAGCGCGCCACAGCCTCGGCCATCGCCGTCGCATTGGCCGACGACGTTGTCATTGGCTTGTCGCACGCAACGTGGAAACCGGCATCAAGCGCCGCGATCGCAACTTCGTGATGCAGGTGGTTTGGCGTGACGATCGAGATCACCTCCGCGCGCGTCTCCGGCGGAAGTGCAGCCTCGCGTTCGAGCATTTGCCTCCAGGATTCATAGGCCCGTGCGGGCGCGATTCCCCACTCTGCGGCACGCTCCTGACACTTGTCTGAATCCGAAGAGAGAGCCCCGGCGACGAGCGTGAACTCGCCATCCATCAGAGCAGCCGTGCGGTGGACCGCGCCAATAAAAGCGCCGGGGCCACCACCGACCATGGCGAGGCGCAGCGGTAAGATCGTTTTCATGGGATCAGTCGAGTCCTAATGCGCGGCGGTTACTGGCACGGTCTGCGGTCGATGCGGCGAAGTCGTCGAACGACGTTTTGGAGACCTCAATGATGTGGTCTTTGATGAACTTCGCGCCCTCAGCAGCACCGACGAGGTTGTCCTTATAGGCGCACTCCCATTCGAGCACGGCCCAACCAGCAAAGTCACATTTCGCCAGCGCGGTAAAGATCGCTTTGAAGTCCGTCTGGCCATCACCGAGCGAGCGGAACCGACCGGCGCGATCTTCCCAGCCTTGATACCCGCCGTAGACCCCGTTGCGCCCGTCACAACGCAACTCCGCATCCTTGACGTGGAAGGCCTTGATGCGGTCGTGATAGATGTCGATGAACTGCAGGTAGTCGATGCCTTGCAGCAAGAAGTGGCTCGAGTCAAAAAGTAGGTTCGCGCGGTTGTGCCCGTCCACGCCAGTGAGAAAGCGATCAAAGGTCGCGCCGTCGTGGAGGTCCTCACCCGGATGTAGCTCGAAAGCGCAATCGACGCCGACGGACTCAGCGTGGTCGAGGATCGGTTTCCAGCGCCGCACGAGCTCGGTAAATGCGTCGTCGATAAGTCCCTCCGGGCGCGGCGGCCAGGGGTAGATATAGGGCCAGGCCAACGATCCGCTAAAGGTCGCCATGGCGCTCAGGCCGAGGTTGGCAGAAGCGGAGAGGCACTTCTTTACCTCCTCCACGGCCCAAGCTGAGCGCGCCGCAGGATTGCCGCGCACAGCTTCATCAGCGAAGCTATCGGCAATCTCGTTGTAGGCTGGGTGCACTGCCACGAGCTGTCCCTGAAGGTGGGTCGCCAGCTCGGTCGCGACGACGCCGTGTGCGGCGAGGCGGCCCTTGAACTCGTCACAGTAGTCCTTGGAAGTTGCCGCCAAGTCCATGTCAAAAAGGCCCTTCTCCCAAGTCGGAATCTGCACTCCCTTAAAGCCGAGGTCTGACGCCCATTTCGCAATAGAGTCGAGGTTGTCGAAGGGTGACTCTGTGGAGAAATACTGGGCGAGGAAGATCGCGGGTCCTTGTAGATTTTTCATACGGGCAATCTTAGCTCTTCAAATGCCACGATAAAGGTCTGACTTCTAGCGGCGGTGACTTTCCGGCCGATTGCGAGGGAAGCGCGACTGCACGCGAGTCTTTGCGGTAGGAGGCACCATGCGAAGAATGCAAACTTCGTTTCGAGATGGCATGATTGTGAGGTCTACCCCGCGCCTCCCTATCCCCCATTGCCATGACCCGCGACGCTTTCGATCCAACTCCCGCCGACCGCTTCACCTTCGGACTATGGACCGTAGGCAATCCAGGCCGGGACCCCTTTGGCCCCGCCGTACGCGCCATCCAAGATCCTTGTCGCCTAGTGCGAAAGTTGAGTGAGTGTGGCGCGTGGGGTGTCAACCTGCACGACGAGGACCTCATCCCATTTGGAAGTAGTGCAGCCAAGCGCGATGCGATTGTGGGCGACTTCAAGAAGGCGCTCGACGACAACGGTATGGTTGTGCCCATGGCTACGACAAACCTCTTCAGCCAGCCGATTTTTAAGGATGGTGCCTTTACGGCGAACGACCCGAAGGTGCGCGCCTTCGCCTTGCAAAAGACGATGACGGCGATCGAGCTCGGCGTCGAACTCGGCGCAACAACTTACGTGTTCTGGGGCGGCCGTGAGGGAACGGAGGCCGACGCCTGCCGCGATCCCCAAGAGGCGACGCGGCGCTTCCGCCACGCGATCGACTACTTGTGCGGCTTCGTCAAGGACCGGGGTTACGACCTGCGCTTCGCTTTAGAGGCCAAGCCCAACGAACCACGGGGAGATATCTATTTGGCGACTACGGGGCACATGTTGGCTTTCATCTCGACTCTCGAAAACGAGGAGATGGTTGGTGTGAACCCCGAGGTGGCCCACGAGTCGATGGCCGGGCTCTCGATGACCCACAACGTCGCACAGGCAATGGAGGTCGGCAAACTGTTCCATATCGACCTAAACGGCCAGCGCATTGGTCGCTATGACCAAGACTTGCGCTTCGGATCGGAAGACCTAAAGCAAGCCTTTCTACTCGTCCGTTTGCTCGAGGGCACCTCGGGCTCGGCGCCATATACAGGACCGCTTCACTTCGACGCCCACGCCTATCGCACCGAAGATGATGCCGGCGTCTGGGACTTTGCGAGGGGCTGCATGCGAACGTACAAGCTGCTCGCGGATCGCGCGCGCGCATTTGATGCCAACCCCGAGGTTCGCGAGATCATCGCCGAGAAGAACGACGCCTTGCTCGACCCGCTCTTGTCCGCCGCTTACTCGCCCGCGTCGGCCGAGACCCTGCGCGCGGTTTCAATTGACATTGACACAATCGCAAAGCGCGGTCTCAGGTACGAGCGCCTCGATCAACTTCTAGTGGAACACCTCATGGGGGCCCGGTGAGCCCAAAGCGGCCGGCGAACGCCAGCTGGGGCGGACTTGCGCGATGACACTTTCCCTGGGACTGGACGTTGGAACGCAAGGCACAAAGGGTGTGCTCTTAGATGCGGAGAGCGGCGCGATCGTCGCCCGCGCGAGTAAGGGATATGGCCTTATCGAGGGGCTCGAGGCTGGCGCGGCAGAGCAACACCCCTCCACTTGGCGTGATGCGGTCCGGATCGTTATTCGCGAGCTTCTAGCTACACCGGGAATAGACGCTGCACAAATTAGCGCTATCGGTGTCTCCGGGCAGCAGCACGGCTGTGTCGTTCTCGATGACAAGGATGCTCCGGTGCGCCCTGCCAAACTCTGGTGTGACACTGCCACGGCGGTCGAGGCGGCCGAACTCTCGGTCGCGTTCGGTCGTCCAGTGCCGACAGGCTTCACCGCTTCGAAATTACTCTGGCTGGCCCGCAACGAACCCGCGAACTGGGCTCGCACGAGGCGAGTGCTTCTGCCCCACGACTACATCAACCTGTTGCTGACCGGCGAGGCTGCGATGGAGGCCGGCGACGCGTCAGGCACCGGACTGCTAGACATCCTGGAGCGCTCGTTCGACGAGGCGGCGATCGACGCTTTTGACCTGCTCGCGAACAAACACGAGGCCTCGCCCACCGACCCCGGGCTTGCCTCTAGACTTCCACGCCTCATGGATCCGCAGACGCCCTGGAGACCCGTCGGCTTCGTGAGTGACGCGGCCGCAGTGGAGTTCGGACTTACCGCGGGCACGCTGGTCTCTGCCGGTGGTGGCGACAACATGATGAGCGCCATCGGCAGCGGCGCGACAACTCCGGGTGTGGTCACCGTGAGCTTGGGCACATCGGGCACCGTGTTCGCGCACGCGGAGCAACCGATTGTCGATCCGGACGGCTTGATTGCTCCCTTTTGCGGATCGACCGGCGGCTGGCTTCCGCTTTTGTGCGTGATGAATTTAACGGGCGTGACCGAAGAGGTGAGCACCGGATTTGATATGGGTCACGAGGCGCTAACGGCCTCGGCGCGCCAAGTTCCACCGGGCTGTGAGGGCTTGCTGTGGCTGCCCTATCTGAATGGTGAGCGCGTGCCGGACCTCCCTCTCGCGACCGGCAGCTTGGTGGGAATGCGCCCTGGTCATCTGCGCGCGGGCACGCTCTATCGAGCGGCACTTGAGGGGACAAGTTTGAATCTCGCCTGGGGTGTCGAGCGGCTTGCGCGTCTGGGTATCCACGCGAAAGAGCTCCGGCTAGTCGGTGGTGCCGCGCGCAACCCCCTTTGGCGTGAGATCTTAGCGGCTTGTTTCAATACGCCAGTAATCCCGTTGGCCGAACCCGAGTCGGCCGCACTTGGCGCAGCCATGCAAGCGGCTTGGAGTTGGCGCCACCAACAAGGTGCACCCGTCGCGATGCGAGAGCTGTCTACAAGGTGCGTGCACACTGCGGGACGCCCCACCCTGCCCGATCCGGATCAGGTCGCCCTCTACCTATCGATTGCCACCCGCTTTCGCGCCGAAGTCAGCAAGCAATACGACGCCCCCTCCGCAAAATAGCGCGTCCCTTATTGACGCCAAGTTCCGAGTCGCCCTTGCGCTCAAGTTAGGTTCGAGGCGGGGCGCGCGAGGCCCCTCAGCGCACAACAATCTCGTCGAGGAACATCCAGGCTTTCCCACCCGCCCCCTTGTGCCACTCCGGGCACTCGAGGAGGCTCTTGGCCTGGACCCTCACAAATCGCGCCCTCAGTCCCGGAGTCTTCGTCGTAAACTCCATCCGGTGTGCTCCACTTGTGCTTGTGATGGGAGTGGCAACGGCGGAGCCAGCTTGTTGAAAATCAACTCCGTCAGTGGAGATGAGTACGTTCACGGAGGTCGGGAAAAAGATCCAGCTGTTCTGCTCCTCGAGACAGCCGAGTGCGACCTCATTGAGCGCCATGACCTCTCCCAAGTCCACGGTCGCGTCCATGTGCACGGCCTCGTATCCGACCCACTTGTTGTCACTGTGAGTCGCAGAGCCGGTCTTGCCGTCGACGAGGCCAAAGGCCCCTCCGCCGTCGTACTTCGGACTCCAAATCGCGTCGGTCTGGACCGCCTTCCCGATCGCCTTGTGCAAATCGATTCGTCGGCTCGTTATGCGCCCCAAGCGCTCCTTCCCGCGAAAAGCAGCGGCCTGCACATCCGTGGATTTCGCCAGGTCGATTGGTTTGCGATAGAGCTCTGACGCCCCGGTCGGGGGTGTCCCATCGGTGGTGTACCGCATGTCCAGGCGGCCGTGCTCAGTCGACAAGATCAGCTCGACCCGAGAGTTTTCGGCGTCAACTTGGACATCGACTTGGACTTGGTAAAGGCTGGGCGCAAAACCGACACCTCGGTTTTCAAGGCGTGCAAGCGCCGGATCGAGACGCTCCATAAAGCCATCCCAATTTCGCAAAGACGGAGCCGACCATGCGACCTCGGCAACCGCAAAGAGACGCGGGAACAGCATGTAGTTTGCCTCCTCCTCGCCCTGAATGGATTCGCCCCAGAGATTGCCTTGGATGCCTAGGACGTGGCGCGCCTGCTCGTCCGAAAGCTCCTCGGGAAGTGGCTCATAGGAATAGGCCGTACTAAGAAGAAGCTCTGAATAGCCCAATTCGGGCTCGTTTTCAGGGCTTCCCTGCTTGAGATCAAGGTAGCAGAAGTTATTGGGAGTCATGATCACGTCGTGACCAGCTCTGGCAGCCGCAACTCCGCCGGCCTCACCACGCCAGGACATGACCACCGCGTTGGGCGCAAGCCCTCCCTCGAGAATCTCGTCCCATCCGATCATGATACGGCCCTGGGAATTGATCACTCGCTCCACGCGCTGGATGAAGTAGCTCTGCAGCTCCTCGACATTGGCCAGGCCCTCTTCATCCATCCTACGGCGGCAGTCTTTGCACTGACTCCATGCGGACTTATTGCACTCGTCTCCGCCGATGTGAATGTACTCCGATGGAAAGAGCTCCATCACCGAGGTCAAGACGCCCGCCACCAATTCAAAGGTAGCCTCCTTTCCAGGGCAGAGGGCATTCTCCTCCATGATGCCGCCGGTAGCAACAGCTCGAACCACGCCGTCACATGAGATGCCTGGATACGCAGCGATCGCTGCTCGCGAGTGCCCTGGCACGTCGATCTCCGGGACAACGGTCACGCCTCGGAGGCGCGCGTACTCGATTACATCCGCAATCTCTTCACGGGAGTAAAAACCGCCGTAGCTTGCCAACTCTCCTTCGCGTTGTTCCGGCCGAGCGTGCCAAGACAGCTCGTTGTGGTCCACACGCCACGCGCCTACCGAGGTGAGCCTCGGATACGCATCCACCTCAACACGCCACCCTTGGTCATCGGTCAAGTGCCAATGAAAGACATTGAGCTTGAGTGCGGCTAAGTAGTCGATGTTCTTCTTCACGAACTCAAGTGGAAGAAAGTGCCGGCTAACATCAAGTAGCTGACCGCGCCAAGGGAACCGCGGGCTGTCTACAATCTCACAACAGGGCACGACCCAGTTGGTGTAGGAGGCCATCGGATTCTTTCCCGCCAAAACCCCGGAGACGGTTCGAACCTCCAACTCGGGAAGCAGCTGCCTTAGCGTTTGAATGCCGTAGAAAACGCCGCTTGGAGTTGCCCCCGTAATCCGCAGCTCATCGGGAGTGATGCGAATTCGATAACCCTCGAGCCCAAGCTCCTCAAGACTCTCGCCAAGTGCCAAAGTGATCCCCCTTGACTCGGCAACGGTCCAAACAACAGCCTTCGAGCTGATCGCGGCTGGGTCGACCACCTCGAGCAAACGCTCTCCTAGCTCCCACTCCAAAAGCACCTCATCCTGAATGTGGATTTCGCTTTGGAGGTTGTGCCTATACACCCCCGGCATGAGCTGAACACTCGCGGGGATGGGGATCAATGCGACGGGCTCGGGAGGAGACTCAGCCTGTGCGCTGCCGCTCGAACCCGGAGCAATACAAGCACTGGCCAACACGGCTCCGAACATGGAGAAGAGGGCCAGCGCATAAACGGATGTGAGCTTCATAGTCGTGGGGTCCTAGCCGCGTTCGAAAAGTGGCGACCCTCGGCTAAATCTCCTTGGCTGCCAACTCGATCGCTTTGTATCCGCCTTTGGAGCGAAACCACAGCAGAATCAAAAGGAATGCGATCGCCATGGTGAGCGGCATCCCGGCCGCCGCCTTGAGGGTGTTGCGCCCATTCTCACCGATCTGAACTTTCAGTTCGCTCGCTTGGGCGGGGGAAAGCGCAGGGTCCATCAGAACCTTGCTGGGGACGACGGCATCGTGGGTGTAGAAAAAGAACTTCTCTTCGGTGACGTAGTTGTCAATCGCAAGTGCCTCGACATCCGCCGCATAGGCGATAACCGTTTCGGCATCGTAGGATGACTTGATCGCACCAAGGTAGGGTGCTCCAAAGATCCCGATCGTCAGCAGGCCCATTGCCGAAACTGTGTTCAGGGTCATCGCCCCACCTTTTGGAAATCTCTCGGAGACAAAGCCGAGCATGGTCGGCCAGTAAAACGTCTGGCCGATTGCGTACAAGGTAAAGGCGACAAATACCATTGCGCCCGCCGCGCCCGAGAGGACGAATAAACCGACCATGGAGAAGATCGAACTGGCAAGCAACAGAGCTGGCGGGGACATATACTTGAGTGGGACTCCAGCAAAAAATCGCAAGACCATCATGATGCCAGCCGAGGCCACAATGGCCCAACCTGCGGCTTGTGCGCCTAATAGGGGCTCCATCAGCTCGCGAATCCAGGCGTCCGTGCCTAGCTCCGTCGCCGCCAGGGGGATCATGATCAAGCACAAGAAGAAGAACAGCCACTTCCCTTTCGAGCCGATGTAGGCACCGAAACCAAAGCCAACGACAGCGCCTACTGCAGCACTAAAGGCCAATAGGTTTTGCGCGACCCAACTTGTCGAGTCCGCACGGAATCCAAGGAGCTGATTAGTCAGCTCGTAGGTGATAAACGTGGCCGCGAGTAGAGCGCCTAGACCGCCAAACTCCTTCAGCATCTCGTGGTTGGAGATGTTGGCAGCGACGCGCTCGTCCACGGGGTACCTCTTGATCACCGCGAAAATTGCGCCGTATAGAAGAATCGGCAGGACCATGATCAAGAAGGAATTGTTCCAGGACGGGATCGAATCCCCAAGGACTAGGAACGTCACCCCTCCAACAACGATTCCAGCGGGCCAAGACGCGTGCAAGATGTTGAGCATCTTGCTCTTTGTTGTTGTGTACATTCCCGCGCAGAGCGGGTTGATGCAGGCCTCGATAATTCCATGCCCAAGGCCTCCAAAGAAACAAGCCCACTTGAGCATTCCAGCGTCCTTAGCCAGGACCGTCAATACGACGGAAACAAGCTGAAGTGCGCAGGCGATAAACATCGACGTTCGATAGCCGACGCGATCTAGAATCAAGCTGAACAAGATCATCGTGACCGCAATCGGCCACAGGGAGAGGCCGAAGATCTGCCCAACTTCGGTATCCGTAATCCCGAAGTCTGCCCCCCAGTTCCCCATCACTAAAACGCGCAACACGAAGCCAACGCCCGCCGCGGCTAGGGCCGTAAAACTAGCCCAAAAGAGCAGTGATTTTTCTCGCTGAGATAATTCCATGGGTATGACTTCGCGCTCTTCTGAATTGAATAGGGGGGGACGACCAAGAAACTATTACCAATACTGGGATAGCAAGTAAAGCACCGACTCGGCGAGCTTCCACTTCGGTCGGCAAGCCGGCACGTTTGCGACGACTTGAAGGGCTCGCGCATTCGAGCTAGGCGATGAGCTGATAACCTATTCATCTCGCCACCAAGAGGAGCACCGGTTCAGCATGGCAGTACGCAAAAACACACACGCAATCCCCGCCAAACAGGGGCACAAAACCAAAGGTGAGGTCAGGCGCTCCAGACGCACACGTTGGCGCGCCTTCGCCTTGGTCTTAGTGCACGCGCTAGTTGCTGTGCACATTGCCCACTGGTATGCCACAGGAGAGTCCATCTCTCCCCTCGAGCCTTCAGAGGCCTACGAGACGATCGCGTATGGCGCGGTCAACGCCGGATTTATTCTGTTGGTGCTTCTCATCCTGAGCACGCTTATCTTTGGTCGATTCTTTTGCGGATGGGCGTGCCACCTCGTCGCCTACCAAGATTTCTGCGCCAGCCTTCTCGCTCGCTTTGGCATACGGCCGAAACCTGTTCGCTCGCGCCTGTTGGTTTTTGTTCCGGCACTCGCGGCGATCGACATCTTCATCCTACCGGCGTTGCAAAACTGGCTGGGCGAGGGTGGACCAAGCTGGTCGCTCACGTGGAACACCTCTACCGAATCTCTATGGGAGACATTCCCCACCTGGAGCGTGGCGATCGTCACGCTCCTCGTCGATGGCTTTCTAGTTGTTTGGTTTTTTGGCTCGAAAGGGTTCTGCTCGTACGGCTGTCCCTATGGCGCCGTCTTTGGGCTCGCTGAAAAAGTTGCGCCCGGCCGTATCCGTGTCACGGATGCTTGTGAGGGTTGCGGCCATTGCACCGCAATCTGCACGAGCAATGTTGAAGTTCATCGCGAGGTTGCTCTTTTCGGAATGGTCGTCGACTCCAACTGTCTGCGATGCCTCGATTGCGTCAGTGTTTGCCCCAAAGATGCGCTCTTCTTCGGCTTCCGTCCCGCTGTCGAAAAAAGCGCTCCAACCCCTTCTCGAGAGGCCCTTCGCGTCTACGACTTTACTTGGGGAGAGGAGCTCCTGATGGCAGTCATTTTCGCGGGATCCCTTTACGGCTTCCGCAATTTGTATGGCGCTGTGCCCTTCTTGCTCGCCATCGGCATGGCAACAATCGCTGGTCTGCTCGCGGTCGTGACCTTGCGGTTGGCACAGAGGCAAGACCTCGTCTTTCAACACGCAAACCTTTGCGTGAATAGAAAATTCACCCGCACCGGATTCGTCGCTGTGATTCTGGCGCCGCTCTACTTGGCGTTCGCGGGCCACTCGGGTTTCATCCAATACCACCAACGGGAAGGCGTAACCTGGAACGAAGCCGCCGCAAAGGAGCAACCCGCCTCCGCAGCGGCCAACGCCGCTGTCGCCAAAGCGATCCAGCACTCACCGTTGTCGCCGATTGGTCACTTGTCGACACGGCTGAAGTTCACAATCGGCTGGGACAGCTTCTCGCTCACTCCGCCCAGCGCGATAAGGCGACCACGCACTTTCTACGAGCGCTCGAAATCGACCCAAAGAACGTCAGCGCCCACGTTGCCCTCGCCGAAGTCCGGATTCTAGAAAACAAGAATAGAGATGCTATGGTAGGTCTAATTGACGCTTTAGGGATAAGACCTGACGAAGCCCGCGCAGCGAATGCCCTGCTCTCACTCTTGATGCGGGAGGCAAGCTTGCGACCGGAGGCCATCGCCCAACTCGAATCCATGAACGCAAGATTCGCGGTAGAGCAGCCCACCCCGAACCAAGAGGCGAATCAGCTCGAGGCGAGCCTGCGTTTAGCCGAGGCCATGGTGACCGACCTGCAAGTCGATGCCGCCATTCCTCTTCTTGACGCCGTCCTTTCGGCACACCCCCATCACCCGGCGGCGCTTCGATGTCTTACATTTGTTCTGCAGCGGGCCCCCTCGAATCAGGCTGCCCGCGAGCTTGCCGATCGGATCAAAATCATACTCAACGCCGCCGAGTCCATTTGACCAGCCTCGCCACGGCCTTGGATGCGCGCACCCAAAAAGGAGCCGATGTCCTCGCCCAAGGCGAGGACATCGGCTCCTTCTCCACCCAAAGGGGAAGCGCTATTCCTAGAAACTAGGGGCAGCTAGGAAGCGTACTTCCGATGTGGACGCGAAGCCCGTTCGTCAGTTCGAACTGACCTGAAATGGGTCCACCTGCTGAGTTGAATCCCAGCCCTTGGAAGTTGGCCGTCAGTCCCTCAAGCGCGGGGCTTGCAGGCACGGGCATCGGGAAGCTCGCGTCTCCGTTAGCGTCGGAAATCGCGCTGCCAATCTGGCTGATGGATGAACCGAATGCGCCACCCAAATACATGGTGCAGCCCCCGCCCAAGCTTACGCTGCCAGCTTGAAGACTCATGAACAAGAAGTGACCCGAGCCAGGCTCGTTTCCCGAGCTCGCAAGGCCGAAGCTGGAGTTGCCAATGGTCGCCTGTGCTGGTGTGCCCTCGCCGTAAAGGATCGGCGCAGCACCGGTCGCGCAGCCATCGCCAAGGTACTCGTTGAACAGGCCTTCGGGCGTCAGTGTTGAAACCACCAGCGTATTCAGCCCAAGGCCAGCATCCGCTTCGCCCAAGTTGGCAAAGCCGGCGACGGGTGCGGAGTCACTCTCAAACCAGAAGTTGTAAATCGTGTTCCAGCGAAGTGCGTTACCGGGCCCAGACCAGGTAATGTCGTTCGATCCGACAGCAAAGGTCCAGTCGGTCACCGGGTCGCCATCCACATCTCGAAAGCCCGCGTTTTGAACTCGCGCGCTACTGCAAATCGGCAAGCTAAACGTACCGATGCCGCGGTTGTTGTCGCGGTTGTGCAGAGCGTATTCGTAGCGGTACATACCGTTGACGGGGCCCGTCACACTCACGCCGGCATAGACGCGACCATCGTCGTTTCCGTTGGAAACCGAGGTCACCTTGGCACCACTCCAGCGGTTCAGAACGGAACCGTTGATGAAGTCCCCTTGGCCTGTGCCTCCCACAGAGGGCACCAGCCATTTGGAGCCGCTCCAGCTCGGCGTGAACTGCCTGTGGCCGAGATTGTTCCGGCGTTTAACTTCGGGCTCACCTCGGATCGTGTATTGACCTTGGTAGAAAAAATCCGCCCCAGGTACATTGAGATCGGCATCAAGAACATTGATACGCGTGCCGACCGAACCCAAGGTGGCCACCTGGCCCTGGGTCAGGCTGCGAAGATCATCGCAGGTGCCCCCGCCGCCAAGGCCAAGGTCAAAGTAGGAGCAAGTAGCGTCCCAAGTACCAAGCCAGGGGTCGATCTCCTCGGGGGGGCCGAGGTAGAACATATCGCCGTTGTTATCGAAACTGTAGGTGTCCGAACATCCGATTCCGAGAATGTCACCACCCCCAAAAGGCCCTTCTTGGCATGTGTTGCAGAAGCTGCTGGTTAGAGCAAAGAAACCATGCTTTACGTGGCTGTAGTCGGAGATCTGCTCAAAACGACCGTTGCTCTCGCGGGCCACGAGAAAGCTAATAAGCGCGTGGTCCTCCTTCATCGGAGCCTCCCACGGAACTTTAACCGATCCGAGGTTACACGCAGTTGTCGATAGGGACAGCCCACTCACCCCATTGGGGAAGCTGCCGTTATGGCCAAGCGACGTGATCGTGTCCATCTTGGCCAACTTCACGTCGGTCCCTGGAATCACATTGGATTGCCCCATTGCGTCGGCAGATATCGCAACAGCTAAGAAAAGGGGCAGAAGCCGGAAAAGTCGATGCATGGGAAAACTCACCTTTGGAAACAGCTAGAGGGGGGGGGCGCTAGAGAACAAGCAAGATCGCCGCAGTCGGTTCATCCCCAGTCTCTAACCTAATATTTAAACGATCTTCGAGAGGTTCGAGTTCCACCGGATTCGGGATCTAGGCGAATCAAACGTCCACCCTTACCTTCCCGACAGCTGAACCTACATTCCCTCTCATAGGTGTTCCTCTTGTCAGCGGCGGGGGGAGGTAAGCCTGGTGCGTTCCTCTGGGGACTTCGGTTTTTCTCTTTCTTCTCTTTGTTGCGTCCTCTGCTCGGTGGATCTTCTGGCAGGAGGGTCGCAGGATCGACGGAGGCCGGGGTTCAGGGGCCACCCTCCGGGGACTTCGGGTTTCCTCTTCCCTTTTTGTTGCGGCTCCTTCGAGGCGACGCTCCTGGCAGGGGGTGAGGGGGTACTCGGTCGGGGCCCATCCTTTCACTTCATCCCTGTCCCCTCTCCGACCGCAACCCACCAACCCCCTGACTAAGATTCGCTAGACGCCCAACAAATTCCCACCGCGCTCCGCGCTTTTGGAACACTCGCGCCATGCGCGCTTACCCCTAGTGGAACACTCGCGCCATGCGCGCTTACCCCTTTTGGAACACTCGCGCCCTGAGCGCCGATCCCTAGTGGAACGCTCCTGCTTTGCGTGTATTTTTCTGACTGGCGGCTTGGGCGCGCGGGGCGCGAGGGGGGACTTCGCTTGGACGTCCGGCGGCGGCACGCGGCGGGGGGGTCTGCACCACGCGGGGCTTCTGGACTGCATAGAGGTTGCTCGTCTACTGGTCCCGACTATTTAAGTGCTGCTGACCCCCCCGCCACGTACCGCCACCTCCTGGATTTTGCTCTGTGGGGGGAAGGGTTGGAAGGTCTGGGAGGATCGACTCGGGACGGTAGGCGGGGGGAGGTAAGCCTGGTGCGTTCCTCTGGGGACTTCGGTTTTTCTCTTTCTTCTCTTTGTTGCGTCCTCTGCTCGGTGGATCTTCTGGCAGGAGGGTCGACGGAGGCCGGGGTTCAGGGGCCACCCTCTGGGGACTTCGGGTTTCCTCTTCCCTTTTTGTTGCGGCTCCTTCGAGGCGACGCTCTTGGCCGGGGGTGAGGGGGTACTCGGGCGAGGCCCATCCTTTCACTTCATCCCTGTCCCCTCTCCGACCGCAACCCACCAACCCCCTGATTGGAGAGACGCGGACGCCCAACATATTGCTCATTCCCGGATTATGCGGCGGGGGTGACAAGAGGGAGGCAAAATGCACAAATGGCTTCTAGCCTTCTGAATTCGGCTGCGAACGAGGTTCCACTACCCGTTGAACTTGCGATACGCCTGTACTTTGCCGTCCTCGCCAAACCCGATGGAGAATATCCACGGGTCGATCAGCCCGTCGCCGAGTATGTAGTAAAAAGTCTCCGCCTCGTCCCAGGCCTCATCAAAATGCGTCGGTCCAAGAAGCTCGCGCACCTCGGTACGTGTCTTACCTTCGAGTCTCCCACTCGTGGTCAAGCTCGCGACCATGCGGAGCCTGGGCTCGGCTCCGCTCGACGCCCCCGTATTACCCTGAGCTCGCCACGCGCCTGCATCAAAGTCGATGCCCGGCTGATTCGAGGTCACGTACATGACGCCAAGCGCAGCGACTCCGAAAGCGACACGCACGACGTACCCACCACCAACCAAGAGCGCAGCCACACCAAAGAACACCAAGAGTGGATTCACGCCCGGCTTCCGCTTGTCCGTCCTATCCATCCAGACATGATGCCTGCACCCGGTCCAATTCGGAGACGTTTTGTCGGAAGACCCATTGTTAGCGGCCGCCAACACAAGAAGCCAGGTCCACCCAACTCGCGTTGGGTGGACCTGGCTTCTTTGCTTTCGCATGGCCCGGGCGCGTGCCCCGGCCCAGTTACATCACTGGCTTGATGCCTAGCTCGCCGAGCTTCTCGTCGGCGAAGTTCTTGTGGACCATGTCGCGCGGCTTTTCGGCGGCGGCGTAACCACCGTGCGCGCCTAGAAGTTGGCGATGTATGCTGTCAACTCGCTGTTTCGTAAGTCAACAGCTGTTTGAAGATCAGCTAGTTTGAGGTCAAGTTCCTGATCCTCTCCCTTCATGATCACCAAGTGTACGCCCCAGTTCCGAACAACATAAGTAACCGTGAGCGACCGCGACTCCTTCGCTCTCGAATCGCATAAGCCGAGTACCCCATAGTCAATGCTCGGGACATGCTCATACTGCCCTGCGCTTACCGCACGAGTCCGAGCAGCGAGTTGTGCCTCGAATAGGCCATTCTCAAGAATGAAGAACCGAATTCTCTCCGCATGTAGGCCCATTACCTCAAGGATTATCCCTTCCTGCTCTTCCGTGAACTTTAGGTCTCTCGGGTTGAGCTCAGATGATAGCTTCACGCCTTCGAGGTTCCTGATTGCTGATGAGTTTCCAACGTGATGCCGCTTAAGAAGCGGAGTGCAGAAGGTCTCACGAGCATCAGCCTCCTGATGCCCCCCGTATTTCAGGAACAGCTCGCAAAAATACTTCCCCATGGGTTCCCAGAGGATACTGGGCTCGGTTAGTCCCCCACGGAGGTACTCTTCTGTTCGAGTACCTCGTTGGACTTGCTGCTCTAAACAGTCAAGAACCTCTGCGGCTCGACCTGATGGAAGGGAGGCCGCAATAGCTTGGTACCGTGTCTGAAACGGGATTGTGGCATTCTCGGTCGCTATGCGCTCAGCAACATGGAGAGGACCGAAAAAGTCATCTCCCGCCCGCTCTTCGTAATCATAGATCGCCGACAATTGCTCCAAAAAACGGCTAGCTTCAGACTCTAAGGGGGCACCGATCTCTTCGTCTAAGAGCAATCGTTCCCCTCTACGTCCTGACTCTTCGTCATCCACCAAGTTAGGTGTTTCGTGATCGGGGCTCACGGGCTGAGCCCCTTGGCGAACGTCATCGCTTCGCGTCAAGAGATAAAAGACGGCTGTGACTGCAACAAATATTGCCAGTAGGAAAGCTTGCTTCATGACACTAAACAACCACCAGTGCCTGGCTAATCCTCACAAGGGTCACACGTCAATGTCGTAGTGACGGAAGCAGACAACATAATACCCGGAATGAAAACCCTGGCGCTCGGACTGATTATATTGCCACAGTCAAGAGGGTCATTATTCCGCCCTGCAACCGTCCAGGCGTTAGCTGCAGGTAAGGTGCCAGAAGTCCAACACGTCCCCATCCCGTTCCGGCAAAGTTCGACCTTTACAGGTGTGTTGCTCTTGTAATTCCCGGTCAGCTCGATTGGGCATGGCTCTTTCGTCTCACACATGTTGTCCTTGACATGGCACTCCCCACTGTTGATTACGGCTACCATCTCAATGTAAATCTCCTCTCCACCAAGACCAAATGCAGAGTTGCTATTTGTTCCGCCCCCCGTCCCGGAACAACCGTCACAAGCAAAGGGAGCAGGAGTGAGCGCATTGGCTGGAAGCAAGCATAGTAGCATGCCGAAGGTAGAGATAGGAATCTCATGCGAATGGTGTCGTGATAGCGAAGGTGTCGGTTGGTTGGACAACAGTCAATCCAAACCTCCCGACGCGGCAGTACTGTTTAGCGCGTGAAGGCTAGTTTGAATTTACAATCGCATATTGCACCAACGGCACCTTGGGTCAACATCATTCCCGAACAAGGACAAGGACAAGGACAAGAACGTAAACCGAAACGAGCAAGTGGGTTACAGCCGATGACGACTATCTCAAGGCATCAGCCAATTTCTTATCGACCGCGACCACTTCTACCGCCTCTTGTGCAAAATTCCGAGATTGAAAAAAGCCAGGGCCACCCAACTCGCGTCGGGTGGCCCTGGCTTTTGCTTTCGCTAGTAGCTCGCTGGCAAGCCTAAGCGCTTGCCCCGAGCTTGTTACATCACTGGCTTGATGCCCAGCTCGCCGAGCTTCTTTTCCGCGAAGTTCTTGTGGAACATGTCGCGCAGTTTTTCGGCGGCGGCGTCATAAGCGGCCTTGTCGGTCCAGGTGTTCTTCGGGTTCAAAATCTCGTCCGGCACGCCAGGGCATGTCTTCGGCATCTTGAGGTTGAAGATCGGGTGCAGTTCGGTCTCGACATTGTCGAGTTCGCCAGCAAGTGCCGCGTCGAGCAGAGCCCGGGTGTACTTGAGGCTCATGCGTTCACCCTCGCCATAGGCACCACCGGACCAGCCAGTGTTAAGCAGGATGCAGCGTGCGTTGTGCTTCTCCATCTTTGCGGCTAGGAGCTCAGCGTAGACACCCGGCTTCTGAGCCATAAAGGGTGCGCCGAAGCACGCGCTAAAGGCGGCTTTGGGCTCGGTGATGCCCACCTCGGTCCCGGCGAGCTTCGAGGTGAAGCCGCTAGTGAAGTGGTACATGACCTGCTCCTTGTCGAGAATCGAGACTGGGGGCAGCACACCAAATGCGTCCGCTGTGAGCAGCACAATCGTCTCTGGGTGCGGGCCCTGGGCCCCCTCTTGGACGTTCGGGTTGCAGGTCAGCGGGTAGCTGAAGCGCGTGTTCTCGGTGACCGACTTGTCGAAGAGGTCGAGGTCGTCCGGGTGGCACTCCTCCATCGTCTTACCGGGCAGCGCCGGGACGTTCTCGATGATCGTACCCTTCATGGAGAGGGCCGCGGCGATCACGGGCTCGGCATCTTTGTTGAGGTCGATCAGCTTGGCGTAGCAGCCGTCCTCGTAGTTGATGATGCCGTCGGAAGTCCAAGCGTGCTCGTCGTCACCGATGAGCTTGCGCTGGGGGTCCGCCGAAAGAGTGGTCTTGCCGGTGCCAGACAGGCCGAACAGGATCGCGCCGTCCCCGTCTTTGCCGACGTTGGCCGAGCAGTGCATCGACATCTCGCCCATTTCGGGCAGCTGGTAGTTCATCACGGTGAACATGGTCTTCTTGACCACGCCACAGTAGTCCGAGCGACCGACAACCAAACCGATACGGTTCTTAAGGTCGATGATCACCGCGCGGTCCGAGTTCGAACCGTGGATCTCCGGATCGCAGCGGAAGCTGGGAACGTTGAGCATGGTCCAGCGCTTGCCGGCCTCACCCTCCACACCCTGGATGTCCTTCGGGAACATGTTGTGGGCGAAGAGCGCGTGCGTCGCATACTCACCGACGAAGCGGTAAGGCGTTGCGTAGCGGGCGTCGTGGCCACAATAGACTTCTTTGACGTACAGGCTTGCCTTGCGCTCGTTGAGGTGCGCAACGACGTCCTTGAGCAGGCGCTTGTACCCCTCGATTGGGAATTTTTGGAAGTCGGGCTTCCACCAGACCTTCTCTTCGAACTCGGGCCAAGCTACGCCAAAAGTGTCTTTAACGGGGCGGCCGGTGCAGGTGGGGTCTGTGTAGTAGACAAGCGGGCCTTCAACGCCAAGCTTGGTTGGATAGGCCTTTTGGGCGTCATCGGGTCCACCTTCCGCGATGCGGCCGCGGTCATTGGCGATAGCCTCGGAAAAGAGCTCTTCCTTCGAGAGGTTGTACTTATAGGTGACGTCGGTAAGACCGAACAGCTGCTCGAGGTCTGCGGCGTAATCCATTGTGCTGGCGTCCATGATACTTATGTGGCGGCTTTGGGCCGCCGGGGGTTTTCCGAGCAGGCGCGCCGATCGTTCCTTATGGGGTCGGCTCCGCCTGTAAGCCCGGGATATGGGGCGCCGCTAGGGTACTCGGGAGTCTTGATAGAGGCAATCCGCAGCGCGTCAAAAACGGTGTCCCATTCACCGGATATACCTAGGAATCTTCACGATAGGCCTCTTTTTACCGCAATCTGGTACCCGAACCTCCACGACTACGAGGCTCTCTCCAAGGGGGCCCACCCAGGCCTGACGCGTCGAAATCTCAGGCCCTCCACCCTATTTAAGGCTTCGCGGGGTGAGTCGGGCCTCATTCCAGTCCGCCCCCTAGGCCCAAAAGGGAGCAGGAAGGCCGTCTTCCGGAGGACTCCAGCACACCTCAGCTGGCCAGTTCGACCACCGCTACCCATTGCGCATACCATTAAGGCCGAGACGGAGCTGCTGCCGAGGCGGGATCCTTGCGAGCGAGCGGATCGTGACCGCCGATCCCAAGGCCCCGCGTCAGGGTCCTTAGGAGCCGCCCGCGCGATACCAATCGAAGGTCGCCTTGATACCGGCTTCGAACCCGACCTTCGGCTTATAGCCAAGGATCCGCATGATCTTTTCGAGGGAGGCCAAGCTGTGCTTCACGTCACCAGCTCGAGATTCCGCGTAGTTCGGGAGGAACTCGACACCTGCCAGATCGGCCATCGATCGGTAGAGCACATTTAGGCTCGTGCGCTCGGCCACACCAACATTGAGCACCTCGCCGGGGCCGACCTTCGTGTTCGGGTTGTCACCCTCGTCCATTGCCAGTAGGTTGGCGGCAACGACGTTATCGATAAAGGTAAAGTCGCGCGTCTGCTCGCCGTCTCCGAAAATCGTGATCGGCAACGCGTCGATCAAGCGCCGCGCGAAAATTGCGATCACACCGGTATAGGGACTGTCATCGGCTTGGCGCGGGCCGAACACGTTGAAGTAGCGCAGGTTGACGGTGTGCATGCCGTGGACCTTGGCCCAGACCTCTAGGATTCCCTCCATGGCAAGTTTTCCCGAGGCGTAAGGCGACAGCGGGTTCGGGGCCATGCCCTCGTGCTTCGGGAGCACTTCCGAGTCTCCATAAGCTGCCGAGGAGGCGGCCGCCACGACCTTGCGAACTCCGGCGCGGCGCGCAGACTCAACCACGTTCAGGCTACCGATCACGTTGATCGCGTAGCTCGCCTCGGGCTCTTCGATACTGCGCGGCACGGAGACTTGGGCGGCCTCGTGAAAAACGCCTTCGATCTCGCCACTTTCCCCAAAAGCTGCGCGGACGGACTCGACCTCTCGAATGTCACCTTGGACAAACTCGACAGGTGCGCCGGAACCCATCTCGCCGACCTCAAGGTGGGCCAGGTTCTTCAGGTTGCCACTCGAGAGATTGTCAAACACGCGCGCGCTGTCGCCCCTTGCAATAAGGCCCGTGGCGATATGCGATCCGATAAACCCGGCTCCGCCGGTGATGAGGTAGCGCTTCATTCGTAAATCTCAGGCGCGGCTGGGCGCGGGGTCCGTATCTGACGCAGTTTATTGCGCCGAACAGATTGTAGAGGGTGGATGATAGGGCCGGTCTGTTGTGGGACAGGCGTGACCGCGGTGAGGTTACGAAACTATCCAGCACGTTGGAATGTTTCGAGGTGTTTACCTTCTAGAAGTGCGAACCTGCACTCTTGACCTGCGAGCCCTTCTTGCCAGGGCGAATTGACCGGAGACCGATCCACTAGAGTTCGGAATCGCTTTCCCAAAGAGGCCCGCCGCCCACTAGCTGAAGGCTCAACTCGACGACCTCACTCGTAGTACCTAAACTCGCCGCCGGGTGCTTCCGCGATTTTCTCAAGCTGATCGCAGTACCACTTGCTGTTGCTGTACGAGATCGTATGAACCGTGACTTTCTGGAGGTGGTTGAGGTCTTTGCGGTGTTCGGTTACACGGTTCCAGTGCACGTATTGGGGCTTCAGGATCTTGTGTGGGTAGAGGCCATCTGAGCGGTTGAATCGTATGCTCGCAGGCATGCGAGACACCACTCTTTACGCGACGATCCTCGGCGTCGAAACACCCTGGCGTGTAACTGAGGTCGAGACGGCCATCGAAGCAGGTTAGATCATCGTCAAAGTCGACGCGCCAGCGTCGATGAAATTTGGCTGCCCAACTTGTGGGGCCGACTGCTCTCGGCACGACCACCGCAAACGCAGATGGCGCCATCTGCCGACCTGTCAGTACCAAACAATCCTGGAAGTGGATGTGCCTCGCGTCAGTTGCGCCGAGCACGGCGTGCACCAGGTTCATGTTCCATGGGCCGAGAAGAACTCGTCCTTTACGGCACTCTTTGAAGCGCTCGTTATTGCCTGGCTCGAAGAGGCCAGCATCAAAGCCGTCGCGGAGCGCATGCAACTGACCTGGGACCAAGTCGACGGAGTCCTGCAGCGAGCTGTTGTCCGAGGCCTCGCTCGCCGCGGCCCTGTTGCCCCGCGTGATCTTGGTGTCGACGAGACCTCGTACCAGAAGCATCGCCAGTACGTCACGGTGGTCAACGACGCGGAGAGCGGAGACGTCATTTGGGTCGCCGATGGGCATGGGCGTGAATCCCTCGATAGCTTCTACGAAACGCTCACACCGGCCGTTTTGGCGGGTTTGCGCTCTGTCTCTATGGACATGTGGAACGCATACATCTAATCGACAATTGAGCATGTACCGGACTGCGAGAAGAAGATCGCCTTCGACCGATTTCACATCGTGCAGCACCTCGGCCACGCCGTTGACCTCGTTCGTCGCGCCGAGAATCGCACGCTCGTGAAGGCCGGCGATTTTCGCCTTAAGAAGACCAAGTACATCTGGCTGAAGCGGAAGAAGAACCTCAATGAGCTCGTCGATAGCGGCCTCCAGACGGCCCAAGCCTATGCCCTCAAGGAGATCGCCTGCGGCATCTGGGGCTACAAGTTTCGCGGTTGGGCGCGCAGAGCGTGGAAGTCGTGGATCCAGATGGCGCTGGACAGCGGGATTGCGCCGATGATCAAGGTCGCGAAGATGGTGCGCTATCACTTGATCGGAATCCTAAATGCGGACGTGCTGGGAGTGACAAATGCTCGGGCCGAGAGCCTCAACTCGAAGATCCAGAAGGTCAAGAGGATGGCTTGCGGCTTTCGGAATCGTAAGCGGTTTAGGAATGCGATCTACTTCCATCTCGGCGGCCTCGACATGTCACCTCAGCTCGCCTCTACCCACACGAGATCCTGAAGCCCCCACGTATTTACCCGTGTCCGGCTCTCCGGAGGATAAGAGATAGACCGTATCAATATCTGGATCGGCAACAACTCGATCGAGCACCTTCCAGATGTCCTTAGAGAGAGCTGGTCCGGTATGCGGAGCCAATGCCGCTTGAGTCCGCCAACTCTCGCATTGCCTCGCTCGCAAACCAGATCGAGTCTCTTCATGCGCAAGAGGGTTCGGTGCCGATCGGTAGAGAGCACAGGAGCCAACTGCGGGCAACAAGCTAATGGCCTGATGTGCAAGCCGTGAGCAAGGGTGCCTTTGGGTCCCGGTCGACTCTCACCTTGTGGAGATCCTTCGAGGCCAAGCGCAGCTGTCGTGATGCGGATCGGTCCCAAAGCCGCAAGGAGTTCGGAAGAGAGCCCTGGGGCTCTTCTCACTTGAAGTCGGCGCGCATACCAAGGCGTTGCCCGGGATTTCGAACTGCGCTCAACCAATCGGGAACTTCCTGTGGAAACCGATCAAAAGCTCCCCCGTCCCATCATAGGCTGTGCGAATGGAGGTCACATTTGAGCGGCCGGGCAGGATACTGCTGACAGGCGCAACGGGATACATTGGTGGTCGGCTGCTGAATAGGCTGGAAGCGGCCGAGTTCCCGATCCGCTGCATGGCCCGCCGGCCCGAAGTGCTGCTCGGTAAAGTTGCGGCAGGGACAGAGGTCGTGAAGGGCGACGTTCTCGATCGCGCGAGCCTAGACAGTGCGCTCGAGGGAATCGACGTCGCCTATTACTTGGTCCACTCCATGGGTTCGAGCGGTGGATTCGAGCAGACTGACCGCGAAGCCGCTATCCAGTTCGGCCAGGCCGCCAAGGCAGCTGGCGTGCGGCGCGTGATCTATGTCGGGGGACTGGGACGCGATGATGAGGACCTCTCCCCTCACCTGCGCAGCCGCCACGAGGTCGGCCACTTGCTTCGCGAGAGCGGAGTGGGTGTGGTCGAGTTCCGCGCCTCGGTGGTGATCGGTTCGGGAAGCCTCTCCTTCGAGATGATTCGTGCCCTGGTCGAGCGACTTCCGTTCATGGTGGCGCCGAAGTGGACCAACGTGAAGGCGCAACCCATCGCAATTGATGATTTGCTGGCCTACCTGCTTCTGGCCCTCCCCTTGCCCGCTGATCAGGATGGCATCTACGAAATCGGTGGCGCGGACTGCGTGAGCTATGGAGACCTCATGCACGAGTACGCCCGCCAGCGCGGCTTGCGGGTGTACATGATCCCGGTGCCCTTCCTGACGCCGTATCTCTCCAGTCTCTGGCTTGGACTCGTGACTCCTTTATATGCGCGCGTCGGGCGCAAGCTGATCACCTCCCTGACTCACTCCACGATTGTGCGAGACGCCAAGGCCCTCGAGGTCTTCCCCCTCAAGCCGGTCAGTGTGACGGAAGCCGTGCGCAAGGCTCTAGCGCGGGAGGATCAGGAGTTCGTCGAGACGCGCTGGTCCGACGCGATGTCCTCTCTAGGCAGCAGTCCACGTTCTTATGGAGGTGTGCGCTTTGGAACTCGGCTTGTCGATTCCAGGACCATCCGCGTTGCAGCCCCTTCCGCCGCATGCTTTGCTCCGATCCAAGCGATCGGCGGTGAGACCGGCTGGTACCGATTCAACGGGCTGTGGCGCTTGCGGGGCTTCCTGGACCTACTCGTTGGAGGCCCAGGTATGCGACGGGGAAGAAACCATCCCTATCTCCTAAAGGTTGGAGACACGTTGGATTTCTGGCGAGTGGATGAGTTCGAACCGGATCACAGACTGCGCCTGTTTGCCGAGATGAAGCTACCTGGTCGAGCGTGGCTTGAGTTCGAAGTCACTACCGAAGGTGACGAAACCTCGATTCGCCAAACGGCCATCTTCGACCCGATTGGTTGGCTTGGAAGGGCCTATTGGTATGGTATCTACCCGCTTCACGATCTCATCTTCGGCGGCATGCTGAGAGCGATCGGCCAGGCCGCAGAGCGGCGGCCGCTTGAGAAGCCCACTCCGAACGACTGAGCGGGTGTCGTCACTAGGGGGGGGCGTCCCCCACGCTCTCCCGGGTGCGACTCGACCTCGACGATTTGATTGTTCGCGCAACAAATGCGCGACCCCACGTATGCGAGTTTAGCCGTGAACAAACTGACCCTGTTCGAATCCTAAATACTGAGACCATGATGCAGTGGGTCAAGCCTGCCCGTAGGGTGTATCAACTCGGCCTAACCACAACCCCTTGCCCAAGCGAAGCTTGTGAATCAGCGACAATGGGGTTCATGGCCCACATCTACCCGTTGCACATCCTCATCGCGTCGCTCGCTGGACGTAAGCGTCCGGCGTCAGGCCGAGGTTCTTGAATACCTGATCGAAGAGAACCGGGTACTGAAGGAGCAGCTGAAAGGACGGCGCTTCAACCTAAGCGACGATCAGCGCCGCCGCCTGGCTGCGAAAGGCAAACGAATCGGTCGTCGCCTCTTGATGCAAGTCGCAACCATCGTCACGCCCGACACGATCCTGCGTTGGCACCGCCGTCTGATTGCCGCGAAGTGGACCTATCCGAGCAAACGCGTGGGCCGTCCTGGTTTGATGAAGGAGATTCGCGCTTTGATCATTCGCTTCGCCCGGGAGAACAATAGCTGGGGCTACTGTCGGATTGAAGGCGCTCTTCCGAACGTCGGCCATCGAGTCGCACCTAGCACCATCCGCAATGTGCTGCAGGCACACGGGATCAAGCCAGCGCCGGACCGTCCGACTAGCTGGAGAGCGCTCCTGAAGATCCACTGGAATCTGATCGCCGCAACGGACTTCTTAACAATCGATGTCTGGACTGCCACAGGGCTGAAGACTTACTACGTGCTGTTCATGATCGAGTTGAACACACGGCCCGTACACCTGGCTGGCATCACCAGGCATCCGAACGACATGTGGATGGGGCACGCCGCAGAACGAGTCGCGCGGTTCCCTAAGGGGCGCAAGTTCTTAATCTGTGACGGCGACGCGAACTTTCGCCGCCGCTTCAAGCTCGTGTTAGAGGCCGCCGGGATCAAGCTCATCAAGACGCCGTACCGCGTAGGGTGTAAGAACTCAGCCGAAGGCTAAACCACGCTTGAGCAACAGCTTCCGGCGAGGTACACGCAAGTCTCGCAGCCGAGTTCGGGGTGCGCGCGCCGCATGGGTGCAGCTCTCCCACCGAATCGAGACAGCCCCGGCGCCATCTTTCGTCAGGCTGCGCGGTGATAGAACTTGAGTAGGCCGCCGAGACGCTCGCGACACTCGATCGGTTCTGCGCCTGGCGTCTCCTTACCATCGACAAGTTCATTGCCGATGCCCTAGTGACTCCGCTCGTGGTTGAAGTGAAGCAGGTACTCATCCACAGCGCGGCGTAAGTGCCCCTCGCCGAAGAAGATCATCTTGCTGAGGCACTCCTCCGTGACCGATAGGACGAAGCGTTCGGCATAGGCGTTGGCATTCGGCGCACGGTACGGGCGGAGTAGCGAAAAGCCCGGCTTCGCGAGGAGTTGAACGCCTGGATGTCGGCGAGAGAGACGGGGGGGATTTTGCCGCCAGCTTCGGCTGGTGCTACGCCCGGAGGACCGGGCTCCGCACCAGCCGCACCAGCCGCACCAGCCGAAGCTGGCGGGGCTTGCCGTGTGGCCGGGACTTGAACGTGGTCGTCGTGTTCCATATGCGCTCCTGCTCGGGCTTACGCCGAGCTGTGCTGGAGCGGGATGGATGCTGCGCTATGCCAGTTCGCTAGTGCCAGTTAATTGAGGAACGCAACAGTGTTGTGTTCAACGACTTTTGGCACTGCATCATGATGAGCCTGATCCACTCCGCCGAGGCGGCGGGCGTCAATGTGAAACTCTATCTCCGTGACGTCCTGCAGAGAATCGCAACCGAGACTGACGTCACAAAGCTGCTGCCCCACGCGTGGAAAGAGAACTTCGAAGCCGAGGTCGAGGGCAGACGCAAAGAGATTATCGAGAAGCTCGTCGCGGATCAGCACGGCGCATAGGGTCAGGAAGCGGGGACGTGGGCGTCACGCGACGGTTACGTTGAACGCGAGAATGTTGAGCCGACGAACAACATCGCCGAGCGAACGATCCGGCCAGTCGTCTTGCTTCGCAAGACGAGCCTTGGGAGCCAGAGCGAGCGCGGCAACCGCTTCGTCGAGAGGATGTAAACGGTATCGGCCACGCTGAAGAAGACTGGCCGTAGCGTGCACGACTTCATCGGCGAGGTCGCCCACGCGGTGTTGCTCGGCGAGCCATTGCCGAAGCTGCTGGTCTAGCTTATGCTGGCGTGAAGCCGTCCCGCATCCCATCTAAGGGCCGCTAGGACGGCGAGTTACCCCCGTGAACGCTTACGCCGGAACTCCTCCGAGAATACGAAAGGTTCCAAGTAGCTCGTATAGATTTAAGTCTAACTCCAGGCTCTCCCTCGGTCACTTTTCCTACGCAAGCCCGAGCCCCCCCTGCCTGCGCTTTGGCCCAAAGCGGACGGACTTGGGGCCTCTCTTCTCCGCCGTCCGGCTTTTGCCCCCCATTCGAAAAAGCTAGCCTGTTAAAAACACAAGGCCGAGTGTCTGAACACCCAGCCTTGTGAATTCTGAAAGAACTCGCTGGCGGCCTGCCAGGTTGATCTCTTTCAAGAGTCCCCCCCAAGAGGTAGTACCCTCTAAGGATCAAGGAATACGCACGCGGCCCCGGTCCGTTTGCAACTGTTGCCGGCAATCTGGAAAAACGGAAGAGAAAGTGAAGCACGTGGGTTCGGGCGGGACCCGATTCACCTTTGCGAGGCATGCTCAAGCCCTCGCGCAAGCCGCAAAGTGCCGAGAACGGCGCCGATGGGGTCCAAACGTAAGAGACCGCTACCGAAAGGTGGCACCCCGCTTACACCCACCGCTCAGGCCGCACACTGGAACACGCAACAAACCGAACGGCATAGGACTTGCCTTTACATGGTTCGAATCAACCGCCCTCTCGGGATCCACTATGTACAACACCACTGCGCTCGCGTTGAGCCTCCTTCTTAGCGCTCTGACCTCACCGGCCTCATCCGCGCTAACTCCAAGCCCGCACCCGTCGCAGGTCGGCGTAACCATGCCACTCTCCCACATCGAGGTCAAAATCGTGGACGGCGTGGCGACGACCACTTTACACCAGACCCTTCGAAATCACGGACCTCGCAATGCCGAGGCCGCCTGGCTCCTGCCCCTGCCCGAGGGCGCCGTTGTTGATGGCTTCACCATGACCATGGACGGAGTCGCTACAACGGGAAAAGTCCTAAACGCGGAACAGGCCCGCACCGTGTACGAAGGTATCGTCCGCCAACGTAAAGACCCTGGACTTCTACGCCATGTCGGCCGAGGCTGCTTACAGGCAAACATTTTTCCCGTCCCGCCAAATGGCGACGTCGAGGTCACGGTGACCTACCGCCAAGTCCTTCCCGAGATCGCGGGCCTAACCTGCTGGAGCCTTCCCAGCGCGGACGCCGGTCTGGCGGGAACAGCCCCGGAACAAATCGAACTCGAACTTAGCATCGAATCCACACAGGCAAACCTAGCCAACATTTTCTCTCCCAACAGAAAACTCCATGTCGCTCAAACCGGGAAAAAGACAGCGCTGGCTTCACTGGAAAGTGCTGGTGTAAGTGCCGATGAGCTTCAGGTCTTTTACGCTTTGGATCAGACAGACTTCGCGTTGGACATGCTTAGCTATAAAGCGCCAAACGAACAAGATGGCACGTTTATCCTGATGGTCTCCCCGCGCCAGGAGTGGGATGACAAGGAGCTCGGAAAGAAGGAGATCACCTTCGTCGTCGACATCTCTGGATCGATGGCGGGTGAAAAGATCGCGCAGGCCAGGGGTGCCCTAAGCTCATTCTTGAGTTCACTCCATCCCGGCGATCGTTTCAACGTCATCCCCTTCTCCACAACCGCGGACAAGTTCTTCAAAAAGCCCGTAGAGGCAAACCTTGCCAACATAAACGAGGCCCGGGACCGCATCGGCAGCTTGGTCGCCGCCGGCGGAACAAACATCGCAGGTGCCATGGAAGCTGCGCTAAAGACGAGGGGCGTAAGAGGCACACACATTCCAATCACCGTCTTCCTGACCGACGGCCTACCCACAGTCGGAATCAAGGGGACGGAGGAGCTACTAGAGAGCGTCGACAAGTGGAACCGGAACTCAACGCGTATTTTTGTGCTCGGAGTCGGTAATGACGTCAACACGATCCTGCTCGATCAGATGGCTGCCGACGCCAACGGGACACGCGGATACGTTCGCCCCGACGAGGATATCGAGGTCATCGCAAGTGACCTCTTTCACAAGTTGAGTCACCCCGTAATGTCGGGGTTAGCCCTCGCGATCGATGGCGTCCGCACGACAAGGTTGGCCCCCGAGGTCCTTCCGGATTTGTTTGTCGGCGAGCGCCTCTCTATCGTTGGTCGGTATGAAGGGGAGGGCTCCGCCCAGATCACTTTGACGGGTTTGGTCGCCGGTGAACTGCGCTCCTTTAAGGCAACAAGGGAGCTCGCCTCAAGAACCGATCAGCGCTTCAGTTTCGTGCCAAGCCTCTGGGCCGAACGCCAAATCGCCGTGCTTCTAGATGTAATGCGCCTGGAAGGCAAGGTGCCCGAGCTCTATGACGAAGTCGTGCGCCTTGGATCGAAGTACAACATCGTGACGCCGTACACATCCCATCTCATTTTGGAGGAGGGCATGAACTATCCCAGCACAGCAAACACCGGTGGAGCGGCAAAACCCACCAGCCCGGGACGTTCCTCGCCGGGCTCCCCCGCACCCGCCCCGGCCACTGGCGCTGGAGACTGGTACCTGGGTGGCGGCCAAAATCCAGTCCGGCTTGCCGAGATGACACAGGGGCAGCTCATCAAGCAGTTGGTCCAAATAGGCGTTTTGCCCGCCGATGCCACAGACGAAGAACTCGCCGAGCTCGCTCTCGCAGTTGCGGCTGAACTGCGCGCCTCTGAAAACTCGCTGAGGGGCCTCGGCTCCACTCATACCGGTAGTCGAGCCGTCGATGACAGCGCGTACTTGGCCAGTTTGATCCAAGGTGTTCCGTGGACCCCTGGTGGAAAAAGTGAGCAGAGCAAAGCCCTGCTAGAGCTCTTCAGCCGCCGTATCGGCGACCGCGTATTCCACTTGCGGGGCGGCTTCTGGACCGAAGCAGGGCACGACGAGGCGAAGTGGAAAGGTGAGGTTTACGAGGTCGAGGCCTACTCATCTAGCTACTTCGACCTGGTCTCGAAAAACCCAAAGATCGCCCTCTACCTTGCCCTGAGTGACCGCATGGTGATCCTTGTCGAGGGTGCGCCTATCCGAATTGCACCCCCTGCACCCGGACCGAAAAACGAAAAGTAGCGCGTGGCGGTACACGTCATCCGGTCCAAAACGAAGGTCATTAAAAATACGAGGCCGGGTGCCGAAACACCCGACCTCGTAAGCTTGAAAGAACACGCTAGCGAGCAAGCCAGTTTGTAACTTTCAAGGGTCCCCCCCAAGAGGTTGTCACCTCTAAGGACCGAGCAATACGCCTGGGAAACCCGTTCGTTTGCAGCTGTCCTCTAGAATTTTTCAGGTTGTCCAAATTCACTGTTTTCTTACTCAGCCCCACCCCAAAAACCTTCGAGTTACGTGCGGAGCGCAAGGTGCCTTCTTAGGCGTCGGGTGACTCTTTCGGTGGGGGTGAAGCCCTCCGGCAGGAGGTGATTCGGATGGAATGGAACGGCTGGGGCCGACCGTCCCCCCATCAGAATAGACGCCCTGCATAGGAAACAACAATTTTGAAGCAGGGGAGGTCGAAGTCGCTTCCATCTGAGTCGCGCTGGAGCAGTCGCGAGGTCCAGCGCAGAGCCAGCCCGCCTGATCACTGTCTTTGACTCCCCATCCGCGCACCTCCGACAAAGTGAGCCTGGGACGCAGAAGGCGCCCAGAGACCTAAGTCCCTGGGCGCCTCCGAATTCTCACGTGAGCTCATCCAAGGAGCTGACGTTTGCATGGCTCTTGAGTTAGCCGCCGAAGATTCCTGTGCTAGAGCGTTTGCGGATGGTGCTTTCTTCGCTCCACAAGAGCTCGCCAGTTTCGATGTTTGCGGCTTCGAGAACGAACTGATAGAAGAGATCCTGCTTCTTGTAGCCGAGGGACTCTAGGCTGCGGCCTTTGATTTTGTCGATGGAGCGCAGTGTTCCAAAGATCACCACGTCCGCGCCAAGTTGCTTGCCGAAGGCCTTCGCCATCGCACCATCCACGCGACCGGATCCCTGCTGGAAGCTCACTTGGTCACCAATCTCAGCTTGACCGGCGTCTGCGACCACAAAACGATACTTGCCCGATTTCATCAACCGCACGCGGATCGAATCGCTAATCCCCTGGGTCTCGATGTGTTCGGTCGTGTGGTTCTCAATCTGACCGACATACATGATGATTCGCTTGTCCTCGCCTTTGCCCGAGTGATCGAGGTACCCCATGCTTGGTGCGGCAAGTAGGGAGTCCGACATGTCTGCGGCCATGGTTTGGAGATCCGTCGAGCCGAAATCGATCGTTAGAGTTTCGACCATGTTCGGGTCGTCGTAGCCAATGGAGGTACAACCAGCGGCGAGGACAAGGGGCAAGGCAAGTAGGAGTTGAAGTGCTTTCTTCATAGTTCAGAGTTCTGTTGGAAGAGGCGCGGTGAACGCCTCGGTTTTTGTTGATCTAGTGCCCCCTCTCGGAAGCAGTCCGTCGGGGGTTTAGTTGGATTCGTTACGAGACCGCGTGGCGAGCTGCCAAGTGTTACAAGCTTCTGTCGGCGCTACCAAAACGAGGTGTTTGGTCGCAGAGCCTTCAAGGACTGTCGGGCGCCACGGCGTGTTGACTTTTACCGGTTCGCCGAAGCTGTCAAACCACTCGACACGCCACTCGAAATGAGTGCGGTGGCTGTTGCTGTTCACCAAGTCGAGGTCGACAAAAAGACGTCCCTCCTCTCGATGAGAGCGCGCGTTTTCTAACTCTACGCCACCGCTTAGTAAGCTACTGCCTAGGTCAGTCTTGACCTCGAAAGAGCCCTCACTTGCACGATAGGTGTTCTGGGAGCGCTGGGACCAATTCGGGCCTTGGCATGCGCCAAGTGCCGTCAACAGGGCCAGTCCGATTATTGTCTTTTTCATGTTTCTATTCTCCTAAGTCGAGCATGTTCTCAACGGGCTCTTCGTTTTGGGGACCGTCGAGCAGCCAGTTCGGTCCGCTGTCTTCTTGTTTATTTTCGATCTCTCCAGGAAGGTCTAGGCCTCTCTTCTGGAGCTCTATGGAGGGCTTTCCGCCGATCACATTTGCAAACAGTTGGTTTTCGACCGTTCGCGCAATCACAATAAGTGTCTCGCCAGGCTCCAGATGGAAGCGCCCCAAGTACGCCGTGCCCGCCGGGCCGGCTTGGAGCTCCAGGCTGTGCTCGCCAGAGTCCACGAAGATTCGTGCGGCCTGGTAAGTGTCGGGCAGGGTCTGCCAAAAGCGCAGATCTGCGCGCTCCGTTGCCGCTGTGAAGATGTCTCCCACGAGCCGGCCAAAGATGCCGTGCTCGTCTTGGAGCTTTTTTGTTGCCTCGCGCTTGGCAAAAGTTCGAGCGACCGACTTGGCGGTCACGAGCACAATGCGGTCCTCTAGGTTCTCCTCAGCGACCCGGAAAACATCCTCGATCACTGCGGTTCGAACACTCGCGCCATCATCCTGCAAAACAAGTCGCAAGCTGCTTACGCTCTGTCCCCGGCGCTTGAGTGTAGGCGCCACAACCTTGAGCAGCCCGTCAAACGTCTCGACTGCAATCCCCCGCTCCTCCTTATAGGGAGCCAAGCCCACGCCCGCAATCACCACGATCGAGGCCGCGTCCAGGGGAGGCGCTTCCGAGAAACCAAAACGGTCTTCCCACTTTACAGCGGCATCATCCCGATGCAGACGTTTCGCAATCCGCAGGAGTGCCGGCCCGGCGACTTCGGTGCCAACACCCTTTTCGGCCATGCGGTTGTAGTCGATATAAGCCTCGTCGTACTCCCCCTTCAGCTCGTAGGTCATCGCCGAGAGGAAGTGCCCCAAACCACCCGCGCCATAGTCTTTGTCGTAGAGCTCTTCTTCGCGCTCTAGCAGCTGGTTGGCAAGTCGGGTTTCGACAAAAACATCTTGGAGTTTGCCCTCCGCCAAGTATGTCAACGCTAGAGACATGTGAAGATAGACCCGCTCGAAGCCCTCGCCTTGATAGGACTGGACGGTGTCATTCCAGAACCACGACCCCAGACTTTCGGTCATGTCCGAGGCGCTCACGAGTGCGCGTTGTTCAAGATCGTTCACCGCGCGCTGGGCACGTTCGAATTCCGTGCGCGCCTCGGCCCAACGGCCGGCGGCCAACAGCACCGTCCCGGATTCGGCTCCGCGCAGGAAATCCGAGTCCACGGAGTTTTCATAAGACGCTACGGAGCCATCGACATCTCCCCGGCGGAAAGCGCCTAGGGCCTCTTCCGTGCTCTCCGCATACGACGCACAACCCGACAAGAGAGCTAGGCATAGGCCAGCAAATCTCAAGTTCGAGCGGAACAGTCGCTTCGAGGCGGGCGGAATTAGGGGTGTCGTGTGCACGGGATGGGTCAGGAGGTGTCCCTTCCAGAGGCCAGGATGGCAAGACGAGGCGCGTTTAGCAACGCCCTCGTCCGTCTGGATGGTGATCGAACGGCTATAAAGCAAAGGCAGTGCCAACTAGTGCGAACCTCGCCAATACCTATCGCACTTTGTAAGTGCGTAATCGGTGTTGAAGTCGATGAAATCTCACTTTCGAGAGGATCCTCTTTCCGCTGCGGTCGCTCGTCCTGTTGGTTACGAAGTGCCCCTCTGTCCTCGCCGCCGTGCTCGCAAGCTCTGTCTTGGGTTGTGGAGTAAATCCTAGAGCCGTACCGGTTGCCGCTGGCCCAGACTTCATCTTGATCGTAATCGACACCCTCCGGCCAGCTCGCCTCAACTGCTACGGCAACGAGCGCCAGACACCTCCAAATATCGATCGCCTGGCCGAGCCCGGGGCGCTATTCGAGAGCACGTTCGCCCCCGCCCCGTGCCCCTCCCAGCACGGCTCCCCTGTTGGCCGGTCGCCTTCCACAGTCACATGGTGCTGGCCTAACGGGGGAAACCCGCGACCTGCAAACAACTCAACCCCAGAACTTTCCAACGGTGAAGGCACCCTAGCAGTGCACCTTCTAGCCAACGGCTACACGACGGACACATTCGTGACAAATCCCGACCTGACCTTTGGTCTACAGCGCGGATTTCAGTCTTTTGAGCATAGAGAACCAGAGGGATCCGACGTCGCCAATTTCACCGCCGCCCCGTTGGCGGCAGCGGATCCGGGCCGGCCTCTCTTCCTGATGCTTCACCTTATGGATAGCCACGACTCTCTCTTGACGCCAGACGAGGATGCCCGAGCTCTATCGGATGCCGGGGTGCTCCCGGAAATATGGAGTCGCACCTTCTCCATGTTGCCCGCAACCGAACAGGGACGTGAAGAGCGCCTTTTGGCCTACGACGCTTCCATTCACTATGTCGACCGCCAAGTCGGGAGGACCTTGGATTCATTGGAACAGACGGCCCGCCTAGAACACGCGATCGTAGTCGTGACGTCAGATCATGGCGAAGAGCTTTTCGAGCACGCAGCCAGCGAAGTAACCCTAGCTTTGGGCTCCCTATCCACCGCCCCCCGCCCTTGGCCACAGCCAGTCTCTTTTTGAAGATGTTCTGCACGTACCCCTTATCCTTGCAGGCCCTACGATTCCCGGTGGTCAGACCATTGCGGGAGATTCGCCCCTTATCGATGTGCCACCGACACTCCTACACTTGGCCGGACTGGAGAGGGCGTTGCCAAGATTCGACGGGCAGTCGCTCGCCTTTGCGTTGCACGGGGAACCGCTCGTTGAAAGGCAACTCTTGGCGTCCAACCTATTGAGCGGTCGGGACCAACAGGCACTTCTCACCCAAAATTGGAAGTTGATCGAGACCGGCCAGGGCGACGGTGCGCCGACCTACCTTTTCGACAGGACAAAACCTAGATCAGATTGCGAGCGTGTTGATGTCTCTGCGGAGCACCCGGACGCTCTCGTCTCGCTCTCGCGCTTATTGCGCAAACTTGAGGATGAGGCCGCCACCGCGACGGGGGGAAAGTGTCCCCATCGATGAGCCCACCAAAGAGCGCCTCGACACCTTAGGTTATACCGGCGAATAGAGTGATTTTAGGCGCCATCGAAGAGGCGGAAATCCCAAGCGTCCCGCTCCGCTGGCAACCCCAAATGGAAGCCGGCTTCAAAGGTGCCGGCAACCCGAAGCCTAACTCACTCGACGCCCTACCGAGATTTGACAAGAGCCTCAACAGACCGGCCCACGGGCTTCGAGTGGTACTCCCACAATCACAACCGAGCCCGCTGTGCCCCAAGAGGTATCCGAATCGACACAATTTTGCCCATTGCCGTGCGCTTTAGGACCGCGTACTGCTGCTTCGGCCAGGCCTCGGTTAGACTCTGGGTTCTTCGTCAAAACTGCCCGACTTGGGCCGGAACTATGGATCAAAAAGACTTCTTGGATTGGGGGACCACCCAGGCTGAGCCAAAGACCTCGAACACGGATGCGGTTCGAGAGGGTGCGCCTATGGCTCCTTCTTCCGCTCAAGCCGACCGGCCATCGCCAAAGAAGTCCCGCAGCAAAGCTAAGGTCAAGGGCGGTGTCACGCCCATGATGGAGCAGTTCAACCGCGCGAAGAAGGATGCGCCCGGCGCGCTGCTGTTCTTTCGCATGGGTGATTTCTACGAGATGTTCGGCGAGGACGCCGTCATCGCATCACGCGAGATCGGCCTGACCTTGACGGCGCGCGACAAGGGAGCGAACGCCATGCCGATGGCGGGCATCCCCGTGAAGGCTGCGGAGAACTATTTGATCCGCCTAGTTCGCAAGGGTTTCAAGGTCGCGATCTGCGAGCAGCTGCAAGATCCTCGGCACGTGAAAGGTATCGTCGATCGCGGTGTTGTGCGCATCGTGACGCCCGGCACACTGACAGAAGAGAGCGCGCTCGAAGCGAAAGAGAGCAACTATTTGGCCAGCGTATTCATCAGCGGTGGTAAGGGAACGCCACGCGCGGGGTTGGCCTGGGTCGACATCTCAACCGGTAGCTTCTCGGCTGCCGAGCTTTCACCTGGAGAGCTCGACGATGAGCTCGCTCGCGTGAGCCCTGCGGAGCTCTTGTGGCCAATGACACTCGAAGATCGCTGGGAAGACGGTGTCGAGCTGCGCGGTCGGTTAGGGCCGCGCGTCACCGAGCGCGACGACTGGCGCTTCGATCGCGAAGGAATGCGCCGCGCTCTCGAGCGGCACTTTAAAGTCAAGACGCTGGAGGGTTACGGATTCTCTGACGACTCACCCGTAGTGTCCGCTGCGGGCGCACTGATCGAATACCTGGAGGAGACGCAACGCGCCTCGTGCGATCACATCCGCCACATTCAAAAGGTTGAACCGACCGATCACTTGGTCTTGGACCACGCGACGCGCTCGTGCCTAGAGCTGGTTGTGACCCAACGCGGCGAGCGCCGCGAGGGCACACTGCTCGACGCGATCGACCGCACCACGACTCCCATGGGCGCTCGCCTAATGCGTGAGTGGCTGCTCTCCCCATTGACCAACGTGCAGGCGATTCAGCACCGCCAAGCCGGCGTGAGCGAGTTTGTGCACACCGTTTTCTTGCGCGAAGAGGTCCGCGACATCCTGCGTGACGTACTCGACATCGAGCGGCTTGTGGCAAAGCTTTCCACCGGTCGAGCGGCCGGACGGGACCTCGTCGCGTTGGCGGGATCCCTCGCGGTTGTACCCCCAATCAAGATGCAGCTAGCCACGGTGAGCGCACCCGTATTGCGAGATCTTGAACGGGACCTCGACGCACTCGAAGACGTCACTGCAATGATCCGCGCCACCCTTGTGGATTCACCGCCCCTTACGATCAAAGAAGGTGGTTTGGTTCGCGACGGATTTAGCGCCGAGCTCGATGAGCTGCGCAAGATCTCCGGAAGTGGCAAGAAGGCCATGGCTCAGTTCCAACAGGCCGAAGCTGAGAAGACGGGTATCACCGGTCTGCGCATTGGCTACAACTCGGTCTTTGGCTATTTCTTAGAGGTGCCGCGCGGTCAAGTGCACCGCGTGCCGGACACGTATATTCGCAAGCAGACGATCAAAGCGAGCGAGCGCTATATCACGCCTGAGCTGAAGGAGTTCGAGATGAAGGTCTTGAAGGCCGAAGAGCTTAGTCGCGATCTCGAGTACGAACTATTTGGGAACTTGCGCGATACGGTTGCGGTTGAAATCGGCCGCATCCTAGACACCGCGCGCGGTCTAGCGATCTTGGACGTCCTCAGCGGTTTGGCCGAAGTCGCGGCGGAGATGCGTTATTGCCCACCGACAATTTTGGCGGATGACTTGTTGGAAATCACCGAGGGACGCCACCCCGTCATCGAGCAGTCGAGCGCGTGCGATGCGTTTGTTCCAAACGATAGCAAGCTCGACGCAGCGCAAGATTCAAACCGTCGTATCGCGATCTTGACGGGACCGAACATGGCGGGTAAATCGACGTACATTCGCCAAACCGCACTGATCGTGTTGCTCGCCCAGGTCGGCTCCTGGGTACCCGCGCAAGCAGCACACATTGGTGTGACCGATCGCATCTTCACTCGTATTGGTTCGGGCGACGACATCAGCCGCGGGGCCTCAACCTTTATGGTTGAGATGATCGAGATCGCAAACATCCTCAATAACGCCACGGCAAAGTCGCTTGTCATCCTCGACGAAGTCGGCCGCGGAACGAGCACCTATGACGGGCTTGCGATCGCATGGTCCCTGGTCGAGCACATGCACGCGAAAATCGGCGCACGCACGCTGTTCGCGACGCACTACCATCAGCTCACCGCGCTTTCGGAGACCTTCGCCGACGTCTGCAACTTGAATGTTGCGGTGCGCGAGACGGGTGAAGAGATCACGTTCCTGCACCGCATCGTCGAGGGTAGCACGGACCGCAGCTACGGAATCCACGTCGCGCGATTGGCCGGCGTGCCCAGCGAAGTGCTAACGCGTGCGGAGGAGATCTTGGTAGATCTCGAGGCGGAGACGAGCACTCACGATCGCGGAACGATCGCGCCTCGCGAAGCGAAAGCTACCCAAGCGCAAAGCGCGCATGCTAAACCATCGAAAACAGACGAACTGTTGCGTACTTTGGACGTCAACTCCATGACGCCGATCGAAGCACTGTTGAAGCTGCAAGAGCTGAAAGTTCAGCACAGCAGCAACGATTAGAGGCTATCGACCTGCTCCCAAAACTCCGTCTTACGTGCCCTCAAGTCCGTCAAACTCACGTCTAGAGCGGGGAAAAAGAAGGAATCGAAGTGGAGCTTGTAAACACGATCTCCGATGCGAGTTGCCGCTTGGAACTTCAATAGCGATTCACCTGAATGCTCACGCGAATCGCCCCACACCGGCCGCTCTGATCCCGAGTCTGGGTCCCACGACTCAAGATGGAATGGATCCATAAAGGCTTGCATCGAGTACGTCTCGACAGAGCTCGAAGCGGCCGCGGAAACCTCTGCCAAATCCTCAAGTTGCGCGGCCAGGTAAGGGGATTCGGATTCTAGGCGCGTCAACATAGACTCCAAACTGTTCCATGACTTGAACCCAAGAAACGAGGCTGTACGGCTATCGATCTGAGATTCAAGTGTCTTAAGGATGGTATCCTGAGCTATGGAAAGCAGCGCCCCTTCGTATGCCGATCCATGCTCGGATCGCGTCAACTCGCCCCTGACTAGTTTCGCCTTAAAGCTTCGAATCGGGTCCTCGACGACGCTTTGGTCAACCTGGAGGCTCGCAGATGGGCTTCCCTCAGGGCGTGGCAGCTCCCCTCTCGACACTTCGGGGCTGGGTAGTTCCAGCGGGGTCTGCCGAGTTGCGCCTTCTTTGCCAGTTCTCACGGCAGGTCCCGTACCTAGAAAGTCATCGTGTGCGGGCAGTTGCAGAACAAGGCCTATCGCTGCGAGGCCGATTATGACAAGCGATCCAACAAGTGGTTTGTTCATTCTTTGCTGTGTCTAGCGACCCAAAATCAGTTGCTCTATTTATGGCCAAGCCTCCTCAAAGTCGGCCTGGCAGCTTTTGCGAGTGCGTTCTAGAGGGGATGGATAATCACACCGGCACAAGACGTACAGGCGAAGTCGAAAGTGTAGTCGTGGTTCGGCGTCGGTGTTCCTATATACCCACCTGAAGGAGTAGACGTGATCTTAAAGTTGGCCGTCGTGCTCATGGATTCACCGCATTGTACACGGACATTTTTATCGTAGAGAGTGGCGACGCCGTCACCATTCCCTCTGTCCGCGGGCCCACTCTGAGAATCATGCCCGACATATCCACTTCCGGTCACTTCCCAATTCAAGTACCAGGGAGACACCGTGTCATCATCAATGTTTGCCGTAATCGTCACTCTCGGAGCACATGGGACAGCCTGATCACAAAAGTCAATCCCAGTCCCCTCTAACTCCTCCACGACACAGATACCGCTTGCCTCTGTGACGACGATCGCATACGTGACGTAATACCAATCATCGAAGAATGTAGTGTGCGAGTCCATACCAGGAGGGACTGGCGTCGGAGTCAGGTCGCTACACCCTGGGGAAATAACGGACTGCCCATCTTGGGAGTAGGCGACACGGGGAAAGACGAAACTCGCCAAAGAGAATGCGAGCACAAGCATCAAGCTCTCTTTCATTCGATCAAGCCACCCCCCCCCTCAGGCCTCGTCAATAGTCTTGCCCTGTATTCTTGGACGAACTACTGCTCAGCGAGTTAGGGGTGCTTGAACAGTGAAGAGCCCAGGCATCTCTCTCATGCGCGCGAAACGCGTATCGTCCTTCACCCACTCTCTGTTTGAATTAGACCACAGGCAAGCTGCGCTCGGCTCGTACTGCGGCCTTGGCTCGCTCGATGGCGTCAGCACTTGCGCGCTTCAAGTCCCAGGTGATCTTCACTTTCGAGCAGCTCCACACAAACCACTTCGTCGGGTCGAAGTGGAACCAGCGGATGCCGTTGCGGTAGTCACCGGCGAAGGTGTGGTGGAAGTTGTGGTAGCCCTCGCCCAAGGTGATGAACGCAGTGACTACCGAATCGCGGGCCGAGTTTTTCGTCGAGTAGGGTTGGCTACCGATCACGTGTGCGATCGAGTTGATCGAGAATGTTGCGTGCCACTGGATCGTCAAGCGCAAGAAGCCCGCGACTAGGACGGCGCCGATCGGGTCTCCCCAAATCATGCCGAGCGCCATCGGCAGCACGAGCAGCGAGAGCGCGATGAACAAGATGAAGTGATTGTGTTGCAACATCACGAGCTTGTCCTTCTTGAGATCGGAGACGTTGGTCAGCTCGTTCTTATCCTTAAACAGAATCCAGCCGACATGTGCCCACCAGAAGCCCTCTTGGATATTGTAGGGGTCGTTATTGGTGTCGACCTCACCGTGGTGGATGCGATGATCCGACGACCACTTGAGTGCCGAGTTCTGCACAGAAGCCGCGCCAAAGAACAGATAGAAAAAGCGCAGGAAGCCCCGTGCCTGATAGGTCGGGTGCGAGAACAACCTGTGGTAGCCTCCGGTGATCGCGAGGCCGCAAAATGCGAAGTACACACATCCCAGCACCAAGCTCCACCATTGGAATTGATCGCTGAAGATCATGTACAAGACGGCCACGAGAGCGAGCGCGTGCGAGACACTCAAAAAGGTGACGTTGACGAGATCTAATTTCAGTTTCGGTCGGGACATTAAGGATCGCTTCTCTTGTAAAGGGACCGCGCTTGGCGTTACCTACTCTCTATCGGACGTGGCTAAAGAGAACTCGCGCGGGCCGATCCCCAGAGATCCTGTCTCTGGGAAAGGGGCTGCAGTATGAGACATCAGGGCGACACCGGGCTCTACAACTTCCTACAACATATTAAATGCAAGCGACCCCGATCAAGTTGAACTCAATCGGGGTCGCTCACCTCTAAAACGTGCCTTCAGTTCCCGCTGGGCTTCTCAAATGGGACTTGCTTGATAAACAACTCGAGGTTCTCGATGTTGATTTTACCCTGGGTAATCGCTCGGCAATACCCATCGGCGTCAATCACAAGGGATGTCGGTAAGGCAAGGCCCCCTTGGGCGGACAGCAGTGGTGCGATCGTCTCTAGGAACTTCTCGCGCTTGTCACCCTGGAAGTAGAGTGTCGGAAACTCCATGTTCCACGAGCCCATCGCCTCGACAACCTCCTCAGGTGTTTTACCTTCGTCCATACAAATGCCAAGCACCCGAATGTTATTGGTGGTGTCCTTGTCAGCTGCGACCAAGTCGGGCATCTCGCGGCGGCAGTTCGAACACCACGTCGCCCAGAGGTTCACGACGGTTACCGTGTTGTCCTTGGAGTAGTTCTCCCAGCCGGTTGCGAAGTCGATCAACTCGCCCGTGTTGATAGCTGCCTCGTTCACGTAGTCCAGCTTGATATAGGGGCGTGGTAGTAGCTGGATTTTATCCCAGAACTTGTGCCAGTTCGTCTCAGCTAACCTACCGGTGGCGTTGAAGTTCGCCGGCATGTGCGCGAGGCTCTCGAAAGTCCCTGTACCCTGCCTCAGGACGACCTTTTGGTCGACATCAATACCGTCAAAAACCTCAGTCCCGCCAAGGGGCCAAGTTACCTCGACGCTAACTTTCCCTTCGTAATCAAGCAGACCAAAATGTTGGTCGAGTGTGTGTTGCGTACGGTAGCCATAACCTAGCGCGACATCGCGACGCTGCTTCCAGTCACCCGCAGTGACGATGACTTTTGCGCCTTCCGCGTGCAGATTCTTCTCGGGCACAACTTCAACAATCAGGTGATGCCTGTCCGTCACGAAATCGTTCCGAAGAATGTAGAGGTGCGGAGCCGTACGGCTGGACGTCCCGATCAAATCCAAGTCGCCATCGTTGTCGATGTCAACCGCGCTCATTGCCCGGCCGTCTGTGACCTGGTCCAAGCCGATCACATCGGCAATGTTGGTGAAGTTGGCATCTCCGTCGTTCATGAACATGACCGAACGCTCAAATCCGGACCAAGACCAGCCCTGCTTCAAGTTCTCTGCGAACTGCTTCCAAACCTCGCCAAATGCACCTTCCGTCTCCATCATTTGCACCAACCCGTGGCGCCACCAGAGACTTCACAAGTCTCTCCCGTCGTCTGAGCCCTGACTCCAGAACCCGTTGACGCAATGGATGTCGACGTCTCCGTCACAATCGTAGTCGAAGATCGCAGTGCCCCAGGCCCAGCTCGCGCCGCGGGCACCTTGGTCCGGAGACCCTTCGGCAAGCCGGTTGTCCTCTCCCTGCATGTAGATGGTATTCCCCTTCGACATTTTCCGCCGAATGGCATTCATATCCATGCCAACTGTCTCGGATTGAGTCGGGTCGCCCCCCATGGCGCTCACACGCTGAGCTGCCGTTGAGGCCATATTTGAGACGTAGAGGTCGTTGTCTAGATCGCCATCTAGGTCGCTCCATGTCGCGCTCATCGAAAAGCCAATATCGCTGGCTTCCTTATCTTGTAGCTCGGCGGTGAAGTGCACTTCCTTTGTGTCATCTCTGCGATAGAGAACGTTCGGACCGAAGTCGTTAGCCACGTAAAGGTCGATGTCTCCGTCTTCGTCGGCATCACCCCAAGCGCCTATGAACCCCCAGCGCTCACCTTCGTCCCACAGACCCCACTTCTTTGTAATGACACGGAAGTTACCCTTCGGCCCCATGTTCTTGAGCATGATGTTCCGCCGGCCATTAGTTGCACTCGTCGGATCGTTTGGCCCCGGATCGATGAAAGGCCCATACCCACATACGAATAAGTCCAGCCACCCGTCCCCGTCGACATCGTGAGCACTCAGGCTGCCCGAGATGTGGTCGGTGTTTTCGGGGCCGACTTCTGTGGAGAGAAACTTGCCATTCTCCTGTTGCAGGAACATCGTCACTCGCCGGGCTTTTCCGGAGCACACGAAGTCCATATCGCCGTCGCGATCAAAGTCGGCAACAAGGGCGCTGTTGAAAGGAGCATCGACGTCAAGCGAGTAATGCTTGGGCTCGATAAAGTCTGTCGTGCGATCTTCGAAGGTGCCATCGCCGCGGTTTAGCAGCAAACGGACGGGAAGCATGGTCAGAAGATCCATGTCGCCATCCAAATCAATGTCGGCAACCGCAAGGGAGCGGTTAATGCCCTTCATCTCTTTCGGAAGGCGCGGGTCGAAATAAGTACCTGCAAGCGACTCGCCAGTGACGTCCACAAAGTGCGGGGCCTCCGATTCGATCGTGTAGCAGCTTTTCTGTGGTCCCATTTTACGGCAGCGCCATTCGCCGTCATCGCTCTTGACCCACTCGCTCTCCCAGTAACCCTGATCGTGGCGTATTCCACCGGTCTTTAGCTCGCGGTTGAAGCGGTACTTCATGGTCAGGATCGCAACCCCGCCGTCCAAGCTGAGAAATGCTGGCTTGCAAACCGCCCAACGAACACGCTTTACTTGACTGTGTTCAAACGCTAGTGCAGCTTGCCAATCACCAAGGGATAGATACTTTGTCTCTCCCCTCCAGTCACGCCGCATGACGCCATCGGTAACTTTGGACTCTTCAAAATCGGAAGGCGTGAAGCCTGAAATCTGAGCCTCCGGCAAGAAGATCTCATCGATCTTCGGGAGCGACGAAGCGCCACTCCACTCACCGAGTAGATGAACCCGAAGGGCCAAAAGCGGGCCGGCGATCAGCTCGTTACTGATGACCTCTTCGGTCCAGTAAGCCTCGTCAAGTTTCGAGAACTCCTCAGACATGATCTCCTGGACATCCCCGGAGTTCACCATGTGCTCTTGTTCGTACACCGACTTCGCCTCCTCTTCGAGCGAGGGAAGGTCGGACATCGAATAATCATCCACATCCATCGATGGCGTCTCGGCCGTCTGTCCGGCATCTAGGGCGGGCTGCGAAGTGGGATGCTGCTCTAGGACTTGGGGCTCTTGATCTGAACCGCCACAGCTGTCCAGACAGAAAATAAGGCCGAGGAACACCCAAGGATGCTTTGAAAGTGATCTTATTGACATAGGTAGGTAGTGCCCAAATTGCTTACGAACACCTCAATTCTGCATGAGGGTTTAATGTGGAAGAGGCGAGACCCGATCCGCAGCGCCCCAACGTTACCGTCCTGAAATGTCGGGGCGACTAAGCGGACATCATGACATGTGTACCTCATTCTTGCCTTGGCGGATAGCGTTTTCTCTTTCTTGTCGAAGTGAAGTTGCTAAGCCTCACAAAACGCAGCTAAGTCCCTGCGCATCGCCGCAAGGTCAGAAGGGCCAACTTTGGGCTTCGGAAATCGGTCTAAGTACTCCGCGTATTGCTTTCCGACCACGCCCCAGTAGCAACACTTGTCAACGTAATCACGCGCGGCTGCCTCCAACTCCAGACAGCGCGCAGGGTCGCCCGCAAGCTCACCAAATAGACGGCCAATAGCCACACTCTCATCACCCCCTAAAGGGACTTTAGGCACACAGCTGTCGGGGAGTTCGCACTGCTCCCCCGCATCGGTGGCGATTACGGCGCGCCCTAGCGAGAGCGCCTGGTAGATGCCTCCCGAGGTTCCGCCCGAAGTCGGGCCGCGCAAATTGATCGAAACGTCCCCCGCGTGGAGCAGGTCCCACGCCTCGGACTCCTCCACGTATCCTGTGAACTTCACAAATTCTTCGACGCCGAGCATGCGCGCGATGCCGATCGGATCCAGGTCATTCACGTGCCAGCCGCCAGCGAGCACCAAAAAGACGTCGTCCCTGTGTTTGCGGGCCTCCGCGAGTCCCGCTAGAACTTGATCGATACGCTTGTGAGCCTGCACTCCTCCGAAACTCACAATAAGGAAACCATCGCACCAAGCGGGACTCATTCCGAGGCGCGCCCGCGTATCCCTGCGATCCTCCTTGCGCCTCTCGTCCGACCAGTGCTTAGCCGAGCCGTGGGGAATTTTACCTACGGGGAGGTCAGCGCCCCTGCGCGCTTTGATTTTGTCGCCAACGTAGTCGCTATGAACCAAGAACGCATCCGCGTGATCCACCACAGAGCGATTGAGGGGCAAGAGAAAGCGATCGCGCGACAAGTCCACCGGGCGGATCGGATGGGCTGCGGGCAGGCTGAGGTCAAGCTCGTGCTGGCCCTGCGCATCGGTCCATTTCACGCTGGAGATGAAGCTCCCCAAACGGCGGCTGTCGCCATGGGACCGCTGCTCGGCAGAGACGACGATGCCATCGGTAGTGATCGTAAGTAGCGGCTGTCGCTCGGAAGCAAGCTCAACAACAAGCAAGGCGCCAGCACACTCTTTGGTGCAGACAAAGGCCGCACTCGCACCGCTCTCCGCGGTGAGGCTCAACTTGCGCCCGGGCTCGCTGCTCAGCTCGACCTCGACACGCAGGACACCCTCAGCGGGAATACGAAGGATTGCCCTGTCGGCCACCCAGCGACCGACGCCCTCTAATGCATGCCAACCAGCCAGCAACTGCCCCACATCGTCGTGACAATCGGGCAATACGGCTGGCGAGCTGCGCTCGCTTCGGCGATCGATCCAGTTGGCTGCATAGGTTCGAGCCTGGGGAAAACCGCCCTCGCGGAGGGCTAGCATGTGCCCCTTAAGACCGCCGCGAACGAGCCCAGGATAGTTGGCCAGCGCCTGGTCAAATAGCACCCAGTCGTGCTGCATCACCGTCCCACCAATTCGGCGAATCATGCGCGCCATAAACGCGTGGTTCAGCTCGTTTCCCAGCTGAAAAAGAACCTGATCGTACTCGTTTGGCTCGAGTTCCAGAATGCTTAGGGGCGCCTCGTCGGTCCACACCGCCTTACCGTTGAGCTCAGGGCTATCCGGCCGAATATAGAGATCGACCTGGCAATACTCACGAAGGTGAGGAAGCAGGTGTCGAGTGTAGTCGCCAATTCCCGAACGGAGGGACGGCGGCGTAGTGACAAGAGCTACACGCATAGGGAGTGCTAGGCAGTGATCACTTCGACGCCTTCCGCGCCGACAATCATGGTGTGTTCGGTCTGCGCGGTCATGACACCGACCCGCTCAACCAAGGGGGGGAAGCGCACCAGGGAGCCCTGGCGCGCTAGCTTGGAGATGGTGTCCTCGAGGACCTCCGGGGGGAAGTTGTTGAAGTAGCGGCGGGCGATTGGGAGGCCGCGCCAAGCTTGAATCGCGTTGAGAAGATCCTTGTCGATTCCCTTCGCATTGCGCGGCGGACGAACCAGCATAAAGACCTCGGCCTTGCCACGCTCTTCGATCATTCCAACACCCGTAGAGGCAAAGGGCTCGATGGCGATAATCATCCCCGCGCGCAGCTGCTCGCGTCCCTCGCGATAGCTCGGGATCTGCGGCGCGCAGTGCACTTTCCAACGAGCCACCCCATGGCCAGTCAAGTTGCGAACGGGTTCGAAACCGCGCGCTTGAATCGCCGACTCGACCGCGCCGCCAATATCGGAAACCCTCACGCCAACGCCGACAAGCGCAATCGCGGCATGTAGAGCATCCTCAGAGGCCTTGATCAGCTCGCTCCATCGCCCATCCTCGGAGAGGTCCACCGTACAGGCATTGTCAGCGACCCAGCCGTCCACATGAACGCCGACATCGACCTTCACGCAATCGCCCTCCTCGTAAACCTGCTCATCGCCCGGGGGACTGCAGTAGTGTGCGGTCACGTGGTTGCGGCTAGTTTGCGCGGGGAAGGCGGGGGCGGCCCCCTCTTTGGCCATCATGTCCTCGACGGTCTCGAGGATATGAGCAAGGCGCACTCCAGGCTTAATATTCTCACGCGCCCACTCGCGACAATCGCGAGCAATACGACCAGCCTTTCGCAGGCTCTCTAGATGTTCGGCATTCATTGGACGGGGAGGATAATGGATGCGGGAGAGCGCATGTGCCGCCGCCTGACTAAAAGAGCTCGGGAGGTGAGCTCTGCGCCTTCAAACAGGGGTCCCGCAGCAACAACAGGCCTAGTAAAATTACAAGAGCGATCGCGCCGAGGAACAATCCGAGGAACAGAGAGGGAGGCTCATAGCCAAAAGTGATGCTGTGGGAGCCCGCCGGGACGGCCACTGCACGAAGGCTGTGATCGACGCGGAGAATCGACACGGGCTCGCCGTCGAGCTTCGCACTCCACCCCTCGTCATAGGAGTCGGCGAGCACCAGAACTCCGGGAGCGTCGAGCGTGCATGCGACTTCTATGTGGGTGTCGCGCTCGTTGACGATGGCACAGGCCCCCTTCCCTAGAGCGAGTTGAGGTTGGCGATTCGGGAGCTCCCTCTCAAGGACCGCGATGGAAGGGTCGAATCCTTCGGAGCCAAGGAATGCGAGGCGCGCATCTCTCTCTGCGATCACTTTAACCGAAGCCGCCAGGAAAGCGCGCGGCATCGCTGCCGGGTTGGAGTAGATTTTGGTCGGCCCGTCCATCACGAGCTCATACGGCGAGGGTAGCTCGACCGCGGACAACAGGTAGCGAACGCCGAGCAGGTTACCGGCGGCAAACCCCTTGTCGAAGTAGTCGATTTCCTTGATGAAAAACGCGCCGTCCTCGTCACTGGACATGAGCGCGACAAGTTCGGTCATCGTGCGCGACTCCATCGAGTCGTAACCCGAAACCATCGAAAGGTCATAGAAGAGGTTCGCACTTGGCATCAACGTCGTGTTGTCAACTCCTAGAATGCGCCCTTGGTTCTTGTGCTCGATCAAGTAGTCCGTGACGGGCGTCGGCGGTGCGACTTGGTCGAGGGGGACACTCGGGTTGAAGCCGCTGGCGAAGCTCGTGAGCTCAGCGGCGACGATCAAGAAAGCAATGGCGAAAAACGCGTTGCTTTTGCGTCGATTCAGTTTCCACTTTTGGGCGACGCCATCGAGCCCCATCGCGCCGAGTACCGCCAAGGAGAATGCGGTCAGAACAAGGACCCGCATTAGCTTCGTACTGCGCAACTTCGGGATCGCGTGGGCAAAGTCATAAAAGGGAAAGACCTGCCATGCCACAAGCGCGGAGAGCAGGGCAAGGCCGCCGAAGAAGAGCGCAGCTCTGCGCCGCCTCAGCCAAAACAGCTGCAGGAGGGCGAACAGCAGGAGTAAGCGCCCGACGTAACCGCCGATCAGCTCACTGTAGTTCAAGTTCGGACCCAAGGACCCCGTGTACTCTCCGTATCCCTGGGCGCTCGCCGGTGATCCGATGTTGCCAGGCGCGACAAAAAGAGTGGCGGCCTCGACGAGGTCAACGTCGGCGACCACTTCCATATGCTCGAGTACAACAGCACCTTGGCTTGGCCCTAGATACTCAAAGAAGGGTAGCAGCTGGGGCATTGCGAGTAGAACTCCCAATCCGGAGGCCCCGGCGATAAGGCCGACACTTCG
>FLOH01001007.1_pt1 | contig 47641 bp, 47 predicted proteins | sample 756751 | NCBI WGS metagenome assembly FLOH01 (sample SAMEA4026879, study PRJEB14308) | marine metagenome | biome: coastal water; material: water | depth 74 m | reverse complement strand
ATTAATTACTTGAAGACTCTGAGCAACAGACGTTTCTTCATTTTTTAAATGTTTCACAAACTGTGTTGTAATTTTTTGAATGATGCGTGAAGTTAAGATTTCTGCTTGGTTTTCATCAAAATTATTTATTTTCTTTTTCTGAAAATTTATTTCATCATTTTTAATATTCTCTAAAGAGATTTTTAACGCAGCAATTGTTGGCGTAAACCTTCTGTGATTTAACCAGCTTTTAAACTCTTTTTTATGCGTTTCTATAATACCTTCTGCAAGCGGAACTTCTTGCAAACGAATTGCCAAAGTTTCAAACGTAATTTGAGAAAGCTCATCAATATTTACCAAAGAAACGCCTTTAAGAGCAGCTACATCCTTCGATACATTTTGTGGCATTGACAAATCTAAAATCAATAATTCCTTATCTTTAGTAATATGTTTTGTTGTAATTGTTGGCTTGTTAGCGCCAGTGGAAACGATTAAAACATCTGCTTGTTTTATTTCTTCAGACAAATTTTCAATAACCGATTTTCGAATAGAAACATGCTCTTCTATAAATTTCGTAGCTTTTTCTTCTGTTCTATTTATTAAACAAACCGATTTATTTTGCGTGTATTCCGCTAAGTTTTTACAAGTGTGTTTGCCCATTTTACCTAAACCAAAAACCAAAATGTTTTTAGAGTTGTAATCTGGCAAGTTTTTGATAATATATTGCACCGCCGCATAGGAAACAGATGTAGTTCCTGAACTTAATTTGGTTTCATTTTTAGCACGCTTACTCGCTTGTAAAACACTGTTTATCAATCTTTCCAAATAGGCGTTTGTTGTCTTTAAAGATTTTGCTAATTTAAAAGATTGTTTTAATTGACCTACAATTTCATAATCACCTAAAATCTGACTCTCTAAACCGGTACCAATTCTAAATAATTGATTTATAGCTTCCTGATCCTTATAAATATTAGATACTTTTGAAAATTCCTGAATTGTTCCTTCAGAAAATTCGCATAAAAGCTCTATTAATTGACAAGGTCGTTCTGCAAAACCAGAAATTTCTGTTCTGTTACACGTTGATAGAATAAATACTCCAGTATAGCCTCTTACTTTAGAAAGTTCTAACAGCGCAATTTGATTTTCTTTAGATAAAGAAAATTTACCGCGCGTTTTAGCATCCGCTTTTTTGTAACTAACTCCAATATTGTAAAAGTACTCTTGCCTATCCTCTAGCATAATTTGTAAAAGTTACGCAAAAGTAAATACTTCATTAATAAAAAAATGTCGCTAAAAGTACTATTTATAACGATTACAGTTTTTTGTTATAATTTAACATAATAAAATTAAAAAAACCCTTATTTTTGCAAGAGAATTAAGACTATATATCGATTTTATATAGAATGATTCTAAATAGAACTAAAACAAAAATTATGTTTAAAAATGTCGGTGAAAGTTCTTTTGATGAAATTACACTAGAAAAAGGTTTTTATGTGCTTCATTTTCAGAATGAAAGCAACCTTGTTCAAAATTTTGAACGTGAAATTAATAGTACATTTATACAAATGCATTTTTGTATGCGCGGAAACTCGAAATTTCTTTTCAATAATGGTTCTTATTCTTTTGATGTTTTAGACAACAGATCCATTTTATTATACAATCCGCAGCGAGTTTTACCTATTAATTTAGAAATTCAGCCAAAAACAACTTTAATTTCTTTATTAATTTCTATTGAAAAATTCCACTCCTTATTTTCTAAAGAATCTGGTTATATTCCTTTTTTAAGTAATGAAAATAGCAACAAAAAATACTACGATGATAAAGAAATAAAACCAACGGTATCAATCGTTTTACAGCAAATAATCAATTCTAATATCAACAGTTCTATTAGAGAATTATATGTAAAAGGCAAAGTATACGAATTATTGAGTTTACACTTTCAAAAAGATGAAACGGCAGAAGGAGAATATTGTCCTTTTTTAGTGGATGAACAAAATGTTTTAAAAATTAGAAAGGCAAAAGAAATTATTATTTCTAGAATGGCAGAACCGCCAAGTTTGCAGGAATTGGCGAATGAAATTGGTCTAAACATCAAAAAATTAAAAGAGGGTTTTAAGCAAATTTATGGCGATTCCGTATTTAGTTTTTTGTTTGATTATAAAATGGAACACGCAAGAAGATTGCTAGAAACCAATCAATTTAACGTAAATGAGGTTGGCACACAAGTTGGCTACAGTACTGCAAGTCACTTTATTGCAGCCTTTAAAAAGAAATTTGGCACAACTCCGAAGAAATATGTAATGAGTTTGAATCAGTAAGCAGTTAGTAAAAATAAACAACAACAACAACAACAACAATATCATTTTTAAATGAGAATTTTAAACAATTAAGAAATCTCAACTTTGAAACTAAAATAAATTGAAACAATTAACGCATAAAGACATCGAAAATACGCAGCAACAATTTCCAATAACGATTGTTTGTGACGCGATTAGAACTCCAGAAAATATCGGAATGTGTTTTCGTATTTCTGAGAGTTTTGGTGTACAAAAAATCTATTTTCATACAAATTCGCCTTCTCTAGAAAACAGAAAAGTGATTAATACCGCTAGAAATACCATCAATCAAATTGAACATGATTTTTATGCTGATTTTGATACGATTATTCATCAATTAAAAGCAGAAGGAAATACAATTATTGGTATAGAAATTACTGATAAAAGTATCAATATTCAAGATTTTAATTTTAAAAATCATCAAAAAATCGTATTACTTTTGGGTAGTGAAAGAAACGGAATTGAAAACATCAATTTAGTTGATCATACAATTGCAATACCAATGTTTGGGAGAAATTCGAGCATGAATGTAATTCATAGTTTGGCGATTACGCTGTATGAGGTTACCAACCAATTAGTGAAAAAATAAAAATTAATTCTGAAATGAGCTCAGAATAATAAGAATATAAATAGTTACTGAAATAAATTCAGCACACAATGAAAGGAGTTTTATTAGTTAATCTAGGGTCGCCAGCAAGCACATCCACAAAAGATGTTAGAAAATATTTAGACCAATTTTTAATGGATGAGCGTGTTATTGATGCACCATATTGGCTTCGAGCAATACTAGTTCGAGGAATCATTTTAAATACGAGACCAAAAAAATCTGCAAAAGCATATAAAAAAATCTGGTGGGATGAAGGTTCACCATTAATTGTTTTATCAGAAAGATTGCATACCAAAGTACAAGAAAAAACAGAATTACCGGTTGCTTTGTCAATGCGTTATGGCGACCCATCTATGAAAACTGGCTTACAAGAATTGCATGACAAAGGTGTTACAGATGTGCTGATTATTCCGCTATATCCGCAGCATGCCATGGCAACTACCGATACAATTTTGGTGTTAGCAGAGCAGTTGAGAAAAGAATTTTTTCCACAAATGACGTTCACAGATATTCCTGCTTTTTATCATAAAAAAGAGTATATCAAAGTATTAGCAGAAAGTATTAAGACTTCTTTAGAGGGTAAAGAATGGGATAAAATTTTGTTCTCTTATCACGGAATACCAGAAAGACATGTTAGAAAATCTGACATCACAAAAAGCCATTGTAAACCTAATGACAGTGTAAACTTTGAATGCTGTAAAACGGCTTCTCCTGCTCATGAATTTTGTTATAAGCATCAATGTTATGAAACGACGAGGCAAGTTGTAGAGTATTTAGGTATAGAACCACATCAACACTTTGTTTCTTTTCAATCTAGATTAGCCGGTGACCCATGGTTACAGCCTTACACAGATAAAATGCTTGAGAAATACCCAAATGAAGGTGTAAAAAGATTAGCAGTTGTTACGCCGGCATTTGTGTCTGATTGTTTAGAGACTTTAGAGGAAATTGCCATGGAAGGTAAAGAAGAGTTTTTAAAAGCTGGTGGCGAAAAATTTTACGCAATCCCGTGTATTAATGATAATGACGACTGGGTAGATGTTTTAGTAAATTGGATGGAAGCATAATTTTTTTTTAGCTGATGTCTGATTGCTATTCATTAAAATACAGCAGTTTAATGAGTGCCATAACAAAGTCATTAAAATGTATTACTTTGAAATCAAATTATAAATAAATGGATTATCTATACGTAAAAGCATTACACATTATTTTTGTAGTTACTTGGTTTGCTGGTTTATTTTACATTCCGAGGTTATTTATATATCATGTTGAGGCAGAAAACAAACCTGAACCTGCAAAAGAAATTTTACAAACTCAGTATAAATTAATGACGAAACGGCTGTGGTACATTATTACCTGGCCGTCTGCCATTCTTGCGAGTATTTTTGGGATTTGGTTAATCTACTTGAATCCATTTTGGCTAGAACAGCCTTGGATGCTCGTAAAACTAGCCTTCGTTTTAGCGCTATACTTTTACCATGGCTTTTGTCAGAATATTTACAATAAATTACAAAAAGATATTATTAAATATTCTACTTTTAAGCTTCGAATCTTCAATGAAATTTCTACCATAATTCTTTTTGCAGTGGTGTTTTTAGTAACTGTAAAAAACGCTATTAGTTGGGTTTGGGGAGTTGTAGGCATCTTACTCTTTGGGATACTCATAATGCTAGGAATTAAACTCTATAAGAGAATTAGAGAAAAAAGAAGCTGGGACAAAGCAGAAAAAGAAATTTTAAATCAGGACAATAAATAGTCCTTATCGTTTTATTAGCCTAGCTTGCAACTTAATTTAAAACTAAAATGTTATGAAAAAATTTATCTTTTTACTTATTACTATTGTAAGTTTATCTTCTTGTTCATCTAATGATGACGATACAGCTTCTTTAAATCCTATTATTGGGAATTGGCAATTAAAATCCATGACTGAAAATGGAGAAGAAAGATCGAATGATTGCTCAAGAAAAAGCACAGTAACTTTTTTAGAAAATGGAAACGGTTCTAATATTAGTTATGATGAAAATTATGATGGAAATGGAAATGTTGTTTGTAAAAATCAAGATAATGGAACTTTTACTTGGCAAAAATCAACTGGTTCAATTTATAAAATTATCGAAGATGGAGATATTACAGAAGCTCAAATCACCTTTTCTCAAGATAAATCGACCTTCAGTATTGAAATGTCAGAAACATTTAATAACGAAGTTTATTCCTTCATCTTAACATATAAGAAGATTTAAATATTCTAAAAGCTCACTTTTTAAGTGGGCTTTTTTTATGCTCTTAAAGATTGCGCAAAAGGAATTCTATTTACAATACTTCTTCCTAAAGTAACTTCATCTGCAAATTCTAATTCATCACCTACAGCAATTCCTCTTGCAATTGTACTTGTAATTATTTCAAATTTTTCTATTTGTTTGTAAATATAAAAGTTTGTTGTATCACCTTCCATTGTAGAGCTTAGCGCAAAAATAAGTTCTTTAATTTCTCCCTCAGCTATTTTTTTTACAAGAGAATCTATCTGTAAATTTTGAGGCCCAATGCCTTCAATAGGAGAAATTTTACCTCCCAAAACATGATACAATCCGTTGAATTGTGAAGTACTTTCAATTGCCATTACATCTCTAATATCTTCAACAACACACACAATTTCAGGATTTCTTTTCACATTATTACAAATATCACATAAATCAGTATCCGAAATATTAAAACATTTTTCACAATTTTTTACATCATTTCTCAAATGGAGCAATGCTTCAGATAAATATGCTGTATTTTCTTTGGGTTGCTTTAATAAATGCAATACCAAACGCAAAGCCGTTCGCTTTCCAATTCCTGGTAAACGTGAAACTTCATTCACTGCGTTTTCTAATATTTTTGATGAAAAATCCATAGTTTGCAAAATTACAATTTTAAAGAGAAATAAGAAGAAAGTTGAAAGAGAAAAGAAGCTCATTTTAGAAACTAAGTCTTTTTTATTTTCTCGATTTTCTATCCTCTAAAATCATATATTCGTATTTTAAAATCATAATTAATTATGCAACCAATTCATATTATTCTATTAATCGTCGCTTATTTTTCTGTATTAATTTTTATTTCTTACCTCACAGGAAAATCAGCAGATAATAAAACTTTTTTTAAAGCAAATAATTCTTCTCCCTGGTATTTAGTAGCTTTTGGTATGGTTGGCGCATCTCTTTCTGGAGTGACTTTTATTTCTGTCCCTGGTTGGGTAGAGGCTCAAAGCATGAGTTATATGCAAATGGTTTTGGGTTATATCGTTGGTTATGCCGTGATTGGTTTGGTACTACTCCCGCTCTATTATCGACTGAATTTAACATCTATTTACACGTATTTACAAAATCGGTTTGGAGATTATTCTTACAAAACTGGCGCAAGTTTCTTTTTACTATCTAGAACCATTGGTGCGTCTTTCAGACTTTTTTTAGTGGCAAATGTGCTGCAATTATTATTGTTTGATGCTTATGGAGTACCGTTTTGGGTAACTGTAACCATTACAATCGCATTAATATGGTTGTACACTTTTAAAGGCGGAATGAAAACAATCGTCTGGACAGATACCTTGCAAACACTTTTTATGTTAATTGCAGTTGGAGTTTGTATTTACACCATTTCTTCCGAATTAGAAATCACTAATATTTTCTCTTATGTTGCCGACAGCGAACTTTCTAAAACCTTCTTTTTTGAGGATATAAATGCAGGAAATTATTTCTGGAAACAATTTTTAGCAGGTGCTTTTATTTCTATAGTAATGACGGGTTTAGACCAAGATATGATGCAAAAAAATCTAACCTGTAGGAACTTAAAAGATGCGCAAAAAAATATGTTTTGGTTTACAATTGTTCTGGTAATTGTAAATTTTTTCTTTTTAGCACTAGGAATTCTACTAACCGATTATGCTCAAAAAAACGGAATTGACGCACACAAAGATGAGCTATTCCCTATATTGGCAACAAAAGGAGCCCTAGGTTTAACAACGGCTATTTTCTTTTTATTAGGATTAATAGCTGCCGCGTATTCAAGTGCAGATTCTGCTTTAACAGCTTTAACAACTTCTTTTAGTATCGATATTTTAGAAATTGATAAAAAGAAAAGCGAAACAGACCAAGAAAAAATAAGAAAGAAAATACATATCCTTTTTTCATTCATATTAATAGGAACCATTTTAATATTCAAATACTTTATTGCTGACGCTAGCGTGATTGCCAAAATATTCACATTTGCAAATTACACATATGGACCATTATTGGGTTTGTATGCTTTCGGGTTATTTACGAAGCTAAAAGTAAAAGACAAAGCAGTGCCTTTCATTTGCATTGCTTCTCCCTTTTTAACCTTTGTAGTAAGTACTTTGTGTTTAAACTATTTCAATTTCGACTTTGGTTTTGCTTTATTAATCTTAAACGGATTTATCACTTTTATTGGACTATCGCTGTTTAAATTAAAGAATTCGGAATCTTAAAATACTTAAAGTGCTTTTTTTAAGTCTTATATACAGATCAAATATTAAAAATATTACTAAAATGCTAAAAAATATTGGGTTTTAAATATTTTTGTTAGAGATTGAATAAATCATTTTAACCCCCATACTATGAATACCCTAATTACCAATTATTTCAATTGCAATCATTATACTTATTATTAAAACAGCGTAAAATTTTAATTCAATATTTTTTAAAAAGAGTTCAAAGTTTTTAACAGTTAAGAGATAACTATTGCAATATCAATAAAAGTTAATTCCTTTTCTTTTTAGATTCTAGAAAAAAAATAATATCCTTTTTGGATACATTATCAAGAAATAACTTTATAAATTAGGAATAAAAGCTACGGAAAGAGGCTGAATATTGCAGAAAAAAAAGATTTACATTTTTTTAATCTAAGAAGCACACAAAATAATAACAAAATAGTTTGGTTAGTTCGTTTGATTACGAAGGATGTGGCTTTTAACCTCATCCTTTTTTTGCACCTTCCAACGATACCTCATTACTTTTTTAAAGACCTCTTTCATAAAAAATATACTTAAAACGCAATCTTAAGAAAAATTATTTTAACAAATTTTCAAAGTGGATTTAATCTTTTAAAAGACTATAAAAACTTGTTCACCGAAATAAAGCTACAACTTAACTTATAGATGGTAAAAAACTAGTTTCATAAAATTAATTTTACATCGTAAATCAATTTAATAATTATTTGAATTCCTAGTTATGAAAACAGTTAAAAGTCTTTTAATTTTAGTTATTACTTTATTATTCGTTCAACTAGCAATCGCTAATAACCCAACTGATGCCTCTTTAAATGCCGATTGCGGTATTTCTATACTAAATGATAATAATGGGCAAAATGATAATGGCGGTTTCTCTACAAAATTAACTTCTGTTATTAAAAATTGTGATGGAACTTTCACAATTCAAGTTTTAATTTCTCACAATGGTTGTGGTGGCCCAAATTGTAAAGAACTAAGCCATTTTTCAATAAAAGCAAATCCAGGATCCTATTCTAACGTTTCTTGGAACAGTGTTTCTGGAAATACCAGTGGGAATTTAGAATTATCCTTAGGTAATAATGACCCTTTTGATGGTTTTAAACTAGATAATGTAAATGGAATTGGTGGCTGTAACAGCGGTTCTTTTACAATGACTTATACGTTAACAGAATTACAAGACCAACAATTTCTTGCCAAAGCGGGTAATAATTACACACAACTTGCTCATTTTTCAATCGCTGAGTTTAAATCAGTTTTAAATTGTTTAAATTCAAGCATAACTACTACAAACACAACATCAACAGCTTCGATTACAGAAAACGAAACTAAAACTTTATCAGGAAATCCAACAGGTGGAACTTGGTCAATCGTTTCTGGTGGTGGATCAATCAACAATAATATTTACACTCCTGCAAACATCAACACAAATACAAACGTAACAATTAGATACACAATTGCTTCAAATGGCTCTTGTGCTGCTACAACTGCAGATGTTACTTTTACGGTAACTCCAGTTAGTATTCCTTTAGGAAGTATTGGAGACTTAGTTTGGTTTGACACTGATTGAGATGGAATTAAAGATACAAATGAAAATGGATTAGGTGGAGTAACCGTTTCTTTAGATCCAGGAACACCTGGAAACACAGCAGACGATGTAACAACAACTACAGATATAAATGGGAATTATTTATTTATGAATCTACCAGCAGGAGTTTATACTGTAAACGTAGATTTAAGTTCAATAACCTCTGGAATACCAGTTGGTAAAACAGTAGCAGATTTAATACCAATATTTGATGGTGATGGAGTAGGAACTGCAAATACTACCACGCTTACTTTACCAATTGGTGCAAACAATTTAGATCAAGATTTTGCTTATGGCGTTTCCTCTGGAAATACAAGCACAGGAAATGATGGAGGTGTTGAGTCTGAATCTTTAGGTGATGCAATTTCTAAAATCTATGTAGGACGTAAAAAGAACTCTGTACCAACAGAATTTGTGAAGTCTTCAGAGAATTTATACAATAAAGCGAAGATGAAATCTGCGCAACCTTACCAAGGTAAAGGACAAACAATGTTAGATATGTTTCCTACGCAATTAGTTGCAGGAAACGTTGCCAATGTAACCTCGCCTACTGATATCTTAGATTATACAGTAGCTGATGAAGTATTGTCTGTAGATTTCTCTTTAGATGGTAAAACTAAAGGAGTGGTTCTTGGAATTAAAACTTCTGATAAAATTTACAATCATACAAAAGCTTCTTGTGATAGATTGCGTGGTGCAGAGATCTTAAACATCCAAACAATTCGTTTAGGTGGTTATAATTTCTTAATGCAAGGTCTGAAACAAAGAAACGGAATTGTAGAATATGCCATCTCTTTTGCAGTGGCTAAGAACAAAAACGATGGTAATTACACCATTCAAACAAACTGGTATGTAAATGACTACACCAAGTTTAACGATGTGTATAACTTTCAAGTTTGGTCTACAAAACCTGCAGACACTCAAAAAATGGTAACCGATATCTTAAAGAACTTACAATCTTTTATTCCTGTGAATTAAACAGAAATTCAAAAAGTTCCTGAAACCTACGCCTCTAAAATTTTTAGAGAAAAAGGTGAATTAGTAGTGAACTTAAGAAGTACTAAAGTTGGTAACATTGCAGATATTTCTATGGTAGAATTATATTCTGAAACTGCAAACAACATCAAACACAGATACAATACCTTAGATACAGAAATACAACAATCGTTGCGTTTAAACATCGCTGATGGATATGAGTATGAAGGTTTAATTGAAGTAGAAAAAGAAGTAGAAGATGCTTTTTATCATGCAGATGGTAACTGGGGATTAGATTATGATAAAAAATATACTGAGATTTTAAACTACTTTGTTTGGAACAATTTTGATAGAACATATCAAGATGATGAGTATTCAATCAACAGAAATGTAGAGATCAAAGCAAAAAGTGAATATGATTACTTAACGGTATACAAATCATTATTACCTGGCACTTTATCTGCAGATTATTCTGAGTACAAGTACTTATCTTTTACAGCTAAAGGTTCTGGTTTAATGGAATTAGGTTTAATTAAATCATCTGTTGAAAACTGGAAAGAACAATATAGAATTATGGTAAACTTATCTGAAGAAGAGCAAACATACTATGTGCCTTTTGAATACTTTTCTTCCACAGGTACAACAGCTAAAATAACTGCGGATGATTTAACAACCATCACTTTTACTTTCTTACCTGTTGAAGCAAATACGAAAGAATTAGATTTATTTATCTCTGATTTGAAGTTTACTAAAACTGCGGTAGAAGATCAAATAATTGGTAAAATTGAGAAGTTTGAGAATAACTTTATGGCATATCCAAATCCGTCTCAAGGAAATATAAATGTATTATTGTTTAGTAAATTAGACACAGAAGCAACTGTTTCTTTATTCGATGTTACTGGTAAAGAAATTTATGTTAGTAAGGTTCAATTAAAAACTGGTAAAAATGAAATCGATTTTAACGTAAAAGTGAAACCAGGAATCCTATTCTTAAAAGTGAATAGCAAACAAGTAAATTACGGAATTTCTAAAATTATGTTTAGATAACCTGTTCTAAAAGATAAATATCAAAAAAGAGGAACCAAAATGGTTCCTCTTTTTTTTGTATAAAACTATTTTATTTTATACTATTAAAAATAAACATTCGTATTTTTACTACTTATAATATTACAAATGCAAGAAGACTTAAGTAATTATAGAAAATCTTACGAAAAGCAAGAACTCTTAGAAATTAATTGCCCAGAAAATCCAATCCAACTATTTCAAACTTGGTTTTTAAATGCAGATAATTCTGATTTGCTTGATGAAAGCAATGCCATGACAGTTTCGTCGATTGGTTTAGACGGATTTCCAAAAAACAGAGTGGTATTATTAAAAAAATATACTTGGGAAGGTTTTATTTTTTACACCAATTATAATTCAGAAAAAGGAAAAGCGATTGCTAAAAATAGCCATGTATGTTTGTCTTTTTTTTGGCCAGGTTTAGAACAACAAATCATTATTAAAGGAAGAGCTGAAATACTAGCAGAAAATTTATCCGATGGTTATTTCGACTCAAGACCAGACGGAAGTAAGCTAGGCGCTTGGGCATCGAATCAAAGTACGGTAGTTTCTTCAAGAAACGAATTGGATAAAAACTTAGTATCCTTTGAAAAAAAATTTAAAGGAAAAGAAATTACAAGACCAAAAAATTGGGGAGGATATTTAGTAAAACCTATATCCATAGAGTTTTGGCAAGGAAGACCAAATAGAATGCACGACCGAATAAGATATAATTTAGAAAAAGATTTTTCTTGGAAAATAGAACGTTTATCACCTTAATTTTTATATTTACAAACTTATACTAAATTTGAATGAAAACACTTTATATAGTTCGGCACGCTAAATCTTCATGGGAATATGAAGGAATTGAGGATATAGACAGGCCATTAAAAAAACGCGGAATTAAAGATGCACATTTAATGTCTAAAGTGCTATCAGAACTAATTTCTAGACCAGACGTTTTTATATCTAGTAGCGCAAATAGAGCTTTACATACTGCTGTAATTTTTTGTGAAAACTTTGAATACCCTTTATCAAACTTAAAAATTAGACGTCAATTATATAGTTTTAGTGATGGTTATTTAGTAAAAACCGTAAGAGCTTTGGATGATGGTTTTAGTTCTGCAATTATTTTTAGTCATGACCACGGTATAAATACTTTTGTTAATAAATTTGGCAATAAACCCTTAACACATGTACCAACTTGCGGTGTTGTAGGCATACAATTTGAAGAGAAGCATTGGAAAAACATCAAAAAAGGTAAAACTATTTTAACTGAATTTCCTAAAAATCATAAATAAAAATAATTGTTAGAAATAAAAAAATACGGAGCAATCGATATTGGATCAAATGCAATTAGACTTTTAGTTTCTAATATTATTGTTGCTGAAGGAAAAGAGCCTCAATTTAAAAAGTCTGCTTTAGTTCGTGTTCCAATTCGTTTAGGAGCAGATGCTTTTGTTAATGGAATAATTAGTGAACAAAACACAAAAAGAATGATTGATGCTATGGAAGCATTTAAATTGTTAATGAAAGTTCACAATGTAGAGCGCTATAAAGCTTGTGCTACTTCCGCTATGAGAGAAGCTACAAACGGTTTAGAAATTGCAGACAAGATTTTCAAAGAAACAGGAGTTAAAATTGATATTATTGGCGGTAAAGAAGAAGCTGCAATAATTTCATCCACAGATTTAAATCAATTAATTGAAGGCAACAATTCTTATTTATATGTAGATGTTGGTGGCGGTAGTACAGAATTTACCATTTTTTCTGAAGGTAAAATAATTATCTCCAAATCTTTTAAGATGGGAACTGTTCGCTTATTAAGTAATAAAAAATCTGTGAATAAAGAGATTTTCTCAAATGTTGAGAAATGGATTAAAAAAAACACAGCAGGCCTAAAAAATCTTTCTTTAATTGGTTCTGGTGGTAATATTAACAAACTTTTTAAAATGTCTGGTAGATTAGAAGGAAAACCGATTTCTTTTATATACTTAAATGCTCAATATCAGTTTCTAAAACAAATGAGCTACCAAGATAGAATATCAGAATTAAGTTTAAACCTAGACAGAGCAGATGTTATTATACCAGCAACTAAAATATATATATCTGCAATGAAATGGAGTGGAGCAACAAAAATATATGTTCCAAAAATTGGACTTTCAGACGGAATTATTAAAAGTTTGTATTACAATAAATTATAATTTATTTTTATTTACATAAATTTTATAAATGTTTTTTAGTACATTTGAAACAATCTTAATTTCTTAAAAACAAAGATATTTGTTAATGTTTACTTGTATGAAAAAAATTCTATTCAGTTTCGCTTTTTTAATGTTCAGCACTTTTGTTTTTGGTCAAGATTTACCAGAAAATCCAGAACCAGGAAAATGTTATGTTCGTTGTAAAACTCCAGATATTTGGAAAAATGAAACTATAAATGTTGCTGTTTCTCCTGAATATAAAACAATAATTACACATCCTGCAGAATACAGAACAATTCAAGAAAAAGTCTTAATAAAAGAAGCTGGTGAGGAAATTTTATTGGTACCTGCTGTTTGGGGTACACAAGAAGTTACTTATTACGAAAAAGAAGATGGTTCTAAATTAGAAGTGCAAAAAGCAATTTTTAATCAAGGTTTTGAAACTGTAGAAATTAAAGCAGCTTCTGCAACTTGGGCAATGAGCGAAAAAATGCCTGATTGTGATTCCGATGATCCTAATGATTGTAGATATTGGTGTTACAAACCTTTACCTGCTGAATTTAAAACAATGCCTGTTGAAAAATTAATTAATGATGCATCTGTAGTTAAAACGCCAATTTCTGGTGTAAGAAAAACGTACAAAAGAAAGGTAATGGTAAACAAACCAACAACTACAATTGTACAAACACAACCAGAATACGAAACTATTTCAAAAACTGTATTAGTTAAAGATGCATGGTCGGAAGAAGCTATTGTACCAGCAGTATACAGATCAATTACTAAACAAATTTTAGTTAAAAAAGGTGGCTTGACTTCTTGGAAAGCAGTTGACTGTAAATTAGTAGATAATAATCCTTTACCAATAAATTGGGATTTTTCTAGCGCTAACTTAAATGAAGGTGCTAAAGAAATTATCGATGCAAGATTATTGCCTATTTTAAATGACGGAGTTGCCGTTTTTATAGAATCTCACACGGACATGAGAGGAACAAAAAGCGATAACCAAGAATTATCTGATAGTAGAGCAAAATCAGTTACAGATTACTTAATTTCTAAAGGAATTAACGCTACCCAACTATACGCTAAAGGATTTGGAGAGTCTAGATTACTAAACAAATGTGCTGATGGTGTTGTTTGTTCTGAAGCTGAACATTCAGTGAATAGAAGAACAACTTTTAGAGTAGTGAATCAAAAGTAACCTAATATAAAATATACTTAAAAACGAAGCTAATCAGCTTCGTTTTTTTTTGCGTTAACTTTAGATCACAAACTTTCCCCCAATACCATGCAGTAAAATTAATTAATCATAACTTAAAAAGTTACTCAATCTAAAACTAGTAGTTTTGGAACATCAAATTTTATAAAGAAAAAGATTGACTATTGGCATTTATTAAATAATAAGAGCAATTATAAATAGTTCTATTTAAAAATTCCTGTAATCTCTTATTTAAAAAGGGTTTACCAAACTAAAAATATTTTTAATTGGACACACTATTGATTTTAATATTAATCAACACCTCATCAGAAAAGAGGCTACTTGTTCCCTTTTAAATTACAAACCGAATCGAGCTACTTTTAGGACTGATAAAAACATAAGAATACTATTTATTACCCTACGAATTAAAAAATCCGAAGTCGTTTATACTACTTCGGATTTCTTTTTATCATAATTAATTTTTGTTAATAGCCATCTATTTCAGATTGAAGAAAAGGGTAATAATAGTCCGTCATTACATATCCTTTTTTCTCCGCTAATTTTTTACCTCTATGATTTACAATCATTAAAGTTGGGAACGATTTTACATTGTATTTCTCTTGAATAGACATGTTCTCAAACATTTTCTCTGGAGAAATTATATCTAATCTTCTTGGGATATCAACTTCTAAAAGAATTAAACTCTTATCTGCTAAATCCTTAAATCTAGTTGTATTAAACAAATCTTTAACTAATATTTTACATGGTCCGCACCAATCTGAGCCAGTAAAATAGATTAAAACAGGTTTTTTTTCTTTTTTGGATTTTATTAAAGCCTCCTTATAAGTTGAAATCCAGTTCAACTTAATTACAGGAATCTCAAGAATTTTTTCATCGGTAGAAACCACATCTTGTGCAAAATAAACTTGAGTTGTAAAAAAATAAATAATAAAAGTGTAAACTATTTTCTTCATAATTAACTTTTCTATTTTAAAAGTATCAAAAATAATACCGTAATTAAAAACATAAACTGTGACTTATTAAACTTTATTGTGTCTCACTACTGTTAGGTATTCTGAAAATGAATACTTCTAGCAAGAATCAAAAAAGAACCGGTGTTTTTAACATCGGTTTTATTGTATATGGCCTTTTATAATGGCATCAAACTTATGTTGGTTTTCTATAAAATTAGTTTCAATCTCTAAAAACGAAAGCTCATTTAACTTACTGTTTAGGCGCATATAATCCTTTTCTGTTGTTAAAATCAACTTTTTATCAGAATTCATACTTTTAAACTTTTCCTTAATAGCTTCTATTTCTTTGGATGAAAAATGGTGATGATCCACGTATTTTAAATGTATAAACTTGATGTCTTTTTTACTCAAAAATTCTAAAAACGGACTTGGGTTTGCAATTCCGGTTATCAATAAAACTTCGAATTCTTTCAATTCTTTTAAACTAATTTCTTGACTTCCAGAAATTTTGTCAGCATAAGAAATCATTGTAAAAAAAACTTGTTTATTATAATTTCGTAACTTTCTTTCAATACGCTCTTTCTCTTCTTTTTTTAAGTTAAAAGGGCATTTTGTAACCAAAATTACATCTGCTCTTTTAGCTCCGGCCCTACTTTCTCTTAAATTTCCTGTTGGCAATAAAAAATCATCCGTAAACAAATCATCATATTTAGTTAATAAAATATAAAAACTTCCTTTTACTTTTCTATGCTGATACGCATCATCTAACAAAACCACTTCTGGTGATTTTTGAACTATTAAATTAGTAATGCCCGCTACCCTATTTTCATCAACAGCTACATTTATATTTGTAAATTTTTTAAAGTATTGCAAAGGTTCATCACCAACATCCTTTGCTGTATGATTTTTATTTACGAACACAAAACCTTTAGTTTTTCGCTTATAGCCTCTACTTAAGACGGAAACATTATAGGTGTCCTTTAGCAATCGTATTAAATATTCTATTTGAGGTGTTTTTCCCGTTCCGCCAACACTGAGATTGCCAACAATGATAATAGGAATCTTAAATGAAGTCGATTTTAAATAATGAACATCAAACAAAATAGTACGAATTGTGGTTATCAAATCATATAAAACTGCAAAAGGAAATAATAAAAATCGAATTAATTTCATCAGTGTAAAAATACAATAAAAGATTTTCTTAAAAGCACCTAAAAGTTTTATGAAATCGTAAAAATAGTTTACTATTTAATTTAGAGCTCAGAAAAACATGAAAATCCAGTCTTGAGATTCCCTTTACACATATCCAATTGAACATATATTTCACTAGAAAGATCTTTTGAAGGAAATTCGAGTTAAAACCACGAAACTTTTTTGTTTAAAAATGGTAACTTTGGATTTCAATACATTTTAAAAATGATCATTAAAGACGTCACAAATTACATTGAAGAATTAGCTCCTTTAAACTATGCCGAAGATTTTGACAATGTTGGTTTATTAGTTGGCAATTATAACACAAATATTACCGGTGTTTTGGTAACTTTAGATACTTTAGAAGAAACTGTAAACGAAGCTATTGCCAAAAAATGTAATTTAATAGTTAGCTTTCATCCTATCATTTTTAGTGGTCTAAAAAAATTAAACGGCAATTCTTATGTTGAAAGGGTCGTGTTAAAAGCAATTAAAAATGACATTGCCATTTACGCAACTCACACCGCGTTAGACAATTCTAAAAATGGAGTTTCCGCCAAAATATGCGAAGTTTTAGGTTTGAAAAACACCCGTATTTTAATCCCTAAAACAGGAATTATTAAAAAGTTAACTACCTATGCGCCAATTATAAATGCGGATGCCTTAAAAACGGCTCTTTTTAGTGCCGGAGCAGGAAATATTGGCAACTACGACAAGTGTTCTTTTACTGTTTTAGGTGATGGAACTTTTAGAGGAAATGAAGATTCAAATCCTGTTATAGGTAAAAAAGGAACTCTTCACACAGAAAAAGAAGCAAAAATATCTGTAATTTATGATAGTAAAAATGAAACAGCTATTTTAAAAGCATTACAAGAAAATCATCCTTACGAAGAAATTGCCTACGAAATTATAACCACAGAAAATGTGCATCAAGATATTGGAATGGGAATGATTGGTGAGCTATCATCAGAAATGGAAGAAAAAGAGTTTTTGTTATTTTTAAAGAGGATTATGAAAACGGATTGTGTTCGTCATTCGGCTTTAATCAATAAAAAAATAAAAAAAGTGGCAGTTTTAGGCGGTGCTGGAAGTTTTGCCATTTCTAATGCAAAAAAAGCGGGAGCCGATGCTTATGTAAGTGCTGATTTTAAATATCATGAGTTTTTTACAGCAGAAAATAGCATACTTTTAGCCGATATTGGTCATTATGAAAGCGAACAGTTTACAAAAAACCTTTTAGTAGATTATCTTACGAAAAAATTTAGTAATTTTGCAGTCATTTTATCAGAAAAAAGTACAAATCCTATATATTATATATAACCATGGCAAAGAAGAAAGAAGTTTCGATTGAAGAAAAATTAAGAGCATTGTACGATTTACAATTAATTGACTCTAGAATTGACGAAATTAGAAACATTAGAGGAGAATTACCTTTAGAAGTGGAAGATTTAGAAGATGAAGTTGCTGGGTTAAACACTAGAATTTCGAATTTATCTAAAGATCTTGCTAATTTAGAAACAGACATCAATAACAAAAAGTTAGCGATTGAAGAATCTAACGGTTTAATGAAAAAATACGATGAGCAACAAAAGAAAGTTAGAAATAACAGAGAATTTGACTCCTTGTCTAAAGAAATTGAATATCAAGATTTAGAAATTCAATTAGCGGAAAAAAGAATTATAGAATACAAGGCTAAAATTGCTCAAAAGAATGAAGTAATTGATGCTACTAAAGAAAAAATGGCAAAACAAGAGAAACATTTAGGTCATAAAAAATCTGAATTAAATGCTATTTTAAAAGAAACTGAGAAAGAAGAAAAGATTTTATTAGAAAAATCTATAGAATATTCTGATTCCATAGATGACCATTTACTTTCTGCTTACAGTAGAATTAGAACTAAAGTAAAAAATGGTTTAGCGGTTGTTGCAATAGAACGTGGCGCTTCTGGAGGTTCTTATTTTACAATTCCTCCTCAAGTTCAATTAGAAATTGCAAACAGAAAGAAAATCACAATTGATGAGCATAGTGGTCGTATTTTAGTTGATGCAGCTTTAGCTATTGAGGAAAAAGAAAAAATTGACAAATTATTTGCTTAATCATACAATACTATTCATAAAAAAACTCGAGGTGTACACTTCGAGTTTTTTTATGCAAAATTGTAAAGGAAAACCTTAAGGTATTACCCAAAAGGAATTCCTATAAATTAATAATCTAACTTTTTAAGGTAGCTTAATTTTTCTTTCCAAATTGCTAAATCTTCTTTATGCGCTTCTAGTTTATTTTTTACGTTCAAAAATAATGGATTATTATCCTTTACATTAGAGAAAAAGCCCATATTATTTTCTAGTTGTTGAATTTCTTTAAAGATTTCATCTATCTTTTTTCTGACAAATATTTCTTCTGAATCTAGTTTTCTGCTATCATTATCAACCGCTAAAGAATCTACAACATTAGTGAATTTCAACATCGAAACTTCATTTTTATCCAAAGACAAGCTTTCTAACATTCTATCTATTTGCTTGTTAAACTTACCTTCTAAATGACGCACTTCTCTTGGTAATCTTCCTAAATCTTTCCAAGAATTAATAGCCTCTAAAACAGAATCTTTGGTTGCTTCTTCAGTTTCTTTTAGAGTATCTAAAAACTCTTTTTTAGCGTCCACAACTGCCTGTTCTTCTTTACTTACTGCATTTTTTTGTTCATGAAATCTATCAAAATAATGATTACAAGCTGCTTTAAAGCGTTTCCATATATCGTCAGAAAATTTACGAGGAACATGACCTATTTTTTTCCAATCAGATTGTACTTTTTTCATGGCATTTGTAGCCATTTCCCAATCATCACTATCTTTTATAGATTCTGCATATTCAATTAATGCAATTTTTTGTTCTAAATTTTCTTGCTGTCCATTTTTTTCCTGTTTATAAAAAACATTTTTAGCAGCGTTAAATTTTTTGGTCGCATTTTTGAATTTTTGCCAAACCTCTTCACTTTTAGAATATGGTAATTTACCGGCGTTAAAATAGTCTTTTCTTAATTTTTCAATTTCATTAATACTTTTCTGCCAATCGCTATGAGATTTATTGTTAGAAGGATCATATGCACTAATTGCATTGATAGTAACCATTTTTTTCTCTATAATTTCATCATATTTTGAGCGCATTTCTTTATAATAGTCATGTCTCTTATCATGAATATTTTTAGTCGCAACACTAAATTTTTGCCAAACCACTTCGCGCATTTCTTTCGCTACTGGGCCTACATCTTCTTTCCACTTTTTATGTAAATCTTGTAATTCTTTAAAAGCAAAATTAATATCAGCCTCTTCGGATAGAGCTTCAGCTTTTTCTATGATTTTTATTTTTTTCTCTAAATTATGTTTAAAATCTAAATCTCTAAAATCATTACTTAGATGTAATAAATCATAAAAACGTTCTACATGATGATGATAGGTTTTCCAAGTATCGTTATAATGAGATTTTGGAACTGAACCAATTGTACGCCAAGTATCCTGAATTTCTTTAAAATTTTTATACATTGTAGAAGTATCTGCTTCATCAATTAAATTTTTAAGGTTTTCAATAACTTGCTCACGTTTTACAAAATTTTCATTTAAATTATTTTCCAAGTTTTTATAAAAAGTATCTCTTTGCTTTTTATAATCGGATAATAAATTATTATAATCTGTTTTTATAGGACTTGAGAACTGAAAATCGATAGAATTTCCTCCTTCTTCTAAAAAGGCTGCTTTTTTCTCGGCTAAAATTGCTCCAAACTTTTGATTAAAAGCACTTTTAATACCTTCAACTTGCGATTTTATTTTTTGAACAGGGTTGCTAGACAGCGTCTTTTCTAGACTGGAAACTAGTTCTTCTAATGAAAAAGTATCATAATCTACAGCAGGAGATTCATCTTCTTTAGACTCATCATTTTCAGCATCTTCCGCAACAGATTTTTCAATTTCATCCACGGCATCATTCGTTTCATCAACTTTTACCGCTTTTGGTTCTTCTTTTTGTTGCTCAGGTTTCGAAGTCGTTTCAATAACTATCTCTTCTACTTTTGGTTCGTCTTTTTCAACGTTTTTTTCATTCTCATCTAACATATCTACAATGTTTAAGGTCGTTTATAAAATACTATTTACATAAAGCATAAAGATACAGACAACTTACAAAATCTACAAGTTAAGTGTACAAGTATAATTTATAATAAATTATTCATTCCAAATCCTCCAAGATTCCTCTGCTTGAAGTTGTAACATTTCAAATCCGTTTTTAATAATCGCCCCTTTTTCTTTTCCCTTGGATAAAAAAGTAGAAACTTCTGGATTGTATATTAAATCGTACAATAAATGTGCACCTGTTATAAACTGATACGGAATATCAGGACATTTTTCTATCTCTGGGAAGGTTCCTAAAGGTGTACAATTAATAATTACTGTATATTTTAAAAGTGTTTCTTCCGATAAACTATCGTATGAAATTTCTTTTTTACCCTCAGGATTTCTCGAAACAAATTTAAATTTAATACTATTTTTATGTAGAGCAAACGCTATGGCTTTCGATGCGCCCCCAGTTCCCAGAATTAATGCTTTTTTATGATGACTTTTTAACAGCGGTTTTATGGAGTTTTCAAAACCAACAACGTCCGAATTATATCCTTTTAAGTTCCCCCTTTTGGTGAATTTTATGGTGTTTACCGCGCCAATATTTTTTGCAGTTTCATCTAACTTATCTAAAAACGGAATAATTTCTTCTTTATAAGGAATAGTTACATTTATACCTCTTACATTTTTTTCTTCACCAATAATTGAAGGAAAATCTTTTATTTGCTGAATATCAAAATTTAAGTACTTGTATTTATTAAGCTTTAATTTTTCGAACTTTTCTGTAAAATATCCACGAGAGAATGAATAGGATATATTTTTACCTAACAAACCAAAAGTCTTACTTTCTTCTTCTTTCATAATAATCTATTGCTAATATTAAACCGATACCAAAACAGATAAAAAAAATAGCTAATAATGTTTCTACGCTAAATGTCTCTGGAATATATCTTTCATAATTTTGAATTACTTTATTTCCTTTTTGATCAAACAAAAAGTCACCATTATTAATTGTGTAAATTTTATTTTTCCAAGGCCAAACAATGCCTAAAGAGCCCGTTATAAAACCAATAATAATTGCATTTACAATTTTATTCCAACGTTTTAAAACATATCCTAAAACGTGCGAGATAGAGACCAAACCAAAAGCTGAGCCCGCAGTGAAAACTGATATAATTTTTAAATATCTTATTTTAATAGGATCTGATAAAACTTCAAAATTTCCTGAAACTAAATTTGTAAATACATTTAATAAAACGTTTACAGAGTCTACTAAAAGTAATACATAGTTTCCTAATAAAATTAAAATAAAAGAACCAGAAAGCCCAGGAAGTGTCATGCCAGAAACACCTATAATTCCGCAAACAAAAACAAACCAAAGATTATCATTTTCACTTGCGGGTGTTAAAAAACTGATTCCTAAACCAAGAGTTATTCCAAAAATTAAGAATACAAAATTCTTTCTATTCCATTCTCCAAAATCTTTTCCAATATAATAAATAGAACCAATGATCATCCCAAAAAACCAACTCCAAACATACAATTCATAATATTTTAAAAAGTAGTCTAAAATTAAAGAAATGCTAAAGTAGCTAAAAATACTACCTGCCATTATAAGTATTACAAATTGGGCATTTGTATATTGAAAAAAGCTTTTAAATCTGCCCCTTAAAAGAAATTTTAATGCATTTAAATTTACTTTTCTAAAAGAGTAGATTAACTCTTCATAAAACCCAAAAACAAAAGAAACAGTTCCGCCAGAGACCCCAGGAACTTTATTTGCAACTCCCATAACTAATCCTTTTAAAAAAAGAATTAGTTTTTGTTTAAAGGTTCTCTGTTTTTGCATTTATTGTTTCTTAACCGCTAATTTTTCCATTAATAAAATTAACGAAAAACCAACAAACGCCAAAACAATTGACAGTAATAATTGCGAATCTCCAACAAAAGAAAAAGGAGATACACTTTGTTCATTTAGCGCAACCTCAATTCCTTGAGAATTTGTGCGCCAAGTCAAGGTTTCTTTCCAAGGCCAAATTTTATTTAATGAGCCGATAATAAAACCCGTTAAAGCCGCTAAGGTATAATTTTTATAATTTTCAAACAACCATTTTAGCACTTTAGAAAAACTTAATAAACCTACAATTGCTCCTAAACCAACGGCTGCAACTGTCTTTAAATCTCTATCATTTACTGCAGCTAGAATTGGTTGATATGCACCCAATAACACTAGTATAAATGCTCCAGAAATTCCGGGTAAAATCATTGCACAGATTGCTATTGCCCCCGCAAAAAACATAAATAGCAAAGAGGAGTTCTCTGTTACCAAGGGATTTAAAGTTGTTATGTAATATGCTAAAAAAGCACCTAAAACTAGTGCTACAATCGAAATGAAATTCCAATTTGTAATTTGTTTAGCGATATAAATAATACTGGCTAACACCAAACCAAAAAAGAAAGACCACAATAAAATGGGTTCATTTTCTAGTAAGTATTTAATAGCTTTTGCCAAAGAAACAATACTGATAAAAATCCCAATAAAAAGTGATATCAGAAAACTACCATTTACTTGTCTCCAAGCGGCCTTAAAGCCTTCTTTTTTTAAGGTTTTTAACAAGCTTAAATTTACACTGCTTATAGAACCCAATAATTCTTCATAAATACCAGAAATAAATGCAATTGTTCCTCCAGAAACTCCAGGAACAACATCCGCCGCTCCCATAGCAATTCCTTTTAAACCAATAACAACATAATCCTTAATAGTTCTGCTCATTTTAAGTTTGATTTTTTTAAAAAACGAAGATAATAGAAATTTAAGAAAGATTGAGAAAAGCAATTTTAATTTGGTTTGTTTCTAAGCTTAAAAAAATATAGATCAGCTAGCTTCTAAATCATTAAAACAAACGTAAAATCACAATCGAAATTACCAGAATGACTATAAAAATTTTAATAATTATTTTTCTATTTTTTACAACCACAACGAAAGTTATACGCATGGTTAAGCAGCCTTCAAATCTAAAACACTTGATAGTTCTCCTCTTTTACTAAATAAAGGTATTTATTACAAACTAAAGAAACACGTAAACAAAAATTAGCTTATAAAAAACCTAAAAATCAAATTCAGGTTTGTATTTTTAAAAAGATATAAATCACTCCAAAGCCTTTTTATAATTTGCAATTAGCTTCTGTACTTTTTTGTTTTCAAAAACTGTTGGATACAATTCTTTTAAAATTATATGATATTCATAATCTAATTTCATACCAACAATTAAATGATGAAAGCCATATTTTTCTTTGTTTAAAGCAAAAAATAATCCTGTTAATCGATACTCTATTTCCGCTAATTTTTTATACGTTTTTTGCGCCCTTAATAACACTGAAATTGCATCTTCAAACTCCCCTAAAAATGACAGAACATCAGTTAAACCAATATAAACTTCCAAAGCATCATCACCTAAATCTAAACAAGTTTCAAAACCAACAACTGCTTCCTCAAAAAAACTAAGTTTTAGTTTAATTTCTGCATATTTTCTCCAGTACAATGCATTCTGTTCATCGATTTTTAAGGCTTTAGAAATATAATACGATGCCTTTTGGTAATTTCCGTCATTATAGTATAAATCGGTAAGTAAAATCCAAGCTTTATCTAATAAAGGATCTTCATGAACTGCTTTCTTGTAGTAAGAAATTGCAGCATCAAATTTATGTATTCTTTCATAACACTCGCCTATTCTAACATAAGCAAATGCGGTTGGATCATCTAATTCTAAAGTAATTAAATAATTATCTATTGCTTCTTGATAGCGCCCTAATTCTTCTAAGGTTTTAGCTTTCTCTAAATAACCACCAATAAAAAATTCATCGATTAAAACAGCATAATCAAAAGAATTTAAGGCTTCTTCATACATTTTTAGTATAAAATATTGTCTACCTAATTGATGCCAAGCAACTTCACAATAAGGATTTATATTTATGTAATTATTTAGGTATACAATAGCTTGTGCATGTTTTTGTTCCATATCATAACAATACACAATATTATACAGGGCAGAATAATCTTCAAAATCTACTTCTATACATTTTTCGAAACTTAAACGCGCCTTCTCAAAATTATCTAAATACAAATATTCCATGCCAATTAGAGACCAAACATCTACTTTATCATCTGTAAAAGTTAATGCTTTTTCTAAGTTGATAATTGCCTCTTTATGCTTTCCTGTCTTCGAATTAATAGTTGCTTTTTGAATAAAAATTTCATCATTACTAGGTTCTATTCTCTCTAATTTTCTAAGTAGACTGAACGCTTTATCTAATTCATTTTCAAATATATAAATCTCTACTTGTAATAATTTTAAATCTACAGATTGCGGATGTTGTTCCAAACCCAGTTTCACCGCTTTTTTTGCCAGCGAAAGTTTACCAGCATCTAAATAATGGATAATAATCTCCTCAAACTCAACTAAATCAAAAAAAAAGATATTGTTGGTTTTTAGCATGGATTCAAACTTCGTTAAAGACATAACTTAGGTTCTTTGAATTATAAAATAAAGGTACTACAACTCCTACCGCACTTTTAAACAAGTACTATTTGTTTTCAACAATTTAATTAACAACAAATATCGGCCAAAAATCAAGCTAAATTTATAGGCATAAAACTTAGATTTGATCTAACATTTAACAAAAATACTTCTACGAAATTGTACTAGTTTAAACAAAATATTTATTTCGACATCAAATTTTTAATAATTAGTGTCCTATTTTATTTTGCTCATAAGTTTATTTACCCTAATTTTGATTTTCAATAGCTATCAACTAAAATTTGATAGGCCTCTAATGAGCAAAAAAACCTTACTTAACTCAAAAGATATTGAAATTATTCTTCACAGATTAGCTTGTGAGCTAATTGAAAATCATAATGATTTTTCTAATACTGTTTTAATTGGCTTGCAGCCCAGAGGAACATATTTGGCAAACAGATTAAGTGCTTTGCTAAAAAACGAATACGGAATTAATAACCTAAAATTAGGCCTGTTAGATATTACATTTTATAGAGATGATTTTAGAAGAAGAGATTCTCCTTTAGCGGCTACATCAACAAAAATCGATTTTTTAATTGAAGATAAAAAAGTAGTAATTATTGATGATGTCTTATTTTCTGGCAGAAGTATAAGAGCTGCCTTAACTGCAATACAGTCTTTTGGAAGACCCGAAAGTATTGAGTTATTGGTTTTAATTGACAGACGATTTAGCAGACATCTGCCTATTCAGCCAAATTATAAAGGAAGACAAGTAGATGCAATTAATGAAGAAAAAGTTTTAGTTTCTTGGAAGGAAACACATAAAAAAGATGCTGTATATATAGAACAGAAATAATTATGGATCAATTAAGCGTATCGCATTTATTAGGCATAAAATATCTAAAAGCAACTGATATTGATCTTATTTTTAAAACTGCAGATCATTTTAAAGAGGTTATTAATAGACCAATAAAGAAGGTTCCTTCTTTGAGAGATATTACAATTGCAAACTTATTTTTTGAAAATAGTACAAGAACAAAACTTTCTTTTGAGCTTGCAGAAAAAAGGCTTTCTGCGGATGTTATTAACTTCTCGGCAAGTCAGTCATCAGTAAAAAAAGGTGAAACACTAATAGACACTGTTAACAATATTTTATCTATGAAAGTAGATATTGTTGTTATGAGACATGGAAATGTGGGTGCAGGCGTTTTCTTATCTAAACATGTAAATGCTAAAATTATAAATGCGGGTGATGGAACGCACGAACATCCAACACAAGCTTTATTAGATTCTTATTCTATAAGAGAAAAACTTGGCACTGTAAAAGGAAAAAAAATTGTTATTGTGGGCGATATTTTGCACTCAAGAGTTGCTTTATCAAACATATTTGCGTTGCAATTACAAGGTGCACAGATTAAAGTTTGTGGACCAACAACCTTAATTCCAAAATATATTACAAGCCTAGGTGTTGACGTTGAAACCAATCTTAAGAAAGCGTTGGAATGGTGTGATGTTGCCAATGTTTTAAGAGTACAGCATGAAAGAATGGATATTAAATATTTTCCATCAACAAGAGAATATACGCAACTTTTTGGGATAAATAAAGAGCTCTTAGATAATCTTGGCAAGAAAATTGTAATCATGCATCCAGGACCAATTAATAGAGGTGTAGAAATTACAAGTGAAGTTGCAGATTCTGATCAATCCATCATTTTAAATCAAGTAGAAAATGGTGTTGCGGTAAGAATGGCAATCATTTATTTATTGGCGCAACAAATTAAAAGGTAAAGAGATGATTGTAGAAAAAAAAGAAAATTATACGCTTATTTCCTCGGATGAAGATTCGTTTTCGGACTTTTATACTTCCTTTTTAAAATTAGAAAAAGACTGTAAAGAAGAACATTTAGTACTGCAAATTTCTAATAATATTAACATAACAGAAGAGGAATTTTCACTATTTTTGGTGAACATAAAAAAAGAACCTGGCAAATCATTTATAATCGTTTATAATAGCGTAAATATTGATGATTTACCTCAGAATTTCAACATTGTTCCTACTTTATTGGAAGCAGAAGATATTTTAGAAATGGAAGCTATCGAGCGAGAATTAGGATTTTAAAAACTGGCATAAAATGATAAAAAAATTACTTTTTATTTTATTTTTAAATATATTCACAATCGGATTTTCACAAGAAAAATCAATTGAAAAATTATCTGCTGCTCCAAATCCGTTTACGAATTCCACAAAAATAACATTTAACTCCACGAGTAATTCTGAAATAATTTTTAAGGTATTAGATGTTTTAGGTAAAACTGTTTACGAAGAAAAAGTAAAGGCTAGTTTGGGTAGTAATTCGTTTACTTTTGAAAAAGGGAACGTTCTTACCGGTATTTATATTTACACATTGCAAGATAAAGAAAGTATAATTTCTAAACGGTTTGTAATTAAATGAGTTTAAACCTAACTATTTTAGGTTGTCATTCTGCAACTCCGCGTATAAATGCATTTCCTACGGCCCAGTATTTGGAAATTAATAATCGACATTTTTTAATTGATTGTGGTGAAGGTACCCAGCGTCAAATGCGGAAATATAAAGTTGGTTTTTCTAAAATTGACCACATATTTATTTCTCATTTACATGGAGATCATTTTTATGGTTTGGTTGGCTTATTAGCTACCTACGGTATTTTGAGTAGAGAAAAAGAACTGCATATTTATGGTCCAAAAGACATAAAGAAAGTAACACTATTACAGTTAAAAATTTCTCAGTCTCATGCGCAATATCCAATTATATTTCACGAATTAACATCCAATGAAAGTGAACTTGTTTTTGAGGATGATAAAGTTTCTGTGCGAACAATCCCTTTAAACCATAGAGTGTATACAAATGGTTATTTGTTCACAGAAAAAGAAAAACCTAGAAAATTAAATATGCTAAATATTAGCGGATATCCAGAAATTGATAAAGCTGATTACTTAAATATTAAAGCGGGTAAAGATGTTGTTTTATCAACTGGAGAAATTGTTACAAATAAAGAGTTAACAATTGCACCAACAAAACCATTAAGCTTTGCTTTTTGCAGCGATACTTGCTATAAACCTAATATAATACCGATTATAGAAAATGTTGATTTACTATATCATGAAGCCACTTTTTTAGCCGATAGAGAAGATTTAGCAAAAAAAACAAAACATTCTACTTCAAAACAAGCCGCTCAAATTGCGAAAGATGCTTCTGTAAAACAATTGATTCTTGGTCATTACTCTGGCAGATATAAAGACATTTCTTTGTTTAAAACCGAAGCAAAAGAGATTTTTGAGAACACAGAATTAGCGCAACCTGGCAAGGTTTTTAGTATTCATTAATTGACAACATAACCAAAGTACAAGCAACTAAAGGTTCTATACTATTTTCTTCTAACAGTTTTACAAACTCCTCATTCTCAGCACCAGGATTAAAAATTACCCTTCGAGGTTTTAAGCCAATAATGTAGTTATAATATTCCTCTTGTCTTTTCGGATTAAGGTACAGAGTAACAGTATCTATATTTTTATAATCTTGCTTTTCGTCATCAATTTTAACAGTTACAACTTTACCTTTTTTTATTCCTAAAGCCTTTACAAATAATTCTTTATCTAACAACCTTTTAATTGCAATGTTAGAATATCTGTTTGGATTTGCAGATGCACCAAGAACTAATGTTACATTTTTCATACTGATAATATTACGTTAAAGAATGTTTATTCGAATAACAAATATAAGTAATAGTGGGTCTATACGCCAATCTATAAAGTTAAAATTAACAAATATCGCAAAAAATAATACTACTTATAATGCTCATCATTATTGAAATCTCATTTGCTTAATTAGCAAAGAAGGACTGCCAAAACTAAAATCAATTTTAGGAAATACAATTAATAAAGAAAAAGGTTTAACTCTGGTTATAAAATAAAACTACTTAGAAAAGTAAAACAAAATGTACTGCAATTCATAAATTTAAATTTATTAAAAACCCGAAGCAATATTTGCTTCGGGTTTTTAGCTTTTTAAAAAATTAAGATTTCTATTTTACCAACGAATAACGACTGAACCCCAAGTAAATCCGCTTCCAAATGCCGCTAAAACGACTAAATCATTGTCTTTAATTTTACCTTTTTCCCAAGCTTCTGTTAATGCTATAATTACGGATGCTGCAGTTGTGTTTCCAAATTTCTGTATGTTGTTATGTACCTTATCATCAGATAATTGAAACTTTTTTTGAATAAATTGTGCAATACGTAAATTAGCTTGATGCGGAATTAACATATCAATATCCTCTTTTTGTAAATTATTTGCTTCTAAGCCTTCTACAATTGCTTCAGAGAAACGAGTAACTGCATGTTTAAAAACAAACTGCCCATTCATATAAGGGAAATAAGAAACATCTTCAGGATCATTAGCTTCCAGAATTTCTGGAATCCACCTTTGTGTTGATGGCCCTTCTAAAACCAATTCTTTAGCATGTTTTCCTTCGGAATGCAAATGAGTGGATAAAATTCCTTTTCCTTTTTCTTCACTTCTTGATAAAATTGCTGCTCCTGCTCCATCTCCAAAAATTACTGTAACACCTCTACCTTTAGTAGATCTATCCAGACCTCCAGAATGATTTTCTGCGCCAATAACCAAAATATTTTTATACATTCCAGTTTTTATAAATTGATCAGCTACAGACATTGCATAAATAAAACCAGAGCATTGGTTACGCACATCTAAGGCCCCAATAGTTGGCATATCTAACATATCTTGCACTTGCACTCCGCCTCCTGGAAAATACATATCCGGACTTAAAGTTGCAAACACAATAAAATCAATATCCTCTTTTGTTAGACCAGCTCTTTCAATTGCAATTCTAGACGCTTTTGCACCCATTACTGCAGTTGTATCTCCAGATTTTGGATCAATCCAACGGCGTTCTTTTATACCTGTTCTTTCCTGAATCCATTCATCCGAAGTTTCCATAAATTCCTTTAAATCATTGTTGGTAACAATATTATCTGGAACATAATATCCAAGTCCGGTAATTTTTGAATTATACATATTTTATGGGTGTATTTTTTAGTGATTTATTACTTTGTTTCTAACAAAAATAGTGATAAATTAATATCCTCACAATAAGTTACATTTTGAAACCTTGAAATATCAAAAGATATTTAATTCTTTATCAGAAATTTTACTCATTGCATATTCAGAAATTGCAGTAATTGATAAAGAAGGATTTACACCTGGATTTGCAGAAATCATAGAACCATCACAAACCATCATATTTTTATAACCAAAAACATTACAATTTTTATCGATAACACCAGAATTGATATCTTTTCCCATCACAGAACCTCCTAAAATGTGCGCTGTAGTTGTAGTTCCTAAAAGAACATCTGTAAAATTTGAATACGGAATACCGTTTATCTTTTCTCCCACTTTTTTGCCAAAGGTAATTGCTTCAGGAATAAATGGAGTTGGTTTTTCTCCTTTCTTTGCAATGGTTTTCATTTGAGTAAATCTACCTCTCCTTATCTGTAAAGTACTATCTAAGGTTTGCATAAATAAAAGGACCGTCGTTTTCTCTGCGTATTTTTTAGTGAAAAAGGTTTTTAAAATATAAAAAGGTTTAGTTATTAAAATCACTAAAACTCCTAAAATTCTAAAAACCCCATATTTTCCTTTTACAGTGGGTATCGTCATCAATTTAAAAAAACTAGAACCTTTTGCATATCTAACTGGTTCTAAATGGCTGTTCTTATCTATATACAGAATAGAACCAATAGAGATTCCTTTAGAGTAATCTTTATCCTCCTCATTTGTAGATGTTACAGACAATAAAGATTCATTATTTGTTCTAATATCTTTGCCAACAAAGTTGGATAAATTAGGTAAAGAAGTCGATTTTAGTTTTAATAATAATGGAATTGTACCCATAACTCCCCCAGAAAAAATAACGCCTTTCGAAGTAACACTTTCTTTCTTTTTTCTACCAATACTGGCTTTATAGCTTATTTTATATCCTTTAGAAGGATCGTTTTTATGGATAATTTCAACATCAAAAACTTCTTTTTCTGCAATTATTTTCGCACCCAATTGTTGTGCTAAATACAAGTAATTTTTATCCAAAGTATTTTTAGAATTATACCTACAACCTGTCATACAAGCACCACAATGAATACACCCTTTTCTGTCTGGTCCTTTTCCATCAAAATAAGGATCTTTAACATTCTTGCCAGGTTCACCAAAAAAAACAGCCACTTTTGCCGCTTCAAAATCTTTTTCTTTTCCCAAATCTTTGGCAATGTCTTTTATCAATAAATCTGCGTCGTACAACTTAGGGTTTACAGCTGCTCCTAACATTTTATAAGCTATTTTATAAAATGGTTTCAATTCTTCTTCCCAAGAATTTAACGTTGCCCAACTTCCTGTTTTAAAAAAAGCTGATTTAGGAATTGGTAATGTATTTGCGTATGTTAATGAACCACCCCCAACCCCAACACCCGAAAGTACTGTAACGTGATTTAAAAAAGTCATCTTAAAAAAACCTTGAAAACCTACCTGAGGAAGCCACAACCACTTTTTAAAGTTCCAATTAGTTTTAGGAAAGTCTTCTGCTTTAAACCATTTTCCTTTTTCTATAACTAAAACTTTATATCCTTTTTCAGAAAGACGCAATGCACTAACAGAGCCACCAAAGCCACTACCAATAATTACATAATCATATTCTAAATTTTTCATAATATTTTAAAAAAAAATAGGAATAATTTTTAAACTATTCCTCTTATATAAGTAATTAATGGAATACGTTAATAAATAATTTAATCGAAATGTAAAGTTAATTGACCTAAAATAGTTCTTCCAATAAATGGAGCATTTGCTATTGGTCTGTATTTAGAATCAAAAAGATTACCACTAGTTAGTTTAAATGCAATATTTTTATCAAAATTATATCCAAAACTTACAGCAACATAAATATTATCTGTTACTTTTATAATCTGCTCTTCAAATTCTTTAGAGTGCTCTAATAAGTCATTATTAGTTAAAACTTTATTATTAAAAGCTACTTCTGTTTTTGTTTCTGTATTGCAAGAAAACAAAAGTAAAAACGATAAAAATGCAATAGAAATGAAGTGTTATTATTTTTTTAATAAATTATTAATCATTAAAAATCGAATAATATATAATAATGACGTATATTTAGCATTATTCTGAAAATAATAATTTCGAAATTTAATGCATTAATTCTTAAAAAAAGTTTACAATTGTTAAGATTTAGATATAAGGCCTTTATGCTTTTAATTTTTCCTTTCCAATTTCGTAAAAAACAAAATACCCAACAGCAAATACTGAAGCAATAAGATATATTATCATAAAAATAGTACCTCCATTTATAATTTCATCTAGTCCAAACCAGCTTCCTATACGATAGATAATAGCTAAACCAAAAATTGATTTCACTAATTCCATCCAAATAGAATTGCGATTTCTATCCATTAATGACGTAAAACAATAAACCATAAAAAATAAGAATACCCCATAGATAAAGATATCTGGGTTTCCTATTTTGACAATAGCATATAATAAGTGAAATGTCATACCGATTAAAATACAAATCTGAACCCAAGACCATGCTTTTAACAAAGAAGAAGCTTCTGTATCATACTTGACAAAATTTCTGGGATCTGCAGAAGTAATTGGATACTTCTCTTTAACATCAGCAGGTCTCCATCCTGTTGGCATAAACCAAATTCTTAACTTATCTAACCAACTCTTTGCTCTCCAAGCATCTTTAATTAGCAACCATAAATGATCTAAATTAATAAGAATTGGATTCCAAGTGTTTATTTGCCTAGTAACTCCATAAATACATGGCTCTTCATCTAATTCTTCTTGAAAAGTTCCAAACAGTCGATCCCAAACACAAAATACTGGCGACATGTTTTTATCCTTATAAATTTTATTTATTGCATGATGGACTCTATGTTGTGATGGTGTTACTATAACGTACTCTAGCCATCCTAATTTACCTATATGCGTTGTATGATACCAAATTTGTATAAATAAGTGAAGCGGCGTAACCATAATAATTACTTCAGGTGGAACCCCTAATAATGCCGCTGGAAATAAAAAGAATACGGCTATATTTACAAACTTTGAAACAGATTGGCGCAATCCTGTAGCAATATTAAAATCTTCACCTGAGTGATGAATTACATGTCTGTTCCAAAAGATATTAACTCTATGAGCTAATCTATGATGCCAATAGGTAGCAAAATCTAATGCAACTATGGCGATTATATATGTGTGCCATTGAATATCTAAAGGAGCAATTGCAAACTGGATAAATAAGTGTTTGTATCCAAAAATGACAACCGTTAGTCCTAAAACATTTTTTAATGTATTTGTCATTCCAGCACTTAAACTAGAAATCATATCCATTGTTCTAAACTTAAAATTTTTTATAAAATAGGCATAAAGTGCCTCTGTAATAACTAAGCTAAGTATTGCTAAAATTACGATAATTAAAAGATTTGCATATGCCTCCATAAGATATTATTTTTGTAACGAGTTTCTATTTATTTCGAAAATAATACGTTTTTTAAATATATTACTTTCTAAAAAGTTTGTGTGCCCATATTTTTCGAATCCATAAAGATGTATTCTTGGGTGATTTTCTTTTAAAGTCTGAGCATGTTTAAAAGAAAAAACTAAGTCCTCTTTTCCATGAAAGATGCTTATTGGACAGTTTACTTTTTGAAGTCTTTTGTTTGTGTTTAATTCATATTTCCAAATAAAACCAGGGACAAAAGGAAGTTTTTCTTTTAGCACTTTTTTAAAGCTAGAATATGGAGCCGTTAAGATTAATGAATGTGGCTTATTATGAGCCGCCAGATGGGTAGCAATACCACTTCCTATCGAAATACCAAAAAGTATTATTTGAGATTCTTTGTATTCCTTTTTTAATGAATCATAAACTATTTGTGCATCTTTTAATAATTGGCTTTCACTTTTAATAGTACCAGAGCTTTTACCATACCCTCGGTAATTGATATACAAAACGTCATAACCATTTTCTGTAAATAGACTAGATCTCTTTCCTATTTCAGATAAATCTCCTTTATTTCCATGAAAAGATAATACAATTCCTTTTTTGGCTGCACTTCTAAAAAGAAGGCCATTTAGTGTGATTTTATTGTCAACTAAAACATTAATTTCTTCAAACTTTTCATCAAACTGAAATTTATAATTTTCAGCTAGTTTAGTCGGTTTAAAAATTAATTTTTCCTGAAAAAAGTAGAGTCCTAAAAAAATAAATATCGGGACTATAAAAAGTATCACAATAAAATTCTTCCTCATAAAAAACCGAAATACATAAAGTGATGGCAACTATTTTGCATTATTATTAAAATAATAAGTTGGAAATCTAATACATTAGTTCTTAAAAAAAGTTAACAATTGTTAAGATTTATATAAAGGCCTTTATGCTTTTAATTCTACCTCAAAAAGCTTATAAAATATTAAGATATTTTTTTTTCTATTCTTCTGTTAATTATTCTAGAAAGAGAAACTGGAGTAATTCCTAAATAACTAGCAATGTCTTTATGATACACCGTTTCAAAAAACTGAGGGCTTCTATCTAACAGATCTTTATAACGCTGCTCGGGCGTTTTAACGATCATAGACTCTACTCTATAAAGTAAGGTTTGTATCATCTCTTTATAAGAGGATAAAAGAAACTTTAAAATATTTGTACTTTTTAAGGTTAATTTTTCAAAGTCGTTAAATTCAAAAACCAATAATTCTGTATCTCCTACTACTTCAAAAGTATATTTAGAAATTTTATTATCAAACAATGCATTAGGCGCTCCTACAATTGTGAGAGCAGGTCTTAAAAAAACACTTTTTTCTGCTCCATCTTTATCTGTTAAATAACCTCTAACAACACCTTTTAATATAAAAAAAGCCAACGAAGATTTTTTGTTAGGCTCAATTATTACTGTTTTATTTTTAAGTCTTTTAAAGGCACAAATTTCTAAAAAAGATAAAATATCTTCATCAGAAAATTCAGGTAAAATTTCTTTAATTTTTTTGAATAAAAATTCATTATCGTTACTAATCATACTTGTAAATATATATTTTTTATTTCATTATCAATGTCAACTTGTCATAAATATTGATTTGGCATTTTTATTGACTAATGTTAAATGTAAAAAAATATTAAAAAAAACATTTATAAAATGGCAAAAGGAAATATTAATGTATCAGTAGAAAATATTTTTCCACTGATAAAAAAGTTCTTGTATTCTGATCACGAAATATTTTTACGTGAATTGATTTCGAACGGAACAGATGCTACAACGAAACTAAAACACCTTATTTCTATTGGTGAAGCTAATACGGAATTAGGCGATGCTAAAATTGAAATCAGCATCAACAAAGAAGCTAAAACCCTAACAATTAAAGATCAGGGTTTAGGAATGACAATGGATGAAGTTGAAAAATACATCAACCAAATTGCATTTTCTGGTGCTGAAGAGTTTTTAGAAAAATATAAAGACGATAAAAACGAAACTGGCGTAATCGGTCATTTCGGCTTAGGTTTTTACTCAGCTTTTATGGTTGCTGCAAAAGTAGATATTTTTACAAAATCTTTTAAAGAAGACGCTGCTGCTCATTGGACTTGTGATGGTTCTCCAGAATACACCTTGGTTGAACATGACAAAAAAGACAGAGGAACAGAAATTGTTTTGCACCTTGCAGAAGATTCTTTAGAGTTTTTAAAAGACGATAAAATTAAAGGTTTATTAAACAAATACAACCGTTTTAACCAAGTGCCTATTAAATTTGGAACTAAAAAAGTAAACGACCCTGATTTTACGCCTCAAACTACTACAGATAAAGACGGAAAAGAGACTACAGAACCTCACAAAAAAATTGATGTAGATAATATCATCAACAATACAACTCCTGCTTGGACCAAAGCGCCTGCAGATTTAAATAATGAAGACTACAATAATTTTTACAGAGAATTGTATCCAATGCAATTTGAAGAGTCTTTATTTCACATTCATTTAAATGTTGATTACCCTTTTAACTTAACCGGAATTTTATTCTTTCCTAAGTTAAGTACTTCAATGGATATGCAAAAGGATAAAATTCAATTGTATCAAAACCAAGTATATGTAACAGATAATGTTGAAGGAATTGTACCAGACTTTTTACAAATGTTAAAGGGTGTTATTGATTCTCCAGACATTCCTTTAAATGTATCTCGTTCTTATTTACAAGCAGATGGGGCTGTTAAAAAAATATCAGGTTACATCACTAAAAAAGTAGCTGACAAATTAATTACCTTATTCAAAAATAATCGTGCAGATTTTGAGAAAAAATGGAACGATATTAAAGTAATTATTGAATACGGAATGTTATCCGAAGATAAATTTTTTGATAAAGCCAAGAAATTTGCTTTGTACCCAACAGTTGCAGATACTTATTTCACGTTTGATGAATTGCTTGAAAAAACAAAAGCCACTCAAACTGATAAAGACGGTAATCACGTTATTTTATATGCTTCCAACAAAGATGCACAGCACAGTTATATCGAAGATGCAACTGCAAAAGGATACGAAGTTGTTATTTTAGATTCTCCTATTATTTCACATTTAATGCAAAAATTAGAAGGTGGAGATGCAAAAGTGAAATTTACAAGAGTAGATTCTGATTTTATTGATAATTTAATCAAAAAAGACGAAACTGCTATTTCTAAATTATCCGAAGAAGAAAAAACTACTTTAAAGCCAATTATTGAAACTGCAATTGCTTCTGAAGCATATACGGTTCAATTAGAAGCGATGGATTCTGAGGCTTCACCATTTATTATTACGGTTCCCGAATTTATGCGTAGAATGAAAGAAATGCAAGCATCTGGCGGTGGTGGCGGAATGATGGGAATGGGTAATTTTCCAGACATGTATAATTTGGTAGTAAACACCAATAGTCCATTAATTTCTAACATCTTAAATAGTAAAGATGCAGACGAACAGAAACACTTAATTTCTCAAGCTTTTGATTTGGCTAAATTATCTCAAAACCTTTTACATGGTAAAGAGTTAACAAGCTTTATTAAAAGATCGTACGAATTGATTAAGTAAACCTCATTGCGAGGAACGAAGTAATCTGTTAATTTAATAAGCAGACTGCCACGTCATACCTCCTAACGATGACAAATAATACCAAAACCACTTTGTGAAAACAGAGTGGTTTTTTTTAGGTTAAATTTGTAACTTTGATCCCTTAATAAAAAAAACCTTTATTAAAAAATGATTATAGACGTACATACACACCTTAACAATTACCATGAAGACAGAGTAACCTCTATTACAGACAGTTTAGATTTACTTTCAAAAACAATGAAAGAAAATAATGTAGATTACTCTTTAGTGTTATCTTCTTACAAAGTAAATGAACATAGACCAAGCACAAAACAGGTCGTAGAAGCTGTAAAAGGATATAAAAACATAGGTGTTGTAGCAGGCATAAGTTACTTACATTATAATTATAAAGATGTTATAGAAATTAGTCAATATTTAAAGGAGGGACATATTAAAGGATTAAAATTTTATCCTGGTTATGAACCTTTTTATCCTAATGACATCCGTTTTAAACTGATGTATGAAATGGCAATAGAATATGATGTTCCTGTAATGTTTCATTCTGGAGACACGTATGCACCAACCGGAAAAGTTAAGTATTCTCATCCTTTACATATTGATGATTTGGCGGTAGATTACCCAAATTTAAAAATTGTAATTTGTCATGTTGGTAATCCTTGGATTAAAGATTGCATGGAAGTTGTATATAAAAACGCAAACGTTTATGCAGATATTTCTGGATTAGTTTTAGGCGATTTTAATGAGAAGTTTGAACGCTACATGAAAAAAGAAATCGAAGAAATGATAACCTATGCTGGCGATCCAAAGTATTTATTATATGGTACAGATTGGCCAATATCTAACATGAAATCATATTTAAAATTTATGAATCAATTAGATTTAGCAGAAGACAAAAAGGAATTAATTCTTTGGGAAAACACTGCAAGATTATTTAAGATTGATGTAAATGAATTAAAATAACAGCTATTTAATTATTACTTTTTAGGATAAAAAATTCAAAACCTCTTTGTGAAAACAAAGCCATTTTTTTAATTAAAATTCTAAAAAAATAGCTAATTTTGTGTATATTTTAATGAAAAACATTAAACTGTTAAACCTATTTAAAAAACAACTCTAAAAAACATAAACTACTCAAAGTGAACAGATTTACTACATTAATTTTAATACTATTTTCAATTATTAGCTGTGAAAAACAAAACAGTAATTCATATATTAAAATTGAAAATGAAGCCATCAATGACATCCTCCTTGAAATGACAAGGTTTGATGAGATGAAAAATGTGATTGACACTAAAAATAAAAAACTTATTTTATATGTAGATGCTTTTTTAGACACTACAACGGCCCTAACCTACAAACCAGAGCGTTATATAAATAACATGGGCGCTAATGGTTTATCAATTGAAGAAATTGAACAAAACGAGAAAGAATTTTTACAAGATTCAGTAAAATATGAAAGAGAAAAAAATTTATTCTTAAATCTAAAAAATAATCAATTAAAAAAACGTGCCCTTGATTATTTCTTTAAAAATGATCAATTAAATATTAAATATTTTGATGCTGAAAAAATTGAAAATTTTGACACTAACGAAAATGAATTTGGCTATTTATTTATTTCAAGAATAATTTTTAATGATGATTATACAAAAGGCTATTTGCATTATGATTTTATTTGTGGTGATGGTTGTGCTTGGGATTATAATATAGAGATTGTAAAAACAGACAATAAATGGAAAATATCAGACTATTTTTCAGGAGGATAGTCTTAGAAAATGAACGCTAAAAAAACACAAGTACAAACAACTATAATCGCTGATAAAAACAAGGTTTGTGATTTTTATAATGACCCTAAGCATATAGTAAAATGGAATTTTTCCCACCCAAGTTGGCATTGTCCTAGTGCAGAAAATAACATGAAAATTGGTGATATATATTGCGCTAGAATGGCAGCAAAAGATGGTAATTTTGGTTTTAACTTTGAAGCAATTTATAGCTAAATTATTGACAAAAACCAATTTAGTTTTGAATTTGATGAACGAGCTGCTACCGTAAAGTTTAACGAAAGCGAAAATAAAACTGAGCTAGTTATAATCTTTAACCCTGAAAAAGAAAATTCAATTGAAATGCAAAAAAATGGTTGGCAATCAATTTTAGACAACTTTAAAAAGTATGTAGAATCTAATTAAGTATCACAAATAATTGCTTAAAAAGATTCAAAAACCATTCTCCAATTTAAACTACCTTTGCCGTAAAAATACATCAATGCAGTTTTCTGATTTTCCTTTCAATAAATCTATCTTAAAAGCAGTTGCCGAAGAAAGATATCACACACCAACTTTAGTTCAAGAAAAAGCAATTCCTTTAGTTTTAGAGAAAAAAAACGTTATTGTTTCTGCGCAAACAGGAACAGGAAAAACGGCCGCTTTTGCGTTGCCTATTATTCAGCTTTTGTTTGATAAACCAGTTGAAGAAAATGAAGTAAGAAAGATAAAATCATTGGTGGTTACTCCTACTCGTGAGTTGGCAATTCAGATTTTAGAAAACTTTAAAAGCTACAGCAAATACACAAATTTAAAAACTACAGCAGTTTTTGGTGGTGTTTCTTTAGAACCTCAAAAAGAAGAATTGGCAAACGGAATTGATATTTTAATAGCAACGCCAGGAAGGTTAATCGACCTGCAAATGCAAGGAAATATCGATTTAGGCGCAATTGAAATTTTTGTTTTGGATGAGGCCGATTTAATGTTAGATATGGGTTTTATAAACGACGTAACTAAGATTGAAAAATTATGTCCGAAGAAAAAACAAACCTTACTTTTTTCAGCAACCATTCCAGAAAAAATAGACGAATTAGCAAAAACAATTGTAAAAAACTCGGTTAAGGTCGAAATAAATCCAGAGGAAACTACGGCAAAAAATATTGGTCAGTTATTGTATTATCTTCCAAAAAAGAACAAAACAGATTTGTGTTTACACTTATTAAAAAACACGATAAACGGACGAATTTTAATTTTTAGACGCACAAAACTTGGCGTAGATAAATTAGAACAATCGTTACTTAAAAATGAATACAAAGCAACAAGTATTCATGGTGATAAAACACAGGGGGTCAGAAATCAAGCTATTGAAGACTTTAAAACTAAAAAATCGAATATTTTAATTGCTACGGATGTTGCTGCTCGTGGAATTGACATTAGCAATGTAGATGCAATTATAAATTTTGATATCCCAAATGTGCCAGAAACCTACGTGCATAGAATAGGTAGAACTGGTAGAGCAGGTAAATCTGGAATTGCATTTTCTTTTTGTTCTCCGGATGAAAATAGTTACATTAAAACCATTGAAACGTTAATTGAAAAACCAATTAAAATTATTACCGAACATCCTTATGTTATTGATAAACCAAAACATAAAAAATTACAACCAAATACAATGAGTAAAAACAAAAAAGGTAGAAAATCGGATAATTCTAAAAAGAATAAAAAACGCTGGTATTAAATATTTAATTTTTGTGTAACAAAAATAACACAACATGCAAAAAGCAATCCTTGTAAAATTCTTCCTTTGTATCTTTTTATGCAGTTATCAACTTCATAGTCAAACAAAAAAAGTGTCTAAAATTGCTACTTGGGATGATTATGGTAAAAACTACCCTTTTAAAGAACAATTCAACGAAATATTACTAGATACTTTTGATGCACCCATCAATTCTGAAAGAAAGATTCTTTCACATATGGAACTTCTGCACAAAGAATACTTTAGTTTACAAAAGGTTTTAAAACTGGTAATATAAATCAAGGTGATCCTTTTAATACAAATTCTTTATAATTTATTTTTTACCAACTTATGTATACAATTATAAAAGCAACTTTAAAAGATGCTCAACTTCTATCAATAATTGGCAAAGCAGCCTTTTTAGTTGCCCACGGTCATTCTGCTCCTAAAAAAGATATTGATAATTATGTGAGTCATAATTTTAACGAAGAAAACTTTAAAAAAGAGTTATCAGACGTTAAAAATGAATATTATTTAATTTATTCTGATGCTAAAATTGCTGGTTATTCGAAAGTGATTTTAAACTCAAAAAACGAAAATATAAGTTCAGAAGACATCACTCTTTTAAGTAGATTATATTTATTAGAAGCCTTCTACGGCTTAAATTTAGGCAAAGAATTGTTCAATTTTAATGTAAACCTATCAAAAGAAAACAATCAAAAAGGAATTTGGTTAGCAGTTTGGGTAGAAAACCAAAGAGCCATCAGCTTTTATGAAAAAAGAGGTTTTGTAAAAGTTGGAAAATTTGATTTCAAAATTTCTGAAACGCATTACAACCCTAATCACATTATGTACCTGGCGTTTTAGTCTGGCAACAGATAATAACTTAAAAACTCTCTTTTTATAAAACTTTATACCTCAATTTATTGAGGTATTTTTTTTTGTATATTTGAGAAAATCAACCCACTACAAATGAAAAAAATAGTACTAACCGTTTTAGTTATTTCCGCACTTATTATTTCTTGTACTAAAGAAAAAAAAGAAGTATCAATCACCAAAGAAAACACCCCTTTTAATCAATTGCTTATAGACTATAATGAAGGTAAGTTACAACTAGATCCTATAGCGGCTACGTTTGCTGGAGACAATAGATATAATGATGTTTTTCCTAACTTTTTATCAGACGAATATCAGCAAAAATCCAAAGAATTTTACACAAATTATAAAACAAAACTCAAGGATTTTAAGGACGCCGATTTAACTGAAAGCGAGCAAATGAGTAAGGCTGTTTTAGATTGGGATTGTGAAATGGCACTTGTTCAAGGCAGTTTTAAAAACGATGTGTTGTTTCCTATCAACCAAATGTGGACGGTTAATTTAACCATGGGACAATTAGCTAGTGGCAGCAGCGCGCAACCTTTTGCAACAGTTAAAGATTACACAAATTGGTTAAGCAGATTAGAACAATATAATGTTTGGTTAGGTTCTGCGGACGCAAAAATGAGACAGGGTGTTACTGAAGGTTACGTTTTACCAAAATCTTTAATTAAAAAGATAATTCCACAGTTTGAAAGTTTAACAGAAGTAACCAAGGATGGAGAAGGAATTGTAGATGTTTCTAACCATTTGTTTTATTCACCAATCAAAAAATTTCCTGAAAGTTTTACAGAAAAGGAAAAAGCAACTTTCATAGAAAAATACACTTCAATTTTAAATTACAAATTAATTCCGTCTTTTAAATCATTGGCGCTATTTTTAAAATCAGAATACCTTTCTGCAGGACGAAAAAGTAGCGGAATTTCTGAGATTCCAAATGGTGAAGCATACTATAATCATGCTATAAAAAACTACACAACAACCAATATGACTGCCGATGAAATTCATACACTTGGTTTGAGCGAAGTTGCTAGAATTATATCAGAAATGGAAAAAGTAAAAAAAGAAGTTGGTTTTAAAGGCACTATAAAAGAATTTTTTAATGAAGTTAGAACTAAAAAAGAATTGATGCCTTACAGCACTCCAAAAGAAATTTTAGATCATTTTAATGCTATTCATGAAAAAATGAAACCTCAATTAGAAAAATTATTTGGAAACAAACCTAAAACCCCTTTTATAGTTAAACAAACAGAAAAATTTAGAGAAGCTTCGGCGAGTGCAGAATACAATTCTGGTTCTTTAGATGGCACAAGACCTGGTGTTTTTTATGTTCCAATTCCGGATGCTATAAAATACAACGTGGTTTCGGATGAATCATTGTTTTTACACGAAGCGATTCCTGGGCATCATTATCAAATTTCATTATCACAAGAAAATAAGGATTTACCAGATTTTAGAAAAACAATTTGGTACAGTGCGTATGGCGAAGGTTGGGCTTTGTACACAGAGAATTTAGGAAAAGAATTAGGCTTATACACAGATCCTTATCAATATTTTGGAATGTTAGGCGCAGAAATGCATAGGGCAATTCGATTGGTTGTTGATACCGGAATTCATGCAAAAGGATGGACTAGAGAAAAAGCAATACAATATTCTTTAGATAATGAAGCAGAATCTAAAGACGGAATTACTTCTGAAATTGAGCGCTATATGGCAAATCCAGGACAAGCATTATCATACAAGATCGGACAATTAAAAATTAGAGAACTACGAGCTAGAGCAAAAGCTACTTTGGGTGATAAATTTGATATTAGAGAATTTCATCATCAAGTTTTAGAGACTGGCTGTATTCCTTTGGCTTTATTAGAAAATAAAATTGATAAGTGGATTGAAACCATGAAATAAGTAAAAAATTATTGTCATTTTAAAAAACCTAACCGAAATCAGTATATGAAAAACCTAACCTTTCTTTCGTTCTTTATTGCAACAACCCTTTTGTCTCAAACAAATACAGAAGTGCATCTTTTTGATATTATTAAAACCGAAAAAGGGTATGATTTGATAAATGGAAAAAATATTTCTAATAATGCAGGTTATAACAGTCAGCCTTTTTTTTATGACGATACCAATATCATTTTTTCCTCTACGAGAAATAAAAACACGGATATTGCTATTTATAATTTAGAAACGGAAACAAAACGTTTTATTTCTGATACTCCAAATGGTGGCGAATTCTCTCCGCAAAGAATTCCTGAGTCAAATGATATTTCTGCAGTTCGCTTAGATCACGATGATTTTCAAAGTTTTTACAGCTACGACCTGAATACAGGAAAAAATAAAAAATTAATTTCAAATTTAACAGTAGCTTACCCTAATTGGTTTGATAAAAATACAGTAATAGCTGTTTCTATCATAAATGATTCTTTAGACCTATTTATTTGCGATATCAAAAAGAAAACAAATACATCAGTTGCAAAAAATGTTGGGCGTTCTGTGCATAAAATACCGAAAACAAATTTAATGAGTTTTATCAGTAAAGAAAATAAAGATTCTTGGTTGTTGAAATCCTTAAATCCTGAAACAAAAGAGATAAAAACGATTCTATCCTTAAAATTACAAGAAGATGTAACTTGGCTGCCAAACGGAACTTTATTAATTTCTAAAGGAAACGATATCTATAAATTTGATCCTGAAAAAGATAAATTGCCAAGTTTATTTTTTAGTTCTACGGATGATAACATCAACAATATTTCTCGAATTGCTATAAATTCTGATGGAACAAAATTAGCATTAGTTGCAGAAATATCTCCAGAATATTTAGCACAAGAACAATTAGACGCATACAATAAAAGAGATATTGACGCTTTTTTAAAACCGTATGCTAAAGATGTAAAAGTGTATCGATCTCCTAATAATCTTGAGTATGAAGGTTTGGAAAATATGAGAAACCGTTATGAAGGTTTTTTTAAAAAGAACCCTGATTTAAATTGTAAATTAATCAATAGAATTGTGAATAAAAACCAAGTAATAGATCATGAATTGATTACCGCAAATGGTAATGTTTTTAAAGCGGTAGCTATTTACACCATAGAAAATGGTAAAATAATATCCGTAACTTTTATGTGAAACTAATCAAATCGTTTGTTAAAATAATTTTTTAAAAATACTACTTGTGCAAAAAACATCAATCCAAAGAAAAAGATAGCATAAAAAACAGTTTTAGAAACGGTTAGGTTATCTAAAAAATTAGGGATTTGAATTTTATCAAAGAAATAAAAATCTAATTTTGGGATGCTGATTAAACTCTTTTCTGAAGATTTAAAAGGGATTAAAACTACTGCCAAAACCGATAGAAATATTACAAACCATCCTTTTTTAGAAATCAATTCTTTTGAAATAAATACACTCTTTTGATCTTCTACAACGATTTTATTCATTAAAGAAGCTGTAAAATCTTTTGACGGACTTTCTATTTTAATTTCTTTTACATATTTTTTTACAAAACCGTCTAATTCTTTGTTTTTATTAATTTCTTCCATAATGATTAATTATTTCTGGTTCTATATTTTCTTTAACAATAGCTAATAATCTTTTTCTTGCTCTGTGTAATTTTACTTTTAAACTGGCTTCCGATATTTCTATGACTGCAATAATTTCTTTCAAACTTAACTCATCAAAATAAAACATCCAAATTAAAGAGCGTTCATCTTCTGGTAATTTAAACAAACATTCATCCATTATTTTTGCCCTTTCTTTTCTTTCTATACCTTGTAAAACATCATCTACAGAGACAATTTGATTGTAAGTTACTTCATTAATTTCTAACAAAGTAGTATGCTTTTTATTTTTTTTGATGGCATCTAAACACGCATGATACGCAATTCGATACAACCAAGTACTAAATTTAGAATCTCCTTTAAACTTCTTTAAATTCTTAAATGCTTTTATAAATGTATCTTGACTAACCTCTTCTGCTTCTTCTCTATTCTTCGTCATTTTAAATGCCAAACTAAAAACCATATTTTTATAGGCATCAACGAGATATGCAAATGCATTTACATTTCCACTGAGGACTTTATCAATATATAGTTGGTCGTTGTTGTTGGTCATTTTTACTTTGACTGCAACTCTTACATTTAGGTTACAGTTTTTTTTTGAAAAATATTTTTCTATACTTTTTGTAACCTTTATTTAAATGCAATCGTCAAAGCTACAAACACAATAAAATTAATCATTTAGATTTTAAATAATATAATTATGGAAGTAGCAATTTTAGCAGTAATTTTTGGAACCATCTTTGGAGTATTCTATTTATTCTTTTCAACCAGAAATAAAGAACGTTTAGCCTTGATAGAAAAAGGAGCAGATGCAAGTATTTTTATGTCTAGCAAAAAAAGAAGTGCAGCGCCATTTTGGAAAGTACTAATCTTAAATTTAGGTTTATTAGCAATGGGAGTTGGAGTAGGAATTTTATTAGGTACTTTTTTAAGTTATCATTTTGGCTATGAAGGCACTTGGGAAAACAGGCCGCAAAACGCTATTGATTCTGGAGTTTTTTACGCTGCTTCTATCTTTTTATGTGCAGGAGGATCTTTATTAATTGGCTTTAATCAAACAAAAAAATTAGATACAGAATAATTTTAATCTTGTTAAATTTTAAAAGAGAATAGATTTAGTTATCTATTCTCTTTTTTCTTTTGTAATTTAGTTTCTTTAAAATTTTTTATTGATGAAAACACTAAGCTTTCTATTTTTACTATTTTCCGTTGTTGTTTCAGCACAAACAGATGCTAGAATCTATGATATTATTGATGCTGTTTCTGCGGATAGAATTAAAGCTGATGTAAAAACACTCACAGAATTTGGCACAAGAAATACCTTTTCTGATACTATTTCTGATACTCGCGGAATTGGTGCTGCAAGACGTTGGATAAAATCTGAATTCGAAAATATATCCAAAGGATGTAATAATTGTATAAATGTCTTTTATCAGAAAGATTTAGTTACAAAAGAAATGGGTAATAGAGTTCCTCATAATGCCTATGTTGTAAATGTTGTAGCCATTCAAAAAGGAACAAAATATCCAAATAAATTTATAATTATGAGCGGTGATATAGATTCGCGTGCAAGTGACACGATGGATTTTACAACGGATGCTCCTGGTGCAAATGACAATGCTTCTGGAATGGCAGGAACCATTGAAGCTGCAAGAGTTTTATCAAAATATAAATTTGAAAGCAGTATTCTTTATGTTGGTTTATCTGGCGAAGAACAAGGCTTATTTGGTGGTGCAGGATTGGCAAAATATGCTAAAGAGAGAGGTTGGGAAATTATTGGTATTTTAAACAATGATATGATTGGTAATATTACGGGGGTTGATGGCGTAATTGACAATAGATCTTTTAGAATTTTTTCTGAACCAGTTCCCGCCAACGAATCAGAAAATGAGAGAAGAATGCGCCGTTTTTATGGTGGTGAAGTTGACGGAATTTCGCGTCAATTGGCAAGGTATATTCATAAAAGTGTAAAAACATATATGCCCGAAATGAACCCAATGATGATTTATAGATTAGACAGATTTGGACGTGGAGGACATCATAGACCCTTTAATGATTTAGGTTTTGCTGGTATTAGAATTATGGAAGCACACGAAAATTACACGCAACAACATCAAGATATTAGAGAAGAAAACGGCATCAAATATGGAGATACTTTTGAACATGTTAATTTTCCGTATGTCAAAAAGCTAACAGCAGTAAATGCAATAAGTTTGGCAGGTTTAGCGTGGGCGCCAGAATCGCCAAAAGAAGTTGAAATTGGCGGAATTGTAGAAGCATCGGTAAAACTAAAATGGACGAAAG